>Ga0187803_10000074_pt1 | contig 42307 bp, 34 predicted proteins | sample NC_wetland_sal_i_2_FD_132425 | JGI IMG/M metagenome (GOLD analysis project Ga0187803, IMG submission 132425) | Wetland sediment microbial communities from Neuse River Estuary, North Carolina, USA - Control_3 | ecosystem: Environmental > Aquatic > Freshwater > Wetlands > Sediment | place: USA...
AAGGGTCGAGCAGAATATGAACGTGGTTGGGCATAATGACATATGCGTGCAGGGCGAAGCGGCCGAGTTCGGCGCCATGCAGGATGGGGTATTCCGCATAGTCAGCGAACTCGGCGTCGGCTATGATCGATCAGGATCGTTGATCAGGAGGGTAATACTGTCAAGGAGAGAGGTCCTTCGACTCGCGGACTCGCTCAGGATGGCGACCCTCGTCGGGTCGCCAGATCGTTGATCAGGTAAGCACCAGAGTCAAGGCAGAGGAAGCAAGGAAAAGATTTCACCACAGAGTTAGCAGAGGGCCGCAGAGAGAGCGGAGAATTGGGATTCGAGGGAGACGGAGTCCTCAGCGGCGCTACGCGCCCTGGGCTGAAGCCCCGTTCATGAAGCAGGGTAATGTCGGAGCTGAAGCTCCGACCCCCTAAAGAGGAAGAAGGATACCGCTTCGCGGATTACTGCTTGGGCTTTTCGGCTTCCTGGCGGATATGCTCTTCGGTCCAGGGAGGGACGATGCCGTTCTGACGTGCGTAGGCGATGGATTGTCCGAGGTGTTCACCCAAATGACCGGTGATCAGGATGAAGGCGCCCCGCACGGTAGTCTGGTGGCCAAACATTTTTTGCTCTTTATCCATTTCCGAATCCTTGATGGCCAGGATGGCGGAGCGGAAATGGGCAAATGAATCCTTGAGCGCTTGAGTCACCTTGGCCTTGTCGCCCGAAGCAGCCATGAGCGCCTTGGGGTCGAATCCTGCGGGGGGCGGAGTGCCGAACGCGCGGGCAATGCCGTAATTCGCGGCGGCGATGTGCATGTAGACTTCGCCGGTTGTGCGAGTGCCTTCCATGGGGCGCCAATTGTATTTTTCCGCGGGAACAGCTTCCGCGAGGCGCTCGAAGCGCTGCTCGTAGTAAGAGACTTCATCGAGAAATTCGAGGCGCGCGCCGGCCGTTGGAGGCGTAGGTGTAGGCGCCAGTTTTTCGGCAGGCTTTTCTTGCGCTCGCGTGAGCACGCCGAAAGAAATTACCAGGGTGAAAAGCAGACAAGCAAAACTACGCATAAAACACCCCCATTTACATACGAATTGAAGCGATTGGCATTTTACACCGAAAAGTGGATGACCGTCTCAATTGGGGAATGCGCGCGAGGCCATGAGAAGAGAGGCCGGGAGATGCTCAGCGAAGTAGCCGGGGTCGTGGCGTCCGGGGTAGATGTGGAATTCGTGGGCGATGTGGCGTGAGGAAAGCATTCTATCAAGCGCGGCGGCGCCGGCATCGAAGCCGTAATCATCCTGATTGCCGCAGTCAAAGTAGATTTTCAAACCTACGAGGTCGGCGGAGCGGGCGAGCGCAATGGGGCTGTTGCGATCCCAGAACGCGGAATCGGGCGGAATGCCGAAAACGCCGCCAAGGATGCGAGAGCGGGGCGAGTTGGGAACGGGGCCGAGAAACGCGGGAAGCTTATCGACGAGCGCGGCGCTGTGGGCACTGACGGAGACAAAAAGCTGCGGATGGCGGAAGGCGAGATGCAGCGCGCCGTAGCCTCCCATCGAAATGCCAGCGATGGCGCGATGGCGGCGGCCCGGTGTGACGCGATAGCGCTTTTCAATGAACGGAAAAAATTCCTGGAGGAGGAAATCCTCGTAGCGCTCCTTGCCATCTTTGGAATTGATGTAGAAGCTGGCGCCGGCCTCCGGCGTGGCGATCAGGAAATCCTTCAGTTCGCCCTTTTCGCGCATGTCTTCGGCGAGGTTCCATGCGCCGGAATGGACGAAGAACTGCTCGTTGTCCCCGAGGCCATGCAAGAAATAGAGAATGGAGAAGTGGCGCGTTTTGTCGGCATCGAAGGATGGCGGGAGAACGACACAGTAAGGGACGGGGTGCGGGAGGATTTTGCTGCGAAGGGAGTTGCACTCGACGCGGCCGGTTGCGGCAAAGGACGAAGAACCGAAGCAAAGGAAATGAAGGAAGCAAAGGAGAAATGCGGCGCGGAGTACCCGACAAACGGAACGGCTAGAACCTATTTCAAAAACGGGAACGCCGAATCGTCCAGAGACCTCAGGGGCTAAAGCCCAGGTTTTTGCAGGACTTTTCGGCACGGCTGAAGCCGTGCCCTCCCGAAAGCCATCTACTAGACCGCTTCTATTCATAGCGGAGCGCGTCAACGGGATTGAGCTTGGCGGCACGGGAAGCAGGATAAAGTCCCGCGGCGAGGCTGACAAGAACCGCGAAAACGAGCGCGGTAATCACCAGCCACCACGGCACGGACGAGAGCTCAATGGGATTGAGATTCTGCCGCTTCAGATAGACGTTGGTGCCGAACGTGATGGCGCGGCCGAGGAGCCAGCCAAAACCGACGCCGAAAATTCCGCCCAGGAAGCCCATGACGCCAGCCTCGACGAAGAAAAGCTGCTGCACGTCGGAATCCGCGGCGCCGAGCGCCTTCAAGACGCCAATTTCGCGGCGGCGCTCGAGGATGGCCATGACGAGCGTGTTGACGATTCCGAGCGTGGCCACGGCGAGCGCGAGGCTGCCGAAAATACCAAGCAGCAAATCGAAGACGGAAAAAAAGGTGCGCAAGGATTTGGAAGCGTCGAGAAGCGAAAAGGCATTGAAGCCAAGGTTCTTGATGGAGGCTTCGAGGGCTTCGACCTGGGAGGGAGACTTGGCGCGAACGGAAAGCGAGGGATAGGTGGTCTTATTCGACGTGCTGCCGCGGACGATGTCGCGCAAATCGTTGACTTGCGCCGCGCGGAGGGTCGAAGCGGTCTCGAGCGGCATGAGCAAACGCGCGTTCCCGTAGCCGCCGTAACCCGCTGCGGGTTCCGTCTCGACGATGCCGACGATTTTCAGGCGCAACTCTTTTGGAACCACGGAAAAGCCGCCGGGCTCTGCCGCACTCGATGAAGGGTCACTGCCTACCGTAGGAATTGCCTGGCGTTCAGCGTAGCGCAAGGTCAGTTCCTGACCGACAAGAGAAGAAGGCTTGTCGGAAAGGTCTTTCGCAAATTCGATTTGCAGAATCGCCTCGTTCGCCGTGGAAGAAGAAAAGAAATTGCCCTGCATGCCATCGAATGCCCCGGAATTCCGCGAAGAGTCTGGCAGGCCTGCGACCACGGTTGCGTAAGGCTTGTTGTTGAAGCGAACTTCGGTGAAAAAACGGACCTGTGGATAGACTTCGATCACGTTGGGAAGTTTTTCGAGTTCGTGGCGCGCGTCGTTGTCCAGAACGCGCACAGGCTTGTCCGAATCGACTTCACGCTGCGGGCGGCCCATGCCGCGAAAGTTGTTTTTGGGAGTGACGAAAATGGTGTCGAAGAGCCCGCTCTGTGAGAGCCGCTTGGAAGCCAATTGTTGCAGGCCGACACCCAGCGACAACATGGCCACCAGCGACGCGACGCCCACCGCGATGCCGAGAGTCGTGAGCGCGTTGCGAAGAATTGCTTCGCGAAGGTTTCGCAGCGCCAGATCGGTCAGATCTTGTGGCTTCATTGCGCTGCCCCTGTGCGGGCCGGCGAAGTGCCCAGAAGCTTGCCGTCACCCATGGTGGCGAGGCGATCGGCGTAGCGTTCGGCCAGTGGGCGCTCGTGCGTCACCATGACGATGGTCATGCCCAGTTGCGCTTGCAGATCACGCAAAAGAGAAAGAATGGTTTCGCCAGTGGCTGAATCGAGATTGCCGGTGGGCTCATCCGCAAGAAGAATTTTGGGGCGGTTAACCAATGCGCGCGCGATGGCCACGCGTTGCTGTTCGCCGCCGGAAAGTTCGGCGGGACGGTGGCCGACACGGTGGGTCAGGCGCACGCGCTCGAGAGCTTCACGCACGCGGCCCGCACGTTCGGAACGCTCGACTTCCGCAAGGCGCAACGGAAGCTCCACATTTTCCTCGAGGGTCATGCGGGGAAGGAGATTGAACGATTGGAAAATCATGCCGACGGTGTTGCGGCGGTAGCGCGCCAGGTCCAGCGGCGAGAGGGCCGCGAGATTCACTCCATTCGCAAGAATGGCGCCGGAGGTGGGGCGATCCAGGCCCGCCATGAGATTCAGGAGAGTGGATTTTCCCGAGCCGGACGAACCCAGAAGAGCAAGATATTCACCGTGCGCGACGGAGAGAGAAACGTCATCGACGGCTCGCACGCTGGTTTCGCCCATTTTGTAGTGCCGGGAGATATGATCCAACTGGACGGCAGGTTTTGTGTCGGGCATAGGCTCAATCCATGATACGTCGAGAGGCACCGGAAGATTTCATCTTGATTGGATGCGCGCAGGGGAAGACGGTAAAGCGGGGAGAAATGGGAATAAAATGCAAGCGGGAGAAAGAAGCGCCGAAAGAGAGGGGAAACATGAAAGCGATCGCCAATGGCCGCAAGTGGATCGATGCGTACGTGAAGAGAAAGGACGCGACGCTTGGCGAAGTCGCGCAAGGATTGCGGCGACTGATGAAGAAAACCGTGCCGGGCACAAAGGAGTCCGTGAATCCCTGGAAACTTCCCACCTTCGAATCGAATGGGCCGATGTGCTATCTCTCGGTTGGGAAGAATCACGTAACGTTCGGATTTTTGCGTGGGACTTCGCTGCCGGATTCCGCAAAATTGCTTGAGGGAACAGGAAAGAGCCTGCGGCACGTGAAATTGTACTCTGTGGACGATTTGCGTAAGCCTGCCTTGAGAAAATTGATTCAGGCCGCCGCGCGATTAAACAAGAAAGAGCCAATGGAAGGGATGAAACCGAAGAAGAAATAGAGCTAAGTATTCTCGACCTTAGTTATGGGTAGGCCGGCACGAAGGCGGACGGCATCCGAAATGTTCGCGCCAGTTACGAGCAAGGCGGCAACTCCTGAGGGATGTGGTTGCTTCAGGAAAGCAGCAGTAGAAGCGGCACCTGCTGGCTCGGCAAGGGTCCTTTCGCGCTCGTAGAGTACGCCTATTGCACTTATCAGTTCCCCTTCGGTGACCAGAATGACGTCATCGACCACTTTGCGGATGGCTTGCACGTTCTCTGTTTCCGGCGTGCGCGTAGCCAAACCATCGGCACAGGTGTCGCACGTTTCGGTCGGAACGGCGTGGCCCGCTTTCCACGACAGATAATAGGAAGGGGCGCGTTCCGCCTGCACACCGACGATTTTGACGTCCGGCTTGACTTGCTTGAGCGCCGCGCCCACCCCGCGAATGAGCGCGGTGTCGCCCATGGGCACGTAGACGGCGGCGACTTCCGGCAACTCTGCAAGAATCTCGAGACCGATAGTGGCTGGGCCGGCGGGCAAATCGGGGTCGGTCGCGTCGTTCAGAAAATAGACACCCGGCTTCGCGGAATATTCACGCGCTTGCAAGAAAGCATCCGCGAGATCGGGTCCCCCCGCCTCGACAATTCGCGCACCAAGGTCTGCGATTTTCTTGCGCTTCACAGGATTGGGATTTGCCGGCAGAAAAATCGTCGCGGGGACGCCCAGAGTCTTTGCAGCCCACGCGACAGCGGCGCCGTGATTCCCTGTGCTGGAGGCGGTAACTTCGTTAATGCCGCCCTTTCGTCTATTGATGGTGAGCGCATAGAGGGCACCACGAGGCTTGAATGAGCCCGTGGGCAGTTCCGTTTCGATCTTGAGATACACGTCTGCATCGGGCCGGGAAATGGCGGGCGCCGCAACCATTCGCGTGGGCGGAAAATGCGAAGCGAGAATCTGCTGCGCCTCGTGAATCCGGGCAAGAGTGGGGCTAAAGGCCATGCCATGATTCAATCATCGAGAGCTGACAATTGTCCAAACGGAATGGGCAGTGAAATCTGGTGGCTTGTGGCAACAAACCGCGGTGACGGCGTACACTGAATCAAGGATTACGGCTGTGCTAGCATTCCTACCTGCGCGATGGAAACCTGCCTGAACGAGGAGCCTGCCTAAATGCCTGCGACTATGAAGGCGTTGCGGAAGACGCAAGCGGGAAAAGGTCTGCAGATTGAAAAGATAAACGTGCCGTCCATCGGACCGACCGATGTGCTTGTGCGCGTGAAGGCCACGTCCATTTGTGGCACGGACCTGCACATTTACGGATGGGACCGGTGGTCGCAAGGGCGCATCAAGCCTCCGGTCACGCTGGGGCATGAATTTTGCGGCATAGTCGAGCGTGCCGGCGAAGCAGTGACCGCGGTGAAAGCGGGCGATTTTGTAAGCGCGGAGATGCACCTGAACTGCGGCCATTGCCACCAGTGCCGGCTCGGCCAAGCGCACATCTGCCAGAACCTTAAAATTATCGGGATTGATATCGACGGCGCGTTCGCGGAGTTCGTGAAGATTCCCGCCACGAATATCTGGAAGTTGGATCCGTCCATTCCCGAACGCTACGGGGCCATTCTCGATCCGCTGGGCAACGCCGTTCACACGGTGCTCGCCGGCCCCGTTGCCGGTCAAACCGTGCTCGTGACGGGTTGCGGGCCCATCGGTTTGATGTCCATTGCGGTGGCCAAGGCCTGCGGGAGTTCCACCGTGTTTGCCACGGAGACGAACGAACACCGCCGAAATATGGCGAAGGAAATGGGCGCGAACTTCGTCCTAAACCCGTTGACGGAAGATCCCGTGAAAATCATTCTGGAAGCGACCGGCGGAACCGGGGTGGACGCGCTCCTGGAAATGAGTGGCCATCCCGCGGCGATTCAACAGGGATTCAAGGCGTTGCGTGCCGGGGGAAGGGCATCGCTTCTTGGGATTCCCACGGAAAATGTGCCGCTGGACCTGGTGCAGGACGTCATCTTCAAGGGCGCCACGGTGCAGGGCATTTACGGGCGGCGGATGTATGACACCTGGGTGCAAATGACAGCCTTGTTGAAAGCGGGCCGGGTGAACTTGGAGCCGCTGTTCGGAGAGCGCACGGAGTTGGAGAATTTTGAGGCTGCATTCGCAAAGCTACAGAGCGGCCTCGCCGGGAAAATTCTGATGTACCCGAACGGGCTGCAGAAGTAGGGGAAAGATTCGCCACGGAGACACAGAGGACACAGAGAGGGGAATCGAGAGGCACTAAGATTTCATTGGAAAGAAGAAAGATGGGATGCAGAGGTAAGAGGAATCATTCACCGCAGAGGGAACAGAGGAGCCGCAGAGTTAACGAAGAATCAGGAGTAAGAACATGGTTGAATCAGGAACACAAGCGACAAAACAGAATCCCTTGCAGTATGTAACGGAAACGCTTCAGGAATTGCGAACGAAAGGGGTGGCCCCGAAACTGCGCGTTTTGGAAGGCGAGCAGAAACCTGTGTGCCTGTTCGATGGGCGCGAGGTCATCAACTTGGCTTCGAACAATTACCTCGGGCTGACCTCGCACAAAGCCTTGCGCAAGGCTTCCATTGAAGCAGTGAGGAAACTTGGCGTTGGCGCGGGCGCGGTACGCACTATTGCGGGGACCATGAAGCTGCACATGGACTTGGAAGAGCAGATTGCAAAGTTCAAGCATGTGGAAGCGTGCGTGGTCTTTCAATCCGGATTCACGGCGAATGCGGGCACCGTTTCCGCCGTTCTCGGGAAAGACGACCTGATCATTTCGGATGAATTGAATCACGCCTCGATCATCGACGGCGCGCGGCTTTCCAAAGCCACGATCAAGGTGTTCAAACACAAAGACGTGCAGGACTGCGAGCGTATTTTGCAGGAGCACGCCTCCTTCCCAGGCAAGAAACTCATCATCACGGACGGCGTGTTTTCCATGGACGGAGACATTGCGCCGCTGCCCGCGCTTTGCGACCTGGCGGAAAAGTACGGCTGCATCATGATGGTGGACGACGCGCACGCCAGCGGAGTGCTCGGGCGAGGTGGCCGCGGCTCCGTCGATCATTTCCAGTGCCACGGCCGCGTGCACATCCAGGTGGGCACGCTTAGTAAAGCGATTGGTTCGATGGGCGGGTATGTGTGCGGGTCGCGGGACCTGATCGATTTTCTTTATTTGCGGGCGCGGCCTTTTCTCTTTTCCACCTCGCATCCACCGGCCACCGCGGCGGCGTGCCAGGCAGCCTTCACACTGCTGGATTCCGCGGAAGGCGAGAAGCTGGTGAAAAAGCTTTGGGCGAACACGAAATTCTTCAAACGCGAGTTGAAGAAACGCGGCTTCCAATTCAAGGCCAGCGAAACGCCCATCGTCCCCATTCACGTAGGCGATGCCGCGAAGGCGTTCGAATTTTCCCGCAAGTTGTTTGAAGCGGGCGTATTCGCACCGGCGGTTGGCTTTCCAACCGTGGCCGAAGGCAAAGCGCGCCTGCGCGCGATCGTCAGCGCCGCGCACAAGCGGGAACATTTGTTGAAAGCGGCCGAAACTCTCGCGGAAGTGGCAAGACCTCTCGGCATCATCAACTGACTGCCCGGCCTCCCCAGCAGGAAATGGAGTCCTGCTATACTCGCGCGATGGCACCAAAAGAGGAAGCAGCGAAAAAACTATTCCTGGTGGATGCGATGGCGCACATCTACCGGGCGTTTTATGCCCCGATGGTGCGCATGAATGCGCCCAGCGGCATTCCCACGAAAGTCCCCTTCCTTTTTGCGAACATCGTGCGTCGCCTGATGAAGGATTACCAGCCGGATTACGTGGGCATCGTGTTCGACACCAGCAAGCCAACCTTCCGAGACAAACTCTTCGAGTCTTACAAGGCGCAGCGGCCACCCATGCCGGACGAGATGAAGGTGCAGTTGCCGTACGTGCGTCGGCTGTGCGAAGCGATGCGCCTGCCCATCCTGGAACTTGACGGATTTGAAGCAGACGATGTAATTGGCACGCTGGCGAAGCAGGGTGTGAAGAAAAAGTTGGATGTGCTGGTCATTTCCAATGACAAGGACATGATGCAGCTGGTGAATTCCGGGGTGCGGATTCTGCGCACCGGCTCGGGCGGAGCAAAAGCAGATACGATTGTTGACGCGCAAAAGGTGGAAGAAATTCTCGGCGTGCCCCCGGACAAGGTCATCGACCTGATGGCGCTGCTGGGAGACACGGTGGACAACATTCCCGGGGCCAAAGGGATCGGCGAAAAAGGCGCCACCGAACTGATCCAGAAATACCGGAGCGTGGAAAATGCGCTGGCTCATGCCGACGAGGTAATCAACAAGCGTTATCGCGAAGCACTACAGCAACAGAAAGAGCAAGTGCTGATGAGCAAACAGCTCGCGGCGATTGAAACCGAAGTTCCTTTGGAGCTGGACCTCGACAAATTGCAGGTCCGCGACCCCAACCCTGCGGCGCTGATGGAGCTCTACCGCGAATTGGGTTTCAATTCCTTGCTGAAAGAATTGCTGGCGAGCGGCGCGGTGGAGAGAAGTGCCGCGGGACCAGGAGCGAGCGAGACTGGCGGCTCGGCGGAAGCGGACGGGGCGAAAAAAAACTACGTCCAACTCGCGAATGCGGAGGAGTTGCGCGAGTACTTGAAAAAGCTGCCTGCCAAAGCGCCGCTCTCTTTGTGGCTGAATCTCGATCCCGGCGAACGCGAATCGGAAGGGTTTGGAACACACCTCGCGGGCATCGAACTCTCGCCGAAGGTTGGCGAAGGACGCGCGGTTTGGGCAGATGAAAAAGGCGAGACGCTGCGAGTTTTGGAACCGGTCCTTCAGGACGAAAAGCGCCGGAAGATTGTACACGATCCGAAATTGTTTCAATTGTTGGCTGGAAAAACGGAATCCATCGAGCACGCCACGCAGATCTACGATTACCTGCTGCGTCCAACCACCGCCAAGCACGAATTCGCCGATGTCGTGTTTCGCAATTTCAACGAGCCGATCGGCGGCGGGGCCGGAGAACGCGCGGACTACCTGCAAAAGCTGGCGCCCGTACTGCGGAAGCAAGTGGAGGAGCAAGGGCTCGCGGAGGTCTACGAAAAAATAGATCTCCCGCTGGCTGCGGTTCTCGCGGACATGGAGCGCACGGGCATTCGCGTTGACCCCAAGGCACTCGAAAAGATGTCCGAATCCATGGAGAAGGAAGTCCGGCGCCTGGAAAAGGACATTTGGAAACTGGCGGGCTCGGAATTCAACGTGAATTCCCCCGCGCAACTCGCGGAAATTCTTTTCGACAAGCTGAACCTCCAGCCACCTGCCCAGCGAGGAAAAGGGAAGGTGCGCTCCACGGCCGCGGACATCCTGGAAGAAATGGCCGACCAGCATCCACTGCCGGCGAAGGTGATCGAATATCGGGAAATCGCAAAGCTGAAGTCGACTTATGTGGATGCGCTGCCAAAATTGATCCATCCGGAAACGGGGCGACTGCACACCAGTTTTTCGCAGACAGGAACGGCGACCGGCCGGCTCAGCTCGAGCGATCCGAATCTGCAGAATATTCCGGTTCGCAGCGAACTGGGCCGAGAAATCCGCGCGGCGTTCGTGGCGGAAAAAGGAAAAATCCTGCTGTCCGCCGACTATTCCCAGATCGAGCTGCGCATCATGGCGCATTTTTCGCACGACCCGGTGTTGGTGGAAGCATTCCGCAATGGAGAAGACATTCACGCGCGCACCGCTCAGGAAGTGTTCGGTGTCGGGCCGCTGGCGCAGACGGCCGAGCATCGGCGCGCCGCAAAAGCCATCAATTTCGGGATCATCTACGGCCTGTCCGCATTCGGCTTAGCGAAACAACTGGGAATCGAGCAAAAGGAAGCGGCGCAATTCATCAACGCGTATTTCACACGCTATCGCGGCGTCAAAGAGTATCTCGACAATGTTCTCGTGGAAACGCGCAAGAGCGGCATGGCCAAGACTCTCTTCGGCAGGATTCGGCCGATCCCCGAAATTAATGCGCCGCAAATGCAACTGAGGAACTTCGCAGAACGCACGGCGCTGAATTCGCCGTTGCAGGGCACCGCCGCGGACCTCATCAAATTGGCGATGATTGCCATCGATGAGCGCATCCGGGAGAAGAAACTTGCGGCCCGGATGATTTTGCAGGTGCACGACGAACTGCTTTTTGAAGCGCCGGTGAAGGAAAAAGAGGTACTGGAGAAACTGGTGCAACGGGAGATGGAAGGCGTACACAAGCTCATTGTTCCGCTGGTCGTGGAAATGGGCACGGGGCCGAACTGGCGCGACCTCGATTGAAGCGTCCGCGAGGGAGGAGCGGCTGAGCATCCCCTTTTTCTGCTGCGTCATCTATAGAGAGAGCCCTGAGTGGACTGTTCTGTCGTACAGTGAGCATTTAGGCCCCAGAAGGAAGCCGCTTCCCACCCCACCCGGAAGTGCATGCTAGCCTGAGGTTGAATTGGAGCAGGTGAGGTATGCGATGCGCCGCGTGAATGTTTTCTTGGCTTTCTGGTTAACCGCCGGCTTCCTCGCAGGCTGCAGCGGAGCCAGTAGCTCAAGCCGGGGCGGAGGAGTTGGGGGAAATAACAACGGCGTGTCGGTGAGCATCACGCCCACGTCGGCGACTGTAGTGGTGCAACATAGTGCGGCGTTTCAGGCGACCGTAACCGGCTCAACGAATACCGCGGTCACGTGGGAAGTGAATGGAATAGCCGGAGGGAATTCAACCGTCGGGACAATTGCAACGGGCGTCTATACCGCTCCCGGGCAAGTTCCAAATCCCGCCAGCGTCAGCGTTACAGCCGTGGCGCAAGCCGACGCGACAAAATCCAAATCCGCCAGTGTCCTAATCGTCGCATCCAACCCCAACCAGCAAGCGCAGAATATTCCCATCAAGCTTGGCACTTCCGGCGGAAATGCGAAGGATTCCAGCGTGCAGGGAAACCTGATTTACTGCTGCTCGGGAACGCTCGGCTCGTTGCTCCAGCGCAACGGGACTTACTACATTTTAAGCAACAATCACGTACTCGCCCGAAGTGACACCGCCAGCATCGGGGATGCCATCATTCAGCCGGGGCTAATTGACGCGAACTGTTCCACCGCGGGCACCACCACGGTCGGCGATCTGAGCCAATTCGTGAACCTGGAAGCTCCCGGAACCAATGTGGATGCCGCCATCGCTCAAATCGTTTCGGGAACGGTGGATACCTCCGGGGACATTTTGTCTCTGGGAGCGACGGCAACGGGCAGCACTCCCGATCCAGGCCCACCGCATGGGGGTAACGGGATCGCCGCCAGCGTGGGTGAAGCCGTTGCGAAGAGTGGACGCAGCTCCAGTCTCACTTGTTCTACGGTTGGTGCCATCGACATTGCAACCTCCGTGAGTTATCAGAAGGGCTGCAACACCGGCTCAAGCTTCACCGTGACGTATACCGGGCAGGTCGCCGTGACCGGGGGAGCCTTCAGCACCGCCGGCGATTCCGGCTCGCTTATTGTCGATCAGAACACGGCAGATCCGGTGGCGCTGCTGTATGGAGGTTCCGACACGGATACGGTGGGCAATCCTGTCGCCGATGTTTTGAGCGCATTGAAAGACAAACAGGGCAACTTCCCCAAATTTGTGGGCAGCGCGTCGACGCACAGAGTGCTCGGCTGCACGCTTGCCGCGAGCGCCGTGAAGACCGCGCAGGCTCAGGCCGCCATCTCAGCGGCGCAAATCACGCAAGCGCAGCGCGCACGCGACCTCCACGCGCCGGAGTTGCTCGCCAATCCGTACATTCAGGCGATCGGCGTGGGCGCGAGCATCGATCGACTCGGCGAAGCCGCGGTCGTGCTGGTGACCAATCCTGGACAGATTCCCACGCCATTGCCGGACGAACTAGAAGGGGTAGGGACACGAATCGTGCAGGCCACTTCGGAAGGGCCGCACGGCATATTCGAAATGGAGGCTGCCGGACGCATCGCGCCGGTAGTCGATGCGTTGGCGGTAAACACCATCTCGAAGGAAGAGCTATCGCGCGCCAAAGCCGTGCACACCGCGCACGTGAATGGTCTGATGAAACAGCCCGGCGTGCAGGGAGTGGGCATCACCTCCAGCGCCGACGCACCCGGAGAAGCTGCGCTTATGATCTTTGTTGTACGCGGCGTCCCGCGGAACCCGATACCGGCGGTGATCGATGGCCTGCGCACGCGCGTGCGGGAATCCAGCCGCTTCACCGCAGGACAGCGCGAAGCGGAGACCATCAGCGGGTGCAAGGTGCCGGTGGCCAAAGCAACGGTTGTGAACGGCCAGCAACAGGTCGCCCAGGTAAAGCTAGCGAGGATGCCGGGCTTCCCGACAAAATCGTCGGGAGACCCCCACAAACCGGGGGAAAGCCCGGCGCTACAAGGGAATGGAATTGAACAAGCTGAGGCTCACTTCCGCTTCCAAGGCTTTCTTTGGCCCGCCCGCGAGCGTAGAATCACACTAGATATAGATATCGTTTCGCTCCTCAGCTAGTTTTCTTCACTCAGGGGGTGCATATGCGACGTACCGGCTTGTTCTTCAGCGTAGTCCTGCTCATTGTTGCCGGAATCAGTTTCGCTCAACAACCAAAAGAAAAGCCCAAGGATTCGCAGGCAGCCGAGCCAGCTTCCGGACCCATTCCTGCGGAAGAGGCAGCGAAGAAAAATCCTGTCAAGCCCACGGCTGAGGGTTTGTCGGAAGCGCGCAAGTTGTACGGCTACCACTGTGCCATGTGCCATGGCAAAGACGGTGACGGGAGAGGGGATCTAGGTGTGGATATGAAGCTGGAATTGAGGGACTGGCGCGATGCCAACTCCATTTCCAAGTACACCGATGGCGAGCTGTTCTACATCATCACCAATGGGCGCGGAAAAATGGTGGGCGGCGAAGGGGACCGCACGAAGGCAGAAGTGCGCTGGAACCTGGTGAACCTGGTGCATTCCTTCGCCAAGAAGAGTGCGGAAGAACCAGCTAAACCGTAGGTGTGTACGACAGATGGCTCTTCCGTTTTTCCGGCGCCCCATCGATTTCGGGGCGCCTTTTTATGCGCACAACGCGCTATTCTAACTTTCTGAATTCACCAAAGGTTGTTTGGAGGACAAGATGGCCCATAGCCCAAAGTTTCTGGCACTCGTGAATGACGCCAAGAAACGAGTGAAGGAAACCAACGTTCCTGAAGTTAAACGCCGCATGGATGCTGGGGAAAAATTCGTTTTGGTGGACGTTCGAGAAGAAAGTGAATGGGCGAATGGCCGCCTTCCGGGCGCCATTCATCTCGGGAAAGGAATCATCGAGAGAGACATCGAGCAGCGTGTACCGGAGACGGGCACAAAACTGATTCTTTATTGCGGCGGCGGATTCCGGTCTGCTCTCAGCGCCGATAATCTTCAGAAAATGGGGTACAGCAACGTCGAGTCCATGGACGGCGGATGGAAAGGCTGGGTTGCCGCGGGCTATCCCACGCAAAAGGGGTAAGAAATTAGCTGGGGCGGAAGGATTCCAGAGCTACCCTGCCGCCTGTAAGCTGATTCGGTCTTCCGCATCGCTTTGTGACGAGCGCCGCCAAGCAAGGCTTAGAAGGTCAGGCGCAACGCAAACTGCATAAAACGAGGCGTGGTAAGCGTCGAAAGATATCTGCCGAACAGTGAAGGGTCGTCCGAGAGCGAGGGCTGGGCGGCGCGCACGTCGTAGCGCACCGAGTTGAAAGCGTTGAACGCTTGCCAGCTGAACTCCAGACGCCTCCCCTCACCCAGAGAGAAAGCCTTGCTTACCCCGGTATCGAGGTTGAACATGCCGTCGCCGTTTACGACGTTGCGAGTCCCGGATTCGCCAGGCCACTCGGGGCGGAAAGCCGCCAGTGCCGCCGTCGGGTCAGCGAAGATGTCCGGGCCGCCCACGCCATTGACGACAACGTTCCTGGGGTTGGAGGCAACGGGAAGCGGCCCGTTGCGCATGGCATCGCCCTCGATGTTCCAGTTGGTCGCCCAGGTGAAACCGTTGTCGATGGTGATGGGGAAACCGGTTGTCCAACGAAAGATGCCCGAGACCTTCCAGCCGCCAATTAAGGTATTCAGCAACCGGCCCGCGTTCGGCGCCAGCATCTGGCCTTTGCCGAATGGGAGTTGATAAACCAGGTTCGCGTTGATTTGGTGGAAGGCGTTGAAATCGGAGAGACCGCGCAGAGACAGAGGATCCCATGAATTGATGACAATACCACCACCGTTCAAATCGTTCCCCGTTCCGCCCGTCCCTTCGTAAGGACCGATTCGCTCGGCTGCCGAAGCCTCGTCTAATGATTTTGAAAAGGTGTAGTTAAACTGCCCCTGGAGGTTCGCACCCCAGCGGACATTGTAGGAGACCTGCAACGCGTGGTAGTCGGAAGTGCCGATGTTGCGCCAGGCGTAGAGCGAACTGAACTGATCGTGGAAGAAGGTGTTCGGGCCGAACTTGCTGTTGGGGAGCGCTGGGGTGAGTCCCGTAATGGAGTCGGGCAAATCCATCTGGAACAGAGCGAAAGTTTCGTTGTGCGGGTAGCAATTCCAGAGTTGGTAGATGTTTTGCGTGGCCGTCGGATTGGCAGGCAAGTTACCAGTGGCGCAAGTCAGGGGTGCCGGTTGACCTTTGGAGTTAACTTGGCTTGCGAGCGCGTTCTGGGTCGCCACGCCAGCCCAAGCCGGGAACATATCTTCGAAGAAGGATATAGGCTGGATTTGATTGACGTCCGTGCCAGCGGCGGCGGCCTTCGAGAGCATGGTGGCTGCCTGGAAATACTTCATGCCGCTGGTAGGATCGGTCAAATTCGTCGGCATGGCCAAATCCACCTGCAAGCCTAGACGCCGGCCAATGGTACCGACATAGGCCACCTGGAGGGACGAATGTGAGGTGATTTGGCGAGACAGCGAGAAATTGAAGACGTGCGCGTAAGGGGTCTTTAGAGTTTGGTCCAGCCCCCAGTTAATGGCAAACGCGGTATTGCCAGGAGTGTAGGGGAAACCGCCAGTCGGCGCAGGGCCGAACAAGCAACCCGGGCCGTTCAAGGAGGGGCATGGCGGAGGCAAGCAGGACTGGGTGGCCGACGAGGGGATAAGGCAGGTAAAACGCGGGGCATCCGATGGGGAGACGACTCCGGCAGGATTTCCAAGAGCGGTGGAAAGGCCGAAAGAACCGTGCTGGTCAAAGCTGTTCACGATGGGAATGCCGAAGTGGTCGTACATAATGCTGTAACCGCCGCGGACGGAGAACTCGTCTTTCTTGCCAAATATTTTTGAAAGCAATCCATCGCCGGTGTTTGGCGCCCAGGCCACAGCAAGGCGCGGTGAAAAATTCTTGTAGTCCCAGTTCCACAGGCCGGGTCCATGATTCACGGGTCCGCCCAGGGTGAAAGAAATCTCTCCGGCGTCGTTGGCCGGCTGGCCTTGCGCGGCTAACTGGGCGCTATGGTTGAACCAGTCGGCGACGTTTTGTTTTGTGCAGCCGCCGCCGGCAGCCTCCACGCAAGGGGCAACCTGATACCCATTGGTTTCGTAAGGGGGGGCTTCGAGCACCCAGCGCAATCCATAAGTGAGGGTCAAGTGTGGCGTGATGCGCCAGGCATCCTGGCCGTAGAACTCGTAGTCGTTAACCGCGTAACGGCGTTTGATGGGGGTACCCTGGGCCAGCGCCGTGCCGCTGTGGGAGAAATTATAGATGCCGTCACCCTCGGCGAAAATGCCCATGGCGATTGCGATGGCGCTGTCGTAGTTCGGACCGAAACTCTTGTCCACGGTCGGGTAAGGTTGGTTCGTGGCTGGATTTATGTTGTTTTTTGGGTCCAGGGGACTGGAGGTGTTGGCGATTCCCCCGGTGTTGAGATAAACCGGATTGGTCTGAACGTCGGAGAACGAGTTGGCATAGCTGGTGTGGTTGTTGCGAATAAAGAACAAATCCGTGCCGAACTGAAGGGTGTGATTTCCGCGGGTCCAGTTCACACTGTCGGTGAGCTGGTGGATGGGCACAATGAAAATGGTGGAGCGAGTGAAGGGAACAAGGTTGTCGAGCCCGGTCAGCAAAACTCCAGGATACTGAGAGGACCCGGCGTTCTGTCCACCCTGGCGAACAAAACCCCAGTGAAATTCGTTGGTCAGCCTAGGGGATAAGACAGAAGTAAGTCCGACGGTCAAACCCTTGCTGCCGTCCAGCACTGTCGTAGTCGCCACGGACTGCCCGGGAAACTCTAGTGTACCCGGCTGCTTGATATTCTGCGTCTGTCCGCGCAAAAACAGAGTTTCCGAACCGCTGCTGTTAATATGGTAATCGAGCCGCGTAATGTAAGTATTGAAGCCGGAGTCAGCGTTCGAGGAAAACCGATAGCCTAAAGTGTTCGAACCATCGCCTGCACTTGCGTTGGCGGTTGGGTACTGTTGGAGGACGTTTAGCAATGCCTGACTGACGCCGATTCCGAGAGGGTCGATCTGCTGGATTTGGGTTGGCCCGAGGGCATAGTACCCCGGCTGCACACCGCTTACTCCATTGACAGTACCGCCGGGACAAGTAGTTGTGTCCGGGTTCTTGTTCGCCAGCCGTTTGCATAAGTACACGAGATCGCCCGCGCGCAAGGTGTCGCTCGGTACGGTACGCAAAACGCTGCTGCCCTGGGCGTCGCGCCGTCCTTCATAGTTGGTAAAGAAGAAGAGGCGGTTCTTCTTAATCGGCCCTCCGACCGTAGCGCCGAAAACATTGCGCAACAGCTTCGGAGCCGTATTGGATTGGCCATTGGCTAACTGGGATGCTTTTAAGAACGGTTCGTTGGCGCTGAAAATGGTATTGCGATTGTACTCGTAGGCCGAGCCGTGAAAGTTGTTGGTGCCACTCTTGGTCACCAGGGCGACCTGAGCGCCGCTGGAATAGCCGGAGTCGGCGTTGGAATTAGCGGTGGTGACCCTGAATTCCTGGACCGAGTCAGGCGGCACATTCAGAACGCTGGTAAAGGCGTAACCATTATTTTGGTCGTTGACCCCGATGCCGTCGAGCGTAACGTTGGATTGGTCGCTGCGCGCGCCATTCACTGCGCCGCTCCGTGTGTCTTTTGTCGCATCCAACTGATTCCCCAGGTACGCTACACCTGGCTGGAGGCTCAGCAACTGAACCACGTTGCGGTCGGCAATCGGCAATTCCTCGAGTTGGTTCTCCTGGACAGTGTTACCGAGCGACGCGTCGGTATGATTGATCAGTGGCACAAGGCTTTCCACCGTTACCGACATCGCGACACCTGCAACCTGAAGGTGAATGATTACGCTGGAAGGAGTTTTGACAACGAGGGTGATGCTCGACACCACAAAAGGTGCAAAACCGGTGGCGGTTGCCTCCAGCCGATAGTCGCCCGGAGGCATATCCAGGAACTGGTACAGGCCCGCGGGGTTGCTGGTGGTAGTCCGCTGCAACCCCGTTGCAGTGTCTGTCAAAGTGATCTTTGCGCCGGCGACACTGGCACCAGACGGGTCAGTAACACTGCCATTCAACTGGCTCGTTGATTGCGCCGTTGCCATCGAGGCCAAGAACACCAACACTGCGAGCACCCAAATCGCGCGTCTTGCTCTCTGCTTACATCGCATCGCAACCTGTTGGCACAACTCCTTCTGACTACGGCTGAACTGTTGACGGATTCGCATTGTCGACATGGCAACCTTCCTCCCCTGAAAGGCAAGGCCGGGCAAGACTGACGAAGAGGAAGTGGGTACAAAAGTTCGTTCCCCGAATTCTCCTCGCACTTGCTCGGGCCTCCGCCGGAATGTCCGTTCTCGTCACTTAGCTGGGATTTCTTTTTGAACCAATCTGGACCCGAAAGCTAGCACTCCTGCGCCGACGTGTCAATTACAAGTCCAGCCAGTTGCCAAAACTCTTTGGTGTTTGGGATCGGAGCCAGGGAATTCGGCCTCGGAGTAGAGACAGCGCAATCGGTATCAAACCAGCCGATGCTGCCGATACCGGCATTTTCAAAGGGGAAATTGGCTGGGGCGGAAGGATTCGAACCTTCACCGTCCTCATTAACAGTGAGGTGTCCTACCAGTTGGACCACGCCCCAGCGGAGTTGTGAGACTGCTCACGGCAGAACCGAAGCAGATAGGCTTCGCCGCGAATGGCGCGACGGAAGACATAAAGGAGGATAGCACGCGGTTTGGCATCAATAAAGTTGAATGGAATTAGAGCGAGCATAAGGATTGCTTATCGAAGGTCTTGCGGCGTCTTCGGTGGAAACTTCGGGTGTTGTCCTGGCTAGAAATTGCTCATCGGTTTAAGAACGCCATCCGCTTTATTTGGAATCACTTGAAAGAAAGCGGCTGGAAAATTTTCGAGGCGGTGGACTGCCCGGAAATTTGTTTTCGGGTTGCAATCGAGGCGGAATTATTGGAAACTATTCGGTCGCGCTCAGACCCGGACACGCGCTGTCTGGTATAAGATGCGGTCACTTCTCCTGCGATTGACGGCCCTGGGAGTGGTTGCACCCTCAAGCGCAAAGCTGACATGGCCCAGATTTTTCACCGTAGCTTTAATTTCATTTCGCGGCTTAGTTTGTTCGCGCTGGTCTTTCTTGGCGTGCTCGCCTTGGCCGGGATGCTGGTTTTAGCGAGGTCACCGTACCTGACGAACCAGCGGGTGACGCGCGACCAACCGGTGCAATTCAGCCACAAACACCACGTGGGAGATGACGGGATCGATTGCCGGTATTGCCACACCAGCGTGGAGACTTCCGCCTACGCGGGAATCCCGCCGACGAAGACCTGCATGAATTGCCACTCCGTGCTGTTCAGCAACGTGGGCTATCTGGAACCGGTTCGCGAAAGCTACCGGACAAATCAATCCATCGAGTGGGTGAAAGTGCACCGGCTGGCGGATTATGTGTACTTCAATCACAGCATTCACATCAACAAAGGGATTGGTTGCTCTTCCTGCCACGGCACGGTGAACGAAATGCCGCTGGTCTTTCAGGCATCGCCACTGACGATGGAGTGGTGTCTGGACTGCCACCGGAATCCGGAGAAGAACCTGCGGCCCAAGGATCAGATTTTCAATATGGACTGGAAAGCAACCGGGAATCAAGAGGAAGAGGGAAAGAGACTCGCAGCGGAGTACAAGCTTAGAACCAAGGCCGAGCTGACCAGTTGCTCGACCTGCCACCGCTAATGGACGCCATGAACGATCAGCCCAGCGAAAAAGAGTTGCGCATCCTGCAGAGCACGAACTTGAACGCGGGAGAGCGCGGACACGAGCACCAGGAACACGCATCGGATGAGAGAGCCGAGGATACGGCAATGCGCGAGCACCGCCTGGAGCTCGCCACCGTCCGAGAAAAACTTAAGAATAAAACGGGCAAACAGTACTGGCGGACGCTGGAAGAGCTGGCGGAAGACCCGCATTTCGAGGAATTGTTGCACCGGGAATTCCCGAAACATGCCTCGGAATGGGAAGAGACCGTGGAGCGCCGCGATTTCCTGAAATTGATGGGTGCATCGCTGGCGTTGGCGGGAATGACAGGTTGCGGGCGGCCCGACGAACGTCACATTGTTCCCTATGTAAAGCAGCCGGATGGCATGGTTCTGGGGAAGCCATCCTATTATGCGACCGCGATGCCGTTTGGCGCGGATGCGGTAGGCGTGCTGGTGGAGAGCCACGAGGGCCGGCCCACGAAGATTGAAGGGAATCCCGATCATCCTTCCAGCCTGGGCGCGACCAACGTGTTTGCGCAAGCTTCCATCCTGGGTCTCTATGACCCAGACCGCTCACAAACCGTGCAGTTCACGGGCGAAATTCGCACCTGGTCGGCATTCCTGGACTTCGCGCAATTACAGGCCACCAACGTAAAAGCCACCAATGGGGCGGGTTTCCGCATTCTTACAGGGACTGTTTGCTCGCCCACCTTAATTGCACAAATTCGCAAGCTGCTGGCGCTTTATCCAGAGGCGAAATGGTACCAGTGGGAACCTGCCGGGGGCGATGGCGCGCGCGAAGGCGCAAAACTGGCGTTTGGGCGAAACATCAACACGGTTTACGAGGTCGGCAAAGCGAACGTGATTGTCTCACTGGATGCGGATTTTCTTGCCAGCGGACCGGGGCATATCTCCAACGCGCGGCAGTTCTACCGGCGGCGCAAGCTCGATGGACCTAACGACACGATGAACCGGCTTTACGTGGTCGAGCCAATGCCCTCGGTGACGGGTTCCTCGGCGGATCATCGACTGCCGCTGCGCTCCACGGACGTGGAACTTTTTGCGCGCGCCCTGGCGGCGAAATTGGGAATTGGCAGCGCGGCTCCACTTTCCGGCGAGGCCACAAAGTGGCTGGAAGCGGTAGCCAAGGACCTGCAGAAAGAGCGTGGAACTTCACTGATCATCGCGGGCGAACACCAGTCCGCGGCCGTTCATGCACTGGCACATGCTATGAACGCGGCACTGGGAAATACTGGGAAGACGCTCTACTACAGCGAGCCGGTCGAAGCCGACGGGCCTGGGCATCTCGAATCCATGCGCGCGCTCTGCGGAGAAATGGACCGCGGGAAAGTGGATTTGCTGCTGATTCTGGGCGGCAATCCCGTGTATGACGCGCCGCACGATTTTGACTTCGCGTCGAAATTGAAAAAGGTAAATGCGTCGATTCATTTGAGCCCCTACTTCGACGAAACCTCGGCGTACTGCCAGTGGCACGTGGCCGAATCGCACTACCTGGAAACGTGGAGCGATGCGCGGGCTCATGACGGCACCGCCAGCATCATCCAACCATTGATTTCCCCGTTGTATTACACACATTCGGCGCACGACCTGGTGGCGGCTTTTGGCGACAAACCCGGCGAGCCTGCGTATGATGCGGTGCGCGCCTACTGGACCGAAGCCGCTGCGCATTTGGAATCACCGATGGACACGGGCTGGAGGAAGTGGCTGAACGACGGCGTGATTCCCGGCACAAAATTCCCTGCCATCACCCCGGAGTTGAAGTTCAACCCGGCGAATCTCCCGGCTTTGAAGCCTGCACCTGCTGATCAGATCGAATTTCTGTTCCGGCCGGATCCGACCGTGTATGACGGACGGTTTGCGAACAACGGGTGGCTGCAGGAATTGCCGAAGCCGGTGACAAAGCTGACCTGGGATAACGCCGCACTGGTGAGTCCAAAGCTGGCGCAAAAGATGGACCTGGCCCACAAAGTGGCAGCGCGCGGCGGGGAGCACGGCCAGATCCTCTCGGCAGTCGTGGACATTGCGCTGAACGGAAGCAAAGTGACAGCCGCAGCGTGGACGCTGCCTGGGCTGGCGGAAAACACTGTGGTACTGCCGCTTGGCTACGGAAGGAAACTTGCAGGGTTCACCGGAACGAACAAGGGTTTCAATGCGTACGTGGTGCGCACATCGAATGCGCTGTGGAGTGCGAGCGAGGGGAAGATGACGCCGACGGGCGATACTTACCCGTTGGCCTGCACACAGTACCACTTCCATATGGAAGGGCGGCAAATCCTCAGCACAGGGACCTTGGCGGAGTACAAGAAGAATCCGGGGTTCGCGCATGAGGGAGCGGAAGCGCCGGCGAAGGATGATTCTCTTTACAAGGAATTCGCGTATCCAGGCTATGCCTGGGGCATGGCCATCGACCTGACCAAGTGTAACGGGTGCAATGCGTGCGTGGTGGCGTGCCAGTCGGAAAACAACATTCCTGTGGTGGGCAAGGATCAGGTCATGCGCGGCCGCGAAATGCACTGGGTCCGCGTGGACCGCTATTACACGCATGCGGATTCCGAGACGCGCGATCCTTCGTCGTATGACCCGTCGCTGGACAATCCGGAGACATTCTTCCAGCCTGTTCCGTGCATGCAATGCGAAAACGCGCCCTGCGAGCAGGTTTGCCCCGTAGGCGCCACGGTACACAGCGCGGAAGGCCTGAACGATATGGTTTATAACCGTTGCGTGGGCACGCGCTATTGCTCGAACAACTGCCCGTACAAGGTGCGGCGATTCAACTTCCTGCGATTCCAGGATTGGGACACGCCGCAGCTCAAATTGATGCGCAATCCGGAAGTGTCGATACGCAGCCGCGGGGTCATGGAAAAGTGCACTTACTGCGTGCAGCGGATCAACAATACGCGGATTGAGGCGGAGAAACAGAACCGCCCGATTCGTGACGGAGAGATTGTGACCGCGTGCGAATCGGCGTGCCCCTCGGAAGCCATCGTGTTCGGGAACGCGAATGACCCGGCCAGCCGTGTGGCCCGGCTAAAAGCGCAGCAGAGAAATTATTCGGTATTGGGCGAAGTCAATTCGCGCCCACGCACGACGTATCTCGCGGCGGTACGCAACGCGAACTCGGATTTGGAGAAGGCATGAGCGCGACGCAGCCACCCGGAAACCTTCCTGACATCCGCCGGCTGGACCCGGTGCTGGAGCCCGGGCACACCTACGCATCGGTCACCGACAAAATCGCGGCGGTGGTATTAACGCGCCCGCCGAGCACCGGATGGCTGGTGGGATTTGCGGTGAGTTTCACGCTAGTTATGGTGCTGTTTGTTTCGCTGGCCTGGCTGATCATCAAAGGTGTAGGAATCTGGGGCATCAACATTCCCATCGGCTGGGGCTTCGCGATCGTGAATTTTGTTTGGTGGATCGGGATCGGCCACGCCGGCACGCTCATCTCCGCGATTTTGTTCCTGTTGAACCAGAAGTGGCGCACGTCCATCAACCGGTTTGCGGAAGCGATGACCCTCTTCGCGGTGGCCTGCGCGGGCATTTTTCCGCTCATTCATACGGGGCGCCCGTGGATGGCGTATTACATGATGCCGTACCCGAGCACGATGGGGATCTGGCCGCAGTTCCGCAGCCCGCTGATCTGGGACGTTTTTGCGGTTTCTACCTACGCGACGGTGTCACTGTTGTTCTGGTTCATTGGTTTACTGCCGGATTTGGCGACGCTGCGGGATCGTGCGAAGAACAGGGCCCAACAAGTCATTTACGGCATTTTGTCGATGGGCTGGCGCGGTTCGGCACATCACTGGCACCGCTACCAGTCGGCTTATTTGCTGCTCGCGGGCCTGGCTACGCCGCTGGTGCTTTCAGTGCACACGGTGGTGAGCTTCGACTTCGCGATTGCCATCGTTCCCGGCTGGCACACCACGATCTTTCCACCTTATTTCGTTGCTGGCGCCATTTATTCCGGCTTCGCCATGGTGCTGACACTGGCGATTCCTCTACGGAAAGCGTACGGCTTGGAAGATTTCATTACCATGCGGCACTTGGACAACATGGCCAAGGTCATGCTTGCTACCGGGCTAATCGTCGCCTATGGCTACGCCGTCGAGTTCTTTATGGCGTTTTACAGCGGCAACAAGTTCGACGTATTCCTTGCGAATCAGCGCCTCCACGGACCTTACTCGCATTTCTACGCTGCCTTGATATTGTGCAACATCCTCACGCCGCAATTGCTTTGGTTCGAAAAGGTGCGGCGCAACATTGCGGCTCTTTTCGTGATGTCGCTGGTGGTCAATACCGGGATGTGGCTGGAGCGCTTCGTCATCGTGGTGATTTCCCTGACGCGCGATTTCATGCCGTCCGCGTGGGGCCGCTATTCCGCAACGTTCTGGGATTACAGCACGTTCATCGGCACGATTGGACTGTTCGTGATGCTGATCTTCCTGTTCGTGCGCGCCCTGCCCGCGATCGCGATCGCCGAGATGAGGGAGCTCGTTGCGCACCAGGCACAGTCTGACGAGGAAGATCGATGAAAGAACGCCACTTCCCAATCTACGGCCTGCTGGCGGAATTCGTCACGCCGGAAGAAATTTTGAACGCCGCGACGAAGGCGCGGCAAGCCGGGTACAAGTACATCAGCGCCTACACTCCCTTTCCCGTGGAAGGGCTGGCACAGGCCATCGGGTTTCCGAGGACAGGAGTACCGCTGCTGACGCTGATTGGCGGATTGGGAGGCGGGCTGACGGGCTTTGGCCTGCAATACTGGTGTTCGGTCATCACCTATCCCCTCAATATTGGCGGGCGGCCACTGAACAGTTGGCCCGCGTTCATTCCCGTAACCTTTGAATTGACGATCCTGGGTGCAGCGATGTTTGCCGTGATTGGCATGTTGGCATTGAACAAGTTGCCGCAGCCCTATCATCCTGTGTTTAACGTGGAGCGGTTCTCCCACGCAACGACGGACCGCTTTTTCCTGTGCATTGAGTCGCGCGATCCGAAATTCCACTTGGCCGAAACGGCGAAGTTTCTGCAGAGCGTTCAGGCGCATCACGTCCACGAGGTGTCGAATGAAGAGTAGAGTCCCATTCGGCGCGGCGTTGCTCTTCAGTCTTTGCGGGGTCGGGCTGAACGGATGTGGGTACTCACTTCGCCAGGACATGGCCAACCAGCCCCGGCAAAACCCGCTTTCTCCGTCGACCTTTTTTCCGGATGGCCGGTCCGAAAGGGCGCTACCAGAGAACACGGTTGCGCGGGGGGAGATTGCCAACGACGCGTTGTTCGTGCCCAAGACTTCCAATACGTTTCCGCTACCGCTCACGCCGGAGCTGCTGCAGCGCGGCCAGGAACGCTATGAGATTTTCTGTTCGCCGTGTCACGGCATACAGGGAGACGGCATGGGCATGATTGCCGTACGCGGCATGAAACACCCGCCCAGCTATCACCAGGAGCGGCTCAGACAGGAACCCAATGGTTACCTCTATGATGTGGTGACCAACGGATTTGGCGCCATGTACGGCTATTCCGCGCAAATTCCTCCGCGGGATCGTTGGGCCATTATTGCCTACGTCCGCGCACTGCAACTGAGCCGGAACGCCCATGCGGCAGATTTGCCGCCGGGGCTGAGGGAAGAGCTTATGGCCGGAGGATCCGCGCAATGAGCGCGCAAGACTATAAAGCGCCCGAAAGTGTCGGCCGCGTTCAGAGAGGCGCGTGGCTGGTGGGAGGAGTGGCGCTGCTCGTGGCGCTCTTCGGCGCGTTTACCTCTCCCGACAAGTTTTATCAGTCCTATCTATTCAGTTTCCTGCTGGTGCTGGGCTTGACGCTTGGTTCGCTCGGCCTGCTGGTGCTGCAGCATCTGACCGGCGGCAACTGGGGAATCATTATCCGGCGTCCACTGGAAGCGGCGGCGCAGAATATCTGGCTGGTGTTCCTCATGTTTGTGCCGGTGGTGTTGGGGATGCATTCGCTGTACGGCGCGTGGATGAGCCCCGAACGCCGCAAGGCGGAGCCGCTTTCGCCGTTTCAACAGAGTTATCTGACTTCCAGCGGATACCTGACCCGGGCGGTGATTTACTTCGCGATTTGGTCGGCGTTGGCGTGGATCTTTATCAGTTGGTCGCGCAGACAGGATGTCGATCGGGAAGATCGCACGTTGCGCCGTCATTTCAAACTGCTGGCCGGACCGGGACTTATTTTATACGTGGTGGCCGTGACATTCGCCTCGATCGATTGGGTGATGTCGATATCGCCGCACTGGGCTTCGACGATTTACGGTTTCATTTTTGTGGCCGGGCAAGCCGTTTCCGCGATGGCCTTGATGATTGTGGTGGTGGTCTTGCTGTCCGGTTCGGGACCGTTTGCGGAGGTTTTGCACAAGCGGCACCTGCACGATCTCGGGAAGCTGCTGTTCGCCTTCACCATGCTGTGGGCGTACTTCGATTTTTCGCAACTGCTGATTATCTGGTCCGGGAACCAGCCGGAAGAGATCAGCTTTTACCGCACCCGGCTGTACGGTGAATGGGGCGTGGTGGCCGTGGTGGTGCTGCTATTCAGCTTTGCACTTCCCTTTGCGGTGCTGCTATCCAGCGACCTCAAGCGCAATGCCAGCCTCGTCTCGAAAGTGGCTTTGTGGATGCTCGTCTTCCGGCTCGTGGACCTTTACTGGATGACGCGGCCGGAATTTACAGTCAAGGCGCTGCCAAACTGGCTGGACATCGTCGTGCCTGTCGCCCTGGTTGGATTGTGGGTCGGTTTTTTTGCGATGAACCTAAAACAGCGGCCTCTGTTGCCGCTGGGTGACCCGAAACTCGCGGAGGCTGTTGCGCAAGATGAGCACTGAGCACCACAAAAGCGTCGCTGGAAAAGGAGGCGTGCCGCGGCACGAAGACGTCTCGTTTGAGCCGCGGGACGTTCGCTCCTCGCCCATTTTGAAGTTTCTTGGCTATTTAGGCGTTGCCATTGTGTTGTCCTATTTTCTGACCTTGGGAATTTACCGCGGGCTTACCCGCCACTGGAACTCCAAGTACGCCCCCCCGCCTCCGTCGCGCGCGGCGACGGGTCCGACGATGCCACCGGAGCCGCGATTGCAGGGCATGCCGGGGCATCTCGTCGATCCGCAGCGGGACTGGCGTGAAAAGGTGAAGGAAGATAGCGAGGCGAACAACAAACTTGGTTGGGTGGATGAAAAGAACGGCATTGCACAGATTCCTGTTTCGGACGCAATGAAATTAATTGTGGAAAAAGGATTGCCCGCCCTGCCCGCTACAGCGGCGGAGAAAAAGTAGGAGAGATGAAAGCACTAAGATATCTAACGGGAATGGTGGTACTGCTGCTGAGCTTCACAGCCAGCAGAGCACAGATGATTCCCGACAATGTGGGGCAGTCCTCGAACGGGCTGCCGCCGGCGTTGGTTAACGTGGGATTCGATCCGCAACTGGATGCGCAGATACCGCTCGATGCGTCGTTCGTGGACGAATACGGCAAGGCGGTCACGCTGCGGGATTACTCCGGCAAAAAGCCAATGGTGCTCGCGTTCGTGTATTTCACCTGCCCCATGCTGTGCAACCAGGTGGAACAAGCGGTGGTGGGCACTTTGAAAATGATTTCGTTCAACCCGGGGACGGACTACGAAGTTGTGTTCATCAGCTTCGACTCCACGGACACGCCGGATGCGGCATTGAAGAAGAAACATGAAGCGCTATCCCGATTTGCGCGGCCCGCCACGGAGGCGGGCTGGCATTTCCTGACCGGGTCGAAAGAGTCCATCGACGCGGTCACTAAGGCCGCGGATTTCCGGTTTAGCTACGACCCCAAATCGAAACTTTTCGGCCACGCCAGTGGAATTCTGCTGCTCACTCCGAATGGCCGCATTTCGCGCTACTTTTTCGGCGTGGAATATCCACCCAGCCACGTACGCCTGGGCCTTGTGGATGCCTCGGCGGGAAAAATCGGCACCCCGGTCGATCACATCCTTCTTTTTTGTTACCAGTACGACCCGACCAAGGCGCGTTACAGCGCCACGATTCTTTCGGTCATCCGCATGGGCGGGGTGTTCACCCTGCTCTGCATGGCCATCGGTTTCGTGATTTTCCGCCGTCGCGATCATCACGCGAGCAGCAGCGGAAATTCGGGGTCGGGTTTGCCGCCGCAAGGAGCACATTAGAGCCGTGCAGTCACCGCTTCCATTTTTTCCAGAGCAAGCCTCCAATTTCGCAGGAAATGTGGACGCCCTCTTTTTGTTCATTTTGCTCACCTGCTTATTTTTTGCCGTCCTGGTGACGCTGCTGGCGATTTTCGCGGCCTTCAAATACAAGCGAAAGAAGCCCGGCGAAATTGGCGCTGCAATCCACGGGAATACCGCGCTGGAGATCGGCTGGACGGCGATTCCGCTGATCCTCGCCATCGGAATGTTCGCCTGGGGCGCGGTCATCTACGTGAATTACCGCACCGCGCCGAAGGACACGCTAAACATTTACGTGATTGGCAAGCAGTGGATGTGGAAGCTGCAACAGCCGAACGGCCGCAAGGAGATCAACGAGCTGCACGTTCCCGTGAACCGCAACATCAAGCTGATCATGGGCAGCGAAGATGTAATCCACGATTTTTATGTGCCGGCCTTCCGCGTGAAGATGGACGTGGTGCCCGGGCGCTACAACACCATGTGGTTCCGCCCGACCAAGATCGGCAAGTACCACTTTTTCTGCTCGCAATATTGCGGAACCAACCACGCGGTGATGGGCGGGTGGGTGACGGTCATGGACCCAGCGGAATACGCCACCTGGCTGTCCGGCGAGGTGGGGGACGTGGATCCCGCGTCGGCGGGCGAGAAGTTATTTAGTCAACTGGCGTGCAACACATGTCACATCGCGAACGGAACAGGCCGCGCTCCATCGTTGAACGGATTGTACGGCGCAAAGGTTCTTTTGGCGGATGGATCGCTGGTGACGGCGGACGATGCTTACATCCGGGAGTCCATCCTGCTGCCAAAAGCAAAAATCGTGGCCGGGTATCAGCCCGTGATGCCCACGTTCCAGGGACTGGTGAGCGAAGAACAGATCCTGAATCTCACAGCTTACATCAAGTCCCTGCAGTCGCAACCCGTGCCCGCCAAGGGTTCGGGCATTGCGCCAGCAGGAATGGGGAAGAAATAGTATGAGCACGCAAGCCAGCCGGCCGGCGCCGCAAATGCCGAAAAAGCATTACCTGAATGCCACCTACGGGATTCGATCGTGGCTGCTGACCACGGACCACAAGCGAATCGCGCTGCTCTACCTTATTTCCGTTACCTTTTTCTTTTTCATCGGCGGCTTTTTCGCCATGATGATCCGCCTGCACTTGCTCACGCCAAACGGGTATCTGCTTTCCGCAGATACTTACAACCGGATGTTCACCATGCACGGCGTGGCGATGATCTTCTTCTTCCTGATTCCTTCCATTCCCGCGGTGATGGGGAATTTCCTGATTCCGCTGATGATTGGTGCGAAGGACCTGGCGTTTCCGAAGATAAACCTGCTGAGCTGGTATGTTTACGTGGTTGGCGCCGCGTTCACGCTGTATTCGATGGTGACGGGTGGCCTGGACACTGGCTGGACCTTCTACACCCCGCTGAGCACCGTGTATTCGAATTCCGCGGTCGCTCCGGCGGTCATTGGCATTTTCATCACCGGATTCTCATCGATTCTCACCGGCCTGAACTTTCTCGTGACCATTCACACCATGCGCGCTCCAGGAATGACGTGGTTTCGCATGCCGCTCTTCGTGTGGGCCCACTACGCCACTTCGGTGGTCATGATTCTGGGTACGCCCGTGGTGGCCATTACCCTGGCGCTCGCCGGAATGGAACGCCTGTTCGGCTTGGGCTTTTTCAATCCCGCTATGGGCGGCGATCCCATTCTCTTCCAGCACCTATTCTGGTTCTATTCGCACCCGGCTGTGTACATCATGATTTTGCCGGCCATGGGGGTGATCAGCGAATTGATCCCGACTTTCGCGCGCAAACAGCTATTCGGCTATCACTTCGTCGCGGCCGCAAGCCTGGCCATCGCGGTTATCGGCTTCCTGGTCTGGACACACCATATGTTTCTCACGGGCCAATCCACCTACGCCGCCCTGGCGTTCTCATTCCTCACTTTTCTAGTGGCGATTCCCTCGGCGGTGAAGACGTTCAATTGGACGGCAACGCTTTTCGGAGGCTCCATCTCGTTTGACACGCCGATGCTGTACGCGTTCGGTTTCCTGGGCTTGTTCCTCATCGGCGGCCTAACCGGATTATTCCTTGGCTGCCTGGGAACGGACATCCACGTCCACGACACTTACTTTGTCGTGGCCCACTTCCACTACATCATGGTGGGCGGAGCGATCATGGGCTACCTGGGCGGTTTGCATTTCTGGTGGCCGAAGATCACCGGCCGCATGTACCCAGAGTGGCTGGCGCGGGGCGCTGCGGTAGTTCTTTTCGTGGGCTTCAACCTGACTTTCTTCCCGCAATTCCTGATCGGCTATCTCGGTATGCCGCGGCGCTACCACGTTTATCCGCCGGAATTTCAGGTTTACAACGTGATGTCCACCATGGGGGCTTCCATTCTCGCGATCGGTTACTTGCTGCCGATGACTTACCTCGCCTGGTCGGCTTTCTATGGCAAGGTGGCGGGGGATAATCCGTGGCCCGCCACGGGGCTGGAGTGGAAGACGCCGTCGCCGCCGCCCACGGAAAATTTTGAGGTGACACCCGTGGTGACCTGGGAAGCCTACGACTTTCACAATCGGCCCGATCTCGGACTGGACGTACCCAGTCATCCCGCGGTTGCACCAACCCACGGGCACGACTGAAGCTTTGCCGGGCTTCGGCCCGGAGCCAGGCGGTTGGTTGACGCCTGAAACTGACAGATAGAGGAGTGCGGAGTGCATCGCACCGGTTCGCTGTACGGACAATTCAAGACCCTCGAGCAGCAGAAGGACAGTGCCTCGCTCGGCATGTGGATCTTCCTGGTTACGGAAGTGATGTTTTTTGGCGGCATCATGCTCGCCTACACCATTAACCGGCACACCTACTTCCACGCGTTCGCCATGGGCAGCAATACTCTCAGTCTCCAACTGGGCGGCTTCAACACGGTGGTCCTGCTCGCCAGCAGCTTCACCATGGCCATGGCGGTGTGGTCCGCACAGAGCGGCAAGAAACGGCTCATCCCTATTTTCCTGACGCTGACGATCGCCCTCGGCTTCATTTTCTTCGGCGTGAAATATATCGAATACGCCCAGAAGTTCCATCATCACCTGATACCCGGCAGGAGCTTCGATATCACCTATTGCGTGAATAATGCTGAGAAGTGCGAAGACATCAGCGCAAAGGATATGGACATTGAGCGCGAGGAAATTGCCAAAGCGCAGGCGGCGGACCCGGATCTCAATTCTCACGCGCAGCTTTACTATTCCGCCTACTTCGGCATGACCGGTTTGCACGCGCTGCACATGGTTATCGGCGCCGGGCTGCTGCTGTGGCTTTTACACGGCTCGCTGGCGGGACGTTTCACACCCGAATGGAATACGCCCGTGGACATCGTCGGGTTGTACTGGCACTTCGTCGATATTGTCTGGATTTTTCTGTTTCCGCTGTTATATCTGATCGACCGGCACAAGTAGGGAGTGACGCGCGTGTCTGAACACGAACATACGGAGCACATCGTCAAGCCAGGCACGTATCTGGCCATCATCCTCACGCTGCTGACCTTGACGGGGATCACCGTTTACGCCGCCTACGTCAACCTCGGAAGATTCAATATTGTTGTGGCGCTGGTTATCGCCACACTGAAGGCCACGCTGGTCGTGCTCTTCTTCATGCATGCAAAGTACAGCCCGCGGCGCACGCAGTTGGTCATCGTTGCGGGGATCTTCTGGCTGGCGCTGCTGCTCTTTATGACGCTCAGCGATTATATTTCGCGCGTCGACTATCGCGGGGTGCGCGCCCCAATCAGCCAGGTCACTACGCAGAAAATCTGGCAATCGTCTTGATGCTGACTGCCTTCCGACAGGACACTAACGGCCGACTCGTCCGCGTTTACTCTGTGCAAGGTTTCAAAGTTGAGATCCTTCAGCGATCCTCGTTCTTTGCTTGCTCAGGACAAGTCGGATTGCCCCGCAACACCATCCGGGGCGCAAAAACCGCGCTTCAGGATGACAAAGTCCTGTTGGGTGCTAAATAGAGACGAATTGAAAGGGGTGAGAAGCCCGAACTAGTTTCTCAACAACTCAACAAATTCGGTGGATTCGCATTGCTCCTGATCGCGCTTGCGTGCGTAGCGTTGCGCCATCCAGATCCCCACGGTCATGAACCCCGCCGGTGGAATGAGGAGCACGATCACCGCTTTGTTGAGGGTCCGCTGTCCGTCCTTCGAGTTGGCCTGGGCAGTGCTATAACACATGGCACAACCCTGGGCGAAGGCAGGCGCGGTCCACGCGAGCAGGATAAGGGTCAGGAAGGCGAGTCTTAGTTTCATCGCACTCCCAATGAAAGAATACGAAAAGCGTCTGGGAAAAAGAAATAGGTCATCAAGAGGAGGCAGCCAATGACAGAGCACATAGTGAGCCACTTCATCATGGAAACCTCAAATTTCAAGTGCATGAAGAAGCCGATGATCAGCGCCGCCTTGACGAGCGACAATGCCATCAGAATGGTCAACATGCGCTTGGGCTCCATGTTCTGATAGGTCAGATAGACCTCGATCGCGGTTATCACCAGCAGCGCACCCCAAACCCAGAAGAATTGTGCTTTCTTGTGGTGGCGGTGCTGTTCGGCAACGCGTCCTTCAATGGCCAGTTGAGTTGCGTCCATAGTTTTCGCGCTCCTATAGAATCCTGGCAGACATCAAGTAGACCAGGGGAAAGATAAACATCCACACGAGGTCCACAAAGTGCCAGTACAGCCCAGCAACTTCAACATCGGAGGAATCGTAGATCTTCGGTTTAAGCCACAGGACGATCGAGATCACAATCGCCGCGACCAGCAGAACGTGCGCTCCGTAGTGAAACGGGCTGTATGACGGCGTGCCAAGCCATGCTGCCAGCCAACAGAGCAGAAGAATGGGAATGAACTTGCGGCGCAGGCTAATCACGCCAAGATAGATAACGCCGAGGGTTACGTGCAGCATGTGCATTCCGGTCAGGCCGAAAAATGTGGCGGGAAATTGGGGCACGTTCTTGGCCACGTCCACAAACTCGCCGGCGGCCTTGTGCCCCGGAGCGGCTGGAAACGCCGGCAGGCTCAAGCCTTCCGCGATCAAGTTACCCCATTCCCGCGCGTGGAGAATCAGGAAGCCCGTTCCACAGGCCATGGTGGCCAGCAAAAACCACCGCTGCAGCCTCACGTTGCCGTCGACTGCCGCCCTCACCGCGAGCACCATGGTCAGCGAGCTGGTGAGGAGAAACGCAGTCATGATGGTGGCATTGACAATGCTGGCGGAGTGGAACGGCGTGGGCCAATTCGGCGTCGAAATGCGGCCGTAGCTGTAGGCGTAGAGCAAGGCGCCAAAGGTCAGCGAATCGGAGAGCAGGAACAGCCACATGCCAATCTTCTTGGAGTAGGTTCCAAAAAGCGACGGTTCGTAAACGGATGGAACCTCGGGTACCACTACTGATTCCGCCATGCTCTCGGCCTCCTCGTCAGGTGCGAAGCGTACAATACAGTCAAACTTGCATTAGTGCGCGAACTCCAACAAACACAGAATGTAAACCCACAACAGGGCCATGAAATGCCAATACCAGGAGGTAATGTCGACTAAAATGCTCCGTGTGGGAGCCGGGCGCCGCAATAACGCCGCTCCACCCGCCACAAAGAGCGCAAGCACGCCGCCCATCAAATGGATGGCATGCGCCCCGGTCAGCAAATAGATGAACGAACTGCTGGGGCTGGTGGAGACGTAGTAGCCGCGCGTCGCGAGTTCCCGCCAGGCCAGCCATTGACCCGTCAGAAAAGAAATTCCAAGAAAAATCGTCAAAGCCAGCCAGGGCATCGCTCTCTCATCACCGAAAAGGTCTCGCGGAAGAAGTTCAGCGGGAGAAAGCACGGCCTCACGCTTCGTTTGGCGCCGGGCGAATTCCATGCTCGCGGTGCTGAGAAGAAGAATGCAGGTGTTCGCGAGCAGCAGAATGGGTAGTTGAACGGGAATCCAATCGCGCACCATTTGATTGGTGCGCACGTCGAGCGAGGGCAATCCCTGACGAACGACGTAAGCGCTGGTAAAGGAAACGAAAAGCATGAGCACCGGTATCAGTGCCACAAAAAGCCCAAGGCGCGCGCGGCGCAGTCGTGTGCCGTAATCCGGCGAACCCGGCCATGGCTCGCCATCATCGCCGCCACCACCGCGGACTGGCGGGACGTTTCCGCAGTCGTCGAGAGCGAGTCTAGGATCGTCGACCGAAGCTGTTGGAGTAAAACTCGCCATATGCTCTGCCTAGTGAGTTGCTGCGACTTCCGGGTCGGTCTGCATCACGAAGTCTCGCGGGGCGCCCGGCACACTGTATTCGTACGGGCCGTTATGGACCACGGGGGTGTGCCCGCCAAAATTGTCGTGAGGAGGCGGAGTTGCGGTCGTCCATTCCAGGGTTGTCGCTTCCCAGGGATTGTCAGCGGCTTTTGCGCCGTATTTGAGGCTCCAAATGAGATTGAAGAGGAAGATGAACTGGCCGGCGATGGTGATGAACGCCGCATAGGTCATGAAGGTCTGCAGAGGAATCAACCTGTGCAGATAGGCGACTTCCGTAAGCTGTGAATAGCGCCGTGGATGTCCCGCCATTCCCAGATAGTGCATGGGCATGAAAATCGCATACGTGCCGATAAGGCTGATGAAGAAGTGCCAGCGCGCCATGCCTTCGTTCATCATGCGCCCGGTTATTTTCGGGAACCAGTAATAAGTTGCGGCGAAGATGCCGAAGATGGATGCGACTCCCATAATTAGGTGAAAATGTGCTGGCACGAACCAGGTGTCGTGCAACTGGATGTCCAGCAAGGGCTGCGCGAGGAAGGGGCCGCTGATTCCGCCGGAAACGAAGAGGGAGACAAATCCAATGGCAAACAGCATGGGAGATTGAAAACGGATGCGTCCCCGCAGCAGTGTTCCCAGCCAGTTGAAAGTCTTGATCGCTGAGGGCACCCCGATGGCCATGGTCAGAACGGAAAAAGTAAAAGCCGAATAAGGGCTCATGCCGCTCATAAACATGTGGTGGCCCCACACCATGAAGCCCAGGAAACCGATGGACAACATGGCGTAGACCATGGCCTTGTATCCAAAGATCGGCTTGCGAGAAAACACGGAGAGCAATTGCGAGGCGAGACCCATGGCCGGGAGAATCGCGATATAAACTTCCGGGTGGCCAAAGAACCAGAAGAGATGCTGCCACAAAAGCGGCGAACCCCCTTTGTGACCTGTGAGCTGTCCGCTAATCGTGCCCATGGGCACGAAAAAGCTGGAGCCCAGATTGCGATCCATCAAGAGCAAAACGCCGGCGGAAAGAAGCACGCCGAACGCCAGCAGGCCGAGGATGGCGGTGATAAACCACGCCCAGACGGTGAGGGGCATGCGCATCAGCGACATTCCCTTGGCGCGCATGTCCAGCGTGGTAGTGATGAAGTTCAACGCACCCATCAGCGCGCCCAGGCAGAACAGCGCGATGCTGATGATCCAGAGATCGGCGCCCAAACCTTCACCTGGCCCGGACGACTGCAACGCACTCATGGGCGCATAACCGGTCCAGCCGTGCAGTGGAGCGCCGCCGGGCACGATGAAGGAAGCGAGCATCACCATAAACGCGAGGAAGGTCGTCCAGAAGGAGAGCATGTTGAGCACCGGAAAGGCCATGTCCGGCGCGCCAATCTGGATTGGAAGAAAATAATTTCCGAAGCCACCCTGCGGAGCGGTGGTGAGCACGAAGAAAACCATGATGGTACCGTGTATGGTCAGCAGGCTGAGGTAGGCTTCGGGCTTGATCTCGCCCAGCAGCGGCAATGAGGCGGTGGGCCAGATGAGGTGAATGCGCATCAGCAGGGAGAGATACATCCCCACAAACACGGCGGTGAGCGCGAGCAAATAATACTGAATGCCGATTACCTTGTGGTCCAGGCTGAAAATATACTTGCGAATGAATCCTTGCGGGGCCGCGTGAGCATGAGATGCAGTGGCCGCGAAGTCGTGGGTAGCCATGTTATTGCTTCTCCGCCTCCCGTGCCGCCAGCCATTTGTCGAATTCATCCTGGCTGACGACCTTTAGAATGCCGTGCATTTTGTAATGACCCATGCCGCACAATTCGGCGCACGCTATCTCGAAGTCGCCAGTTTGCGTGGGCGTGAAGTGCATATGGATAGCGAGTCCCGGGACGGCGTCCTGTTTGAAACGCATGGCAGGAACAAAGAAGCTATGAATCACGTCGTGAGCGCGCAGAATGACTTCGATTTCGCGGTTCACAGGAACGACCATGATGCCGCTCACCACGTCGTCTTTCGAGGCGGGATCCTTTGCATCCAGACCGAGCGCACCTTCGCCGCCGGAGGAGGCATCCTCGAGTTCCGGTTTCGTTGCGCCAAACGTGCCGTCGGGGCCGGGATAGCGGAAATACCAGGCGAATTGCATGCCGGTAACTTCCACGCGCACGGCTCCAGGATCTGCAGGCCGGAAACGTTCGGAAGCCCAAATGTCGCGGCTCATCAGGTTTAGCCCAACGAATAAAACCGCAGTGAGCACCGTCCAGACAAGCTCCAGCTTGATGTTGCCGTGCGAATATTCCGCTTTGCGGGAATCCTTGCGATCACGATACATCCACACGAGCACGCCCAGCGACAGTTGCGCCGCCACAAAGACGATGCCCATGACGATGAAAGTGGTGGTGAAATGATGGTCGATGGCCGGAGCGAGCGCGGAAGCCCCCACCGGCAACCACCAGGTCTTTGCAATGAAGAAATACGTGCTGAGAATCGTGATCAACCAAATGACAACCAGAAGAACGAGGCCCATTGCGCGAAACCTCCCAGGTCATTCTTCGGACTTTCGCACTCGGATTCCCGTGCAAACCCCTGAAAACGGTAAAACAGGTGCTGTGAACGGAACGCAGTCTATCACAGCTTTCTGCGAGCGCAAGAAGGTTCTTGCGAGTTTTCATTTTTCTTCGTCGTCCTTCAAGCAAAGCTGGCCGCAGGTTCGAGAAGCCAGAAACACGCATTGACGAATTTATTTCATTTGAGTAAGATGCGTTGCGTTCCGGGGGTCCGTTGATAATGCTGGGGATTTCGAGGCTTCGTGCGGTGTTGCTGAAATCTGACGGGCCCAGGGCGATGGCCGGAGCCAAACCGAGCCACTTTTCATTACACAGTCACTCCAGGAATTGCGCTCACCCCGGTAAGGCACAAATTGGGAACGTGAAATTACTTCATCAAGCAAACGTTACAGCGGAAATGACGGGCCAGGTTTTGGAGGGCGCTCTATAAAGCTGAACACGGCTGCGGTTTGACTTCGAGACACGCTCATCTAGGAGGCGACGCATGGCGGGCCCGGAATCCGGATCGGAAAAACCCAAATCCGAAGCAACGGACAAATCCGTTGCAAAAGGCAAGGAAGCGACCAGTTATGTCGGCTCTCCGGCCGTGGGTACTTCCAAGGCCGCTGCAGCCGCGGGTTTGCCCAGCGTCGGCCCGGTACAGAGCGAGGTCAACGAACGCCGCCGCCGCTTCGTGTGGTGCGCCGTCACAGGTTTCCTGACCGCGTGGTTCCTCGCCTTCCTCCGTTTTTTCCTGCCGCGCACGCTGTTTGAACCACCCACCTCCTTTAAGATCGGGTATCCCTCCGACTACGCACTCGGGGTGGATACCAAGTGGCAGCAAAAATACCGCATCTGGGTGGATCGCACGCCCGACCGGTTGTTCGTCATTTTTGCGCGATGCACGCATCTGGGTTGCACGCCCGACTGGAAAGCCAGCGAGAACAAATTCAAGTGCCCGTGTCACGGAAGCGGCTATGACAGCGAGGGAATTAATTTCGAGGGGCCCGCGCCGCGTCCCATGGACCGTGCCCACGTGGAACTGGCTCCCGATGGCCAGATCATCGTGGATGTTTCGCGGCTCTTCCAATGGCCCAAGGGACAGCCAAGCCATTTCAATGATCCGGGATCATTTTTGGAGGGGTGAGTCGTGACTCACAAAGCGGTTAGTTCGGTGGGAAGCACGTGGCGCGGTACAGGCCATCCGGAAAACGGGAGCAGACGAAATGCCTGAAGAGAACAATTCGGGACAGAAGAACGGGAAGTCGGTTGGCCTCGTCGATCGGGTCAAAACAGGCATTCAGGAAGATCTCGAGTCGCTGAAGACGGACCTGCCGGCGAAGGCCAAGGAGCAGGTGGAGCTGCTGAAAAAGCCGACCAAGACACAGCTATTTACTTCCATCTTCCGGCACAAGCACGACGAGACCCCGCGCAATCGCGCCTTGGGCGTGCTCTCCAACGTTTTTCTGCACTTGCATCCCGCAAAGATCAATCGTGACGCGGTGCGCTACAGCTATACCTGGGGAATGGGTGGCATCACTTTCTATTTATTCATCGTGCTCACCTTCACCGGGGTGCTGTTGATGTTTTACTACCACCCCACCAAGGTGCAGGCCTTCCGCGACGTGCTGTACCTGGAGCACGACGTGCCCTTCGGAAAATTGTTGCGCAACATGCACCGCTGGGCCGCGCACTTGATGGTGATTGCGGTGGAACTGCACATGTTCCGTGTGTTTCTCACGGGCTCGTACAAAAAACCGCGCGAGTTCAATTGGAACGTCGGCGTAATCCTTCTCGTTTTGACGCTGCTCCTTTCCTTCACCGGTTATTTGCTGCCGGACGATCAACTGGGCTTTTGGGCGGTCACAGTGGGGACGAACATGGCGCGCGCGACGCCGCTCCTCGGACACGAAGGGCCATTCGGTCCGCAGTTGGGCATGACCCCGTACAATGACGTTCGCTTCGGCCTGTTGGGCGGCTCCATCGTGGACGCGAACGCCTTGCTGCGCTCGTACATCTGGCACTGCATCGGCATTCCCATCGTCGCTTCGATCTTCATGATTGTGCATTTCTGGCGTGTTCGTAAGGATGGAGGCATCTCCGGCCCAGCAGAGGTGGTGCTCGAGTCCGAAGTCAAAGAGGAAAAGCGATAGCCATGGATTGGAAACAATTGTGGGAAATCCTCTCCGCGCCCGACAACGTGCCCATCATCGCCATGATTCCTTTGCTTGCATTCTACATGTATCTTGCGTGGAAGCAGGCTCATGCGAATGACCAGCTCATTACGCAACTGGAAGGCGATGCAGCGCTGGCCAAGACCAAGTACCGGAAAGCGTGGCCTTTCCAATCAGGGTGGCAAAAAGAAGTACACGTCTGGCCGTTTCTGCTCCGGGTGGAATTTCTCGCGGCCATCATCGTCACGATCATCCTGATGGTGTGGTCGATCACGTTGAATGCACCGTTGGAAGAGCCGGCGAATCCCAACCTGACCATGAATCCGGCGAAGGCCCCGTGGTATTTCCTTGGGTTACAGGAAATGCTGGTTTACTTCGACCCGTGGATTGCCGGTGTAGTTATGCCTACGCTGATCATCATCGGCCTGATGGTCATACCGTATATCGATACCAACCCGCTGGGTTGCGGCTACTACACTTTGAAACAGCGCAAGTTCGCCATCGGGACTTTTCTTTTCGGCTTCATTATTTTGTGGGTCTCGATGATTTTCATCGGAACCTTTATCCGCGGCCCGGGCTGGCAGTGGTTCTGGCCCGGACAAACCTGGGACCACAACCGCCTGATTTATGAAGTGAACCGCGACCTGCCGGACATTTTCGGGATTACGTCGAACTGGGGAAAAGGCATTTTCGGCGCGCTTGTCGTCGGCGGCTTTTTCACTCTCGGCGGGATCGGCGTGCACGCCTTTTTCCGCCGAAACAATCCCAAGGACTACAAACGCATGAGCTTGCTGCAATATTCCATTCTGATGGTGTTTTTGCTGACGATGCTGGGATTGCCGATCAAGATGCTGCTGCGGCTTCTTTTTCACATTAAGTATGTGTGGATAACGCCGTGGTTCAACGTGTAGGAGAAACTGGTGCCCGATCAGCCCGTTTTTGAGAATGATCCCGTAGTCAGCAAGTCCCTCGCGCCGCATTACGCGGTCGCGATGGTGCTCTTGATGGCCTCGCTCTTCTGGGCTCTCTGGGACGAGGATTTCGGACAACGCCCGTGGAAGGCCTTTCAACATGAGTGGAAGACGCGGTACTCGACATTTCTCAAGGGCGCGCGCACAGAGTCCCGCGATGTGCAGAAGGAAGTGGAAAGCAACGCGGACTATCTGAAGCTCAAACAGGATTATGAGAGGATCAGCCAGAGTGCGGCGCCGCAAATCAAGGAAATTAACGAAAAACTGCGGGATTTGAGCGCCCGAATCCTCGCCGTACAGAACGTATTTACCGACCGCCGCGCTTATGTAGGCGCCTCGACCTATGACATCGAAACAGAGACCAGTCCGTCCGCGAAGAAGAGCAAGCAGGAAGCGCTTAAGAAGTACAAAGATGAACTTGCCTCAGTCACATTTCCCGACGGCAGCAAAAAGAGTTACAACTACCCGCAACTGGAAGAAACCTACAACGAACTGAGAAACGAGCGGACCAACCTAAGCGTGGAACTCGGGGAGGCCATCAAGCCGGTCAACGAGCAGAAAGAAAAGCTGGATGCCTATGTTTCCGATCACATGACCAACCTCACGCCGTCGCAGCTTGCCGGCTTGCAGAATAAGACCGAGGAATGGACCCCGAAAATCCTGCAGATCAATGTGCCGGAAGCGAATATCGTGGACCGCTGCGAATCTTGTCACATGGGGATTCGGGAACCCGTGAAAATAACGGCAGCGGCAATGTCCGTGAAGGGCAAGAAGCCCGACGAATACGCGCGGGCGTTCACCAGCCATCCCGAGCCCGACCTGCTCAAGATTCACGACCCGGAAAAGTACGGTTGTTCGCCGTGCCACCAAGGAAACGGGCGGGCGACCACAAGCGTCGAAAAGGCTCACGGAACTTATGAACACTGGCTCTGGCCGTTCTACCCCAAGGGCAATTTTGAAGCTGGCTGCCAATCCTGCCATGCAGCGGACATGAAGCTGGTGAGCGGGTATACGGAGTGGCAGGTCATTAACTCCGGGAAGGATCTTTTCCGCCAGCGCGGCTGTTTGGGCTGTCATCGTTATGAAGGTTATGACAAGGAACCGGAAGACTTGCTCGCCATCGGCCAGCAGATCAAGCAACTCGAACAAGAAAAAAAGGAAAATTTGAAGCAGGCCGGGGACTTGATGAAGCAGGCCGACGCAGCCACAAGCAACGAAGAAGCCAATCGCCTCAATGATCGAGCTGTGGCATTGAAGGTTGCCAACAGCAAGCTGGACCTGCGTATTGTGCAACTTGACCGGACCACCAAGAGTCTGTTGCAGGACGTGAAGAAGGTGGGCCCGAATCTCAAAGACGTGCGGCTCAAGCTGAACCGGAACTGGATTCCCGTGTGGCTAAAAAAGCCCACAGACTTTCGGCCGACAACGAAGATGCCGAACTTCCGCCTGAATGACGATCAGATCAAAGCCATTTCCGCATATATTTGGCAGTCGGGCCTAACGGATCCGCTGCCGAAGAGCAGGCCAGGGAACGCTGCTCACGGCAAAGAGCTGTTCGAAACGCGCGGCTGCCTTGCTTGCCACTCGATTGGAGAAGGCGATCAGATGCAAGGCGGCACCTTTGCCGCAAGTCTCACGCGTGTCGGGGAGAAGGACAACTACGACTATCTGGTGCGCTGGGTACACAACGCTCGCGAGCGCACGCGCCCCTACTGCTTTTACGAGAAGAAAGACATTGGCCCGGAAGATTACAAGAAGAAGGGTTTGCCCTTTGTTTTTGATTTGGAACATTCGCGGTGTCCCAATGACGGCCATGAACTACAAGTGCAGAACATGACGGTCATGCCGAGCCTGCGGCTCTCTCCGCAGGATGCCGAAGACGTCGCCAGTTATCTGGTCACCTTGAAAACGCAAGGACCGTCCTCATATCCGGACGCGTCTTTCATGGAAGACCCGAACCTCAAGGATGAGGGAAAGAAGTGGATCCGGCACTTTGGCTGTGCGGGATGCCACGAAATCTCCGGGCTCGAGGACGAAGGGCGAATCGGCACGGAGTTGACTTTCGAGGTAAGCAAGCCGGTCGAGCGCCTCGATTTCGCCTTGCTCACGGAAGTCGCTCAGCGCGGCGGCAGCGAACCGATCACCGACCCCGACGATCTGGCTCGATTGCCGGAAGGCCCTGCAAAGCAGCCCTGGTACGACCA
>Ga0187803_10000075_pt1 | contig 42233 bp, 30 predicted proteins | sample NC_wetland_sal_i_2_FD_132425 | JGI IMG/M metagenome (GOLD analysis project Ga0187803, IMG submission 132425) | Wetland sediment microbial communities from Neuse River Estuary, North Carolina, USA - Control_3 | ecosystem: Environmental > Aquatic > Freshwater > Wetlands > Sediment | place: USA...
CTCACGGAAAAGGGTAGTGAATAGCTGCTCTGCGTGACCGGGCCAGATAGCGGAATCGTTGATCCAGTCGCTCGCGTGCCGGAGAAACGCTGGCGTCCTGCTGAAGGATCGAACGCAAGCGTGGGAAAGAGCGTGGCGTTTTGTACCGCTGCGGAAGCCCGCGCCTGATCGAAATTCGCGAGCGCCACTTTTAGGGTCTGATTCGCTGCCAGGAGTTCGCTCTCCAATCCCTGCAGATCGTCATCATGAAAAAGCGTCCACCAGGTAGTTTTGGGAACCGAGTCTCTGGGATCGGCTTCCCGCCACGGCTCTGTAACTTGCCACTTCACCGGCACGGCAGCCGCGGGCCGTTTGTAATTCGGGCCAACGGTGCAACCGGCGCAGAGAGCAATAGCCGCTACGCCGCTAAGAATCGCCATCTGGCGACTCGCGGAAGGATCGCAGAATAACATCAGGGTTTTTTCTCCGCGGGGACAGCCGCCTTTGGGGCACTCGGGGGTGCGTTATCGGGCTTGCTCGTCGCAGGTGCCGGCGCCAGTGGATTCGCGACTTCCTTGACATGCACTTCTTCGCCAGGTTCGATGGAATCCGGAGGGTTCAGCACGATCCAGTCATCGGATTTCAGGCCCGTCAAGACTTCTAGCGAAGTGCCGTAATCGCGTCCGATAGCCAGCGCTTGCAAGCGCACGCGGTGATTCGCGTCGATGACCACCGCTCGCAGCCCTTCGGAGCGAAATAACAGTGCGTTTACCGGTACCTGTAATCGTTCACCTTGCACCTTCACCTGCAAATGGACCTGGGCATAGCCGCCGGGGAGCAGCAAGCCGGACTTGTTCGGCACGTCCACTTCCGTCAGCAGCGTGCGCGTGGAAAGTTCGATAGCTTCGGCGGTCCGCACCACTTCCCCTTGGAATTTCTGGCCCGGATATTGCGTCAATTCGAGGTACGCTCCAAGTCTGCGATGAATTGAATTCGCATAGGCTTCCGGCACGTTTACGTACACGCGAATGGGATCGGTCTGCGCGAGGAAGAAAAGCTGCTGCGAAGTCCCGCCGTTCCCCGCATTGATCAGAGTGCCGATATCCACATTGCGCTGGGTGAGCACGCCGCTGAACGGAGCATAAACGCGCTCGAAGGATTTTGTTTCCTCCAGGCGGCGAACGTTTGCCTCGGAGGATTGCATGATGGCGCGCTTGGCCGCTAGGTCGCCGTTGGCGTTGTCGACCTCCTGTTTGGAGACGCCGTCAGTCTTCAGCAACTCGCTGTAGCGCGCCGCGGTGATCTGCGACAAATGTTCGTTGGCTTGTGCGGTGACCAGGTCCGCTCTGGCCTGCATGAGTTGCTGGTCCACCTCGGGGCTGTCAATTTCCGCGAGGATATCTCCCTTGCCCACCCGGCTGCCGATATCGTGGTACCACTTCCTCAGATAACCGTTCGTGCGCGCGTAAATGGGCGATTCGACGTAGGCCTGCAGCGTCCCGGGGAGAACCAGGTCCTCGGCGCCCGCCTGCGCGGTCGGGTGAATGACCGCAACCGACGGGATGGCCATGGTCTCCGTATCCTTGGCAAGCGCCTGGAATTGCGCGCGGCGCTGAATCATCAGAACCGCGCCAATCACGACCAGCGAAATGACCACCACGAAGAAAACAAGAAACAACGAGCTTTTCTTCGGCGTGTTTTCGCCGGCCTCATGCCCGCCTGGGTTTCCAACTTCCGTCATTATTCAGCGCCTCGTCTCGCCCTTCTAGCGTAGTTCCAATTCCTCTTCATGTCACCATCCGCTCTTACCCTGCTGCCCGGTAGCGCCTGCGCTCCAGCCGGCCATGAATGATAGAAAAGACGCACGGCACGAAGAACAGCGTGGCAAGCGTCGCGAACAGCAAGCCGCCGATCACGGCTCGGCCCAACGGAGCATTCTGCTCACCGCCTTCGCCGAGGCCAATCGCCATCGGCACCATCCCAATCATCATGGCCAGCGCGGTCATAATGACTGGGCGAATACGCACAAAGCCGGCTTCCAGAGCCGCCTCTAAGGCGATCTTTCCCTCGTTCAATTGTTCGCGCGCGAACGAAACCATCAAAATGCTGTTGGACGTTGCCACACCCATGCACATGATCGCCCCGGTCAGGGAAGGCACGCTCAATGTCGTGTGCGTGAACAGAAGCATCCAACAAATCCCCGCAAGCGCCCCGGGGAGCGCGGTGATGATGATGAACGGATCCAGCCACGACTGGAAATTGACGACGATCAACAAATACGCCAGCACAATGGCCCCAAACAGCCCCACGCCCAGTCCCACAAACGATGTCCTCATTGTCTGCACCTGCCCGCGGATGAAGATGCGGCTGCCCCGCGGCAGTTCCTTCTGGATCGCATCGACGCGTTTGCTCACTTCTTCGGCCACTGAACCAAGGTCGCGCCCGGACACCGAGGCATAAACATTGATCATGGGCTGGCTGTCATAGTGCGAAATGGAAGCAGGGCGCGCTACCGTGGAAGTGGATACCAGGTTGCCTAGGATTTGCGGCGTGGCCGCGTTCCCGCTCGCAGTCACCGGAATATTCTGCAGTGCCTGGTAGTTGTCGAAGCGGTATTGCGGCGCCTGCACCGCTACGCTGTAGCTTACCCCGTTCTTGGGGTCCAGCCAGAAGCTCGGCGCAGTCTGAAAGCTGGAAGAGAGCGAGACCAGCACGTTTTGCGCAATGTCACGCGCCTGCATTCCCACGTACTGCGCTCGCGTCCGGTTGATGTCCATGTACAGGGTGGGTGAATCGAACGCCTGCTGAACGTGCACGTCGGCAGCACCGGGGATGTGCTGGATTTCCGTGGCCAGTTTTTGGCCTACCTCATAATTGCCCATTTGATCCATACCCGTGATTTGGATGTCGATGGGAGCCGGTGTGCCAAAATTCAGAATTTGCGTGACGATGTCCGCCGGCTGGAAAAAGAACTGTACCCCGGGAAACTCGCGGGGCAAGCGGCGGCGCAATTCCTCAACATACGCACCGGTGGCCTTGCCACGCTCCTGCTTGAGCTGCACCAGGATTTCGCCGTCGGAAGTGCCGATGGTGCCGGAGTTGCTATACGTCAGATTGATGCTCGAGTACGGCAGCCCGATATTATCGAGCACTGTGGCCAAATCTTTTTCCGGGATCGTTTCGCGAATCACCTGGTTGATCTGATCCGCCAGTCGGGCTGTTTCCTCGATGCGCAGTCCCGTGCGCGCCCTCACGTGCAGCCGGATCTGCCCTGCGTCCACGCTGGGAAAGAAATCGCGTCCGAGAACAAACGTCAGCCCGGCCGACAGCACGCAGAAGCTCAGGAAGGCAGCGCAAAAAGGCCAGGCGTGCTCCAGCGCCGTTGTCAGAGCGCGGCGGTAGGCCCCGCGAAATCGTTCGAAGGCGTGTTCAAAGGTCTGCTGGTACCGGCGGAAGAAACCCATCTTCTCGCCTTTGTGCAGGTCCGCTTGGTATTCATCCTCCGCGCTCAACAAGTACATCGCCATCGTCGGGACGATCGTGCGCGACCACATGTACGACGCCAGCATCGCGAAAACCACCGCTTCCGCCAGCGGCACGAACAAATACTTCGCTACACCCGACAGGAAAAACATCGGGATGAACACAATGCAGATGCACAGCGTGGATACAAACGCCGGTACGGCGATCTGCTGCGCGCCATCCAGGATGGCCTGCACCGTTTCCTTGCCCATGGCCAGGTTGCGGTTGATGTTTTCGATTTCCACGGTGGCATCATCCACGAGGATGCCCACGGCCAGCGCCAAACCTCCCAGCGTCATGATATTGATCGTTTCTCCGAGCGCGCTCAGGCACAGGATGCTGACCAGAATGGACAGCGGAATGGAAATCGCAATGATGAACGTACTTTTCCAGTTGCCCAGGAAAAGCAGAATCATTACCGCGGTCAGGCAGGCCGCGATTAGCGCTTCGCGGAGCACCCCCTGGATCGCCGCGCGCACGAAAAGCGATTGGTCGAAAAACGTGGTGACCTTCAAGCCTTCGGGCCGTGTCGGCTCGTAATCCTTCAATGTTTGTTTCACGCGGTCCACGATGGAAAGCGTGGAAGCATTGCCGGTTTTGTATACGCTCATGAGCACGCCGCGCTGGCCATTCGCCAGCACCACGTTGGTCTGCGGGGAAAAACCGTCGCGCACGTGGGCCACGTCGCGCAAGTAGATCGTGGAACCGTTTACCGTTTTTACCGGCAAATCATTCATTTCCGCCACCCGGCTCGGGCTGCCGTTCAGTTCCACGTTGTATTCGAGCGCGCCCATCTTGGCCGTTCCGGTCGGCAATATCAGGTTCTGCGCGTTCACCGCATTCACGATGTCCACCGGCGAAAGTCCCTTGGCCTGCAACGCGGCGGGGTCGATGTCCACGGAGATGAGCCGCGGCTTTCCGCCGTAGGGCCACGGCATCGCTGCGCCCTGCACGGTGGCCAGTTGCGTGCGAATGAAATTATTGCCGTAGTCGAACAACTCCTGCTCGCTCAGCCGGTCGCTGGTCAGGCCGATCTGCAGCACCGGCACCGTGGACGCGGAATAAATGATCACCAGGGGCGGGGTGGTGCCGGGAGGAAGGTTGCGCAGAAAAGTCTGCGAAATCGCCGTCGTTTGTGCCAGCGCCGTGGAAATATTGACGTTGGGGTGAAAGTAGATCTTAATGATCGCAATTCCATTCAGAGATTGCGATTCGATGTGTTCGACGTCGTTGACCAGCGTGGTGATGCCGCGCTCCACGCCGGACGTGATCCGCCGTTCCATCTCCTGCGGCTCCAGCCCGCTGTAGCCCCAGTCCAGTGCGATCACCGGAATGTTGATCTCCGGAAAAATGTCCGTCGGCGTGCGCGGGACCACCACCAGCGTCAGCAGGAAGATGACCAGCGCCATTACGATGAACGTATACGGCCTTGCGAGAGCTAAACGGACAATCCACATAAAAAGGGGGACTTACCTCGTGTCCGAAAACCACAGGGCGTTACAAACACCACTCCACGCCCTTTTCCTTCCGTTTCAGGTTCTCTTATTAGACTACGAATGCCCCACTTTTAGGTACATCGGACACAACAACGCGGTGAGGCAGCTTCCCATTGTCAACTGATCTGCGTAAACTGCCCCTGACACTCCTCTTGGAAGCAACCTTAACGGCAGCCCAGAGTGGCTCTGTCACTTCGAATTACTTGCCGCCACTCGCGACCGTCAGATTGTTCTTCACTGAAAAAACATTTGGCACTGCATTTGCACGAAGATTGGCCAGGTTTTTGTCGGATTCTGAGTCGACTACTCCCTCGAGTGTCACGCTTCCGTTTTTCACGATGATGTGGATCGTGGGAACAGCCTGAAAACTGTAGCGAGACAAAACCGTATCGCCATAAATCGCGCGGTAAACGGCCCGCCGCAATTGGTCGTCCATCGGTGAAACGGGAAGGACCTCGATATCGTTCACCACCCTGGCGACACCTTCGATGCTTTTCACCGCAGCTTCCGCGTCGGATTTGAGTGTCGGGAGCACAACCTGGCCAACCAGAGTTACTTTATCTTTATCAACTCTAAATCCCAGGTTGTCGAAGACCGTGTAATACGGCAAAAGGCGAAGTTCGTGGCGCACTTCCTTGATCAGTCTTTCCCGATATTTCGCTTCATCACGTTGATGGTCCAATCTTGGCGGGCGGGAGGCCGAAGCGAAAGGTGCCATGACCGGGGATACAGCGATGGCCAGTGCAACGAGAACGAACTGGAAATTCTTCCTCATGGTTTTCTCCTTGATAGGTTTTACATTCTGTACCTCTTCGTCAGGCTCAACCCGGAATCTGCACTCTAGTTCCGGCACGCCGGTTACCTTTACCCGGTCCGCTCTATCTGCAATGCGCGACCTTGCTTCCCGGCGGCTACTATTTTGACGGCATCACCCAGCGCCCAGGATGCTCGTCGAGAGAGAAAGCATGCCGCCAAAATTGCATAGACCGCACGCTGCACTTCCATCAGTTGCTTGGCAGACGAAAATCAGCACGATCCGCTCCCGTATGATAAAAACTGGTCTACGCAAAAGGGGGACGACATGACGAATCTAACGCGACGGGAAGTATTGAAGGCCGGATCCGCGGCAGCGATGACCGCGATTCTGAATCCGTTGTTGGGCAATGCCGCGCGCGAGAGTGAGAACAACGACCAGCGGAATGTCGAGCTGGCGCCAGCGTCATCCGAGGAGCTTTGTTTCATGGATGCGACCGCGCTTGTAGAGCTGCTCCGGACAAAAAAAGTATCTGCCGTGGAAGTCATGAAGGCGCACCTCAGGCAGATCGCACGCGTGAACGCGAAAGTGAATGCCATCGTAACTCTGGTGGATGAGGAACAATTGCTGGCCGCGGCTCAATCGGCCGACGATGCGCTCGCCAAGGGCAACTGGCTCGGCCCTCTGCATGGCCTGCCCATCGGCGTGAAGGATCTAAAGGCCACGAAGGACATTCGAACGACGTATGGATCACCGTTGTACAAGGACAACATCCCCAGGACAGATTGCCTTGTGGTGGAACGGGAAAAGAAAGCTGGTGGGATCGTGATCGGAAAAACGAACGTGCCGGAGTTCGGCCTGGGGTCGCAAACGTTCAACAAAGTATTCGGTGCGACGCGGAATCCGTACGATCTATCCAAAACATGTGGCGGGAGCACCGGTGGCGGGACAGTGGCGGCCGTTTGTGGGATGGTGCCGCTCGCGGACGGCAGTGACTACGGCGGTTCGCTGCGCAATCCCCCGAATTTTTGCAACGCCGTGGGACTGCGCCCGTCCCCGGGGCGCGTGCCGAATACTCCCGCGGATCTCGCGTGGCAATCATTTGCGGTCGCAGGACCGGTGGCGCGCAACGTGAAAGACTGCGCGTATTTTCTGAGCGTGCTGGCGGGACCGGATGAGCGGATACCCATTTCCATCGAACAGTCGGGCAGCCAATTCATGCAGCGCCTCGACGGTCGAAGCTTTAAGGGAGTGCGCGTGGCGATGTTCCGCGACATGGGTTTGCCGTGGGAGCCGGAAGTGAAGGACGCCATCCGCGCGCAGGGCAAGGTCTTCGAGTCCATCGGTTGCGTGGTGGAAGAAGCGGAACCGGATTATCGCGATGCCAATGAATGTTTCCTGGCCTGGCGGCATTGGACCATCGAGTCAGCATTCGGGGATTTGATTGCCACCAAAGGTGACCAGCTCAACGAATACGTTCACTGGCACGTCGAGGAAGGCCGGAAACTGACCGGGCCATACTTGTCTCGCGTGGAATTGAAGCGCTCCGCCCTCTATCAACGCGTCCGTAAGTTTATGGACAAGTACGAATTTTTTGTCCTGCCGGTGAATCAGGTCTTGCCCTTCGACGTGACGCAACACTATCCAACGGAAATTAATGGCGTGAAGATGGAGAGCTATCTTGCCTGGATGAAGTCGGCCTGCTACATCACGGTGACAGGCAATCCGGCGGCCTCGGTGCCATGTGCCTTCTCAAAGAGCGGTTTGCCCATTGGCATCCAGATTGTCGGACGGAATCACGACGATTGGGGCGTCCTCCAGATGGCCTTTGCCTTTGAGCAGGCCCGAAATCTGCAGAAGCCCAAGCCTGTCGCACTGGGTTAAGTCTGAAGGTGTCAGCTGTCCGGTTGCCCGTCTTTCCAGGAATTACCCGGCTACGGTTACGTCCACGCGCCACCATCCGCGCATAGAGGACTCTACGGGTTGGGAACGTTAGCGGAAAACTGGCTTTGATCCTCAAGCTGAGCCAGTTCGTCGCGGAGGTTCGCGGCTTCGTCGCGATACTTTTCCGCCTGCGTGCGGTACTGAACCGCGCTCATCGAGCCAAGCGCGTTGAAAACCTTGCCGATAGCATCGTTGGTTTTGCCGCTATGTTCGAGTTGGTCGGCTAGATTATCTTGCTGCCGGGCATCCGCCTCCAATTCGTTAATGCGGCGGTGCAGATCCTGGATGCGTTCGCGCCTCTGGGCCTGCGCGATCGCAGCGTCGCTCGCGGAGGCGTTGGCGGATTCCCACACCGCATCGCCTTGTTCCTTCAGGATGTTGGTGAGAGCCTGGAGATTGTCGATGCCGTTTTTGTTGCCCTGGTCGGCTGCCAAGCGGTACCAGGCCAGCGCCTTGCCATTATCGGGCTCCATGCCTTGCCCGAACTGATACATCCAACCAAGCTGATTTTCCGCGTTGCTGTTTCCCTGTCCCGCGGCTTTGTAAAACCAGGACTTGGCTTTGGGATAGTCGGTCGCCACGCCAGTGCCATGCTGGAACATGAAGCCGATGTTTTCCTGGGCGTCGGCGTTGCCCAGGTCCGCGGCTTTGTAGTACCAGGTAAGCGCCTCAACATAATCCTGCGGCTGACCCCATCCTTTTTCGGCCATGAAACCAAGCTGGTTTTCAGCATTGGAGTTGCCGTGGCCGGCGGCGCGGCGATACCAGGCGAGCGCCTGGGCATAATCCCGGCTGCCCACAAATCCGCACTGGTAAAAGTATCCGACTTCTTCTTCGGCATCGGAGAGATTCTGGTCCGCCGCCTTTCGGTACCAATCGAAGGCTTGGCGGTAATCGCGGCGAACACCGCGGCCGCTCTCGAACAGAACCGCCAGGTTGAACTGAGCCAGCGCATAGCCCTGGTCCGCGGCTGCCCGGTAGTAAGTCGCAGCACGAGCGTAGTCCATTTGCACGCCGAAACCGTGCTCGTACATGACCCCGAGCTGGTTTTGTGCGGGAGCGAAGCCCTGATCCGCGGACTGGCGGTACAAAATCAAAGCTTGCGTATAGTCCTGCGCCACGTCGCGGCCACGAAAGTAGTGATTCGCGAGGGCGAATTGCGCCTGGGCGTCACCCGCGGCGGCATGCTCACGAAGGGAGGAAAAATCGTTGTCCTGCGTCGCAGCCGGGGCCGCTTCCTGCGTTTGCGCGCGCGCCGTGGAAACCAGCGCGATCACAAACAAAGCTGCTGCCGTGGCCCTAGTCAGAAAGCTCATGGAGGTGTTCCCCGTCGAAAAAGTTCAGAGAAATAACCAGGATGGATGGGACTGGAATGGCAGCTTTCTACTCAATTCGACTCGCCCCGCCGCCGCTTTCCATAAAGACAACATCCCACCACGCTCAAATGCCAGCCTCCAAAAGCTTGGCAGACGGAACCGCGTAAAACGATAGACCTCTGGTACCAATGGCGCAGAATGTGCTCAATTTCTTACTTCCAGGGTAGGCAGCCTGACCAAATTGGGACTTACAGCCCGCATGGGAAGCGTGCTCAGTTCGGACCAATCCTCCCGGCCGACTCCCGCTCACTGCTTTCCGAACTTCACCGTCTTCCCCGTCGCGGCCGATTCACGCGCCGCATCCATAATTTCCGCCACAATTACATTCGTCTCCAGCGAAGACAACCCCTCAGGCTTCACTTCATTCATAAGCACCGCCCGCAAATAAGACAGCTCGTCATCGTACGGCGCCCTTATTCTCGGTGCCGCTTCGCTCCTCTCATCCTTTTCTCCCGCTACGCGCACCTTCACGCCGTCGTTCCCGGATGTCAAAACGTAACCGCTCTTCCCGTAGACTTCCATATCCTGCCGCCCAATCGCCCAGTTCCACGAAGCTTGAAAAATTGCTTGCGCCTTGGGATACGTCAGGATGATGGTCGCTTCATCATCCACCTTCGGATAAACATCCGGCTTGATCTGCTGCGTCACCGCCGTCACCGTCAGCGGCTTTTGCCCGTCCATGAGCCAGGTCGCCAGGTCCGCTCCATAGCACCCAAAATCATAAAGCGCTCCAGCGCCGTTCAACTTCGGGTCCGTCAGCCAGCCCAAAAACTCCGGTCCAACGCCAATTTCCTTCGGCCCCATATGGCCGCTATGCACCACAATCTTGCGCACGTCGCCAATCGTTCCCGCATGCACCACGTCATACACCGCGTGATTGCTGGGCACCCACGTCGTGAAGTAGTTCACCAGCACCACGATCTTCGCCTCCCGCGCCGCCTTTTCAATCGCTCGCGCATCCGCCGCGCTCACCGCCAGGGGTTTCTCCATCATCACTGCCACGTGGTGCTTCGCGCAGGTCTCCACAATCTTCCGGTGATCGAATGTGTTTGAATACGCCAGCACGGCTTGCGGCTTCGTCGCATTCAACATCTCTTCCAGATCCGCGTGATATAGCGAAGCATCCAGCCCGAATTTCTTTGCGTACTGATCGAACAATTTGCGGTCCGGTTCGCTGATTCCCACAATCTTGATGTCTGTCCGATGTCCAACACTCGAAAGGAATCCCTCCGCATGTCCGTGCACCAATCCCACAATTGCCACGCGCATTGGCTCCTCTCCCGCCGCAAACGCCGCATTCCCGGAGAGCAGCATCCACGCCACCAATAACACAAACCCACTCGCAGCCAATTTCATCTCGGCCTCCCGAAATTCCATCTGCATCATATCACCGCGCCAAGGGGATTAATCTCAGCCACAAGGGTGCTTGACAGATTCCCTCCAACGAATGACTCAAGTAGTTTTTATTTAGCTTGCGGAACGGATTCACTGGTTACACCTTGATCCGCCGGAACCCATCTTGCTCTGTTGTTTTCCTCAAGAAAATCGTAACAGTAGAGAAAGAATCTCTCCGCGCTCGCCGTACAAGCGCCGGAGGCGCGGCACAAATTAGCCCAGGGCGTAAGCCCTGGGTCCAGGTGACACAAAATTTTCGAGCGCCGTAGGTGCGGCACTCCTATCCAGACGTCACCTCAAATTTCAAACCGTTTGTGGGGATTTCAACAGAGGCAAAACGCCTCCTCAATAGACGCTACTTGTGCGTCATCGTGAACACGCCGTCCCATTCCGCGACGGGCTCATCGGTCAAATATTCCGCGCACCGCTTGATGTAAACCAGCGACGGACCGTCATTCGGCCAACGATCCAGGATGGCCTGGAACGAGCGCTGCGCATCCGCCCACTTCCGCTGGCGGTACAACTTGCGCCCCTCATCAAATTGCTCGCAACTTGCTTCCGCCTCGTCTAGTAAGCCTTCCTGCTGCAAATCCAATCGGTGGCCGAAAAGTTCGTAAATCGTTACGGGCTGCAGTTTGCCTTTTACGCGAATGAGATCGAGCTCGCGGAAGAGGAACCCCGCATCTTTTGCTGTGGCGTAAGTGGTTTCGTTCGCGATGATGTGCGTGCCGTACTCCTTGTTGAGCCCTTCGAGTCGCGACGAGAGATTCACGGCATCGCCCAGCGCCGTGTAGCCGTAACGCAACGCCGAGCCCATGTTGCCCACACTTGCTGCCCCCGAATTCAGGCCAATGCCAATATCGAGCGCCGGCTTGCCCTCGGCCTCCCACTGTTTCTGCAATTTTCGGACGCGCTTCATCATTTCAATTGCCGCGGTGCAGGCCTGTATCGCGTGTTCCGTGTCCGAGTAGGGCGCGCCCCAGAACGCCATCACCGCATCCCCGATGTATTTATCCAGCGTGCCGCGCGTCTCGAACACGATCCGCGTCATATCCGAAAGATAGCCGTTCAGGAAAAGCGCCAACTCCTGCGCGTCCAATTTTTCGGAAATGCTGGTGAATCCGCGAATGTCGCTGAACATTACGGTGATTTCCGTCTTGCGAGGTTCCACCAGTCGAGGATTTACGAGCAGGCGCCGGATGACTTCGGGACTCAAATACTGGCCAAAGGCGCTGCGCACCCTGCGCTTTTCTTTCTCTTCCACAAGGGCGCGATAGAGAGAAACCAGCATCACGTTCGCCGTGAGCGTGCCGGCGGGCAGCGTGAAGTTCAACCACCAGCCGCGCAGAAACGCGAAATATACCAGCGCGGTGAAGGGAAGCAACAATCCCAATCCGAACCAGGTCCACCGCGGAGAAAGTAGCGCGAGGGCAATCCCGAGCGGCAAGCCCAGCACCAGAATCAGAATCAAATCCAACAGGATCTGGCGTGCGCCGCGCACCAGGAAGCCGTTGTTCAGCATGTTATCGATGACGTTGGCGTGAACTTCCATGCCGGGATAGTCGATGCCTCCATACGGTGGCGTGCGCAGGTCACCGATGCCGGTTGCGGACGCGCCCACGAGCACGATTTTGTCTTTGAATGTCCCGGGAGCAAACCGATGCTGCACCACATCGGCGAGCGAGTAGTAAGGATAAGTCCCGCGTGGCCCACGATAGTTGACGACCATTCGGCCTAGGTAATCCGGTCGAACCGTAAGTTTGTCTCCCATTTGCAGGCTGGCGATGCCTGTGGGTCCGTAATTCACGGTAACCTGATCGGTTTTCAAGCCCAGGTACAAGCGCAGCGTCTGCACCTCGAGCGAACCGTAAAGATCAATATCGTCGGGATTGTTCGAGCGGCCAAACGGCAGCACCAGGAGAGTACGGCGCAGAACCCCATCCGAGTCCGAGGAAATATTGAAGAAGCCGATGGCTGTCCTTTCGTTGTTTTCCGGTGGCGCAAGTTGGGGAATATTTGCGATGGTCGCGGTATACAGCGTGCCTTCCATCTGATAACTATTGAGCAGCGCCGCGAAGTCCGTCTTGCCGGTGGCGGGATTCAGGGACGCACGATTCAGCGCGTACCACTGCACCATCTCCGCATATTTATCGAGCACCGCCTCATCAATGCCGCGCACTTCCTGGGATTCCAGAAAAAAATTGCCCAGCACCACGGGACCGAATCGGCGCAAGGCCGCGGCGAATTGCGCGTCCGAATCGAATTCCTTCGTCAGTTCCGCTACCTGCGCTTCCAGCTTCGGGTCGGGCGCTTGGCCTGCCTGCTTGTCTCTTTCCAGTTTGGCCCACAGTGCGCGGACTGGCGCGGCGGTCAAGTCCGGCTTGTCAAACGTGATGTCAAACGCAGCGACTTTCGCGCCATCTTCGTGCAGCACGTCCAGCATCTGCCCAAAATATTTTCGGGAAAAAGGCCACTTGCCGAAAACTTCCTGGGAACGCTGGTCGACGGCGACGATGACGATCCGCGAATCGGGCGGGGTGTAGCGGGCGGGCCGGTAGCGAAAACGCGTGTCCAGCGTGCTGTATTCAAAGCGTTTCAGAAAGTCGAACAGCGGCGTGCTGCGGTCGCCTAGAAACGTGAAGAAATAGATCGTCAGCGCCGCGAACGTGATGCCCAAGCTGATAAAAAATGAAGCGCGGTGCTGCCACCACGCGGAGAGCAAAGCCCTTAGGCGAAAGAAACCGCCTCCCGGCGAACCTCCTTGTGAGGCGGTGGCCATTGATGGGCGGCGCTACTCCCGGAAAATGAAATTCATGCGAATGCCGCAGACCTCGATGAGGTCGCCGTCGTTGAGCCGCACCGGCCCCTGAATCGGAGCGCCATTCACAGACGGGATTTTTGCTCCGGTGCCAAGATAGTAGCCATCGTCGCGCTGGTTGATCTGCGCGGCTACTTGCGGCTTGAACCATCCCCGCAGATGAACCGTGGCCATCTGCGATTTGCCGATGACCGTCAACTTATTCGTCAGCACGTATTCCTTGTGATCGACTTTCCCGGAGAGGATCACCAGCGTGGGCATCTTCAAGCGGCCGGGTGAAAATTGCGAGCGCTCGCCCATGGCGGCCGCCTGCTGCAACATGTCGCGGCGCGCCTTAGTGTCCAGCACCATGGTTTCGTTGATTTGGGGAGCCGCGGCTTTCCGCCCGGGTTCCCAGGAGATGGTCTTGTCGGCGGTGGCGTCCACCTTGATATGGTGCTTGCCGATCCAGATGGAATCGCCGTCGTGGAGCATGGCGCGTTCCACGCGAAGATCGTTGACGAAAGTTCCATTCAAGCTGTCCAGATCTTCCACGACAAGCCGCGCCCCTTCGAAGTAAACCTTCGCGTGATGATTGGACACCGCGGGGTTATCCACGGAAATATCGTTGTCGGGGGCCCGCCCGATGGTTATCGGACGGTTGCCAATGGGTACCTCTTTCATCAGTTTTTTCTCGAACATGAGGCTGAGCTTGGCCATTCGATGTTCCTCCCACGCCGCTACTACTCTTTCTTATTCGAGTCTCGACGCAACCAGGAAAACCAACCCTTGGACTCATCCATCACGCGCACCACAATCACCGTTACGTTGTCTAAGCCGCCGCGTTCGTTCGCCAGCTCTACCAGCTTCTTTGCTGCCGTCAACGGATCGGTCTCCGCCTGCAGCTTTCCCGCGATCTCCGGTTCGGTCACCATGCGCGTCAGGCCATCGGAACAAAGCAGCAGCACGTCGCGCGGCAGCAGGCCCACTTCATCGACTTCCACTTCCACCTGCGGATTCGCGCCCAGCGCCCGCAGCAGCACGCTCTGCATTTCGCTTTCCTCCGCTTGCTGCGGAGTCAAAATCCCACGTCTCACCTGCTCGGCCACCAGCGAGTGGTCATTCGTCAATTGTTGCAAGGCGCCCGTGCGCAGCAGGTACGCGCGGCTGTCCCCTACGTGCGCCAGGCTCAGCTTGTCCCCGTTAATCCATCCCACGGTAATCGTTGCGCCCATCCCGCGCTGCTCGGGATGGCTTTGCGCCGACTCGTGAATATTCAAATTGGCCTGGAACACCGCGCTCTGCAGCAATTTCGTCTGTGCGCTCCAGTTTTGGGAACCGCCACCGTACTGGGTCGCACCCGCATCTTCCTTCACTGCCTCAGGCTTGCTGCACAAGGTCGCGACCGTCTCCACGGCCATCGCGCTCGCCACTTCGCCGTGCGCCTCACCGCCCATTCCGTCCGACAAGATGAATAGGTTCAGGGGTTCGACAATCCGGTAGGAGTCTTCATTGTTGGTGCGCACGCGCCCCACATCGCTCACACCCCCGCTGACGATCTGCACAACGTCTCCTTCCAAGCTTTTCGCGAGCACGTGCTACACCCCCAACGCGGAAAGCGGTGGCCACCTCTTTCCCTCCACGCTAGCAGACGCTGCCGCACTCGGAAAGCCTCTGAGCCCAAGTGATTAACCGCCCCTTCGCTGCACTGGCTAAAACGCCAATCCGATCAAATCGCCAATCCGAAAGGATACCCGAAATGGCCGGAATCCCCCAACCTTCCGGCCAAGGCTGAGGAAAACGGCCCCAAGCCATCTTCACTGCTCACTCTTCTTTGCCGTGGCAATCTCCACTACAATCCCTCTGTGCGCTCCTTCTCCCGTTGCCTCCACTGTACCGTTCTGGGCCTGACCTTCCTCCTTCTGGGCGTACAACTTTCCCTCGCCCAGCAGCCTCCTGCGCCTTCGGGAGCGCGAACTCTGTTGTTGCCCCACAAACTGGTCACCGGCGAACACGCTACTCTCGCGGTTCTCGACCTGAACGGGCGGCTCACTCCGGGGGTGAATATTGTATTTTCCGATGGCGAGACGGTCACCACGGACACGACGGGTCGCGCGCTGTTCGCGGCTCCGCTGAATGCGGGAACGATTTACGCAAATATCGATGGGCATGCCGCGCGAGTGTCCAGCACCATTCTCACTCCGTCGGAGGTTCTCTCCGCCACGGAAGAGGTCACCGCTGCGCCGCGCGCGGTTTCGATCAGCGACCGCTTCGAGTTAGCGGGGCACGGATTCTGCGGCGACGCGGATGCAAATCATGTGGACATCGCCGGCTCGTCGGGATTGGTGCTGGCTTCCTCGCCCGCCTCGCTGGTGGTTCTGCCGCCGCCGGACATGGATCCTGGTCCTGCAGAAGTGAAACTGACTTGCGGGCAGAAGTCCGCTCAGCCGTTCATCATTGTGTTCGTCGCCCTGGAACTGGAGGCGACCAACGCTTCGCTCGCTCCGGGAGAGCGCCGCGCGTTGACCGTGCATGTGCGCGGCAGCACCGCGAAGCTTCACCTCGAAGCGCGCAATCTCTCGCCCGAAGTTGCCGAACTTGCCGGCGGACCAATCGTGCGCGCGTTCTCCAGCGGCGGCGCGGAAAATGTGGCGAAGTTTGAGCTGCTCGGCAAAACCCGCGGCAACATCGCAATTTCGATTCGCCTCATGACCCCGCTCTCCGCCCCCCGCTTCTAGCTCTTGGGTCTCTCCCGCTCCTGTAGGGCCCGCCTTCTGAGGCGGGCCGCTCTTCGGCCTCTCTTTCTTTTGTAGTGGCCAACCTTCAGGTTGGTTCTTGGGTTTTGTGGCACAGGCATTCTTGCCTGTGCTCTTGGGTTTCTCCTGCTGTTGTAGGGCCCGCCTTCTGAGGCGGGCCGTTCTCTTATTTCTTCCCTGTAGCGCTGGCTTTTATGCCAGCGCCCCCTCACGCCGATTTTTTCGCGGCGCTGGGCGGCGGCAACGCCAACGTTTCCTGCTCGTTTTCCAAAACCGGCTGGCCCACGTCGCCGCTGCTCAACAAATTGTCCATCGTGTTGGACGCCTTATCAAAACGCTTGTCCGCCTCCGTATAACTCTGCTGCGCGTTCTTCAAATGCGTGCCCAACTTGTCGAAATGCTCGCTGAACGTATCCAACTGTTTCCGCATCCCCGCCAGGTTCGCTCCCAACCGCTTGGCATTTTCTTCAATCTGCATCCCGCGCAATCCCATGGCAATCACGGACAGGTGTGCATAAAGCGTGTTCGGCGAAACCGGCATCACCTTCTTGCCGCGGCAATACGCATCCATGGCCACGCCGCGCGTATCGCTGCTGCGCAGCAGCTCGTAATACACTGCTTCGCTCGGCACAAACATCAGCGCCAGGTCCAGGGTATCCTCGTCCGGCACGATATATTTCTTGGCGATCGAATCGGTGTGCACCTTCACCGCGTTCACGAAGTCCTTGCGCGCCTCGTCGCCTTCCACGTCCAGCCGCTGAAACGCCTCCAGCGGAAACTTGGAATCGATGGCCATGAGTTTCTTGTCGCGCAGGTGAATCACCGCGTCGGCGGCCTCCCCGCTGCGGAAGCGGTATTGCAGCGTGTACTGCGACGGAGCCATGCAGTCTTCCAGCAGCCGCTCCAGCGTGGTTTCGCCGAAGTTGCCGCGCGTCTTCGCGCCGCCCAGGATGTTTTCCAGGCGCGCCGCCGCGTCGTGCATCAAGTGCCCGGACTCCTGCACCTGCCCAAGCTGTTGCTGGATCTGCGTAATCTGCTCGCGGGTATTCTTCAGCTCGTTGGACATGGCCGTTTGCGCCTGCGAAGTAATCTGCGCGGTGGTTTGCGCGGAGTCCTTCGCGCCCTGCTGCACCGCGGCGGTCACGGCTTCCAGCCGCGCGGCCACGGTGTTCGCAATGGTCTCCATCTTCGTCGAGGATTGCGTCTGCGCGGTGGAAAGTCCCAGCAAGTCGCGGCGCAGCTCGGTCATCTGCGCCTCCAGCGCGTCATTCTTCTTCGCGTCCTGCGCGCTCCGCACCAGCATCCATACCACTAGCGCCAGCAAAACCACCTCTACAAATGCAGCGACGACGATTGAACCGGCAGCAATCATTGCTTCTCCAATGCCTTCACGGGAAACGGTCTCCTCACTTTACTCGGATGCATGGAAAATGGGTAGGAGCGGAGACCAGAGCGGACCCACGCTTTGAAACCGAAAAGCGTAGGCCATCCCGGCAGAAGCACGCGGGACGCACGACACGCGCCCGAAAAGCGGTTTTCGGAAGTTAAGGCTGCGCACCCTTCAACCATCATTCGGTACATCGTAATTGACCCTCCACCTGATCTAGTTCCGCCCGCATCTTGTCCGATTCCGCCTCCATTAGAATCGTTTTTATTTGCAGGTTCGTCTGCGTTATGCCGACGGTGAAGGAGTGGAGGATGGTCTGCCCGATGTAGCAGAGAACCCCCGCCTCCCTGGGAGAGATGCGCCGGCGGAGAACGGCGTGAAATACCTCGGCCATGACGTCAGCGACATCGTAGGGGTTACCGAGACCTTTTCCAACGGCGATCAATTCCTCGGCGAGCGCGTCCGGATCGGGGAGCAGTTGGCGGACATGGGTTTTGCAGAAGACTTTGCCGGGAAGGGCCAGGTAACGGCAAGGCTTGCCGGTAGAGGTTTTGTAGCTGCAGTGGCGGCGCGCGCCTGGTGGCGCGGCGACCTCCGGCTCCATGGGGAGTGCCGAATTGGGAAGGACTTCAATCGACGACATGGTGTAGCTCCTGTGTGTACAAGGGGGGATACCCCGGTTGTTTTGTAGTACGGCTTGAAACTGAAAGAGAGGGAAGGGGATAGAAGGAAAATGGGGTTGTACGGAACGTTGTACGGTTTGTACGGGAAGAGTTGGCCACGGAGACACGGAGGGCACAGAGAGGAGAGAAAGGCAGACGAGGCAGGGTCAAAAGGGGTATTAAAGTGAGAGAAGACAAAGATTGGGGACGAAAGGGGGCAGGACGAATGGGGCAAGAAGTTAAAGGATTACTTGAGAGTTGGGGGAAGGAACCGCAAGAGAATTGTGGCTGACGCATTTGAAGCCGCGCTCTCGAAAAGTACCCCAAAATGATAACTTACTGTGGACGTACCGTCTACGGTATAGATGGGCAGGAGGGCAAAAACAAAGGGGCAAAAGAGGGACAGTTCTAGAACTGGCCGGGGGATTCGGTACTCGGGAATGTGGCGAAAGAAACTGGTGGGAGGAAAAGAAGAAGCCCAAGACTCACGCGTGAACCCCGAGCATGGGGCACCCGAAGCAATCGCCACGCCCGAAGGGTGCACCACCAGCTCGTCCTTATTCTTTCCGCGGATGAAATGTTATTGAGTTATTGTACTGACATATGTAGACGCGTTTGTTGTACGCCCGTAAGAAAATTTCGCCTGGGGTAAAATTCATGGCCGATTCGCCTGATCCCAAATCATTTTTCCGCGGACTGCTGTCAGCTGCCCTGATCGTCTTCTTCACCCAAGCATGGTTGTGGTACACGGAGAATCGAAGTTCAGAGAAGGCTCTATTTGACATCAAGACCGAGCTAAGGGAAAACGCATTACTGATTGGGAATATAAGACAGGAGATGTCAAATAATGAAAGGCCAACTGATGCAGACTGGCTCCATGCAAAACGCATTTCTGACAAACTCAGCCGAGCTGCCTATGAGAGATCAAGGCCTTCGTTCGATCACAGTTCTAGCTTTCATAACACTATTAGTGACTACTACTTTCATCTGACTGAATTACAGAGCCGGGCGGATGATCTGTACGAGAAATTCGAATCTGTCTCACGCCAGGAGGAAAAATATCTGAAAGAACGAGATGAGCAGGTCCAACAACTTACGAATCTTGCATTGAGCACGCCGTCGAACCAGAGAGACGCTGCGATCTTCAAGCTGTTGGAAAAACGATTGAACCTCACCGTGAAGGCTGTGACACAGACTGCACACTTTCGAGAGCAAATCTCCGAAGGTGGTCTCAAGCTCTTTCTCAACCAAGTAAATCTCGTGGAGTTAGCGGGTAAGGGGGCAGATGCATCAACTGACGGGCTAATTGCTGAAAACCATATGCACCGAATTCTGTTGATGGGCATCTTGTTCTTGATGCCACTCGTGGTTTTTTTCGCTGCCATTTTGCCTCCACGATCCGGGAACCCCAAAGAACTCGGCGAGAAAAATAATGACTTGCCTAACACAAATTCCGACTAGGCCCAGGGAAATCCTCATTGAAACGCTCTCGGTGAGCGCCTCGATTGGTACATTTGGTCTAATTCGTACCGCGTAGCAATGCGATTTGTGGACCCGCTTCGAATATATACTCCTTTGTTTTTCACTCCGTATGGCTTGTCCACACCCTCGGAAACGGTTATGGATACCACTCTTTTGTCAGCTACAGGTATAACGTCGATTCTCGGCTCGACCGGTGGGTCGCAATTGTCCCTGAGAATACTTCTGACCGTTTCCTCAGGTTTGTCGGCTTGATAGCCAACAATAATCGCCGTTTCTTCATCCACCCCGATTAGAATCCGTCCTCCTCTGCGGTTCGTCATTGCCACCACGGAAATCGCAATATCCTCTCTCCGCTTCGGGATTTCTCTTTTGAATTCGAGCGTCTCAGATTCTCCAGCCAGCACGACTTGTTCCAGGTCGGCGGGTGACAATTCGAATTCGACTCCGTCCTGCCAAGTCGAGCCAGAAAAATAGTTGCGGTCGTCAATCACTTCACCTGAACGCGACATGATGGCAACCACCAACCGTTCTGGAAATCCCGGGACGTCAATTTCCATTCCCTTGGGAGAAAGGTCAAAATCAGTATGGTTGGTCTGTCCAGAGCCAACGACACAAAGCTTCCCAATCAACTGAGGACCTTTCTCCGCGTCGTAGTGGTACTCTACGCGTATCCTCGAAGAAGAAAGTCTTACTTTCTGAATCTTCGCCCTGAAATCGGGCAAAAGGACCCAAAAATCCCCGTTTGTCTCCGCATGCCTCGGGGTCCGTAGGCCTGCGAAATCATAGATCGCCTCAACGGTCCTAGCGTAGATCGGGAATTCCACGGAGTATACAGGCCCTTGTGTTGATGGATTCATCTTAAACTCGGCTGACACATTGAGATTGAACTGGAGATAAGGAGGGCCGTCAGGGAGGAGCCAAGAGTTCACACTGCTAAATCTTAACGGCGACGTACTCGGGTGCATGTCAACGGCCATGCGCGTTCCGGGGAGTCCGGGGAGGCAAAACCTATCTTCTTTCACGAGGGTGATAAGAACTTTCTTCACCTCTTCCCATCGAAGGCTCCCTCTAGAAAACTGCATCGTACCGTAGCGTCGTCCTTCCGACGCTAGGTCAGGTTCACCTTTTCGACGAGGATAAAGCACCGTAAAAAGGTTTCTATTCGTGCCGTCCCCTACAGAATCGAACGCTGAGGCATACACCCAGGTTCCGTACGACGCCAGTCGTTCTTCGGCAATCCGAAAGAGCTCTGAGAGCACCCTCAAGGTTTGGTCGCTTGCCATCTCTCTCCTCTTCAGTTGGCGCGGCAGTTGCCGTCCGTCACTTGCTCTGGAGGTTTTCAAAAAGCACCGCGGAGAAAATCCGAGCAGAGCTCCTAGCAAAGATTTAAGTAAATGATACTCAATCAGACCGCGTGACACTAGATGAGACGCAGCAAGCCACTAGCGAGTGGCTTGGAGATTGATCGAACAAAGAAGCAAGGCAGCAAGGAAGCACATGGGCCGAATAAAAACCCAAGCGATTGGGTTATGTGTTAGGATATGAGAATTGATGAGTTTTGAGGGAACATACGAACGGGCCAACCGGCGCGGAAAAGAGCTTCAGGCGGATGTGCCGAGGGCGGTTTCGGCGCGCTATGAGCGCAGGAGCGGCCGCATTGTGATCGGCCTGAGCTCCGGGCTGGAAGTGGGTTTCCTCCCAGAGCATGCAGAGGGGCTGGACAGAGCTGGTGCCGCGGAACTCGAGAAAATCGAGATCAGTCCTTCAGGCTATGGGATTCATTTTCCAAAGCTGGACGCCGATCTCTACTTGCCCGCGCTCCTCGAAGGAATTTACGGCAGCAGACGATGGATGGCAGCGAGATTGGGCCGATCTGGCGGGTTATCGCGAAGCAAGGGCAAAATTGCGGCCGCGCGAAAAAATGGAAAGATGGGTGGCCGTCCGCGGATGAGAACTTTGGGAAAAGGAAAATAGGGAGCCGCGCTAGGGCCGGGCCGTCTCAATGAGCTTGCTTAGGATAGTTCAAGCCACGATCCCTCCACTTCGGTCGGGATGACATCAAACGAAGAACCCGGAAGTATCGAGGAGACTGCTCCCGCCGACAATTCCATTGCGTCGAGGGCAGAAGGCGCATTAGGATGCGCGAGCCAGGAGCCGGAAATCGCGGTAAATTAGCGGAGCTTCCATGGCACTGCAATCCCACGCGGCGCTGGCCGAGATTCGCGACACGCTGCTCGAAACCTACGCGAGCAACGACGCCATGAACCAGCTCATCCTCGCGCGTCTCGACCCTCGCGCGTGGCGCGCGCAGCCGCCGGGCCTAAAAGGCAAGTGCCGAACCATCGCGGCCCTCTTCGCGCATTTGCATAACGTTCGCCGCAAGTGGCTACGACTCTCCGCGCCGCACCTGAAGTGTCCGCCGCCGCTCGATCCGCACCGCTGCACCATGAAGCAGACTGCTGCCGCGCACCGGAGAAGCGCCGCGAAGTGCCTGCGCATGTTGTCGGATGCGCTCTCGGCCGCGCCGAATCGCCGCGTTGCGAAGTTCTCCCGCGACGGTTGGATGCCCACGTGGCCTGCCGGAGGGACCATGTTCGCTTACATGTTCGCGCACGAAGCGCATCATCGCGGCCAGATTTTGATGCTGGCGCACCAGCTCGGCTACCGCGTTCGTGAGCCGAATATCTGGCAGTGGGAGAAGTTGTGGAAACAAGCCGGGCTAACCACGCGCCCGCGCTGAGGCCGTGCCCGATTCTTCAGGGGCTGAAGCCTATAAAAGAAGAATCTTTAATGTCGGAGCTGAAGCTCCGACCCCCTAAAGAAAAGAACCGACCTGAAGGTCGGCCACTACAAAGGCGAAAGATCCCAGACCTCGCAGGCCGCGCGCTAGGACTTTTTCGGCGGGTAGTCTTTCAAAAGTTTCTCGACGGCGTTGTCCATGTGGTTCTGCCGTTTATCGGGCTTGCCGTTTGCGTCGATGGCATTGGAGACCAAGCTGCGCCAGACTAGCTTCTTGCTGCCGGAATCGTACATGTCCAGAACCAACAGCCCGGAATGAATGATCGTTGTTGCCGCCCCGGCCGTTCCCGCAGTTGCTCCCGCGGCCGAGCCGTAGGACGCGCCAATGTTTACGTGGCTTAATGCCTTCCGGGTGTTGCGAGCGATCTGAAAACCGATGTAGAGATCCGCGGTGTCCGATGGCGATTTGGTCAGGCCTTTTTTGGCAAGCTCTACCTCCAGCGTGGCCGTGAGCTGCTCCGTGCTCAGCTCGTCCAAGTGTTGCGGGCTCTCGATGCTCACCCACTTGTAGGTTTTGTACTTGTAGAAATCCGTGTGCTTGTCAAAGATGGTGTTTTCGTTCTGGGCGGCCGCGCGGCCCGCTCCCAGAGCCAACAGCACAGTGGCTACAAGGAAATACTTCTTCATCGGAGTTTCGTCCTCGGTCGCACGAGATTCGTTCGCTTGCCGACGTTCAGAATATACCGTGAGGGCGGCGCACTCAAAGTGTGAACCCCACTCTCAGTGGCGAGAGTGGGGCGGCCGAACCGATGAACTTCCAGGGTTACTTGGTGGCGGACTGAATCGCAACGTCTTGCCGCGGGGTCATGGAAACAACGATGTATTCGCGCTCTTTCCCATCGGCTTCCGGAACGCGCAGAATCAGCTTGTCTTTGTGGAGGCGAAACTGAGCGGTTTCGCCAATGGGCAGAAGGATGGGGTGCTTGTCGTCCTTGGGACGGATGTGATACACAATGCGATCGGACTGGAGCACGTACTCCTGGCAGAGAAGCTCCTGGGTTTTCTTCTTCTGGCTGTCTGTGCCTAGAATTTCCCCGGTGACGCTCTTGCCGCCCTGTTCCTGCACGCCGCAGGACGTGGAATCCATGCGGACTAAGGTGCCCTTCTGGTAGTCGTCGTGCTCCTTGGCGACGCAAGTTACGGCGAAAAGCAATACTACAGCGCATACAAATCCCTTCATCTGAATCCTCCCCGACCTGGAGTTCACAGGATAAGAAGGCAGGGCGAAGGCCCAAATAGTACGAAAGTCCCTTTGTGCCGTTTGGATAAAGGGGGAAAGCGGCTTCACCTTGGGCTAGCGGGCGCTCCAGGTTTGGAGCCCAGGATTGAAGCTTGACCGGGGAGGCGGGCGCGGAGTAGCCTCGCGGACAACGATCAGACGTTCGGCCCCGAAGCGCAACATATCACCGTTAGGAGGTTCGACATGGCTTTTCTCGTGGCACTGTGGCTCCCGATCGTGCTCTCGGCGATCATCGTGTTTATCGCCAGCTCCATCATGCACATGCTTTTAAAGTACCACCAGGGCGATTACCGGAAGCTCCCGGACGAAGACAAACTCCTCGGGGTGCTGCGCGGCGCCGGGCTGACGCGAGGCCTGTACATTTTCCCGTTCTGCACGCACAAGGAAATGAAGTCGCCGGCGATGGTCGAGAAATATAAGCAAGGTCCGGTAGGAATGATGACGGTGATGCCGACTGGACCGGTTGCGATGCCGAAGTTTCTGGGACTGTGGTTTGGATATTGCCTGGTGATCGGCTTTTTCGTGGCGTACCTGACGTGGCACACGCTGCATGCGGGCGCGTCTTATCGCGCGGTGTTTCGCGTCGCGGGGACCACGGCGTTCATGGCGTATGGTTTGGGAAACCTGAGCAACGGGATCTGGAAGGGGCAGACCTGGAGCGTGACGATCAAGGAAGTGATCGATGGGTTGGTGTACGGGTTGTTGACCGCGGGGACGTTTGGGTGGCTTTGGCCGCGGTAGCGACGAACACGCGATAACGAGCAACAAATTAAAAAGGCCCCGCTGTGGCGGGGCCTTTTTTGTTGAGGTACGGTTAGAAGCGAGTTACCAGTTGAGCTTGAGGGCGAACTGGAACTGGCGCGCGTCGGCCGCGGCAGAGGGTTGGCCCGCCGGGCAGGCGCCGCTGAGCGGATCGCAGAGCTGGTTGGCACCGATAAAGTTGCTGTGGTTGAAGAGGTTGAAGCCGTCGGCGATGAGGTCCATGCGGACACGTTCGCCGAGGTTGATGCCTTTGGAGATGCGCAAATCGACCTGGTAGAAGTTGGGCATGACGAATCTGTTGCGGCCGAGATTGCCGGTACAACCAAAGGGCGGAGTTATGCCAAGGATGACTGGGGCCTGTGCGCCGCTGTCGGTCTTACAGACGGTGGGCCCGACGAACGCGAAGCCCTTGATGTAGGGCGATGTAATTGCGCCCAGAGTGCCCGCAGGAACGACCGAGGGGCGAATGTCGGAACTGCCACCGTCGCCAAGTGTGTCAGTGCCGGTGATGACATTGAAAGGTCTGCCGGAAGCGGCTTCGATGATCGGAGCAAAAGTGAAATTGCTGAAGAAGCTGTTCATGAAGCTCTGGCCCGCAACATGAGGTGAAGTCATGAAAACGCCGCTGGTGACCCAGCGGTGGCGCTGATCGTTGACGGAGTTGCCCTTTTCGTATTGTGGGAAGCGGCTGTCGGCCGGCTCGAGAGTGGACTGGAGGTCGGTGCCATCATCGATGGAGTGGGACCAGGTGTAGCTGGAGAGCAACTGGAAGTGCCTGGAGAAGCGTTTCTCGAGGTTGATGGTGAGCGCATTGTACGTGGAGAAGGCGTCGGATTTCTGAGCGTCCACGCTCAAGTAAGGAACTGGTACGCCAAAGCCGACAGGGAAGCCTGCGGCAGTAGCGAGCGCCTGCTGCAGAGCAAAGCCACAAGCGAGCGTTGGACTAGGAGCGCACGGCGAACCAGGCGCAGCAGCGAGGGCCGTAGCGAAGGACGGATTCGGACCGGACTTGCGGAAGTAGTTAAAGAAGGCAGGAGTGCCGACGAATTTGCCGTCGAAGGAAGCGAGAGCCGCCGGGCAGCCCCCGAGGACGCCGAGAATACCGGGCGCGCTGGTGGCGCTGACAAACAGACCGCACGTTTTGGCGGTGGGGAACGTGTCGGACGAGGGAACGATGACGGTACTCGGATTGGTGAAACCAAGGCCAGCGGCGTCGGCGTTGGCAAGATTGTTGGTGAGCAGAACCGGGTCGACGGGGTTAACGTCCACGGGACGATTCAAGTGGAGGCCGCGGGTCCACTGGTAGCCAGCGCTGATTTTCCAGTTGCCGGCGATAACGCGTTCGATGGTCAGGTTGGCCTGTTGCGCGTAGCCGTACTTAAAGTTCTTTACGACCGGCAGAGTGAAAGGCAGGATCGGCAGCGGGTAACCAGCTGTCAAGTAGTTTTGATTCGCGAACAGGGAATCTGGCGGAAAGGGATCAAAGCGCTGTTCGTTCGGCAAATAGTGCATGCTCGGAAACGAGCTGGGCAAGGAGGCGGCGTTCAGCACACCCTGAAAAATCGAAGAGCCATTGAGGTTGAGGGGCGTATCCAAACCATTGCCGCACACCGGCGTGACCAGGCCGCAGGCCGAAATGAGACTGCTACCGGGAGTGATCAACTGAACGGAGCGGCCACCATCGGCGGTGACGGCGTCAAAGGCGACGGCGAGGAGCGGATGGTCGTAAAAAAGGCCATAACCAGCGCGGACCACGGTTTTGCCATTGCCTGCAGGGTCCCATGCGATGCCGAAGCGGGGCGCAACGTTTTTGTAGTTGCGGGGAATGCCTTCCACGACGCTGAGAGCCTTCTCGGCGGCAGCATTGATCGCGGTAGCGGGGGCAAAGAGTGGGCTGAGCTCAACGTCGTAGCGGAGACCGTAATTGACGGTAAGTGTGCGAGTCATGCGCCAGGAATCCTGACCAAAGAACCCGATGGGAATATTGTCAAAGGTCTGATGGGAAGAGCCGATGCCTTGAATGTAGATGTTGGGAATGCCCAAGCCATAGGCCTGAAGGGCGTTTAGTTCCGGAATGCCGGCTGGGAACGCGCTGATAGCGCCGAAGTTAACGTCACCGCCAAAATCGAGTTCGAAGATTTGCGGTTTAGCGGAGCGCAATTGAACGAGGTTGTAGTCCGCGCCGACCTTGAAGGTATGCCGGCCATGAGTAATGGTGCCGTTATCGGTGAACTCGAAGCGCCGCTCAATGCGGTCGACGGTGGAATAAGGTTCGCGGCCGAAGTAGCCATAGCCTGGAATGTTCACACCGATATCGCTGCCTTTGCCGCCACCAATGGAGGAATAATCGAGAGGGGAGTAGCCGAAGTGAGCGCCACGGCGAGCGAATTGAAAGCGGAATTCATTAAAGGCGGTATCGCTGAGAATGGTGTCGTTCTGGAACGTGGCGTTGAAATCGCGGTAGTGGCTCTCACCTACGCGCGTGCCGGAGTTTTGGCCGACGACCTGGTTCTGCGAAGTGGACTGGATGCCGGTAACTTCGGAAGGAGAAACGCCAATCCGGAGGAACGAGGTGTTGCGCTTGCTCCAGTGCTGATCGAGACGCAAAGACCACAGGCTGGTCTTTTCCATTTCCGGAAAATTGCCGCGGATAGCATCCAGGCCAACGTAAGACGCTGGTAGAGGAACAAAGCCAATGCCGACCGTCGATGTAGGAGTGGGAGGAATACAAATGATGTTGTTCACCTGGGTTCCGACGGGGCATGTCACCGTACCGGGAAAGAAATGCGAATTTGGCAGAGCCGCGGCCGCGGCGCCATAAAGAAGGCCACTCATGGGGATCGGGGTACCGTCCACGTTTATATTCAAGTCGCGTTTTACGGCAGCGTTGGTGGTGGCCCCGGTGACAACGGCAGCCTGAAGCAGGCCGGCAGTCTGAGGGCTGGCACACCCGACTGCCCCGAGGGCAGCCTGATAAAAGCCGAGTTGCGAAGGTGTCATGCTCAGAGGTACTGCAAGACAGGGAATGGCGCCAGTAGTGAGGCCAAAGTTGCCCTGCCCGATGCTGGAGAAGCCGGTCTCTTCCCGCTGCGTATACTCATAGGAGAAGAAGTAAAACGTTTTGTCCTTCTTAAGCGCGCCGCCGAGAGTGACGCCGGTCTGCACGCGGGTATAGCCCTGCTTGATGGGATCCAAGTTGCCGGTACTGGGGTTCACATCAAAGGAGAAAGGGTTGCGGGCCTGGAAGGCCTTGTTGCGCAGATAGCCGAAGACGTCACCGTGAAAATCATTGCTGCCGCTCTTGGTAACGATATTGACGACCCCGCCGCTGGCTCGGCCATATTCAGCGTTGTAATTGCTAAGAATCATCTGAAATTCCTGGACGGCTTCCTGGGAAACGGTGGAGCGGATGCCGTTCACAGAATTGTCAACCGCGTCGGCGCCATCGACGCTGACCATATTGCCGCGGGCGCGGGCGCCGCTTATGCTCAGCCCACTATTGGGGGCGGGGCCGATAGCGTTGGAGTTGTCGCGCAGGGTCTGAGAATTGGTGAGAGTGAAATTGATATAGTTGCGTCCGTTGATGGGAAGACTATCGATCTGGCGTTCTTCGACAGTCTGGGCACTCTCACTGCGAGTCGTTTCAATCGGGGCCGACTCCGTAGTGACGGTGACGGTTTGCGTTTGCGTGCCGATAGTGAGAACAACATTGACGATGGCTTCGCTGCCGACCCGGACTTCCAGAGCGGGGATCTCATAGGGCGCGAAATTGGAGCCGCCCTCGACATGTACCTTGTATTCGCCAGGCACGAGGCCAACGATGGTGTAGTGACCGTTCTCATCCCCGGCGGCATTGCGTTCCGCGCCCGTAGCGGCATTGGTAACCGTGATCTTGGCCCCGCGCACAACCAGACCCTGCTGGTCGGTGACCGAGCCGGAAAGGGTAGCGGTGTTGACCTGGGCCAACGCTGCGCCTACCCCTAGAAAAATTGCAGCACACAACAAAACAAACGCAAACAGCGATTGCCTGCGTTGCATACCCTTCCTCCTTATGGCACCGGCTACTTGACCGCTACCCCTAGCGGCGGCGAGTTCCCTCGCCTCTGAGGTTCGTAACTACAATGAAATGAGTAAGAAACTTTTACTGCAAACTACCGGCCAATGCAACTGTAAAGTGCGCGGGCGCGGCTGGGGCTGAGACCGCGATGCCTCCTACCTCGCCCGATGTGGGCGGCGCGGAATCTGTGAAGGATGAAAATTAGGATGGCGGGCGAGGTGTGCTCACACGGAGAAAGGGCCAACCCTACGAGGGAAGAGAAGCAAAATCAAATGGGCATGTGCTTTTGGACGAGTTTGCGGAGCTTTTCGCGGTCTTCGTCTTTCATGTAGACAAACTCGACGCCATTGCCATGTGGACCGACGTTGCGGACGATGGCAGTGAAATGAATCTTGCGCAGCCCGGAGCGAATTTCGAGTTGGATTGAATCACCGGGACTAAGGCGATTCGAAGATTCCACGTAGGCGCCTCCGAGGCTGATGGTCTTCACGCGCGCCATGCTCATTTGCGGCGCGCCAATTTGAGCGCGCAAGGGCGACTCGAGCGGGACGCGGGCGTAACGACGAGGAACGACAAAATTGCCGAGTGGCGGTCCGGCGGGCTCGAAAGATGCGCGAGCGCGGGCGGAGCCGGGGCCCTCTTCCATCAAGGCCAGGGCATCTTCGGCGGCGGAGCGCAGTCCACCGGGTTCCGAAAAGGTGAGGCCTTCGCGTTTGCCGGCGAGTTGGCGGAGAAGTTCAATGGCTTCGACGGCGCGGAGACGGCCAAGGGCCTCGACGGCCTTGATACGGACGAACAGGTCGCGAAGAGTTTCGTGCTCACCGGCGGCAATTTCCATGAGCAAGGGGACGGCGGTACCTTCCTGGCCGATGCCGATCTGATCGATCATCATGGGGACGACGAGCGGATGCGCGTCCTGAAGAATCGCGGAGAAGACGAAAGCAGTGCTCTGCGCCGAAGGAGAATTTGCCGGGCGCGCGAGTTCGCTTACGGCCAGGTCCTGCAAGTTCCATTCCCAACTGGCCAAAGCGCGCGTCAGTCCGCGCAAGAGGCGGTCGGGGTCCGCAGCGGCAAGCATGCGAATCGCGGCGCTGACGCGCTGGCGACGCGCTTCAAACAAACGCGTTTCCAGAAGCGTGAGCACCGGAACGCCAATCGTGCGGAGCAGCCGGGCCATGGCGGGCACCATCTCCGAGCCGCGGGGGTCGGTGAGCAAAAGTGTGAGCCGGTCCAAGAGCCGCTCCGGATCGCGCTGGAGGAGGCGCGGAAGCGGAGGATCAAGTGGGCGGTTGGCCAGCGCGGCGTCCACGAGCAACAGCCAGCGATCGCTGGCGACGAGACGGTGGGCCAGAGCATTTATGTGTTCGTGTTCAGCGTCCCGCGGAAGCTTTTCCAAGCCGATAAGAATGTTCTCGAATCCGGCAAAGTCGTTGCGGACGACGGCAATGCGGCCCAGGGTTTCGAGGAACGCCGCCATGAGAGCACTGGTTTCGGGGGCGCTCTCCTTGATGAGGGAATTGAGCGTGAGCTTCGCCAGTTCTTCCGGAAGCTGATTGGGCCAGAGCCTTTCGAGCAGTGGAGCGAGTTCGCCGAGACCTGCAGCGACAATGCGACGAGCAGCGGGATCGCGGTGCTCCAGACGGCGCGCGTAGTTCAGCAGAATGGTGCGCGCTTCCCTGCGCGGGGCATCGACACCGGCTTCGACCAACTGTCCGAGAGTCTGGCGTACGACCGAGATGGGAACGCACCAGATATCCGACCCGCGGAGAACGCCAGATTTTTCACGCGGGGCCAGTTCCAGCCAGAATCGTTCTAGGAGCTGTTCGCGCTGGCCATCGTTGGCCCAGGCAGAGGCAAGGGAAGAAAAATGCTGCGACGAGTGCGGCCCGCGGTACTCACCGGCGGCAACGATCTCGTCGGCGAGCTTGTTCAACATCGGGCGGACGGCAGCGGGGGCGAGCGTGCCGTCGGCAAAGTCCGTGGAGAGCAATTCCAAAACGAGACTCTGCGAAAGACGTTTCAGAAAGACTTGCGGTGCTTCCGCCTCTTGCGGGGCGTAGTGCGTCATGGCGCTCAGCAACATGCGCACGGTGTCGCGGCTGGCGCTCTCCATCGAGGCATGAATGGCGCGCGCGGCTTCCTCCGCGGAAAGTCCGCGGGCTGCTTCCATGGGAGGAGTGAGGCGGCCAATGAGGCGCAAAGTATCGGTGATCTCCTCGACCTGCGGCGGGCGGATTGGAGCGTCGCCGGGTTCCTGCGGCGCGTTGCCGCCATAGGCGACAAGCGCGGCGATGAGGCTGGCCAAGACGGAATCGACTTTGCGCTCCGTCAAGGTATTGATCTGGATTCCTTCCACGCGATGCTCCCGAAGACGTGCCGGCCATCCGCCGTTTCCAAGGCGTTTGGCCGACTCTTCTGATCTTACCAAGGTGTCCTTGATGAGTTGGGAGAGAGTGTCCAATTCGCCCACATGGAATTTTGCGCTGAAGCAAACGGTGTGAATTCCGGCGCGCTGCAGATCGATCGCGAGAGTGTGGAATTCGCCGCGGGCGTCGGGCAGATGTCCGTCGTTGAGCTTGGGAACGACAATGCCGCCGCGTTCAACGCGCACTTCAAGGCCGTTCAGGGCGGTGGCGGCATCGCGCAAGCCGTCGTAGGCACCGTCCAGTGCATCGAGTACGCGCGGGTGAGATGTTTCATACAGGCGATGGGTACGGAGAAGCAGTTGGAAGGCGCGGAGAGCTTGAGAAGCTTGCGCCAGACGCGCATCTTCGTTGGAAACATGCTCGCGGGGCGCCGACAAATGGACAGGGGAGGCCGGTCGGGCGGCGCGAGGTTTTAGCGCCGTCTTGTCGTCGCGAAGTGCTGGGGCGCGTAAGGTCAAGAACCCATCCCTAGTCCCGCGAAGGCCGCAAGGACTAACGCCCGGTAAACTGAGGGGTTCCGCTAACTAAACAAAGCGTTTCCAGATAAACGGATACGCCCTAGTGTTCAGCCAACCAGGCAAAAATAGGATGAAGGAAGAAGGGTGGCAAGGCTATAGTACTCTCAATACCTACTATATAGAGAATGGGCACATTTAAGTGGAATGGGTTAGGGAAATGTTTTACTACTTACGCTTTTTGTTTGCTCAAACACTCGCCCTTTTACTGCTTGGGATGCAATGTCTCCGTGACCGATACCGTGCCGCCTTCGCTGGTTTGCACGCCACGCCGGGCAACTTGGTATCCGCTCATTTTGAGGGCGATGATATGCGAGCCCGTGGGTATTTGGACCCGTGCGGGAGAGACTTGGCCGGTCGGGGAGCCATCAATGTAGATTTCGGCGCCTTGCGGAGTGGAGTTTACTTGTGCCCAGGCGACATGTACCTGGGACCTTTCTTTCAGCTCTACATCGAGCGGAGTTTGGAGGTTGTCCTTGATTTGAATGTGGCCGGAATACGCCTCGTAACCGGGGAGGCGCAGCACCAAATCATATTGGCCCGGCGCAAGAGGAACCGTTGCGGGAGTCTGGCCGGATTGCTTTACTCCATTAATGAAGATTTCCGCGCCTGCGGGACGAGTGTTGACGTACAACCCCCTGGCGAGCGCTTCGAGATGAAGCTTTTGGTCCTGTGCCTGCCCTGCTTTCAATTCCACCGCAGTTTGCAGAGGCGAGTAGCCATCCTTCTGAACCTGCAGGCTGTAACGCGCGGGGGTCAGGTTGTTGAAACTACAGGGCGTCTGGCAATCAAAAAGCGCGCGCCCTGCGGGCCCGAAAAGAGTGGCCTTCGCGCCGATCACGTCTGTGATGATGTGAATGGCGGCATTGCCAGGCGTGGGAACGGGGTGTGCACCGTTGTCACGCTGCTCCGTGGAGGCAACGGGGGTATCGTCGTAGAGAATATCGTCGACCACCCGAACGCTAGTGGGGGCGTTGCGCATGAATCTTAGAAGGGAAGCGTGTTCGGCGGGGCGCAGCTTTCCGGCAAGCGTGAGAGTATTGGCGGTGGCGTTCACCTTCACGCGCCCATTTAAGCCCTTCTCGGAGATGGCTTCCTCGATCTGGCCTTTGTATTCCGCGGCAGCCGTGGAGACCGTGGGCTCCGTTTTCCTGGCCGATGCTGGTTGCACCGTCGGTACTCCAGCAGGTGCTTGGGAAGATTCGACGGGTGTGGTTGCCGTGGTGGAGTTGTCCGCAGGCGCGGAAGTGTCCGCCGGCTCAGGTTTCGGGGCTGTCGCCGGAGGGATCGTGGCCTGGGCCTGCGAAGCATTGTTTCTGGCCCGCGCGGCTTGGATTTCGGGGCTGAGTCTGATGGCTCCGTAGACAATCACGCAAACAAGGAAGAGTGCAGCGAGCACCGTGGCGAGGCGGCTGGGCTCTTTTTTGGATTCTTTCAGGGGAGCCAGCGCGCCGGTGCGCCGCACGGTGGGCGTTTGCGAAGGAGTGCTGGCGCGGTGCTGCAAGGACTGCACTGTCGCGGCGGTCAAATGGTCGTCGCTATATTGCGTTCGCAGAGGGCTGGTCGGAGTGGCAAAAGGCTGGCCCGCACCCTCTCCCCGCGGCGAGACCAACGTGGCATCGGGGCTGCCTTCATTTCCACCCAGAGCACGGTAATTGCGCAAATCCTCGAGCAATTCGCGGCAACTCTGGTAACGAACATCAGGGTCCTTGGCCAGCGCGCGCAAAACGATTTCATTCAAGCCGGGGTGGATCGAGGAATTCAACTGGCGCGGCGGGACGGGATCTTCATTCACAATTTTATAGATGACCGTGGTGATGCTCTGGCCGGGGAACGGTTTTTCGCCGGTGAGCATTTCATAGAGGACCACGCCGAGAGAAAAAATATCTGTGCGGCCATCGACGGGGCGGCCCTTGACCTGTTCGGGGGACATATAGCTGGGCGTGCCCATGACGTGGGTGGTCTGCTGGACGGTGCCGAACTGGAGAATCTTGGCGGTGCCGAAGTCGGTGACCTTGACGGTGTCATCGGCAGTGAGCATGAGGTTGGCAGGCTTGATGTCTCGGTGGACGATGTTGCGCTCGTGCGCAAATTGCAGTGCGCTGCAGGTCTGCTCGAGGATGCGGAGGATGCGAGGAACGGGAAACCCGTCGCCGCCATCAAAGAGGGCCTGGAGGCTTTTTCCGGTGACCAATTCCATGGTGATGTAGTAGAGGCCGTCTTCTTCACCGGCGTCGTAGACCACAACGATGTTGGGATGGGTGAGCAGGCCGGCGGCGCGCGCTTCGGTTTGGAAACGGGCGAGGAGTTCCGGGCGGGAGAGACCGGTACCTTCTTCGGTGAGGCGAATGGTTTTTACGGCGACGTTGCGGCCAATGACCGGATCGACAGCGTGATAGACGACGCCCATGGCGCCGCGACCAAGTTCGCCGAGAATTTCATATCGACCGGCTTTAGCAATCGTATCCATGCTGATCCCGCCGCGCGCAAGCGGCCCTTCTTCAACACCGCGAGTAAAGGCAAGGCTGCGTCACAAGGACGCGCCAGCGATTCGGGGAAAGGAGGCCCTTGTAAGACCTTTTGGTCTTACCGCTCAGGGATTACACCTCTCCCGAAACACACACTCTCGCCAATTCCGACATTAGAAGGGGCTGTTCCCTCGGTCAACGCGACTGGGGTACGGGTGTGCCGGACTGTATATGACCTTTGGGACAGGTCGTCGGATGCGACAGATATCAGATACCAGCGACCAGATCTCAGGAGGTGATGGAGAGCCGGCAGGGAGGCGGTGGCGAGGGGGAAGTTGGGCGCGTCGACGACATTGCAAACGAGTTGAAATTGAAGAGGGAAGATTCACGTAGCTTTCGAGTTTGACACTGTGGAGATGTGCTCCACGGGCCTACATTGCTTCAGAGTGCTTCCTCATCTCCCGGAGAGGGAGCCTCGACTTTACAGGTTCTCCTGGATGAAGCGAGGACTGAGGTGAACGTCGAGTTGTACGAGCGGCGAATCACCAACGGCCTTGAAGCTGTGGATCTCGCCGGCCTTAATGACAAAGATATCTCCCGCGCCGCCCTCGAACGTCTTGCCGTTAACCGTCCACACTCCTCGACCTTCACGGATGAACTGGATCTCGTCATAAGGGTGCCGGTGCGGCCCCGGTCCCGAACCGGGCTTCCCATGGAACAGGAACACCGAAACACTGGTGTCGCCCTGCTCAGCTCCAACAAACTCGTGCGAACTACCAACAAAAGGCAGACCCTCTTGGCGCACATGATGCATCCTTTACCACCTCCTGCCGGAATTGGATGAGTGTGACCACGATTCAGTGACTGCTCAGCGCGGGCGTTTCCACCAACAGTTCGAATGAATCGCGAACCAAGGTGTCTGCCGGAGTTTTGAACTCCATCTTGGTGAATGAGTCGTCCATCGCGAACATGGCGTGGCCGTGCATCAGCGCCCAAATGGCTGCTGTCAGAGTTTCTTCGCTTCCGACGTCCTTCTTTGCAGCAGCTTCGTGAACCGTCTCTGCCAGCAACTGAAAAGAGCGGTCAGCTGGTACGTCGACCGCCGGATCTCTCCGGCGGTGTATCGCCGAATCGAACATCACCTGAAAGTGGGAAGGCCTCTCGACTGCGAATCGAACATAAGCCATGCCGATTGCTACCAGCCGCTTTCGAGGATCTTCGGGGCTGGTTTTGGCAGCCGCTTCGATTCGCTCGAATAATTCGACAAAGCCCTGCGCGGCGATCTCTCTGAGCAGGGCTTCCTTGTCCTCAAAGTGGCGATAAGGTGCCCCAACGCTCACACCCGCAAGTCTTGCCGCTTCCGAAAGCGAGAAGCCCCGCGGGCCATGCTTGGCAATTAGCTTCAGAGCTGCCTCGACCATCGCTGCCTTCAAGGCACCGTGATGGTAGGCACGCTTCTTCATTCGTTTGCCTTCGGCATCCCTCTTCGTTGACTGGCGCATGGCTCCATTATGTCTAAACGATCCGTCAATGTAAATGGCGTTTACTTTTTCCTTGACACGGGATAATTCGATGTGAAACGCTTTTACATTAGAAGGAGGAAGGAGCAAATGGGAAACATCAAGTACGCACTTTTTGGAGCCACAGGAACCGTTGGAAAGGCCCTGGCGGCAAAGCTGGCAGAAGGAGGCCAATCATTTCGTGTGGTCGGACGTTCCGAAGAACGCTTGCGGCGGGATTTTAGGTTCTATGAGCCGCTTGTCGAATACTGCGCAGCAGACCTGAGTGATTCAGCCGCCGCAGCACGCGCCGCTGCAGGCGTCGATACCATTTTCTACACGGTGGGAGTTCCCTATCCTCAGTTTGACCAACATCCGAAACTCACACGAGTTGCGCTGGAAGCCGCAGCTGCTGCTCGTGTGCGGCACTTCGTGCATCTAAGCACCGTTTATCCTTACGGGGTGCCTCAGCAGGCGTTCGTCAGTGAGTCTCACCCGCGCAATCCCGAGGCTTTCAAAGGCCGCATGCGTAAGGAACAGGAAGATCTCGTCCTCGCCGCAGATAACCCCCGCGGGATGCGAACGACCATCTTGCGCCCACCGGATTTCTATGGCCCGGACTCGGAATTGAGTTACGTCCGCGCAATGTTTGACGCTGCGCTGAAAGGCGGAACCGCCAACGTGATCGGTCCCATTGATACGCCACATGAGTTCATCTTCGTCCCGGACTTGGCCGAAACGCTGATCGCGCTTTCGGAAAAAGAGGAAGCTTATGGCAAGGCGTGGAACGTCGCTGGTCCCGGGCTGATCACCACCCGGCAATTCGCCGAGCAAGTTTTCGGGACGGTTCATCAGAAGCCTCGTCTTCGCGTCGCAGGCAAGTTCATGTTGCGCGTCTTGGGACTCTTCAATCCGTTTCTCCGCGAGGTCGTCGAGATGCACTATCTGTGGACCACTCCCGTGAAACTCGACGACACACGTTTGCGTCAACTGCTTCCGAATCTGCACAAGACTCCTTATCCGGAAGGAATCCGTGCAACGATGGACGCCATGCGGACTCGTGCGGTTCCAGCGGCAGCATGAGGAACCTGTGATTCCTACCTTTGATCTCTGCCTGTGAATCGTGTAAGAGACGTGTAAAGAGGATGTTCGATACGATCTAAGTCCTTCTCTTTTGGTAACGTGGAAGGTTGACTCGGAAGAGGTCTGGGGTTTGAGTCCCCACGGGTGTGTGCGGCTTGAGCCGCCGCTGCGGCAGACGGAGGAGTGACTGCTAGCAGCAGGACAACCAGAGACGTAACGGTGGATCGCCTGCGGACCATATTGCTCTCCTCCTTTAATCGCTATATGGAACTGCTGCCCTGAAATTCAAACACAGAGGACTCCACCCGCTAGTTATTCTTTGAGCGAAAAAACTGGAAGTACCATCGCCAAGTCACGAATCAGCCGCCGAAAATTGACTGAGAGGGACCCTGCTGTCACGGGAGGGTACGATGCGAAGAATTAACTGGCAACGCTTATTTCTGGGCGGATTGCTTGCGGGCTTTGTAGCTAACCTGCTTCAATTCGCAGTTAACCGCCTCTATCTTTTTAGATTGTGGGACGCTGCCAATGGGAAGCTGGATCTGCCGATGGCTGGGCGAGGCGAACCTCTTCGCGGATTGCTATTAGCGACGATGACCTTCGTGGGAAGCATCTTCGCTGTTTGGCTCTATGCGATGGTTCGGTCCCGTTTTGGCGCGGGGCCCAAAACCGCCGCGCTAGCAGGAGGTATTTTTTGGCTCATGAGCTGGCTGTTCCCGGTGGTCCTGTGGAGTCTGAGTGGGCCATTCCCGGCGCTCCCATTATGGCTCTTGGCCACTCATCTGACCACTTATCTGGGCATCGCCGTGGCAGCCACTGTGCTTGGCACTTGGCCCTACAAGGAATTGGAGACTTGAGGGCTGAGCCTGCTTCACAAGTCTGACCGCCACAAAGAATTCCGCCTGAATTTTAATCGGCCTGCGCCTGCCCACCCGTCATCGCATGAGCGATGTCCCGGTGCCCCGCCAGTTTAGACTCATCCAACGCCTGCGAATACAGGTCAAGAGTGGCGCTCCCCTTAGCGCGGCCGAACATAATCACGGACTTGTGACACAGTAGAGGTTTGGGGTTCGAGTCTATTCGGGCCTACCCTTTCAAGTCGCGACTGCATTTTCTACCTGTGATTTCCTACCTGTGATTTGGTTTTTCACCCAGGTTTCGAGCACATTCCGGTCGCCTAAAGGCGGAACAGTTTCTGGGCGTTGCCGTAGGCAATCTTGACGCGGTCGGGTTCGCTGATGGCAGCTTGGTCGAACCAGTTGCCCGCTTCAGCCATATCTTCAAATGGGTAGTCCACCGAGTACAAAACACGATCGGCGCCGACTTCCAACATCACATCGGTCAGCGCTTGCGTGCGGAAGTTACCGCTGGTGGTGATGTAGAAATTCTCGCGTAGATACTGGCCCATCGACAGTTTCGCTTTTGTGCCACGCCCTCCCTTGACTATGCGATGGTCGACGCGCCAAATGCTGTGGGGCACGCCTTCACCCAGGTGGCCGAGGATCACTTTCAGCTTAGGATATTCATCGAACAAGCCGCTGCCCATCAGACGGAGCGCGTGAATCGAAGTTTCGGCCGCGAATCCCCAGGCCGCACCGAGGAGCCACGGGTGTCCTTCGTAGGCTTGCTGGCGCGTAGCCAGGGGCGCGCGGGGATGAAGATAGAACGGCACATCAAGTTGCTGAACTGTCGCCCAAAAAGGCCGGTATTGCGGCAAATCATAGAAAACGGCCGAATCTGCTTCGCCAATTTGTGAGAAACCCATGACCATCGCGCCACAGAAGCCCAGTTCTTTGACGCAACGTGTCAATTCCTGAGCAGCAGCCTGAGGGTCCTGCAGAGGCAACGCCGCGAATCCTTTCAGACGTTTGGGATTCTTTGCGACGTGCTCGGCCAGATAGTCGTTCGATCGCCGCGACATCGCGATAGCTTGCGAAACGCTGGGAATGGCCTGAATCCCGGGACCGACGAGGGACAAGATACAAAGTTCCACGCCTCCGCGGTCCATCTCCGCGATGCGTCCGCTACCCATGTCTTTGATCTGGAGATGGAATTCGGGGGCGGGTAATGCGTAACCAAGACTACGGTCGACGTCGACAGCTTCCGGGAGCGCGAAGTGTTCTTCCAGTGCGATCTTCCCGCTCATGAGCGGCGAATCCGTTTGAGCCACATCCGGTTTCTTGCGTGAGTCCGGGAGACCTTTTGCCTTGCCTTCGCCGGCAAGAAATCCTGCCGTCGCCAGAGCACTTTGAAGAAATCCGCGTCGTGGGATTGCACTCCACCGGTTCATGGCCATGATTTGGTCCCTCCTTCGTGATTTTCGAAAACGGAAAAACTATACTCGCAATCTCTCAGCCGCTTCAAGTTGGAGCCACCTGTCGGCGGAAGGCGTCGCGCACTGGACCGCGAAACAGGTACCAGAGACACAACACCGACCAGTGGCAACGTCTCCCTGACACAGAATAGGTCGGTGGTTCGAGTGCATCCGGGCCTACAATTTCAAGTCGCGGGTGCATTTTCTGCCAGTGATTCTTGCACGCGGAACAGGCAAAGCAAACAAAGACGGTCTTCTATTCAGTGTAAGTAGTCGTAGGTGTTGCTCGGGGTAGTTTGCGAGAGAGTCCCGTTAGTCGCTGGAATGGTATGTATCGGCGTCGGCGCTGACTTTACCGGCGAAGGTGCGGTAGACGTAGATGAAATAACCGGCGGCAAGGATCATGCCGATGATCCACCAGATGAGGCCGATCTTCAGGCCATAGGCGCCGGCTTTTGCGTTTGTGACGGTCAGGGAATGAATCTGGTCGCGCGCGGGCAAGACCATGGGATAGACACCGAAGACGACGCTGGTCAGCATGCCGAGGAGATAAGCGCAGGAAGCGAGGAAGGCGTTGAGCTCATTGGGGCGGCGCAATTCGAATTGCACACCTGCTAGTCCGGCGATGGCGATGGCCGGGAGAACAAAGCCTGCGGGCCAAGTTTTGAAGTTGGCGAGGACTTGAGGCTGAACGGCGAAGGTCACCATGGTGAGCAGCCCGGTGAAGACGAGCACGCCCCACCAAGTCCAGCCGGCAACGCGCGCCGAGCGCTGGCGGACGGCGCCGTTGGTTTTCAACTGCACCCACAGGGCGCCATGCATCATCAAGACGGCAAGAGCGGTGACGCCGACAAGAATGGTGTACCAGTCGAGAATGCCGGTGTGATCGCCGAGCTTAAAATTGGTCCACAAGGGCTCGAAGAAATAGCCACTTTCGTCGAGCGGGACACCACGGACAACGTTGCCTAGAGCGGCGCCGAAAAAAACAGCGAGGAACAAACTGGAAGCCGAGAAAACGAAATCCCAGAAGGGAATCCAAACGGCGCTCTGAATATGATTACGGAATTCGATAGCGCTGCCGCGAAGGATGAGCAGCCACAAGACGATCATGAGCGGAAGATAGAAACCGCTGAAGCCGCTGGCGTAGAGCATGGGAAAGGCAAAGTACAAAACGCCGCCGGCGGCAAGAAGCCAAACTTCATTGCCATCCCAGACCGGGCCGATGGTGGAGATCACCTGGCGGCGCTCCTCGTTCGTTTTGGCGACGAGAAAATGTATGGCGCCGGCACCGAGATCGAAACCATCGAGGAGCACATACATCGCGACCATCACCGCAATGAGGCAGAACCATAGAGTTTCCATCGGGCCTCCTTAATCCGCCGCCACCGGCGCCGGGGAAGGCGCGGGCAGATTTTCTTCCGGCCCAGGGCCATGTTCGATCTCGCGATAAACCAGGAACAGCCACAACATGGCGAGGATGGTGTACATGCCCATGAAACCGATGAGCGTGAACCAGGCATTTCCAGCGGCCACGCGGGGCGAAGCGCCGTTTGCGGTGCGCATCAAACCGTAAATCAGCCACGGCTGGCGGCCAAGTTCGGCGGTCATCCAACCCGCGGTGTTGGCGATGTAGGGAAGCGGAGCACTGAGCATGAGAATCCAAAGCATCCAGCGCGATTCGTAAAGTTTTTTGCGCCAGAGCAGGATGGCGGACAAGCCCATAACAGCAATGAAGATGGTCCCGAGGCCGACCATGACGTGGTAGCTGTAGTAGAGAAGTTCCACGGTGTCCGGCCAGTCCTTTTGGGGGAAGGAATCCAGGCCGCTAACGTGCGCGCTCCACTTCCTGTAAGTGAGGAAGCTGAGCATCGCGGGAACTTCGAGCGGGTTGTCGAGCCTGCGTTTGTCGATGTCGGGTTGGCCCAGGATGGCGAGCGGCGCGCCTTGCTGTGAAGCGAACAGACCTTCCATCGCGGCGAGAGTGACAGGTTGGTGCAGCGCGACCATTTTGCCCTGAATGTCGCCGGTGGGCGTCATTTGAAGGACGGCTGCAATCACGCCTACAATCACGCCGAAACGCAAAAATGTTTTGCCATAGGTCAAGTTGCGCCTGGTCAAGAGATAAAAAGCGCCAACCGCGGCCATGACGAAGCAACCCGTCTGCACAGCGCCCAACATATTATGTGCATATTGGGCGAGGGCCCAGGGATTCAGTAGCAAGCCCCAGAAACTGGCCAGAGCAATTTCGCCGTTGGGGAGGATGCGGTATCCCGTGGGGTATTGCATCCAAGCGTCAGTGGCAACGATCAGGTAACCGGAAAGCCAGGAGCCGAGGAAGACGAGCAGCGCCGAGACCCAGTGACCGATGCGGCCGAGTCTTTTTTCGCCGTAGAGGAAAAGACCGAGGAAGCTGGACTCCAGAAAGAAAGAAAAGATTCCTTCCATGGCGAGAGTCTGGCCGATGACGCCGCCGGCCGTTTTCGAGAATTCCGCCCAGTTGGTGCCGAACTGAAATTCCATGGGGATTCCGGTGACGACGCCGAGGGCAAAGTTAATACCGAAAATTTTGGCCCAGAACCGGGCGGAACGGTTGTAGTGCTCGTCACCCGTACGGAGGAAAATGGTTTTCAAGATGACGATGAGCAGGGCCAGGCCCATGGTGAGCTGGGGAAATAGATAGTGGAAGGTAACGGTGAAAGCGAAATGCAGACGATGAACGTCCAACGCGGATCCCATGCAGGCACCTCAGTCCCGGGAGCGATAGCGTTGATGCTAAAGGCGGCCGGATTGAGCAGGGAGCGAACTGCGCGAAGCGGTCAGAGGCATTTTCCCACTTTTTCAGGGGCGGGTAAATTCGATTCTGGATGGGGCAGGGGACAATTTCCGGTAAGACGGCTTGTCACTGGTTAGAGATCGGAGGAAATTAATGGAAGTTGCTGATCAGGACCACGTCGCTTATCCGTTCGCCCGACGAGTTGGGAGAGCGTGGCCATCGGTCGGGGCTTACTTCGGATGGACCATAAGCCAACGGCACATTTCACCGCGGGTGGGTGATGCGGCGCAGGAGATCCTCAAACCGCGGGTCCAAGCGCAGATTGTCGAAGTAAGGCGCGTTGAGGTAGATCACCATGAAGAATCGTTCTTCATAAAGCTTCTCGAGCAACGCAAACCCCTGGTCGCGCTCGTTGAGGGCATCACAAAGAACTGCGGCACGGAAACTCAGCAACATATTCCCCTGGAGCATCGGCTTCAACTCGTCCAGAATTCTCCGCGCTTCCTCCTGGCGGCCTGCAAGGGCATAGACATAGCCGAGAACCGCCCGGCTGGGCAATTCGGCGCCGGGGAGAAGCTTCATTTTTTCACACTCCGCCATCGCTTCCGCGTACATACCATTCAAAGCGTAAGCGGACGCCAAAAGGGATCGCGCCGGCATGAGATTCGGGTCGAGCTCAACCGTTTTCTCGAATTGCTTGACCCCTTCGTCGTATTTGCGGAGAGTAAAAAACATTCCTCCCAAGAA
>Ga0187803_10000076_pt1 | contig 41511 bp, 45 predicted proteins | sample NC_wetland_sal_i_2_FD_132425 | JGI IMG/M metagenome (GOLD analysis project Ga0187803, IMG submission 132425) | Wetland sediment microbial communities from Neuse River Estuary, North Carolina, USA - Control_3 | ecosystem: Environmental > Aquatic > Freshwater > Wetlands > Sediment | place: USA...
AACGGTTCCATCGCAGCTTGAAAGAAGAGGAGGTCTGGACGGCGGAGTATCGGAGCCCGGAAGAAGCGCGGGAGAGCATCGCCCGCTGGATCGAGGAGTACAATCGGGAACGGCCTCACCGGGTAGTGAACAACCGTACCCCGCACGAGGCGTTCTTGGCTTTCAAAGGTGTACTAAAAAACGAGGCCCTGACAGTCTAAATTAGCGGGGAGCACTACAAGGGAACCCTTTTAAGACTGACCAGCGGGAGTTTTTCTACCACGGCGCATAAGAGAGTTTACATCACAGCCTCCCTCTGCCGAACTGGGCTGTGAAACCATGTCGGGTGGAAGCGGGCTATAGGCTGCGCACGCTCCAACTTGGCAGACATTTCGGACCAATTGTCAGGAATCCGGAAGTAATCGTGGAGCGAGGCCTGAGGACGTGACCATTTTCGCTCCCAAGGTGGGCATCTCGCAAGCTCGCAGCCTCGTGCCCGCGACCAAGGGCAGGTTCTATGTAGGCATCCCCGTCCTAAGCACGGTTTCCCACCAAAGATTGGGTGGCTTCTGCACCGCGCGCCGTTGGCAGGGTACATCATGCTCCCGGAGCAACGACGCAATTTTCTCGACTGCCGTGGATACGGCGGCGAAAACGGGAGCACTGAAGCTGCTGCCGAGTGCGCAGGATTGGGGAACCACTCCGACAACGATGACTTTCGAGGGCGCGCGGCCAGCCAATCGCAACTGCGCGAGGCATTGTGCAAGCCCCGGATCATGACCAGTCAGATGGAGCGCTGCCCGGCGATCTCCAAAGTCGGTTTCCCCAAGGTGACACAGTGTGCCCGGCTCCCCTTCAGATTTGACCGTATCCACGATTACGGCCAGATGCTTCCCATGCAAGTAAGGCGCTAGATCCAACCCTGGAGTCCCGAGGTCAAGTACCTCGACGTCTGCATGATCCGCATATTCGCAGCGGAACCTCTCTACGACGAGCGGGCCGAAGCCGTCGTCCCCGAGGAGAACGTTCCCCAAGCCGATCACGCAGATGTGTCGTTCCGCCACGCCCGTGCTCTCACTCACAACACTTTCGTCTGAGCGATTTCGCGGCCGCTTACGTCGAGCGTATGGCACGCGCAGGCCATGCAGGGATCGAAAGAGTGAACAGTGCGGAGGACTTCCAGCGGCTTCTCCGGATCGGCCACCGGATTTGCAAGCAGGGAGCTTTCGTATGGCCCGGAGACACCTTTCTGGTCACGGGGGCTGGCGTTCCAGGTGGTGGGCACAACCGCCTGGTAGTTGGAGAACGCGGCCTTGTCGATGACCACCCAGTGCGAAAGCGTGCCACGCGGCGCTTCATGCAGCCCCACGCCCTCAACCTCATGGGCTGGGAACTGGGGCGGATTGTACGTGGTGTCGTCGCCCTTGAGAATATTGGAGCTGAGCAACTGTAAGTGCTGGAGCGCAAGTTCAGAAAGCATTGCTGAGCGGATCGCGCGGGCGAGGTAACGCCCCATGGTGGATTGCAGATCCTCCGGCGTTACATTTAGGCCATGGACCGAAGAGATTCTTTTGAAGGCGGCGTCCGCCCACTTGCGCGTGAGCGGATGACCGGACGAATAGCCGACGAGAATATTGGAAAGTGGACCGACCTGCATGGGATGACCGTTGTAGCGCGGCGCTTTTACCCAGGTGTACTTCCCTTCGTCACGGAAGTCGGTGTAGTACGGGTCGGTCTTGCCTTTCCAGGGAGGCAGCGCGCCTTGTCCCTGGTACCAGGCGTGGGTGATATCCTCGGCAACCGCCGCACGAATTGGTTCGTCGCGCCAGTCTTTGATCGGCCGCACGGAGCCTAGATTCCCCTCCATGATCACGCCACCGGGAAGATCGAACTTGGTGGCCTTCGCGTCCACCGGAAGGTCCGGGACGGAAAGATAATTTGCGACGCCGCGCCCATAGCGGAACCACTCGGGGTAGGAGGCCGCGAGCAGGCAGGCATCCACGAAATAGGCCTGTTGCACAAAGGGGATCAATTCCTGGAGCAGGGATTGCAGCGTCCCGAGGCGGTCCATATTCATTGTCGCGAGGCTGTTCAGGTTGATCGCGTTCATCACGCCGCCGACAGCGAGGTTCTGGATGTGCGGCGTCTTACCCCCGAGAATCCCGACCACCTGACAGGCCTTGCGCTGGAATTCCAGGGCTTGCAAATAGTGGGCAAACAGAATCAAGTTCATTTCCGGGCTCAAGCGCATCGCCGGATGTCCCCAATAGCCGTGCGAGAAGATCCCTAATTGGCCGCTGGCAATCAACCCTTTCACCTTGTTCTGGACCGCCTCGAGCTCATGATGGGAGTTTCCCGGCCAGGAGCTGACGCCGTCGGCGATAGAAGCTGCGCGCGCAGGATCCGCCTTGGGAATGGTGGTGATGTCCACCCAGTCGAGAGCGGAAAGGTGATAGAAATGAACGATGTGGTCGTGCAGGGCGTGCGCGATGAGAATCAGGTTGCGGATGTACTGCGCATTCGCGGGAATCTCGAGCTGGAGGGCATCTTCCACGGCGCGCACGGAAGCCATGGCGTGGACCGTGGTGCAGACTCCGCAGAAGCGCTGGGCAAAAACCCAGCCTTCGCGCGGATCGCGGCCGCGCAAGATGGTCTCAATCCCGCGCCACATGGTGCAGCAGGCCCAGGCCTTCTGCACGGCGCCGCCATCCACCTCGACATCAATCCGCAAGTGCCCTTCGATGCGGGTTACGGGGTCGATAGAGATGCGGGCCATGATGTCTCTCCTTCAGGGCGAGCCGCCGCGCGGCGCTGGCGAACAAGCCGGAACATGTGATTCCAGTCCTGGATTTCTCCGGGCAGTATTGCGAAGTATTTGATCGCAAGGCCGAAAGCTGCGATGGCAAGCGAGATGTACCCGATGGCCATGACCAATTCTGGCAGGCTGGGGAAGTACTTTGCGTTGTACGCCGGGGCAAAGGCGATGGTGGTAGGGATGAAACGATAGAGCAATCCTCCCAAACACGCGAGCGTGGCCATGTTGAGCAGGGCTCGGGGCGTCTCGCGCATTCTCCTGCTTCTCAGAACAACGGCCGGGATAAGGATGAGCGCAGTCTCGAAAAGGAAGAGAAAACTCATCTTGTCGAGCGCGAAGGCAGTGTGGAGCTGTCCTCGCCAGATGAGGTCGCCGAACTGCACGGCGAGGAAAAGGAAGCACCCCCACGAAAGCAGGTTGCCCAACTCCCCTAACACCCCCAGGTCGAGCGGCCGCGAGTGGCGGAGACACCCGATGAGGAGGAGGAAGGTCACGAAGCCCAAGCCGCACAGACCTGCGGCCAGAAGGTAGAGGAGCGGCAGGAAGGCCGTCTGCCAGAGAGGATGGACCTTGTCGCCAGCCAACAGCATCAGCCCACCCAGGGACGACTGGTGCATGAGGGGAAAGACGTACGCCCCAGTGATCATATACGGATAGATCCGGCGTAGAGGGGGGGCACATCGGGAAAGAAACGCCCTGGTCGCATCGCTGCCCGTATAGTAGAAGCGTTCCAGGATCAGCGGAAGGTTCTCGAAGAGGAGGAAGACTGCGCAATAGACCGGCATGCAAAAACAAATCTCGAGCATCGCCGATTCCTTGTTCCATTGCCATGGGGCCGCGATCCAGTAAAAATTCCACGCACGGCCCACATCGAAGCCCAGAGCAACGAGGCCAGTGGCATAGAAGAGAAAGCCACTCACGAGGGCGGTGCGCATGATGGTGTGCAGCTTTTTTCGGTTCAAGACCCAAGCCGCCATGCCCACTGCGAGAGGGGCGGAGCCTAGGGCGGTCAGAGTCATGACATTGAAGGTCTTCCAGATTCCCCAGGCATACGCATCGTTCATCCCAGAGAATGAGCCTAGCGGGGAGAAGAACCGCACGAGAGCCAGGCTAAGGCCGATCGCGGCGAGGGCTACGAAAAATAACAGTGTAGGTGTAACTACCGGCTCGCGATATACGGGCACGCCACGCTGCCAGTGGTTGACGAGGGTTGTGCCGCTTTCGTCATGGGTGCTCGTGGTTGTGTCCTTGAGATCGGCCACAGAGAGAACCCAGTCCACTAATTTCTTCTCGGTATTCATAACTGGTCTCGGAGGCCTGTTTCTTGCTCCCGCTCAGGGCGCTCCGCCTCATGCTGGTTCCAGTTTCGTTTGATCATGGCGCCGAGCATCACCGCCGCCAGAATCGGTCCCGAAAGCCATTTGTAGATGATTGCATCCACCTTGCTGGCGTAGTGGCCCAGCGAGGTCGAGCCGAGTTTGGGGAGGCCAATGTCCGCGAATGGGACCTTGGAGAGATAAAGCACCTGAGTTCCCCCTGCTTCATGCTCTCCGTATACCCGATTCTCGACATATTTGCCCGGCGAGGCCGCGATGCGCTCTTTTGCCTTGGCCAGAAGATCCACCCGCTTGCCGAAGATGACTGCCCCGGTGGGGCACACTCCGGTGCAGGCAGGCTGCTGGCTCTCCTTCAGGCGTTGGTCGAAGCAGAACTCGCACTTGACGATCTTGGGATTCCACTTGTCCCACTCGAATTTTGGCACGTCGAATGGGCAGGCCACCTCGCAGTAACGGCACCCGATGCAGAGCGAACCATCCCACGTAACGGCGCCCCACAAATTCTTTTTTAGAGCCCCAAACGGACAGCCCGTCACGCATGCGGGATCCAGGCAGTGCATGCACTGTCTTTTAACGAAGGCGAAATCTGTCCCATTCGGCTCTTCGCAGAGCTTGATGATGTTCTTGGTCTTTGAGTTGAGGTCTTCCGGCATGTGCCAGAGGCCCCCCGAAAGCGTTGTGTCGCGCGGCAAGCCGTTGGCGTCACTGCAAGCCACCATGCAGGCTTTGCAGCCGGTACAGATGGTGTTGTCGTAGAGCATGGAAACGGCGTCGGGCGGGGCCACAGGGTGCGCCGGGTGCATCTCAGCGGCTGCGGACGTGAGCGGTGCTGCGGTGATGGCTCCGCCCACTCCCACGATTCCCAGAAGAGCCTGACGGCGACTGATCGTGGGGCTCATGTATGCTCCCTTCGGGCGGTCACAGGCACATCATCGTGACTTCCGGGCCGATCTAATGAATCCGGCCCGTGAACCGAGGGCGGCGGTTCTGGCTGGCCAGTTTCGCCGGACCACATGAAGCGGAAAAGTGTGCTCGGCGTTGCCCCCGTAGTGCCCAGATAGACGTGAACGACCATGAAGAGAGAAAGCAAAAAGCCAATGTACGTATGGGCGAGAGCCCACAGGCCGATGCCGGGCACGCCAAACACTTCTGCGGGCAATTGATCGGGGAAGAGCAGGGCCCATCCCGTAACGGTCAGGATGGGAAAGAGCAAGTACATGACCGCGAGATAGATCAGTTTCTGGAGAGGATTGAACTTGCGCGCTTCGCTGTGCGGGTAGGGATGAGGCGTTCCTACGAAAATTCCCCACAAATAGTAGCTGGTCTGCCGGAGCAATCCTGGCGCAATATCTTCGGCTACCACCCGGTAGTAACGGCCATTACCCAACCGCAAGTTTCCATACAGGAACAGGCAGTAGAATAGGGTCAGAAGGGTCCCCGCCGTGTTGTGAATCAAGACATCGGCACGGAATCCAGCCGGCACAGGGCCAGGCTTGAAGTAATGCATACGCAATCCGGTAATCAGCAGTATCACGAAGAGCAAGGCATTGCACCAGTGCCAGCAACGGAGCCAAACAGGATATGCAGTAGACTCGCGCCTCACCACTTCCTCCGTAGGCGGGCGAATAGCCACCGGCCTGTTCCATGAGCCGCGACTCCAAGAAAAACCAACCCAGTCAGCCCAAAAGTTCCCCAATCGAGCCACTTATTCCGCGTGGCCCCAGAAAGGTACGAGTTATTGAACAGAATTGCGTTCACCCATCCGTGTTCGGCACGTTCTTTCAAAGCTAGATGCGAATAGAGCTTGGTAACCAGCATCGAGTTCTTCGTGTGGCACACACTACAATCCCTGAGCGCCTCCGACTTCGGGAGAATGTGATGCACGATCTGTTGTTCGCTCGGAGTGTGGCATGCGATACACGCATTGCGCTTAAGGTGCAGGTCTGCATGGAACAGCAACCGATGTTTGTCAGCGAGCTTCCTGAAGGCGAGGTCCTTGGCGGCTGGAGCATCTCCACCGGCATGGCATCCGAGACAGCTATCATTAGCCGCGAGAAGGGCTTGAGAAACATCTGTCATGCGGCTTGCCGGAACGAAATAATGTGGATTGTGGCAATTCGTGCAGCGAAATGCCGGATCGACCAGCTTGACGTGGACGCCCGCCTTCACCTCCTCCGCGATCTTGTCGAAGTCGATGGGAGGCGTAGCAGGCCCACTATGACAATCAATACAATCGGGCATGGTGGCGCGGCTGCTCTTGTGCGGGAAAGTGTCGAAGCCTTCCGTGTGGCAGGTGGCGCAGTCCAAATTGCGGTGAACGGAGTGCCCGAACTGCACCGGATCAATGGTGGTGTCTCTCGGCTTATGACAATCCATGCAGGAGGGCCCTCGCCCGGCTGCCTGGGCCATGGCGGCGGGGACCGCCCAGGTCAAGCCGGCGAGGAACAACAGAATGGAGCCAACAGCTCTCATGGCTGGTCATTCGGGCCTTTCTCCGAGCCGCCACCGGTGGTTTCCCCGCCACCGGGCGGGCCGGAACCGGGCACGCTCTGGTCGCCCGGTGCTTTCGAAAACTTACGGGAGGCGACATAGCCAGCTCCCGCAAGCGCACCTGCAGCCAATCCGACGAGACCCGTTGCCAGCGGGCTGACTGTGCCCTGTGGGGCGTTAATGGGCGGGTAGGTGGACGGAGGCGTCGCTGGAGTGTGAATTTGAATCACCTGAAACATCGGGACGCGGAAGGCAATGCTTTTCTCGGTGCATCCGATGCAAGGCGCGCCGATGCCAATGGGCCACACGTCGGGCATTTCGTTGAAATGCCGCGTCGAGCACCCGGCGTGGGTATCGGGTCCCTTGCAGCCCAGCTCGTACAGACACCATCCTTCGCGGTGGCCCTCGTCGCCGAATTGCTTCGCGAAGCGGCCGGCATCAAAGTGGGCTCTTCGCGGGCAGTGCTCGTGAATGTCGCGGTCATAGGCGAACTTCGGCCGCCTTTCATGATCCAGTTCGGGCAGCGTGCCGGACTCGGCAAATTGTAGGACCACGCCGAGCAGCGTGTAGGGGTTGGGCGGACATCCCGGGAGGTTTACGATCGTCTTCTCCGGCATGAGGTCCACAACGCCAACCGCTCCCGTCGGGGCTGGATCGGCCGATGGTATCCCTCCCCAGGAGGCGCAGGAGCCGATGGCGACGATTGCTGCGGCCTTCCCCGCCACGTCGGCGAGAACCTCCGTGGCCGGCCGCCCGGCCATTTTCATGTAGACGCCTTTATCCCGTGTGGGGATGGAGCCCTCGACAACGCAGACGTATTTGCCCGAGTAGTTGTGCACAGCCTGAACGAGCGCCTCTTCGGCCTGCTTGCCTGAACCCGCCATCAAGGTCTCGTGGTATTCGAGCGAAATGATGTTCAGGATCAAATCGCCCAGGTCCGGGTGGGAAGTCCGCAGAAGCGTCTCGGTGCAGCCGGTGCAGTCCTGGAATGCAATCCAGATGACGGGCGGGCGAATGACTTTTCCCAGTCCTTGGGCGACCTCTTCGGGCGTCTTCTTATCGGTGATCGGAAGGCCGAACGGTGCGGCGATCATCAGCGAGGAGCAGAACTTCACGAAGTCGCGGCGGTTGACGCCGCAGCGCATCAATCGCTCATCAATTGTTTCCAGAGCAGAAGCTCCCGACCAGAGTCCGAACATTGTTTGCTCCTTCAACGAACGCGTTCGAGTCCTCATCCAGCCAGCTCACTAGCTCCCTCCGGGAATCTTCATCGCGAAGTTACGGTGGCAATCAAGGCAGTACACCTTGGATTCGGCGTGCGCGTGATGGCATACCGTGCAAGCTATCTCGCCTAAGTGGGAGTCGTGTTGAGGGCTAAGCCTCCAGCCGCTGCCAGTGCGCCCGTAGCGACCGTCTTCAGCATCGAACGGCGACTGATTTATTTTGGACTGTCATCCTCTGCGCGTTTACTGGGCACATTAGCTCTGCTCATGATGACTTCCCTCGCGAAAATTTCATTGAAGCTGCGATTCCGTGCGGTGATGCCCGTCACATACGTCTGTGTCGATTGTCACGCGCCTTGCCATCATTGCCACTGGCTATTGCCTCTTCTAGGCTCTCAGATTTTGTGAACATAAGGACCCGGGCGATCTCATCGACCGCACGGCGCTGTGCGTCGTGTCGGCCGGGACGCTTGTCAATCCTCCCTACAATTTGAACCTGTTGTGCCATCTGCGTGCTGCGAGAACGCCTTTTAGTCGATTCTTACCTCTTGCCAACTGGAATCGGGGTTGAATTCCTTCATCGCTTTTCCGAGAACCTCGGTCTTCTTGCCGAGATCTTTCTGATACACGACGCCATCTGTGCCAACGATGAAGGTCATCACGCCGGACGATCTGTATTCCGCCGGATAGGCTATGAAAGCAAAACCTTCGGTCATTTTGCCGTTCGCGATGTAACTTTTCGCGCCGCCCGGAGCATGCTTCCCCTGGCGGTTCAGGATGCGGTAGAGGTAACCGCGGTAAGGAATCGGGGGTCCGTTCTGGCCTTTGGGATAGCCCTCGGCGACGGCAGAAGCGACGAGCGGTCCGATGGGACTCTGGGGCTCGCCCTCCGCGGCTTTCCAATAAAGGCCGTTGTGCTGCCCCTCATCACTGAAAACTTGCTGGGCGTACTCGTTGTGCTGCGTGGAGTAGTATTGCTTTTGCGCCGCCACGACTTCCTGGCAAACCCGAATGGTCGATAGTTCGTTGCGGCCAATTCGCCGGAACAGTATTTCCTTTTTGCCCGCGTCGGTGTCGAAATACCAGGAATCGCCTTTATTCACCAGCGGTATGGGGGTGGGCCAATTCTCCGCGCCGATCACCAAGACCGTGGTTCCATCCGGTTCTTTCACCAGGCGATGCATTTCCCGATATTTCTGCACGAAATTGGCGCGGTTCTGGGCATCCTCGACTTCATCTCCCGACGAGATGATTTCCTTTCCCTCCGCTCCCAGGATCTCGAGCATCGCTTTTTCGTCGTTGCTCTGCGCTGCCGTAACCAGTTCGTTGCTCGCCTCTTCCGGGGATGAAAACGTCTTCTGGCCCCGTTGCTGGGCGAGTGAAAACGCCGGAAAGCACGCCGTCAGAAGGATCGCCAACGCAGCTAATTGGGGAAGAGTGGCCCAATCCAATTTGTCCAGTCTCAGCTTCGCTCGTCGCATTTGGCTTCTCTCCGTTTCCAAAATCTACAAACTCACGGGAACGGAACCAGACTTCGATTACGGATGTCTCCCGCCGCCTCGACCACCGCCACCATGAAATCCGCCGCCACCGAAGCTGCCTCTTCCCTGCGACGAATAGCTTCTTGCCTCGCCGCCATGCCCGTAGTTGCTGAAGGCCCCTGAGCGAACGCCACTCTGACCACGGGGTTCCCCGTACCCTCGAGCACCCTGGGTGTTTCCGCTGAACGGCCGGGGCGTTGCTCCGGGACGGTTATAAATTCCGCCGCGCTCGCCTCCGCCACGGTAGTAGTTGTTCCGGTTATAAAACGTTTGGCTCCGGGAGTAGTACCTGTCGTGGCCATACCTCACGTACCCGTGGTGCCAGTCGGAATCCCAGTGGCCCCAGCCCCATCCATAACCTGCGTAGAAGCCGATTCCGAAGCCCACCCCGAACCAAAGTTCCGGGCCCTCGTACCAAATTCCGGGATAGGGGTACCATCCCGGCCAGGCCACGATGGGACCTCCGTAAACCACCCAGGGATCGTAGGCGGGGACGTAAACGAACTCGGGACTGGCAGGCTCAATGATGACCGTCGAGCCTTCCGTCCTGACGGTTTGCTGCGGCGTGGTCTTCAGATTGCCGGCTTGTTCCGCCCGCTTGCGCATCACCTGTACCGCATCCATCACATCCTGTTCCTGGTTGTAGTAGGCGTCGCCCAGAGATGAAGTCCAGGAGAGGTTCTTGTCCATGTTGCCAAGGACGGATGGAAATGTGGTGAGCGCTTTGACGCTGGGGTCCCAGGGTTGCTGGTCCACGGCACGAGCCAAGTCCTCGCCCTTCAAATCGGGATGCGCTTGCAGCCATCGGTCGGCCTCCACAACTTGCTCGGGGAAAGTCGAGGCCGCCAGGATCTGAGCCACGAGCGAATCCGGATACAACGCAATCGGCGCGACCAACTGCTGTAACTGCTCGTGAGTTTGTGGCGGCCGTGGCGGCACCTGAGGAGTCTGCTCCGGGGCTGGCGCGCCCTGATAGGCCGACAGGTTTTGAGGCCAGGTCGAAAGCAGCAGCGCGAGCGACAACAGCAGAACCAAAATCTGCCTGCTCGATCGAGGCCCTGAGATAGCTGCGGCGCCTCCGAAAATGTTCATGTTCTCGATCCTCCCGGTCTGTTTCACCCCCCACGACACCCGCTACTAATTAAAGGTACCTACGAAAGTCTATAGATAGCGCAGTTCCTGCGGATGCGCGAGTTCCCTGCGGGCAAATTTTGCGATACAGCGGTCATTAAATATCCATCATTCGTTAATCTAAAGCTGATGAGTCTTGGCTCTGCACCAGCGGGATCTTCGAAGTGAACTGCAAATCGATTATCAAGCTGACCCGGCGGTCGAGCTGAAAAAAAGGTCGCTGCAATCTTTCCGGGCAGCACTTTACGGAAAATCGGCACATACCGCTCTCGAAGCTGGGCCGCGGAGATGTTCGTATCCAGCCAGAGGCGAATGAGGCGGTCTGCTTGCTCATCTGTGAGGGTTCCGTATTCGTCGGCGTACTCCTTCACTATGGCAATTCTCGCGTCGTTGATTTTGTCGTATTCCGAGGAGTATCGGTCGTAGACCGGCCAGAACCTGGTGGCTTGGTTGTCGGTGAGCGTCAGGTTGGCGGCGATGATCTGCGTCTTGAGCGACCGGACGTCCTTGCGCAGCAGCGCCATCAGCTGGTCGTCAAATGTATCGGCGCTGCCGCCAGCTGTGGTTGTCGATGGCGAGGATGTAGCCTGAGCGATTACTCTCGGAGTTCCGAACGCGCATGCCCCGATGAGTATGAGCACCGCGATGGTGATTCTATTCACTCTACTCTCCCTCTTCAGGCTTCACGCTGCGAACGGCTAGAACTTGTCCCTTCACGACGGCCTACGGAGAAACTGGTTCGCCTTTGCATCTTGCGATTTCTTCAGTCCGCGGCGCTGCCATGCGACCTGAACGGAGGGCAGTTCATGGTCCAAACGGGCTCTCCGTGATGTCTCTGAAACGAAATGGGTTTCAGGAGTGGCGCATTCGGGTGCCCGGAACTCGATGCCCACATGCTGGTAATTGCCCAAAAGCTGGCAGGTTCCAGGCTGCCAAGCAGGGATGTCCCGGATTCATAGAGCTGCATTGCCGCCTTTCAGAGTTGCTGTAGTTTCTCTACGCCGGAGCCTTGCGTGTTCAATCAGCGCGGACCACAGGGTGCGTTTTACCTGGGCGCCGTCCGGCGGAAATGTGAGGCAATCAAAAGCACCAGCATGCAGCGCGGCCAGGTAGCGGCTCCACTCAGTGTGTTCTGTCACGACGACCACAGGGGTAGGTTTCGCCACCTTTATGACTTCCCGGAGGTCCCCATCAGCAAGACTGTCGCTGCAAAGAACAACCTCAAAGCTCTGCCGTTCCAGCAGGCTTCGAGCCTCTCTGCAATCCGAACAGGAGAGGGAGTCCAAGCCGCAGTTCAGAACGCTTTCGACAACTTGGCCATGACTCGCTTCCTCGGAGCAAACGATCAATACGGGTTCGGCATTCAGCATAGTTACCCCCTCCCTGAAGGGCGGGAAATCCCCAGCTTGCGCAGGCGGAACTGGAGAGTGGACCGCTTCATCCCCAGCCGTGTAGCTGCCCCGCGCGGGCCTGCCAGCACCCAATTTGTCCGCTCCAGCGTCTTGCGGATGTGGTCGCGCTGGGCGTCCTCCAGGGTGACGGCCTCCGGCGACTCAACTTCCGCCCACGCGCTTAGCTCCGACATGGGAGGGCGCAACACCGTTCCCTCAGTCAGGATCACACTGCGCTCGATGAAGTTTTGCAACTCGCGGATGTTCCCCGGCCACGGATGTCGCTCCAGCGCTTCCATCGCCTTCTGCGGGATCGCCGTGATCCGCTTATTCATGGCCTCCGCGTAGAGGCGCACAAAGTGCTCCACCAGCAATGCGATGTCGGCCGTGCGGACACGAAGCGGCGGAAGACAAATGGGAAATACATTCAAGCGGTAAAAGAGATCGCTCCGGAACAGCTTCTTCGAGACCAGGCCGGCCAGGTCCCCGTTCGTCGCCGCCACCAGCCGCACGTCCACCCGCTGGGTCTGTGAACTCCCCAACCGCTCGAACTCCCGCTCCTGCAAGACCCGCAACAGCTTGGACTGCAGTTCGAGGGGAATATCACCGACCTCGTCGAGGAGGAGCGTACCCTTATCCGCCAATTCAAAGCGTCCAATCGCCCGGGTAACGGCCCCCGTAAAGGCGCCGCGTTCGTGACCGAAGAGTTCGCTTTCGATCAGCCCGGCGGGCATCGCGGCACAGTTGAGCTTCACGAAGTTGCGGTGCTTTCTTTCGCTCAGGTTGTGGATGGCCTGGGCGACCAGTTCCTTGCCCGTGCCTGTTTCCCCAGATATGAGGACCGTGGAATTCGTCGGCGCGACCGTGCGCACTTTTTCAAGTGCACCGCGCAGGGCCGGGCTGCATCCGATGATGCCTTGAAATCCCGAGGCACGGTCCGGGGTCTTCGGCGCGCCACAAAGTGCCCTGATGTCCGTCTCCCTGACTCCCGAAGAACGGAACTCCTCCCCCACGGAATCTGGCTGCGGAATCGCATAGCTGCCCAGGCTCCGCAAGAATCCATCCCCGCTTCGGCCGTCTGAAAGGATCGCGATAGTTGAAGCCATGTTCTTCCTCCCCGCTGTTGATCAGATCTGTCTGGGTCTTGGCTCTCGGCCCAACTCCCGTTGCATGCCGCTGAGTCTGGGGCTAATGCTGCTGACCCGCAACCCCACTTCGGGAGGTTGGGGGCATCATATCGGGGCCTTTGCGTCGACCCGTTTGGGTGGTCGGGCCTGCCCGAAATAGTGTGCGCTGGCTATTTCTGGCCGCTTCCGTGATGCGGGCTAAATGGGCGCGTGAGTTCGGGGACTCAGGGAGAGCACTGAAAGGGAGGGGGTGTGCTCCGCGTTTACCGAAGGTTGATCCGCTTCCAGCCAAAAAGTCGGGCATCCACCGACCAGCCGCCGGGTCCAAGCAGTACCAGGGCGGCAGCCAGAGTACCCAACAGGATATGAGCCAGCGGATCTTTGGCATTTGAGGAGATCTCCCAAAGCTCGACGGCAGTTACCAGGACTCCCGCGATGGGCGTCCACAGGCCTGCAATCAAAAGGGCTCCCCCGCTGGCCGCGACTCCGGCAAGCATGCCGGCTTCGACTGCCGGCCCACCCCGCAGGGTCATGGCTCCCTCAATGACCAATGTCATCCCGGCAACCAGCCGTATAAGCAGAAGGCCGGCGCCAGGCGCACCATGCGCGAATGTGGAAAATAACCGTCGCACAATGGTTTGAGTATTAAGTCGTCTAGATACCGGGCGAAAGCCCCAAAAGGCTGGCGCAAACCACCCTTTTGAGTCAGCTAGAACTCGATGATTCCGCGTTTCAGGCCGATCATGGCGGCGTGGGTCCGGTCGTTGGCGCCCAATTTGGAGAGGATGTTCCGCACCTGCCCCTTCACCGTCTCCTCGCTGAGGGAAAGCTGCGCGGCAATCTCCTTGTTGGCTTTCCCCTCGGCAATCAGCCGCAGCACGCGGACTTCCGCCGGCGTCAACGCCTCATCGGTGGCGTGCTCGGCCAGTTGAAAGGAGACCTCCGGAGAAACCGTCTTTTTCCCGGCGTGGACGGCGCGGATGGTCTCCAGCAGCTCTTTATGCAGGGTATTTTTCAGCAAGTACGCGCGGGCGCCGGCTTGCAGGGCGCGCAGCACCTGGGCATCGCCGGTGTACGTGGTCAGCACGATGATGCGAGCCTCGGGAGATTCGCCGCGGATGGCAATCGTGGCATCGAGGCCATTCATTTCCGGCATCTGCAAGTCCATCAGCGTGACGTCTGGCCGGTGCTCCCGGAACCGCTGAATCGCCTCGCGCCCATTCGAGGCTTCTCCGACCAACGTCATGTCCGGCTGATCCGCGATGAGCCCAGCAATGCCCTGGCGGATGAGCGGGTGGTCATCCACCGCCAAAATCCGAATCGGCGTGGCTCTGGCGCTCATGCTTTCTTCTCTGTCTTTTTCCGGGGCCACCAGGACCGGCCGCGAGCTGCCGGCGCGGAATAAGCGGCAGAGGCTGGAATGGTCAGCTCCACTTCTGTGCCCGCATCGAGTTTGCTCCATACATCCAGCTTGCCGCCCGCGACCTTAGCGCGCTCGCGCATGCCCGGTAAGCCATAGTGTCCCGCACGCCCATCTCCCTCCAGCAGCTTCGGGTCAATGCCCTTTCCGTCATCGCGTACCCGCAGCCGCAGCCCCGTGTCTTCGTAGTGGATTTCCACCTCGATGCGCCGCGCCCCCGCGTGGCGGAAGGCATTGCGGAGCGCCTCGGCGGCGATCCGGTAGATCTCATCCCGCAAGATCGGATGGAGCTCTCGCGGCTTGCCGCTCACGTGAACATCAAGGGTAGGCGGTTTCAGCCCCGCTTCGCGAGCGGCGAGTTCCTCACCCACCGTGCGGATGGCCATGGCCAGCTCGTTGGTTACGGCGGTAGACAAACGCAAGCCCTGCACGGCGTCTCGCCCCTCGGTAATCGCCTGCGCGGCCTGGTCAATAGCGCTGTCCAACCTTTGTTTGGCCACGCCCGCGGGGAGGAGGTTCGAAACTGTCTGGAAGCGCAGCAGCAGTCCCTGGAAGCTTTGCAGCAGTGTGTCGTGCAGCTCCCGCGCGATGCGCGTGCGCTCATTCACTCGCGCGTCGAGCGTCATATTGAATTGGCGTGCCAGTTGCTGCACCCGGAGTTGGTACATCCCCCACAGCAATCCCAGAAACGCGGCCAAGCACAGCGCGCGGAACCAACTCGTCTGGTAGTACGCCGGAGCAATAGTGAAATCGAGCTGGGCGGCGCTATCGTTCCAGATGCCGTCGCTGTTGCTTGCAATCACGCGAAATGAATACTTCCCTGGGGGCAAGTCCGTGTAGAAGGCTTGCCGGCGCGTACCGGCCTCATGCCAATCACGGTCATAATTCTCGAGCTGATAGCGAAACTTCACCTTCTGCGGAATCGAAAAGGTCGGTGAGGTGTAATCAATTTGCAAGTCCCTCGGATTCGGCGGAACCTTAAGGTTGGGCTTTGCATTGAACTCCCTTCGGTCAGCGACGAGCGATTCGATGTATGGCTGTGCCGGGAGTGCTTTCTTCGAGAGATTGGACGGATCCAGCATCTGTACGACAACCCCGCTGGCAAACCATATGCGTCCGTCGGAGGAGTATGCGGCCTGATTGAAAGAACCTATGTTTGGCTGAGCCCCATCGAATGTGTCATAGACGCGGTTTTGAACTAAAGCATCCGGGTTGGCCCACCATCGTTGCAGCTCAGAATCTGAAAATTCCACCACGCCGCAACGAGTGTAGAGCCACCAGCGTTTCTCTTTATCCTGAATGAAGGAAATGACTAAGCCGCAGGGCAAAGCGTTCTTCGTTGTCATCCGCTGTATCTTGCCCTCCCGCCACCCGACAAGCCCGTCTTCGGAGGCTACGAGAATGGAGCCGTCTGCCTCGGCCATGATTGGACGGTTTAAAGGAGAACTTCCTCGACTGAGCGGAACCTTTGTTTCCACAATGCCGTTCCGGAACAGCACCAAATCTCCCTTTGATGTGACGATCCAAATTCCTCCGTGTGGATCCGGAGCGAGGTTATGTCCAGGCGGAACCTGCGAGGTCGGGAAAACTTCGCGAACCTGAAAATCGCGTATGCGCACAAGCTTTCTGGGTTTGCTTGCACATTCGGCCCAAACATTGCCGTCGATGTCCTCGGTCATTCCAACCACCATTCCAAGCGGTTGGTGATTGGGTTCCGGGATGCTGCGGAATCGCCCATTCTTGAAGAGATATAGTCCGTCGTCCACACCCACCCACATGTTGCCGGCGTGGTCTTCTAGCATAGCGGCGACTTGATCCCCCGGAAGGCCATCGCTCCTGCGAATGGATGTGACAGTCCCGTTGTTGATCCGATCCAGCGATCCCGCATTCGCTACCCAGATTGTGCCGTCTCTGCCCGCCAAAATGCCCGCCGCCAAATCCTTCCCTAATCCCTCCAAGGCCGAGAACGTCACGATACGTGGATCACGAAAGCTGTCTATTCCGCTTGTGCTTCCGGCCCAGACAATGCCTTCTCGGTCTTCAAAGAGGGCCCACACGGAATCGCCGGACAAACCCTCCGTATGTCCGTAATGCTCCACAGTATTCCCATAGATACGAAAGAGCCCTTTTGCATCGGTGCCAACCCAAAGATTCCCGTCACGATCGAACATCAGGCTGGTGACGCTGAGCCTGCTTCCGTCGAAGGTAGGGGTGACGAACGGTTTCACAGCACCTTCTCTCAATTGCGCAAGTCCTGATCCTGGACCCTCACCAAGTAAGCCCACCCAAAGAGATCCGTCGAGACCACGCGCCAGACTCATTATTGGACCTTTGCTCGGGTACGTCTCCGAGACGCCCCCATGCCAGTGGACGAGGGCGGTCTGCCCTCCCAGCCAAAAGCCCCCATTACCGTCAGCCAGTACAGCATTGACAGCGGAAATCGGTATTCCACCAGCCTTTCCGAAGCACTTGACCGCGCGGTCGGTAAAATGGCAAAGGGGCGCGTCTGAGGCGCGTAGCCCTACCCACAAAGAACCGTCAGGATCTTCACTGATGCTTTGAAACCCGTGAAGCCCTTCCAACTCGAAGTGAGAAGTAATAACTCCATCTTTCACATGCACGAGCTCTTCCCCTACTACCCATAGCCCACCTGCGTGGTCGGCGAAGATCTTCCCGATTGGTCCGTTTGAAACACCAGCAGGCAAGCGCCCGGACAGAAACCGAACGCCATCGAACCTGTAGACATCTCCCGGCAGAGATAGGACCCAGAGAAAACCGTCGGAGGTTTGCGTAATCGAAAACATGCCGGCTGGCAGAGAGCCATCTTGTGTTCGCCAAGCCGTGTGTATGTACTGGGTGAGATGCTTGTTCGCATCGAGGGCGCGGACAGTCTCAACGGCGAAAAACAAGCAGACGAGATAAGCGCTCAACACGATCTCAACAGCCGCGCGGACCCAGCTGAGCGGAAGCCGAAGCTCTCGGCGAGAAGCCCTCGTGATGTGATCGCAGCCCAACATGGTCAGCCGGATTAGTCCGTTCCGACGTCTGTATCAGAATGCTGCAATGCTACCTCTTGATGTCGTGCCTGGTCCATTCCGCGCTTACAATTCAGGTGTATCGGCGGGCTGTGTGTTTCGAGGCGGCCGTCAGTGGGCGAATGCGATCGTGAACGGAATATCCACGGCAAGCAGCACGAATAGATAGAGGGCGCCCATGATCGCGCCCAGTCTCCAGAAGTCCTTTGTCGGAATGTAGCCGCTGCTGTACCAGATAGGCGCTGGCCCGCTCGCGTAGGGGGTGAGGATGCCCATCAAACCCAGCGAGTAAACCAGGACGAGAGTGAACGCTTTTGCGGGAACGCCGTTCACGGACAGCACGGCCAGCAGGAATACCGGCAGGAGCGCGGTCGCCTGCGCCGTGATGCTGGCAAAAAGATAGTGGATGACGAAGAAGACTGCGACTGCCGCAACCAGCATCGGGATGAGCGGTACGCGGGTCATATAAGTCGCTGCGCGTGCTCCAAACCAGCCAAGGAAGCCCACATTGCTGAGACCCTCTGCCATCGCCACCAACGTGGCGAACCAGACCAGCCAAAGTCTGCACCGCCTACCAAGATCTTTTCGCCGAGTGGAATGACACCGACCCCGATATCCCGGCTCTGAAACAAGTCATAGCCGTATACGTCAAGCTGAATTCATTGGTTCGCGCTCTTGGGGATGTCACTTACTCCCCTTTGTGGACGGAGGACGGACCATCCGCAAGTACCCCAAGTCTGCAAGCACAGGTGCGAACACGCCAAATGTTGCCAAGCCGGGGCTGCTCTCGCCCGAAAGGGGTCACGCTTGGCAGCGAGAACTTTGACATCAAGCCTAGGTCAGTCCTCTAGCCGAGTCATCGCGGTGTCCACTGCGGATGGCCGGTCAGAAGCCCATTGACAAATCCAATCTCATACGCCAGGTAAAGCCCGAAGCACACGCTGATCAGGCCGGAGGCCAGCCGCAATCCGGAATTGATACGCGAAAAGCGGTGGCTCGAAAATGCGAAGGGCAGAACCAATACGCCGGTGATGAGCATCATTCCGGCGATGGTGCCAAGCCCGAAGATCAGAAGATAGGCGACGGCCCACCTGGGATTGCGGATTGTGGTGAGCACAAGCAGTGCGATCGCTGCTGACCCTGCCAGCCCGTGAACGAGACCGACGACGAGCGGGCGAAGCGCTTGATAGATGCCGAGCTGCCGGAAGTGCTGATCGAACCAACTCAAGGGAGTGTGCGCCGGATCGTGAGGATGCATTTCCGGGTTGTGCGCGTGCGGGTGCGTGTGGACGTAATCGCCGTGAGCGTGCACGTGGGAGTGAATTGTGGCGCCGTGGTAGTGGGAAACGTGGGGCGCGAGCGCATCCGTCATCCATTGCCAGAAACCGGTAAGGTTGAAAATTCCGAGGAGTATCAGCATCAGGCCGACCGAGAACTCCATGGACAGGCCAATGCGAGCGGGAATCACCCAGCCGTACACGACGATCCCGCTGCCCACGGCGAGTATCGTGAGCGTGTGGCCGACTCCCCAGAGCGCGCCGATCATTGCCGCGTGGGAAACGGACCGATGGCGAGCGACAATCGTGGAGACGGCGATCACGTGATCGGGATCGGTCGCATGGCGCATGCCGAGGAAGAAGCCAAGCGCCAGGATGGAGAACAAGCCGATCATGCCGGCGACACCACCTGGGCCCCGGGAGCGTGGTTCCATGTGATTCCAGCACAGTCAAAGAGTGCGCGCATGTTGATCTAGGAGAACTACGCCTCCTGCCTTCGCCAATGCCGGGCCCTGCGCCGGCGGGCTACAGCCGAGCAGCGCAACCGCCGGTGCACCGGGCGGTTAGTGTGAGTGCGTAGTCAAAGTGTGTTCTATCCTGTGGATCTGCGCCTCCAACTTCTTGAACCTCTTCTCCAACGCCGCGATCCGTGCGTCATAGCGTGGATGTTTGTGAGGCTTAAGCGGATGGGTGTGTTTTTTCATCGGCTGACCTCGCGGGCGATTCCAAATCCACCAAGCAGTTTCTGGAAAAATTATAACAGCCAAATCACAGATTGAGCCAAGCGAAGTTGATTGGGGATCCCGCATCAAGCCACACAAGTGACGGCACGGGCCGCTGTGACTAACCTCACAGCTTCCGGTGACTCGGAACACATACTTGACGTTCAGCAGAGCTTAGATTGCCGTGGTTTGGTGCGGTGCGGATTTGCACTTGTCGTGGAGGATGTTCGGAACGCGACATACACAGTTGCAGGCGCAGAGCGCTAGTTAGATAGCTGTCGGCGCAGACGATTCCGCAACCGAGGGGAGGACCTATGGGCCAGTCCACTTCCAGCATTTGGGAATCGATGCAGGCGAAAGGATACGAGCGCCGCGATTTCCTGCGCTTTTGCAGTTTCGCCGCCATGATGGCGGGCATCGAGACCTCGGCGCTTCCCCGGGTGGTCCAAGCCTTTGAAACCAAAGCGCGCCCGCCGGTGGTTTGGCTGCACTTCCAGGAATGCACCTGCTGCAGCGAATCCTTCATCCGCTCCTCCCATCCGATCGTGGCCGATGTGCTGCTGAACAGCCTCTCGCTGGATTACACGGAAACCCTGCAGGCGTGTGCGGGCCATCAGGCGGAAAAGTGTCTGCAGGATACCGTGAAGAACGCCGCCGGCAAGTACATCCTGCTGGTCGAAGGTTCCGTCCCGGTGAATGACGGAGGCGTGTACTGCACGATTGGCGGGCGGACGGCCGAGGCCATCCTGCAAGAGGCGGCGAAAGACGCGGCTGCCGTGATTGCCTGGGGCAGTTGCGCTTCCAACGGATGCATTCAGGCGGCGCGGCCGAACCCCACGGGCGCCACTCCCGTGCACAAACTGATCGATAAGCCGGTGATCAACGTGCCCGGCTGCCCGCCGATCGCGGACGTGATGACGGGCGTGGTGACGCACCTGCTTGTCTTCGGCAGCGCTCCGGAACTGGACAACCTGGGGAGGCCGAAGGAATTCTATTCGCGGCGCGTCCACGACACGTGTTACCGCCGGCCGTACTACGACGCCGGGCTGTTCGTGGAGTCCTGGGACGACGAACGGGCGCGCAAGGGCTACTGCCTGTACAAGATGGGCTGCCGCGGCCCGGTGACCTACAACGCCTGCTCCGTGACGAAGTGGAACAACGGGGTGAGCTATCCCATCCAGTCGGGACACGGCTGCATCGGCTGCAGCGAAGCGGGCTTCTGGGATAACGGACCTTTCTACCAGCACCTGGCAGCTTTCCCGGGTTTTGGAATTGAAAGCACTGCGGACAGCATCGGAACGGCAGTAGGACTGGTGACTCTCGGCGGGCTGGCGGCACACGCCATCAGCACGAACATGCGAAAGCGAGCGGTGATCGACGAGACCAAACAGGAATCCGTCAACGATCAGAGAAAAAAGGAGTGAGCGGCCATGGCCAGGATCGTTGTTGACCCCATTACCCGGATCGAGGGCCACCTGCGGGTGGAAGCGGTGGTGGAAAATGGCGTGATCACGGACGCGTACAGCTCCGGCACGATGGTGCGCGGCTTCGAGAAAATTCTGAAAGGCCGCGACCCGCGCGACGCGTGGGCCTTTACGGAACGCGCCTGCGGTGTGTGCACCACAGTGCACGCGCTGGCCAGCGTGCGCACCGTCGAGGACGCTTTGAAGATCAGCGTCCCGCAAAACGCGGAATTGATCCGCAACCTGATGTTCTGCACGCAGTACGTGCAGGACCACGTGGTGCACTTCTACCACCTGCACGCGCTCGACTGGGTGGATGTGGTGAGCGCGCTGAAAGCCGACCCGCAGAAGACCTCCGCGATTGCCACCTCCATCTCCGACTGGCCGAAGAGTTCGCCGAAATACTTCTCCGATCTCCAGACCCGGCTGAAGAGCTTCGTGCAAAGCGGGCAGCTCGGCATCTTTGCCAACGGCTACTGGGGACACCCGGCATACAAACTGCCGCCGGAGGTCAATCTCCTCGCGGTGGCACATTACCTGGAAGCGCTGGAATGGCAGAAAGAAATCGTGAAAGTGCACACGATTTTCGGCGGCAAGAACCCGCACCCCAACTACCTCGTGGGCGGCGTTCCCTGCTCCATCAACATTGAAGAGGTCAACGCGGTCAACACGGAGCGGTTGAACCACGTTGGCAGCTTGATCCAGCAGGCCATCGAGTTCGTGGAGAAGGTGTATCTGCCGGACCTGCTAGCCATCGCCGGTTTCTACAAGGATTGGGCAGGCTATGGCGGAGGCCTGAAGAATTATCTGGCCTACGGCGATTTGCCAACGCGGGGCTTCGACCAGCCGGAATACTTCAAGTTCGCGCGCGGGGCCATCCTGGACCGCAACCTGAACGAAGTGCACCCGGTGAACGGGCGCGATGCGCAGGAAATCAAGGAGTACATCGCGCACTCCTGGTACACGTACGCGGGCGGAGATTCCGCCGGCCTGCATCCCTGGGAAGGCGAGACGGAGTTCAACTTCACTGGGCCCAAACCACCCTACGAACAGCTCAACGTGGAAGGCAAGTATTCCTGGCTGAAAACGCCGCGATGGAAGGACCAGCCGATGGAAGTCGGGCCACTGGCCAGGCTCCTGGTGTCCTTCGCCAGCGGCCGGACCGACGTGAAAGAAGTGATAACCGAGGCGCTGCAGCGACTGGACGTGCCGGTGGCAGCGCTGTTCTCAACGCTGGGAAGAACCGCGGCGCGAGGACTGGAGACGCGCCTGGTGGTCCACTGGATGCAGGAGTTCTATGACGATCTGATTGCCCAGATCAAGACCGGCCACACGAGCACGTTTACGCGGGACCGGTGGGACCCGGAGACCTGGCCGGCGACGGCGGAAGGGGTGGGCCTGAGCGAGGCGCCGCGGGGCGCGCTGGCGCATTGGATCCGCATCAAGGACGGCAAGATCGAGAATTACCAACTGGTGGTTCCAAGCACCTGGAACGCGTCGCCGCGGGACGCCAAAGGGCAGCGATCCGCCTACGAGGCCTCGCTGATCGGCACGAAGATCGCCAAAACCGACGAGCCGGTGGAAATCCTGCGGACGATTCACTCGTTCGATCCTTGCATCGCGTGCGCCGTCCACCTGTACGACCCGGATGGAAAGCACGTTCACCAGGTGAGCTTCTACTGAGGGTGAGACCATGGCTACAACCACAGCCGCCGCCCAGATTCCTGCCTCCCAGCCGGCCACTTTCCGGCGGGTTTACGTGTGGGAGTTTCCGGTGCGGCTCTATCACTGGCTCAATGCGTTGTGCGTAGTGGTGCTGTGTGCCACGGGATTCATCATCGGCCACCCCATGGCCATCGCCTATTCCAGCGAGGCGTACCAACAGTATTGGTTCGGTACCGTGCGGTTCCTGCACTTTGTGGCCGCGTTTGTGTTCTTCTTCAACTTCCTGTTCCGCGTCTACTGGGGATTCGCGGGCAACGCCTATGCGAGGTGGACCAACTTCATCCCCTTCCGGAAGGCCCAGTGGCAGGAGATGCTGGAGGTGCTGCAAATCGACGTTCTGCAAACGCGCGTGCGCGGCCTGATTTCCATCGGCCACAACGCTTTGGCCGGGCTCATCTACTTTCTGTCGTTCCTGGCGTTTCTCTTTCAGGCTGTGACCGGCTTCGCGCTCTACTCCAGCATGAGCCACTCGTGGCTGCCGCGCATGTTTGCCTGGATTACGCCGCTGATGGGCGGCGACTTCGCCGTGCGCCAGTGGCACCATGCGTTGATGTGGTTCTTCATCCTGTTCGTCCTCGTGCATGTATACTTGGTTTTCTACCACGACTACATCGAGGGCCGGGGCACCACGTCCTCGATGGTCGGCGGCTGGAAGTTCGAGCGTGAGAAACCAAGCAAATAGCGCCGAGCACATCCTGGTCCTGGGAATCGGCAATGTATTGATGGGCGATGAAGGCGCGGGCGTGCACGTGGTGCGGGGCCTCGAACGCGCCGCACTCCCCGGGAATGTGCGCTGCCTCGACGGGGGAACGGGAAGCTTTCTTCTGCTCGAGCCCATGCAGCAGGCGGGGCGCATCATCCTGATCGACGCGACGATCGACGGCAACCCACCGGGCACAGTTCGGCGCCTCACTCCGCGATTTTCCTCCGAGTACCCGGCAACGCTCACCGCGCACGACATTGGCCTGAAGGACCTGCTCGACGCAGCCTACCTGCTGGGAGGTCCGCTCGACGTGACGCTGTTCACCATCTCGATTGACGCCCTGCAGGGGGTGGGGATGGAACTCTCGCCGGCGATTGCCGGACGCATCGACGAGATTGCGGGGATCATTCTGGAGGAGATAGCGGGTATCTCTGAGCCCGCGGCGGAGAGCAGCCAGAAGGCGTGCCATGCATGAGCTGGGGATAGCGGAATCCATCCTGCAGCGCGTGCAACAGGAGGCGGCGCAACGCAGCGGGGCGCGGGCCACCAAAGTGGGAGTGCGCGTCGGGGAGCTTTCCGGAGTGGACCCTGAGGCGCTGGCCTTCGGCTTCGAAGCTCTGGTGAAAGACACCCCCTACGAAAGTCTGGTGCTGGAGATCGACCTGCGGAAGCGCGTGCAGCGCTGCCGCGCCTGCGGGCGCGAATACGAGAGCGGCATGCTGTTCAGCGCATGCCCCGGTTGCGGAAGCGAGGACACCGCCTGCATCGCAGGCGACGAACTGGACATCGCGTTTATCGAGCTGGAGGACCCGGCGTGCGTGTAGCCGTCGAAGAAAAAGTTCTCAACGAGAACCAGCGGCTGGCCCTGGAATTGCGCCAGCGGTTCCACGACCACAACGTCTTTTGCCTGAATCTGATCAGCGCGCCGGGCTCCGGAAAGACTTCGCTGTTGGAACGCACACTGGAGTCCATGTCGCGGGACGCCCGGGTGGCGGTGCTGACCGGCGACATTCAAACGGAAAACGACGCCCGGCGGCTAGCCTGTGCCGGCTTCCCCGTGAAACAGATCACAACCGGGGGCACGTGCCATCTCGATGCAAAGATGATCACCAAAGCGCTGGCGGACTGGGACCTCGAGAAAATCGACATTCTGTTCATCGAAAACGTGGGCAATCTGGTTTGCCCCGCGAGCTATGACCTGGGAGAACACGCGAAGGTGGTGCTGCTGAGCGTAACCGAAGGCGAAGACAAGCCGCTGAAGTATCCGAGCATCTTCCTGAGATCCGAGCTATGCGTCATCAACAAGACCGACCTGCTTCCCTATGTTCCTTTCGATCTCGCCGCCGCGCGCGAAAATGCGCGCAAAGTGCATCCGGACATCGATCTCGTGGAAATTTCCTGCACAAAGCGGAACGGCCTCGATGAGTGGCTCGCCTGGGTGTCCCGCCGCCAGCAGAAGGCAATGGGCGCGCCGGCGCTCTGAGTCCCGCCGATCAGCAGATTCGCGGCAATTGTTCGCCGCTGTGCATATCGAGAATTCGCCGCGTGCCGATGCAGCATTCCAGCGTGACGAGCGATGCCGGCGCTTGCGTGACGCTTCCAATCCGGAAGGCGGCGGAAGAAACGGCATGGTTCCTCATGATTTCCAGGGCGCGCGCCGCTTGCTTCTCCGGCACCACGGCGATGAAGCGGCCTTCATTTGCCAGGTACAGCGGATCCAGTCCGAGAATTTCGCACGCGCCGCGAACATTTTCCTCGACGGCCACGTCCTGCTCCCGGATTTCGATATGCAGCCGACTGGTTTCGGCAATCTCAATCAATCCGGTGGCCAGCCCGCCACGCGTCAAATCGCGCAGGCAATGGATTTCGATTGCGCCTTCGAGCAAGGCGTGTACAGGCGGCGCCAGGGGGGCGCAATCGCTCTCGATGGTGGTTTCGAATTCCAAGCCTTCCCGAACGGCCATGATGGCCACACCGTGGCGCCCCACATCGCCGCTCAAAAGGACGGCATCGCCCGCTCTCACGCTCGCAGGGGCAATCACCTGCTCGTGTTCGATGACGCCGATTCCCGCGGTGTTTACGAAGAGGCCGTCACCTTTGCCCCGGTCCACTACCTTCGTATCCCCGGTCACGACCTTGATCCCGGCCTCGCGAGCGGCCCCGGCAATGGAGTTCAATACGCGCTTCAGAGTGTCGAATGAAAGTCCTTCCTCGATGATGAAAGCCGTGCTCAACGCCAGCGGCCTCGCGCCGCACATGGCCAAATCGTTGACGGTGCCGTTGACGGCGAGCGTTCCGATGTCACCCCCGGGAAAAAACAGCGGCGAAACCACGTAGGAATCCGTGGTGAACGCCAGCCGCGTGGAACCCACGTCCAGCACGGCGCCGTCGTGCCGTGCTTCCAGCTCCCTTGAATCGAAGACGGGAAGGACGCACTGCTCCAGCAGTTGGTGCATCAATTTTCCACCGCCGCCGTGCGCGAGCATCACGCAGTCCGCAGGGCCGGCCGGGACAGGGCAGGTGATGGTGAAAGGCTTTGCCATCGTCAGGGCTCTCGGGCCGCCTCTGCCACCTGCTGCTCGAACCGCCGGTAGCGGTAGTAGGCCGCGCACGTGCCTTCATTCGAAACCATAGTCGCGCCGAGGGGGTGTTCCGGCGTGCAGCGCGTGCCGAAGGCCGGACATTCCTGCGGCTTCTTGACGCCGCGCAGCACCTGGCCGCTGATGCATTCGGAATCCTCTTCCATCGCGTAGGCGGCGACCCCAAAGCGGCTCTCCGCGTCATGGGCTGCATACTCGTCACGCAGTCCCAGGCCGCTGTGCGGGATTTCGCCCACGCCCCGCCATTTCCGCGGCACCACGCGGAAGACGCGCGCCACCAAATCCTGCGCGGGACGGTTGCCGCTCCTGCGCACCGAGCGCAAATACTGGTTCTCCACCTCGGCGCGGCCACTCTCCAACTGGCTGACGCACATGAGGACGCCCTGGAGGATGTCCAGCGGTTCGAAGCCTGTGACCACGATGGGGACGCAGTACTTCTGCGCCAGGGGCACGTACTCTTCGTATCCCATGACCGTGCAGACGTGGCCGGCGGCGAGGAAGCCCTGGGTGCGATTGTCCGGGGAGCTGAGAATGGCTTCGATTGCCGGCGGGACGAGCACGTGGGACACCAGCACGGAAAAGTTCAGTATCTTCTGTGTGTGCGCCTGATACACGGCCATGGCGTTGGCGGGGGCGGTGGTCTCGAATCCAACGGCGAAAAACACGACTTCCCGGCCGGGGTTTTCGCGCGCGATTTGGAGCGCGTCGAGCGGTGAATAGACAATCCGCACGTCGCCGCCTTTGGCCTTCACGGCAAAGAGGTCGCTGCCGCTTCCCGGCACGCGCAGCATGTCTCCGAACGAGCAGAAAATCACCTCCGGCCGGGCGGCAATCTGGGTCGCTTTATCAATCAGCTCGAGCGGGGTGACGCACACCGGGCAGCCCGGACCGTGCAGCAGAGTGATTTGCTCCGGCAGGAGTTCGTCGATCCCGTACTTCACAATGGTGTGCGTCTGGCCGCCACACACCTCCATAATCGCCCAGGAGCGCGTGGTCCGGCGTCGAATGGCACGGGCGTAGCGCTGGACAGCAGCGCGGTCGCGATACTCGTCCACGTACCTCATGGCATCTGCTCCAATTCTTCGAGTTCGCCCATCTGTTTCAGGTATTCGAACGTCTGCCTGGCTTCGCTCTCCTCGACAATGCTGATGGCGAACCCCACGTGGACGATTACGTAGTCGCCGACTTTCGCCTCCGGAACGTAGGCGAGGCTCACCTGCTTGTTGATCCCGCCGAAGCTGACCTTCCCAGAGCGCAACACGTCTTCCCCGGTGATGCTCAAAAGTTTTCCCGGAATCGCGAGACACATGTCAGCTCCTCCCGGACTGCAATCTGTCTGCCGCGGCAATTATTTGTCCCAATGCGATTCCGCCGTCGTTGGGAGGAACGCGCTGGTGCCAATAAGGCTGAAAGCCCGCGGCCCGCAGGCAGCCGATAAAACGCTCCGTGAGATATTTGTTCTGAAAGCAGCCCCCGCTGAGCGCCACCCTCTTTTCGCCGATGCGCTTGGCCACTTCGACCCCCATGGCCACCAGCATGTTGTGGAAGCGGGCTGAGGCTACGGCGAGCGGCAGTTCTTTCTGCGCTAGGGCTTCGCGCACGGCCGGCTCCCAGTCCAGAATGAGCATGCCATCCCGTTCGGTTATGGCGAAGGGCCACGAATCTTCGCCGGGTGACCGGCTGAGGGCAAACTCCAGTTCCATCGCCGCTTGCCCCTCAAACCGCGCGATGTGGCGGAGATTCAGAAGAGAGGCAAATCCATCGAACAGGCGTCCCGCGCTCGTGGTGAGCGGGGAATTGATCTTCCCCGCCAGCATCGTGCGCAGAACGCGCAGTTCGTCATCGGAAAAGACCCCGGGGGGCAGGAAGCCGCTGCAGAACGCATCTTCTCCGAACACTTCGTAGAGGAGCGCCAGCGCGCAGCGGCGTGGCTCGCGCACCGCCTTTTCACCGCCGGGCAGGAGAAATGGGCGCAGATGCGCCACGCGCCGGAAAGAACCATCGATGACGTGCAGAACTTCGCTGCCCCACACGGTTCCGTCCTCGCCAAATCCGGTGCCATCCCAGGCGATTCCAAGGACGGGAGGCCGCAGTTGATTTTCCGCCATGCAGGAGAGGATGTGGGCGTAGTGGTGCTGCACCGCAATTTTCGGCAGGGGACGGGCCTGGGCATACTGGGTGGAGAGATAGTCAGGATGCAAGTCGCAGGCAATCGCCGCCGGCTTCAGTTCGTAGAGTGTTTCAAAGGCGGAGATCACTGAGCGGAATGCTTCGTACGAAGGTTCGCTCTCCAGGTCTCCAATGTGCTGGCTCAGGAACACCTGAGAGCGGAGAGAAGCCGAAATCGTGTTCTTTTGTTGTGCACCTGTGGCGAGAATGACGGGCAAAGATCGATCGACGCGAACCGGCAAGGGCGCAAAGCCGCGCGCGCGCCGGACCACGAGTTCCCGCCCGCCCATTTCCCGCACCACGGAGTCGTCCACGTGACGAAGAATGGGCCGGTTGTGAACCAGAAACACTTCGGCGATGCCGTGCAGGCGCCTGAGCGCGTCGTGCTCGTCTGTGCAGATGGGCTCCTCGGACAAATTGCCGCTGGTGGCTACTACCGGGAATCCCAATTCGTGCAGGAGCAGGTGGTGGAGCGGAGTGTAGGGCAAAAGAACGCCCAGGTATGGGTTGCGCGGCGCGATGGAAGGCGCAAGGCTGTCGTCCTGCTGCCGCCGCCTCAACAGCACGATGGGCGATTCGGGGGAGCGGAGCAGGCGGCGTTCCGTTTCCGACGTCTCGCAATAGCGCAGCAGCACCTCAGCGGAGGGAAACATCAGCGCGAACGGTTTCTCTTCCCGCCGCTTGCGGGTGCGGAGGCTTTGCACGGCTTCCTCGCTGCGGGCGTCCACCAGCAGGTGGAATCCCCCCAGGCCTTTCACGGCGACACACTGGCCGGCCCGGACGGCCGCCGCGGCTGCGAGCAAGGCATCTTGCTTGCGCGCAAGCGTTTGGCCCTCCGCACCCCACAGCTCGAGTTGCGGGCCGCATCGGGGGCAGGCATTCGGCTGGGCATGGAAGCGGCGGTCCCGAGGATCGGCGTATTCGCGCAAACATTCTTCGCACATGGTGAAATGCTTCATCGTCGTGCGCGGCCGGTCGTATGGGAGCGCCTTGATGATGGTGAAACGCGGCCCGCAGTTCGTGCAGTTTGTGAAGGGATACTGATACCTGCGGTTTCCCGGGTCAAAGATTTCGCGCAGGCATTCCGGGCAGGTGGCGAGGTCGGGGAGAACCAGCGCTGTCTTTTCGCCGCCGCTGCTTTCGCGGATCTCGAAGGATTCAAAACCTACCGGATCGAGGCAGGTGGTCTCCAAACTCTGAATGAACGAGATGGAAGGCTTTTCCGCTTCGAGGCGGCGCAGGAATTCACGCAGCACATTTGCTGGGGCCTCAGCTTCCAGGGAAACGCCGGCGGCCGAGTTGGTCACCCAGCCCTTTACGCCCAGATCTTGCGCCAGCCGGAAAACGAAGGGACGGAAACCCACACCTTGGACGGCACCGCATATCTCGACGCGAAAACGCGACACCGCAGGCTGCGGGGACACCGCCACTTGCAGTGGTTCCGACACGAAAATGGGCTGCACGGGCACGGCAAATCAAGAATTGACCCTAATGTGCGCCTTTCCTAGGGTCAGTAACCATGGTCACAAGTGACCAGCACCAGTCTTCTTAGCCCGGCGACTAAGAGAGTTTACATCACAGCTACAGGCTGTGAAACCGAGTTTACCGGGACGAGGGGGCATAGCTCGCCGGGGCCGGCGGCGAAACGCAGGGCGTGCTTGGCGAGCACGGGCGTGAACACGCCTGAAACAATGTGCGAATATTCTTGACTGGCGCGGTTCAGACCGGTCATTGCGCGGTCGATGCTGCTGACTTGTGAGATGCCCGCTTTGGGCGGTGGAGATGATCACCCCTTGCGACTTCGCTGCGCGATTGCTTCCGGATTACCGGCAATGCGTCCAGGATTGTGGCCGTCGTTGACTTCGATTCATCCTCCATTCATCTCTGTTCAAGGGAGCTACGGAGGCTCCACCCACTATTGATCGTTCTCCCGCGCTTTTTCCTTGCTCTCATAAGGGATTTCGGTGCTGCTAAGAGTTCTGCCGGCCCCGCGGCTTCAGCACGCGAATCTTGCGCTCCGTAGCAACAACGAAACAGCGAGCCCATTCACCGACGCTTTCCTGTTGAAATATCTCCACGACCCTTCCGACCAAGTTTCTGCGATTAGGCGAATGAAGTCGCACGAGCAGGATGCCATGGTGTGAACCAGGAGCAAATCTTCGCAGGTCAGAGAAGTCCAAGTCCTGGGTAATCAGAAATCACGATTCCCTCTGCACCGCTTCCCAAATCTCATTGTCCGAAAGCCCGACGAGCCTTTCCTCGTGCACGGTATGCACATCGTGGCCGAGTTCTTTCAGCAGAGTTGCAAGCCGGAAGGGAAGGTTTTCGTCCAGCTTGATCTTCATCGGAGATGTGGGACTTCAGGGATGGGCAAGTCCTCTTCGGCGGAAGCGGCGGCAAACGCGATGGCAGCTCGGACATCCTCAGGATTCAAGCTCGGAAAATCGACAAGAATCTGTTCTGCGGAATCGCCGTCGGCCAGGCTGGCGAGCACAGTGCGCAGAGTAACGCGGGTGCCCTTGAATACGGGTTCCCCTCCGCAGATCTTTGGATCCCGGACGATCCGGAGTTTGTAGTTCTGCAGCTTTCCAGTTTCGGTGTCCATCTCACGGCTCCCGTTTCTTACCCCTCTATCATAACACTTGGAGCGAGACTCCCCTCTTCAGTGCAGGTCCGTTCCAGAACAGGTCAGAGGGATTCTCCAGAACTCGACCGCTCGCAAAGTGCAGCTTCGCCGGTGATCCGCGAGCGGTTCGAAGTGAAAAGCGGACTAGGGGCAGCTGGCACGGCTGCCCCCTCGCTCGCTACCACCCACGTACAGGTCGACGCCCAGATGGTCGGCAATCGCATATTCAGCTCTGGGCACCGGTCGCCCCTTCGAGGAACGAGGCGAGCTTCGCCGTTGCCTTGAACTGCGGAATGGGATCGAGTTCCTTGAACGCGCTCGTGAACGCATTGGAGAGACTCCAAGCCGTCCGCGGGGCGAAGTCTTCGATCTGAGGGTTGAAATACAGGTCGTGGACGCGGCGGGCAAGATGTTTGGGGACATCCAGCTCGCCTTCCACAATGGCCCGGTAGATGACCAGCTTGGCGGACTCGTCCGGGAGGCGGGTCCCCTTCCAGGCCTCAACCTGCTTCCTCATCGGGTCGAACTTCCGCTGCATGCAATACACCCCGACCGAGAGGATGTCCACGAGACTTAGGTTCTTGGCGTGCTTGGCGAGCACGGGCGTGAGCCCGCCAGAGCCAATGCCGCCAAGCTGGAACTAACTCAGACTGATTAGGATGGCGAAACCAAGCAACACTCAGTGTCCCCGTATAGAAGGAAAGGCACGTAGTTTGTCTTCGCTCACGATTCCGTGGATTTCATGGGCCGGGCTGAGATGCGCTCACTAATACGGCCTTGTTCGCGGCTGGCTGACAGGTTTGTTCATCGGAGCAGAGGCAGTTGTCTAATCCTAATTCCATTCTCAGTCACAGAGACCATAGCTCCCTTCATCAAGTCATCCTTGCAGATCTCCAGCACTTTGACCAGCAGACTGGCAAGGTCCTTCGCTCGCAGGCATTCAATCCGAATCCGAATTACGGACGGCCCGGTAGCCCCGGACAGTGCCAAGAGCGCGTGGAAGTCAGCATCCAATGTGACTAAGACTCCGCCTTCCCGACGGCCGAGGTCGAGAATTTTCGCATCAGTTGCCGTGGCTAGGCCCATGTCACCCACGTGGGCAACTTCGATCCCGGCGTTTTGAAGGTGAAGGACAGTGGAGCGTGGGAGGCACTGATCGAGCAGCAATCTCATCGGGCGTTCGGTAGGGGCAAGACCTTGTCGTCAACCAAAGCAGCAGCGAACGCCAGCGCTTGCCGAATGTCTTCGTCCTCAAGCTCCGGGTATTCGCGCTTGAGTTCGGCACGGTCGGGATAGGTACCCAGCGCTTCTAGCACTCGGCGCACAGTAAGACGGAGGTCGCGAATGCACGGCTCACCATTCATCCTAGCAACGTCAATCGTGATTCGATCAAGTTTCTCCATCTTCGTCGCTCCCTTTCTCGACTTGCTCCCAAACGCTTACTAACCCTTCTCCGCGAGAAGCACGGAAACATTGGTCTCATTGAGGATACCCGAAGCAATCGTCGAAAGCACGAACCAGCTGGCCGATTTAGTCTAGACCCATTTCTCTTTCTTTCTTTCGCCGAGGGTTAGCCCTTGGCTGCAGTGCGTCTTCTGACTTCAGTGGCACCGCGCGAACTTACCGCCGAGTTTAGTGTTCAGAGAAAAGAGGGGGAGAGAAATGCGTTTGGGGCTGGCAGTTCCCTCCCCCGAAGTGAGTGTACCAACGAGCTCACGCCGCGTGAGCGCCTTCGAGAAATGCTCCCAGCTTGGCCGTCGCTCGGAACTGCGGGATGGGATCGAGTTCCTTGAACGCGCTCGTGAACGCATTGGAGAGACTCCAGGTCGTTCTCGGAGCGAATTCCTCGATCTGCGGACTGAAATACAGGTCGTGGACGCGGCGGGCCAGATGCTTCGGAACATCCAGCTCGCCCTCCACAAAGGCCCGGTAGATGACCAGCTTCGCGGACTCGTCCGGGAGGCGGGTGCCCTTCCAGGCCTCGACCTGTTTTCTCATCGGCTCGAAGTTCCGCTGCATGCGGTCCACGCCGACCGAGAGGATGTCCACAAGGCTCAGGTGCTTGGTGTGCTTGGCGAGCACAGGCGTGAAATCGCCGTGAAACGCCATGTTGTCGCACACAAAGACTCTGTACCCGACCGTGAGAGCCAGGCGCATGGACTTGTCGTTGGAGTTGCGAATGCCTAGGGCGAAACGGCACCCGTCGAAGGTGGTTTCCAGGTCGAGGACACCGAAAAGCTTCATGCCGTCGCCGGAAACCGCGTATTCTTCCCGCATTACGGAGATCTGGCGGAAGCTCAGGGTTTCGACCAGGGCTCCGACGATCTCGTAGTGCGGAATCGGTTGGTGAGTTGTGCTCCCCGCAGGCGTCGGGATCACCTTTAATTCTTCCCGGCTGATCTTCGAACTCCCGCAATGAGCCATGAGTTGGCACTGCTCCATACGGTTCTCCTTTCGATTGTGTACTTCCATCCAAGAGCCGCGAGCGAGAGTGTTCTCACGATCGCGATTGCTGGATTCGTTCTGAAAACGGATGAGCGGGGGACCAATACGCGGTGGGTTTGCAGCGCGGAGAGCCCGGAATACTTAAATTTCAGTGGTCTTTGTTAGCCTCTGTCCGTACATCCACCGTTCCATCCGGATGGTCGTTGCCCAATCCTGGAAGCTGGGGATGCGCCCCAGATCCTCCCGAACGTGCTGTTCTCCGATGTAACGCACGGGCACGGGTTTGCCTTCGCTGTTGCGAATCACCACACCGAAGATACGTTCTGCCAAGAAGATGCCTTCGGCGTGGTGGCGCAGAGCGCGATGCCGAACATCCGTCATGATGGCTTTCGATTCATCAAACCACTGGTGGATAGGCAAGTAATCGTCAGCGACGCCGCCGAATTTGCGGGCGCTATTCTTGGCGTGTTCCAGAGGGTGAGCCATGACCTAAACCTCCCATGGTTCCTCGGGGTGACTTACAGTTTCGTACCAGTTGTGCTCCACTCGAATCTTCAGCGTCTGAACATCGAACGCAACTGTCCCGAAGCCGCCTTCCCCATCCTCGTAGCCTTCCGGTGCGAAGCCTTCGAGTAGGTCACCGAGCGCCTGGATACCAAGCTCGGCTGGCAGATGCGACTCCTCAACTGGACGACCTGCTGCATCTTGGAACTGAGGTGGCTCCGCGCGCCCCTCGTCGCCGTCGCCGTAGTAGCTCACCGTCACTTTCGTGACTCCGGCAGTGCGGAGCCCATCCGCGAATTTGAGCCCCTCGTCCTTCCGTTGCTGATCTGTCTTCACGACGCATCCTCCTTGGCTCATTGAGGTAAACGAACCATTGAGCCGAAGTGATGGGCGGTCGCTTTGAACCGCGCCCTTTTGCCAACCTAGTTGAGCGGTCCGAGCAACGATGCGATACACATTCGTGAGGTGGAACGGTTGCTTGGTCTTCTAGGCGGATGCACCCATTGCGAGGTCTGTCTCTTTTGACTCGCCCTCTGGACTCAAGACAGCCCTCGACTTCAGGTATTCGGCCGAGAGAAATCTGCCGCCGAGCCAGCGGCCTACGTAGTCCAAGAGGGAGCTGGCATAGCGAATCTCTGGATTCTCGGTGAATCCGGAAGGCTCGAACCGGGTGTTTATGAGCTTTTCGACGAGCGTCCTCAGCGGCACACCATATTGCAAACCGATTGAGAGTGTTAGCGCCAGGCCATCCATCACGCCGGACAGCGTCGAGCCCTCCTTGGACATCTTGATGAAGACTTCGCCCGGACGGCCGTCAGAATACATGCCCACCGTGATGTAGCCTTCGCTGCCGCCCACGCTGAATTTGTGGGTGACGGATGCCCTTTCGTCCGGCAGGCGCTGGCGCTGGGCACGGGCGAAGAGGTCCTTTTGCTGGTCCCCAATCAAAGCGACACTCTTTTCCGCTGGAGCTATAGTCTCTGAATTTCCCACTTGCCGCTCCTTGACTTCACGCTGTTCGCCGGACCGGAATTGGGCATCCGACCGTGCGGCGGATCATCTCGCGAGTACATCCCGCCCAGCACAGGTACTTGCGCGGGTCTTCAATGGAGATCGCCAAGTTGTCGCCGCCCCGGTCGTGGCCGGTCTCGGCGCACGACGGGCACCGCGTCACGTAGTTCCGCCCAACCTTGCGAACCTTGCCCACATGTTCGAGGATTCGGAACCCACGGCCTGAGGCAGAAAAGAAGTGAGCGCCCTTGTTTGACGGGAGGCATTTCCTGTCAAACTCTGGCGGCAAGCCCTTCCCGGCAATGAACGCCCGAAGCTGTTCCTCTCCTATCTTCCGGAGCCGATTGAGATACGCGATCTGCTTTTCGAGGTCGTAATCCGCTCCGTAGAACCAGTAGCGGCGGTTCGCACCGCGATGTACTCCGAGGGGGCCGCGCATGGCGTTGCCGAACTCTCCGGGGCGGAGCTCGTTGTGCTTAGGGAAGATTTCGATTCCTTCTCCCAGCCCGGCGGCCTTGATCTGCACGCCGAGCCGGAGGGCCAAGTTGTAGATGTAGACCCGGCAATCCCGCGCCAGCGCCGGCTTCTCCATGAAGATCCAGAGGTGCCCGCCGCGCTTGCTCATTTCGAGAGCGGCGTCCACTTGGTCCGCCAGCAGGTAGTACTGGAGCTTGAGCAGGTCTTCCATCGCCCCGTCGTAGTCCGCGTCGATGGCAACCCACTTCGAGCGTTGGGTGGCAGGGTTGATGGAATACAGCCCGATGGTGATCTCGCCCTCTAAGTGGCGCTGGATTGTGGCTGCCGTTAGGCCCAAAGGTCCACCTGCGGACCTTGCTTGGGGTCGGAAGTAATAATGCCGGCCCGATCCCGGATGCGGACTCAATGACTGAAGCGTGTAGGCCCGGCGATTTACAAAGAGCCGGCTGTAGGCCTTCACGACTGATGGAGTGGCCTTGATTGTGTTGACCACGACTCCTCCGCGGAAATCTCCCGAGGTTCGCCTCGCGCCCTTGGTAAGGCTGAACTGTGGATTTGTCAAAAAAGTGAGCCGGCGGCTTTCTCGGGCCTCAGACTGCTTCCTGGCTCTGGCCGGGAGTTGGTCCGCTTCCCTGCTGCGGTCTGGAACCGGCCTGAAGCACCCATGGGCTGCAACTCGCGAAAAGTTGAGGGCGCTCGACTAAGTCCAGGAACCGGCAGTCTCGCACCAGCCGGTCGAAGTCGCTGAGGTTGTAGCCGCCGAACTTCTCGTCGTCGAAGTCCACCCAAAACCAGACCCTGGAGCGCCGGTCGTAGACGTAGAAGGCGCCGGACTCAGGATCCCCGGGAACGAGCAGGAACAACAACAGGGCCTTCGGGAACTGAACCCACCTGGCGATAGCCGGATGCTCGGTCACGTCGAGCAGCTTCGCAACAGCTCCTTCGAGTGACCCACCGACATCGTCTGGGGCATGTGCCAGGACAACAATCGGAAGCGCATTCATCATTCCAAACATGGACTTCCTCCTTTGTGTTCAGTTACAAAATAGAATGCACGTGGCTCTCGGCCGGACGATGGCCCTATGGAATATGACCTCCGCGTTTGCTCGTCCAACCATCAGACAGTTGAGTGGTAGGCTTTCTTCCTGCAGAACAGCGATGAACGAAACCCTCACTGAAACAGCGGAACAGAGGCTGAACCTGACCGCCTATTTCGATGAGACGGGACATGCCGACGATCCAGCACTGGCGTTTGCAGGGATGGCAGGATTCGTCGCGCCCCGCGGAGCCTGGGTAAATTTTGAAGCTCATTGGCAAGATGCCCTAAAGAACGCTGGGCTAAACGAACCATTCCATATGAGGGAGTTTGCGCACAGCATCGGGCAGTTTAGGAATTGGAAGGGCAAGGAAGAGTTACGCAGGCGATTCCTGGGCAGGCTCTTGGAGATCATCCTCGAGACTGGTGCCAAGCCAATTGGGGCCGTGGTTTCACTGCGCGACTTCGAGACGTTGACGGAGGCACAGCAGCTCCAGTTCAAGAATCCGTACTTCGTTTGCTTTCAAACGTGCACCAGAGGCGCTGCAATTCGAGCCGTCTTTGAACATCCCGGCGAGACTGTGGATATGGTGTATGCGCTGAACACAGAGTTCGGCACAAACAGGGAGGGATTGGCGGAAAGGCTTTGGCAGGCGATTAAGGAGAATTATGAGCACAGGAATAGAATGGGCGCATACTGTTCATCTACGCCCGCCGAGAAATGCCCGTTGCAGGCTGCAGACCTTTTCGCGTATGAGCTTTGTCACGAATTTGAGAACCAAATCAACCGGCCCACCGACTCAATGCGATGGGCCCTGGGTCAGATCCTTCGCATGTACAGGATTCCACTTCCCCAAATACGGCTATTCGACCGAAAAGAACTGCTTCGCATGATAGAGGAGTCACGCTTCCCCGACCAAACTGGTGTAGAGGATATTTCCCGCGGCCAAGTGCGGTCGGCACAGGAACGCATGCTCAAATGGGTTATGGAGCGAGGGCCCGTCTCTGAAACCCGCAACATGTAGGTCTACGAATCTCGCAGATTTCCGTCAGCTTTTGCGGCGAATCGGAGAGTCGAACCGCCCGCGAGTAGTACAACTGAGCGGCGGCTCGTCTCTCTGGCCGCCCGCAAGCTTTCGGTTTATAGTTTGGGGTTCAGGTCTGCGACTTGAAGACGAGGGGGACGCCATGATCATAGGAGATCGCCTGCGAGCAATACGTGAGGAGAAAAAGCTATCTCAGGGCGACATTGAGAAGCGCACGGGCCTAATCCGCTGCTACGTCTCCCGCGTTGAGAACGGGCACACCGTTCCGGCGCTGGACACCATCGAGAAGTTCGCCCGGGCCTTGGAAGTGCCCCTGTATCAACTGTTCTACGAGGGGGAACAACCGCCAGCACTCCCGCACCTTCCCAAGAGAAGAACCTCGGACGACATCGTGTGGGGGTCTTCGAGAAAAGAAGCACGCCTGCTCACCCAGTTCCAGCGCCTCCTCGGCCGAGTGAACGACAAGGACAGAAGCCTGCTGCTGTTCATGGCCCAGAGAATGGCGAGGCAGAATCAGTCCCGTTCCCGGAGTCTCGCCCGAAGCTAGTGGAATCGAATTCTCTCTTCCCTCGCAGCTGTTGGTAGGCCTAATCGCTAGGCTGAACGTGCATCGTGGGTGCGCTGCTACAAATATGTGGACGTCCGTCGATGCATAACCGATTCCGAGTGATGCAGACCACTTTTGCTGAGGTGTTCTGATGACCGAATCCAACGGAACTCCTGTAACCCATGGAGAGGCAGGCCTAACTTTGAACCCGGCGGATCCTGCAGATATGGAGCTCGCAGATTTCGGCGAACGAATTCTTAGACTGCTCAAGTCTCCCCAGGCACAGCGCAGTCACTTTTTCGTTGCGACACTCGATGACTTTCTTGGGGCATTGTATGCTCTGGTTTTCTCACAGCATAATGATCACCCTTTTCAGACAAGGTCAGGACCGATTGAGGTGCGAACAGTCGTCAGGCGCGCGGAGGACATCACCCAGGGCAAGCTGAGAATCTCTGGAAACTGGCTAGCCGGCTTCCATTTCAATAGCGCTATCTTTCGAATTGCGGCGTGTTATCATCGCGGTCTGAAGGTCGTCTCGAACAAAGAAGCCAGCAAGCTCTGGAAGCATCAACTCCTGCCGGACGTCCAGACGAACTTTCCAACTTGGCAGTACGTAAACCTCGACAAGGTTTATGACGAGGTCAACGATCTCAAGCATACTGCCGAGGGCACGTTCAACTCGCGAAGTGTTAGCAGGGCGGAGGCGGTTTCATCTGTGGCTGAACTGCTTGAACTCTTTGAGCTCTGGACCAAGACGCAACCATCCCAGGGCCATTCTGCATCCTCACCGAACCCATGAACTGGGGCGGATGCTAATAGAATCCGCGGAGAGGCCCTCTTGTCATATGCTCCGGAGGGCGGATCACGGTACTAAACCTCTTCTGGAGGGGACGACGCGAAAGCTCCACTTTACGACGATACATTCTGTGGTGAGTAACCGTCCCAAGGGAATAGTAATCGGCTAACGCCTGCTAGCACAGGCGGTTGCAAACGTCCAGAAGCGGCAATGCCTGCTTGAAGAGAGGCAAAAGAAAGCGCAAAGGTCAATGCTACCTGGGGGTATCGGATAACTCATTGCCCGTGAGGGCAGCGGCAAGAGTCTCCCTGACATGGATGGGCGTTCGGTATGGACAGCGCGAAACCTGCATTCCCAGCAATTGTGCGTGCCAATCACTCACAAGGCCGAAAAGAACTTGAGGGTGGTCGTGATTAAAGAAGGCAGACAAGAACTGCAGTAGATCGTAGTTTGTCACTAGGTAGAGTACCCGGGTCACGCGTGTTTCCCCCGGGATGGCAGCTCCGAGATGTCTGTAGTACCGCGCTGCTTTTGGTCTGCGCTCGTACTCCAGCGCGAAGCTGTGTTCCTCGCTTTCGGCTCTGACAGTGAGTATAGCGTCGTAGTCTTTGGCATATCCGAATCGCGTCAATTCGTTCTGCGATCGGATCTCGACCGAGCTGACCCACCGGACGAGCAAGCCTGCGCGGAGCGCACTGAGATGAATATCATTCAGTCCCAGAGCGTGAAGGATGTTTGGTTCAATGTTTGTTCGGTTCTTCCGCTCGCGGCCGAGCAAGCAGTATTCGCCCATGCTCTGCAGCCGCACGGCGGCACCCCACCCAACGGAAAAGATGAACTCGCCTGTGCAAGCCGGACTTGTCTGGCGTTTTAACAGTCCGCTGTGGACTAATCTGCGGACTCTCCAATCAAAGGACTTGCGGCTTTGCTCGTGGTGGCTGAGCCTCATGAACTCGAACAACTGAGCACGTGTGACAAACTCCGAGTGTAGAACCTGGCGCAGGAGAGGGAGGTCCCTTGACTGGCTGAGCTGGATCGTGTCCTTTGGATACCGCATTGAACAATGCCTAAACTGAGTCGAGCTGAAGCCGGGCGCTCCAGGGCCAGGAGATGAACGGCCGCAGGGCAAACCTACCAAGGTCAGAGCGCAGCCAGCTCCCGGGCGGCATCAGCAGCATGGCCTCCTGCTGGTCCCGACATTCGCTGAAGGAAATGACCAGCGTCCCCTCGGACCGCCATGCCGGTGACCCCACGTCCAAGCGGCCAATCTCGGAGGAGCGCACGACAACCAGGAAGTAGTCAGGCTGCCGGGGCGCGGAAAGCTTGCGCTCGAAGAGGACCTTATTCTGTCCCTGCCAGATGCAGGGCTCTGCGCACTCAAAAACACTGTTGATGAAGGCCAAGGGATGATTCGGATCAAATCCGCTGACGCCATTTAACCTGACGTGCCCCACAATCTTCGGCCGCGTGCGGATCTTTCCATCGACGGAAACACCGGTCGTGTTGAAGTACGCCGCGCGCGCAAGCCGCCTCCGGTCGCGCCCGTTATTCCCGAAGCGACGACGCCAGACGCTGCCAAACCCGGTAATGGTGATCAGCATGGGCTTCATGAGCCTTTCAGACGCCTGTTCTTCTGTCGTTCTGCGTACAGCTCCTCTTGCAAGCGGTTGATGTGGCCGACGAGCCTGACGCCATCACCGCTGCCGTCAGTCGGTGGCTGCGCGGCGACACCATCTCGCGCCTCTCCCTGGCCGTTCATTTTCTTGGCGAGAGCATCGAGCCGGAGCGAAAGGTCAGTGACGACCAGCGCTTTCTGCCGGAGTTCCTCCTGAAGTTTGTTGCGCGCCTGGGTGGTGGCATCCAGTTGAGCCGCGACGCGCTGCAGCTCGGTTCGCAGGTTTTCCAGCTCTGTGCCACCCCAACCCGGCCGTCCGTCTGCCGACTCGGCAGCCTCCATGACGCGGTTACAGTGCTCCATGTGTTGATTGTGTTTCTCGACAGCTTCCCTAGCTACTTGGCGCGAGTGCAAATCGTGGTTGTGCACATCCGCCAGCATCTCAGCGGTGATCCGAATGCTGCGCCGGTTGTCCAATCGCAATTTGGCATACGCAAGCAGCATCAACAGCAGCCCCGCAGTTACCCAGAAGCTGTACCAGAAGTAGGGTGTTTTGACGGACGCCGCAAGGAAGGTCTGACGCCGCTCTTCGAGCCAAGCGCCGTAGTTGAAATTGGTGGGATTGAACTGTCGCGCCAGGAATTCGTACCAAGTCTCTCGGCTTCGGTAGGGCTGCGGTGGAGCCTGTCCTCCCACGGCGGCGGGCAAGAAAGCCAAGTAGGCCCCCAGAACTGCGCAGGCGACTCGAGCACTCATGCTCTCCAGCCTCCCGTGGGCCGGCGCCCATGCCGCGTCGCTGCCAGATCAGGAGTCTTGAAGCGGAGATTGGCTCCCTTCGAATCCGCGCGTGAGTGTTTGAGCCGGGGATACAACTCTGGCTTGAAATGGGGCACCTGGACATCCGCTGGCGGCCGCACATGCAAGTGCGCATGGAGCGTGCCTTGCGTGTCGTCGGTCATCAGAATCTCCATCTGGCCTTTGGGGAGATTCTTGATGTGCTCATCGAGGGCGCGGGTCTCTTTGTCCTGAATGTCCACGGCACGCCCTGTCTCCTCGTAGGTCTCATACCCAAACAGCTTCCAGCGCTGCATGGAGAGGTTGCGCCGGGTCACCGGGTGCTCCGCGGACGCGCGGAGGAAGTACTGTGCGGTCTCCTCGTCCCGGGTGCGCAGGGTCATCGTGGTGTTCGGTGCTGAGGTGACGTCCTCCTTGAATCCTCGGCCCACCTGCATGAGTTGCGGAAGGCTCTGCATGGAAAAC
>Ga0187803_10000077_pt1 | contig 40659 bp, 30 predicted proteins | sample NC_wetland_sal_i_2_FD_132425 | JGI IMG/M metagenome (GOLD analysis project Ga0187803, IMG submission 132425) | Wetland sediment microbial communities from Neuse River Estuary, North Carolina, USA - Control_3 | ecosystem: Environmental > Aquatic > Freshwater > Wetlands > Sediment | place: USA...
GTTCAACGACCAAGCCGCCATCGACACGTACGCGCGCTTTCTCGACGACGTCGTCCATCTCGTCGTTGACCGCTACGACGGCGCGCTCAAGGCCGAGCACGGGACTGGACGCAACATGGCCCCCTTTGTCGAAAAAGAGTGGGGCGCCGAGGCCTACCGGATCATGAAGCGGCTTAAAGACCTGGCCGACCCTGAAAATCTCCTAAATCCCGGCGTCATCATCAATCCCGACTCCCAATCCCATCTCCGGGCCCTCAAACCGACGCCATCCATCGAAGAAGAAGTGGACAAGTGCATCGAATGCGGCTTCTGCGAAGTGAAGTGTCCCAGCCGGGACCTTACCGCCACGCCGCGGCAACGCATCGTTCTGCGGCGGGAGATGGCTCGGCTGCGCAACGGGCAGGCCCATGCCGAGATGCTGGACGCACTCATTGCCGATTTCCCTTACACGGCGCTGGACACCTGCGCGGTGGACGGCCTGTGCGCCACGGCATGTCCTGTGGGCATCGACACCGGCCAGCTCACCAAGCGATTGCGGCGGCTGCGCCATTCCACCACCGCGCACGAGATTGCGCGGAGTCTGGCCGCCAACTTTGCCGCAACCGAACGCACGCTTCGGCTCGCGCTCAGCCTGGGGCATGGGATTCAGTCGGTTTTCGGCGCCGGAGCCATGGCAGCCATCACGCGCATGCTGCGTGCGATCGCCGGCAACGGGATTCCCAAATGGACGCCCGATGTCCCCAGGCCTGCGAAGCGCCTTCCTGCCACCGAGCGCGCTGGCGCACAGGCCGTCTATTTTCCGAGCTGCATCTCGCGCGTCATGGGCGTGTTGCCGGGGGAACCCGAAGACATGTCTCTCTCCGAGGCATTCGTGGCCGTTGCGAGGCGCGCCGGCGTTCCGCTGTTTATCCCGCAGGACGTTGCGGGAACCTGCTGCGGCGTTCCGTTCTCTTCTAAGGGCTACGATCAAGGGCACGATGTCGCCGCAAACGCGGCCATCGCACGGTTCTGGCAATGGTCGGAGGAGGGACGCCTGCCGGTCGTGGTCGATACGAGCCCCTGCACGTACGGGTTGCACACTTGCCGCGCCTCGCTCAGGCCCGATGTCCAGCGAAAATATGATTCCCTTAAAATTCTCGACGGTGTCGCCTTCGCCCACGACCAGTTGCTGCCCAAACTCACCGTTCGCCACCAGGCAAACTCGGTGGCGCTCCATCCCGTCTGCTCGGTGATCAAAATGAACCTCTCGCCCAAACTCGAGGCGGTTGCCCGCGCCTGCAGCCGCAGCGTGACTGTGCCCATCAGTGCGGGCTGCTGCGGATTTGCCGGTGATCGCGGCTTTCTCCTGCCGGAACTCACCGACTCCGCGACGCGGCGAGAGGCCGAGGAGCTTGCGGCTGTCCAATTCGACGGATTTTTCTCCAGCAGCCGGACGTGCGAAATCGGCATGACCCGCGCCACACACCGCCTCTGCCGCTCCTTCATGTTTCTGCTCGAACAGACGACCCGGCCATGAGCGCGAGCTTTAGCTGCCGTCGCGCCATAACACTTGACTCCCCCGCGCCGCCCGCGGTTAGAATCAAGGCGTGAGCGAAACGCACAAAACCGAAACTCCGGCCGCACCCGGCGCCAAGCCGCCCAAACTCATCCATCGCGTGTGCATCCAGTGCAACGGCATGTTCACGGTGACGCCGGACAAATTCGACGCCAAGCAGTGTCCCAACTGCCACAAAGGTTGAGCTGGGCTGCGTTACTTTTTCAATCCGTCCTGCGTAGTAGCTGGATGAAGCGCCCATGATTGAAGCCCGCAGCCTGACCAAAATCTTCCACGATAAAAAGCGCGGCGCCGTCCGGGCAGTGGACGGGGTCAGTTTTCGCTGCGAGCCGGGACGCATCTACGGCCTGCTGGGCGCCAACGGCGCCGGAAAAACCACGACGCTGCGGATGCTGGCCACCATCCTGACGCCAACCTCGGGCGGAGCGACGGTGGCGGGTTTCGACGTGGTCGCGGAACCCGAAAAGGCGCGCGCCTCGCTCGGCTTCCTCTCCACGGCCACCGCGCTGTACGGCCGGCTCACTGCCCGCGAATTTGTCGAGTATTTCGGGCGCCTCCACGGACTCGGCGAAAATGTTCTCCGGGAGCGCGTGAATACGCTGCTCACCCGGCTGGAGATGAACGACTTCTGCGATCGCCGGTGCGATTCCTTCTCCACCGGAATGAAGCAGAAGACCTCGATTGCGCGCGTGCTCGTGCATGATCCCCCGGTGATGATTTTCGACGAACCGACCACCGGACTGGACGTGATGACCGCGCGAACGATCATTGCCTTCATCCGCGAGTGCCGCGAGCGCGGCAAGACCGTCATTTTCTCCACCCACGTGATGTCCGAAGTGGAAAAACTCTGCGACCACATCGGCATCATCCACGGCGGGCGCCTGCTGGCCGAAGGCACTCTCGCCGAGTTGAAGGCAAAGCACGGGATGAACGACCTCGAGGACGTATTCGTCCACGTGGTCACGGGATCAGGAGTCGCTGCGTCATGAGCCTTCGCAATATCGGCATCGTGTATCGCAAGGAGCTCATGGATTCACTGCGCGACCGCCGCACGCTCATCTCCACGATCGTGATGCCGCTTCTGCTGATTCCCGCCATGACCATCGGTTTCGGCAGCTTCGCCATTTCCATGGTGAAAAAAGCGGAGAAAGAAGTTCCGAAGCTCATGATTCTCGGCGGGGAGGATTCGCCGGGAATTGTGTCCGCGCTCCGGAGCTTGCCCGACGCCGTGTTCGTGCCTGCCTCGGACGACTACGCCCGGCAGATCACCAACAAAGTGGTCCGCGCCGCCGTCCGGATCCCCGCCGGCTTCGAGGCTTCGCTGCATGGCGGCGATCCCGCGAGCGTGGAGATCTATGTGTACGAGGGAGAGCTGAAGTCGGAATTCGGCGCGCAGAAGTTCCGCGCGTTCTTTGACGATCTGCGCCAGCGCACCATCGAGTCGCGCCTCGCCGCGCGCAATCTTTCTCCCGCCATCCTCCGGCCCTTTGTGGTGACCAAGAAAAACGTAGCGCCCGAGGAAAAGGTCGGCGCCGCTTTCTCCAGCGCCATGCTGCCCTACCTGGTGATCCTGATGTGCCTCACCGGGGCCATGTATCCGGCCATGGACCTGACTGCGGGAGAAAAAGAGCGCGGCACGATGGAGACAATTCTCACCAGCCGCGTCTCGCGCACGCACCTCGTCCTGGGAAAATTCCTGCTGGTGCTCACGGCTTCCATTGCCACCGCGCTTCTGGCCGTCACCTCCATGGGATTCTCGTCGCACATGGCCGCCACGATGTTCGCCAAGGACCTGCCTCCGGCCGCCGCGCAGCAGTTCCGGCTGAGCATCAGTCCCCAGGCGCTGGCCGCGGTGTTTGTGCTCGTGGTTCCCGTCGCGGTGTTGTTCTCCGCGGCCCTGCTGGCAATCTCCCTGTTCGCGAAGACGTACAAAGAGGCGCAGAGCTACATCTCGCCGCTGATGATCGTGGTGATCGTTCCGGCCGTCGCTTCGCTGATGCCGGGCGTGGAACTGAACTGGCGGCTCGCTCTCGTGCCCATCCTGAACACCAGCCTGGTGAGCAAGGAGATTTTCACCGGCACCTACCATTGGAACTTCATCGGCGCGATCCTGGCCTCGTCCTGTGTCTATGCCGCGGCGGCCCTGGCCACCGCCGTGCATTTGTTCCAGCGCGAAGACGTGCTTTTCCGCACCTGATTCCGTAACCGCTCGCGGGCCGCCGGACCCCGCGCACTTTGTTACACTTTCTCCGCCATGCCCAGCGAGCCGCTGATCCAGGTCCGGGACCTCTCCAAACACTTCCGCACGTTTCGCCGCCGGCCGGGCATCTGGGGCGGCATCCAGAACCTGTTCGTCCGCGACTACAAAACCGTTGAGGCCGTGGACCGCGTGACCTTCGACATCTCCCAGGGCGAAATGGTGGGCTACATCGGCCCGAACGGCGCGGGCAAATCCACCACCATCAAAATGCTCACCGGAATTCTGGTGCCCACCTCGGGCGAGGTGCGCGTTGGCGGCTTTGTGCCGTGGCGTGACCGCACCAACTACGTGCGAACCATCGGCGTCGTTTTCGGCCAGCGCACGCAGCTCTGGTGGGACATCGCCGTGATCGAATCCTTCCACCTGCTCCGCAAAATGTACGACGTGGCGCAGCGCGATTTCGACGAGCGCATGGCCCTGTTCGGCGAAATCCTGGGATTGAAGGACTACCTGCACACGCCCGTGCGGAAGTTGTCGCTCGGCGAGCGCATGCGCTGCGATCTGGCCGCCGCGCTGCTCCACAATCCGCCGCTGCTGTTCCTGGACGAGCCCACAATCGGCCTGGACGTGGTGGCCAAAGACCACATCCGCAAATTCCTCACCGCCGTCAACGAGCGTTTCCGCACGACTGTGCTGCTCACCACGCACGACCTGGACGATATCGAGGCGCTCTGCCGCCGCATCATCATCATCGACCGCGGCCGGCTGCTCTACGACGGCCCGCTCGAGCTGCTGAAGCAGCGGCTGCTGCGCACCAAGCAGGTGAAGTTCGTGATGCGCGACGCCGAGGCGTGCGCGCGCCTCGCCGCGCTGCCGATAGATGGCCTGCAAATGGAAACGGTGGACGAGCTCACCTGCCGCGTGCGGTTCGACCGCACCAAGGTGGACACGGGCGACCTGGTGCGCCAAGTGCTTGCCCGCGTCGAGGTGCGCGACCTGGTGATCGAAGACGAGTCCATTGAAGACGTGGTGAAGCGCATCTACGCGGGCGAGGCCCTGCGCGAGGTGAGCCTGCAATGAGCGCCCCCGCGAACCGACATGCAATGAAGCGGCTCGCGCCTTATCTCGAGTGCGCGCATATCGGGTTCGTAAATATCCTCGCATTTCGTTTGCGCTACTTCACCGGCATCTTCACCTACCTCATCAACGTCACCGTGTACTACTTCATCTGGTCCGCGGTCTTCCGCAACTCGAGCGGCGCAATCGCGGGTTACGACCTCGGCCAAATGCTCACCTACGTTTCCGTCGGCTGGATCCTCCGCTCGTTCTACTGGAACACGGTGGACCAGGAAATGTCCTACGAAGTACTCGAGGGCAAGATCGCCATGCAGTTGATCCGGCCACTTTCGGTGCAGGGCATGTGGATGTCGCGTGCGGCGGGTGAATCCACCTTCCGGCTGCTGCTGCTGACGGCGCCGACGGCGCTGCTTGTCATACTGCTGTTCCCCGTGCGCACTCCCGCGAGCATCGGTCACCTTGTGTTGTTCTGTGCGGCGGCACTGGGCAGCTTTGTGATCGTGGGCGGCATTAATTTTCTGATCGGGACGTGCGCGATCTATCTCACCTCCATTCTCGCGCTGATTCGCGCGAAGTTCTGGCTGATGGAGCTACTGTCGGGCGTGCTGATTCCCATCAGCTTTTTCCCCGGCTGGGCGCGGACGGCGCTGGCCTGGCTCCCGTTCGAGCACATCGCGTACACGCCGCTGCAGATTTATCTCGGAAAAATCTCGACACGCGAGGCGGCGCTGTTGCTCGTCGTGCAATGGGCGTGGGCCGCGGCGTTGGTGTGGCTGGGCGCGCTGTGGTGGCGCGCGTCCATCCGGAAGATAACGATCCACGGAGGTTAGCGTGCGGCGCCACCTCCAATTGCTGGCCGCCTATTTCGCGAACTACGCGAAAGCCAGGGTGGAGTACCGCGGCGATTTCTTTATCGGTCTGGCCACGAGCATCCTGGCCACGCTGTTCGCTTTCGGCTTTCTGCTGGTGCTGTTCACGCAAATCACGCAGTTGCGCGGCTGGAGCCTGGAGCAGGCACTGTTTCTTTACGGCTTTGGCCTGATTCCGTTCGGCATCTTCAACGTCTTCAGCCCCAACATTTATGAGTTCGGCAACAACTACATCATCGAAGGAAAGTTCGACCGCGTCCTGCTGCGGCCGGTGTCCTCCCTCTACCAGGTGCTGTGCGAAGCCTTTCGCATTGAGTCGTTGCACGAAGTCGCCACAGGCGCGCTGGCGATCTGGTGGGCGTCGCGACGCATGGGCTTCGTGTGGACTGCGGCGGACGTGGTGCTGCTCGTCCTCTACGGCCTCTGCGGAGGCGTGATCTACATTTCGTTCTTCATGATGCTGAGCTGCGTTTCGTTCTGGTTCGAAGACCGAATCGGCATCCATCCTCCGGTCTGGAACCTGATCGCTTTCGGGCGCTATCCACTTTCGATATACAGCCAGTGGATCCAGTTCCTGCTGAGCTGGCTGATTCCCTTCGCCTTTGCCAGCTTCTATCCCAGCGCGCATCTGCTCGGCCGCCGCGAACTGCATGACCTTGCGCCACTCGCGCCGCTGGTGGCCGCTGCGTGTGTGGGCCTGCTGCTGCTGGCCTGGAACCGCGGCTTGCGGCAGTACTCGTCGACCGGTTCCTGATCAGTTTTTCCCGCAATGCGCTGCTGGCCGAGCGGGAGAACCGGGGCCGTCTCCCATTCAGGGAAGGATTGTCCCGCTCCGGAACTGCGCACGTCTCACCGCTGAGACGCCTCTCTCCATCTCGCTGCATTTGACGAAGTTAGCTGCGCGGCACTGGGCACTGTTGTGCATGGGTGTGCGTGTAGCGCTCTGAGCCCCGTTTGTGCGCAGAGCCAACTCATTTTCCAGGCGTGCTGCGGCCGGGCATAGCCCTGGAGCGAGAAACCATGTACTGCAGGCACGCGATTCAAATCTCGAGGCGGGGGCGGGCGGCGCTGGAGTACTCGATGGCCATCGTGAGCGCGCTCGTGTCGAGCTACCTGATACTCCGGCTGGGACTGTAGTGCAAACGTGAATCCACCGAACAAACTTCGGGCCTGGCCGCAGCCGGAAAGCGAAGGACGCTCCGGCGCGCGGGGGCAATCTGTGGGATGGTCGGATCTCGCCCAATCCCTGGCCGACGGGGAGGCAGGAGTGCTGCGGCGGATCGCGGCGCGGGCGCGTGAGTCGAGCGGGGCGCTGTTCGTGGCCATTGCGCGAGGCGCGGCGGGAGGCCGAGGAGTGTCGTTCGCGGCTGTCGATGGACCTTCGGGAACGGAAGCAGCGCTGGGCCATGAGAGTTTCGTGCCCATCTGGCGTGCCGCGCTCGAAGAGCGGCGCGTGATATCGGGCGAGGCGCCCGAGGGCCGCGACGGAAGGATTCCCTTCCCGCTCGAAAGGGTGGAAAGCGTGCTCGCGATACCGCTCGAAGCAGGAGGCGAGGCGCTGGGGCTTCTGGTGGCCGGTTTACTGACGGATGCTTCGGGCGAGTCTGCGCGCGAACGGCTGGAGCTGTACGCTCGCGTGGCGGCATTGGCGCTGGCCGAGGAGCAGCGCACCGGGGCGATGCGCGTGCGCGACGAATGGCTCGGCGCATTGCTCGACTCGATGGAGAACGGAGTCCTGCTGCTCGAACCGGGCGGGCAAGTGCGGCTGGCCAATTCGCGGCTGCCGGCGCTGCTGGGGATCGAGCCCGGGCGCATGGGCCGGATCAAAACGTTTGAAGATCTACTCGCCGCGGTGCGGGAAAATTTCCGCGACGCGCGGGAAGCGGAAGCGCGCTGGCGGGAAATCCAGCGGCGGGGCGATGAGGTGGCCTGGGACGAGGTAGAGCTGGAACGCCCTGTGGCGCGCGTGCTGGAACGCTTTGCGCGGCCGGTGCGCGGCGCAGACGGCGAGCGGCTGGGCTGGCTGGAACTTTACCGGGAAGCGGCTGGAGATCGCCTGCTGCGGTCGAGGCTGCCGCAAACGGAAAAGATGGCGGCGCTGGGGCAGCTCGTTTCCGGGATCGCGCACGAGCTGAATAATCCGCTGACCAGCATTGTGGGCTACGCGCAACTGCTGCTGGGGCGGGCTGCAGGAACCGATCGCAGCGACGAGGCGCGGCATATCTTCGAAGAGGCGCAGCGCGCCAGCGCCATTGTCCGGAACCTGCTTCTGTTCGCGCGGGAGGAAAAGCCGGCGCACCGGCGCGTGCAATTGAACGAAATCGTGAGGCAGACGCAGGCGCTTCGCAATTACGAGCTGCGGCTCGAAAACATCCGCCTGACACTGGACCTCGAGCCCGGACTGCCGCCCGTGCTGGCCGATGCCCAGCAGATGCAGCAGATGGTTCTGAACCTGCTCTCGAACGCCGAGCAGGCCGTCGAAAGCGGGGCCGGGCACGGCGAAATCGAGGTGCGCACGCGGTCGATACGGCGCGGGGCGCGGCGGGTGGTGCGGCTGGAAGTGCGCGACGACGGTCCGGGAATCCCCCGTGATATTTTGCCGCGCATCTTTGATCCTTTCTTTACGACGAAGCCGGCCGGCATCGGGACGGGTCTGGGCCTCTCCATCGTCCGAACCATCGCGCGGGAGCATGGCGGCGAGGTGAGCGTGGAAAGCGAGCCGGGCCGCGGGACCACCTTCTTCGTCGAACTGCGCGCCGCGCCCGCGCTGGAAAATGAAGAAAGCGAGCGGCGCGCAGGTCCGACTGCCTCCGCCATCGAGCGGCACGCGGCCAGCGTTCTCCCCTTCGAGCGGCGGCGCATCCTGGTGGTGGAAGACGAGGCCACAGTCGCCAACCTAGTGGCCGATGTGCTTCGCGAGGAGGGTCATGAGGTGGTTGCCCTGCTCGACAGCGCCGCGGCGCTGGAACGGATTACGGAGGAGGAGTTCGATCTCCTGATTTGCGATTTGAAGATGCCGAAGCTCGATGGCCAGTCGCTGTACGAAGAGGCCGTTCGCCGCGGGCGCACGGGACGCGAGCGCGTGCTCTTTATCACCGGCGACACGATGCGGCCGCGCACACTGGAGTTCGTGGAACGCGCCAGCCTGCCGTATCTGGCCAAACCGTTTCTGGTGGGAGAACTGACCGAGACGGTGCGAAGAGTGCTGACCCTCCGGACAAACGATAGAGCAGCCGGCGCGGCGGCGCGAGCCGCGCGGCTGCCGGCGGCGGATGAATAGTTATGCCGCGCCCGTCCATCGTGCTGGTGATTTCTTCGGACGAAGGATGCTCCGAACGCATAGGCGCGTGGCTCGCGGAAGGCCCGGCGGCGTGCGAAGTGTGCCATGCGGGGACGATGCAGCAGGCGCGGAGGCTGGTCGAGCGGCTGTTGCCGGGAGTGGTTTTCCTCGACGCCAGAGTGATTGCGGGCGGGGACGTTCGCGCCGCGGTGCGCGAGCTGGCCCGCTACGGCCCGGTGGTCACGGCAGTGAGTCCGGAAAATGCGCGCGAGCTTTCCGTGTTGGTGGTGGCGGGGACGGTGGACTGCGTTCCGGAGGGGGAAGAATTTGTGGAGTTGGCCGCGGCGCTCATCGAACGGCGGCTGCTCGCCGCGCGCCGGCTGCTCGAGCGCGTGGAGGCGGCCGAGTCGGAGGAGTCCGGCGACTTCGGCTCGCTGCTGCGCCACGAATTGAACAACCCCCTCACCGGAATCCTCGGCAATGCGGAGATGCTGTTGCACCGGCGGCAGTGGCTGCCGCAGGATGCGGTGCCGCGGCTGGAGACCATTGCGGATCTCGCCGTACGGTTGCGTGAGACGGTGCGGCGGCTGAGCAGCGCGTGGGAGTCGCGGCAAAGGGCGCAACACATCGGATGAGCCAGGAGGACGCGCCGCTCGCGCTTGCGCGATTCAGGGCTTGTACCTGCGCGCGGGCCAGGGGACGAGCATGGAGACGCCGCTGCGGTAGAGTTTGTACTGCTCACCGTGAAACGTGATCAGGTCGCGCTCCTCGAGCTGAATGGCGACGAGGATCCAGGCGGTGGTGACGGCGGCGAAATACAAGTGGCCGAGCGTCATGCGCGGGGCGCTCCAGAAAGCCAGCAGAAATCCGAGATAAATGGGATGGCGCACCAGCTTGTACATGCTGGGAGTCCGGAAGGCGAGCGGCTGGTAGGTCTGCCCGCGCCAGTAGGTCCAGACCTGTTTGAGGCCGAACAGATCGGCGTGATCCAGCAAGAACGTGGAGACGAGCACGACCAGCCATCCGACGCCAAATAGCGCGTGCAGCGCGGCCTGCGCAACGGGGGAATCCAGCTGCCAGATGAGGGTTGGAACCGGCTGCCAGAAAACGATGAGCACCAAGAGCGCGAGGCTCGCCGCCAGCACATAGGTGCTGCGTTCGATGGCCGGGGAAACGACGCGCGTCCACGCGCGCTTGAAGCCTTGCCGGGCCATGCCGCTGTGCTGCACGGCGAACAACAGCAGCAGCCCCGTGTCGATTCCGAGGGCGCGGGCGAGCGGCGCATCCGGCCGCGGAACATCCAGCGTCCAAACCCACCAGATGGAGTAGAGAAAGACGGCGAAGAAAATCAGGTAGCAGACAACTCCGTAAAGCAGCGCGAGAATTCGGCCCATGGCGCGCCTCCCCTCCGCCAATAGAATTGCCGATGAGGCCACCCAGGATTCCGGGCAGGGCCAGGAATTGGTGGCTCGATGGTACGCCAGAGAGCCGCCATGTCAACGGGCGGCGGGAGATACGGGCTCGTACCCGGAACAACGCAGAACCGGCAGTCGGAGAAATTTGGAACATGCGGGGTCGGTGGCGGAGAGTGCGCCGAGAATGAATTGCGAGCCGCGGTCGGATTCGATCCGGCGGGCCTGGAGGCAAGAGGAGCAGAGGCCGATGCGGATGTCGGCGGGCATTGGATTGCCGGGTGTGGGCACGGGGAGAGAGTAGCGCGTATTGTCGCAGGGTACGTGGGAAGCGAAGAGAGAGGAGACCTCCCGCCGGGCTGTGCCCGGCGCTAGACTTGGAGCGGGCGGCGGGATTTTGCCGGGGAGCGCCTGTTTCCTTTACTTCCGGGCAGGATTTGCCTACCATTTGCCTGTCTTCGCGCCCAATCCGACCCGTCTGAGGGGGGCACGGCTTCCCACCCGGAAGGCGTGAGCTTCGGACGGGAGCGGAGCGGAATCACTATGCACCGGACTCCCCGGTTGATCCTCGTGGACCCGAGTGGCGCACGGCAGGAGCTTGCCGTGCGGAAGCTGCCCTTCCGCATCGGGAGGCAGGCGGGCAACGAGCTGACGCTGCGCGACAACCGCATCAGCCGGCAGCAGGCGCAAATCGTTTTCGAAGACGGCCGGTTTCTGCTGGTGGACGCGCAGAGCCGGCACGGCACGCGCGTGAACGGCGAGAAAGTGGAACGGCACGAGCTGAAGCCGAAGGACACCATCGACTTCGGCGTGCCCGATTCGTTCCGCATCGTCTACGCGGGCGAAGAAGCGTCGCTCGACGAGATCATCGAACGAGTGGAGACGGCGGCGTCCGCGGACACGCCGTCGCGCGACCTGTATCACCTGGGCGTGCTGCTGGATGTGGCGCGGGCGCTGCACTCGAGCCTGTCGCTGGAAGACGTGCTCGGCTCCGTGGTGGACGCGGCGGTGCGCGTGACGCACACCGAGCGCGGCGTGCTGGTGATGCTGAATTCCAGCGGGGAGTTCGCGGCCACGGTAGCGCGCGATGCCCACCGCACGACCATCGAGCCGAAATCCGTGGAGATCTCGCAAAGCGTGCTGCGGCAGGTGGCGGCGTCGCGGCGGGAGCTGATCGTCACGGATATGGGCGATGAGACGCAGTGGCAGGCGCAGGCCAGCGTGGTACGGCTGCAAATCCACAGCGTGGTGGCGCTGCCGCTGGAGCGGATGCGCATGGCGGATTCGCTGGACACGACCTCGGCGGGGCAGCAGGCGGAGCTGCTCGGCGTGCTGTATCTGGACAGCCACATGCCCGCGGCGGCCTTCTCCGATCTGGACCGCGCGGTGCTGCGTTCGCTGGCGATTGAAGCCTCGACCGTTATCGAAAACGCGCGGCTGTTCACGGCGGCGCGCCAGATGGAACGGATGAACCACGAGCTGGAAATCGCGTGCGACCTCCAGCAACAACTGCTGCCGAAATCGTTTCCGCAGGCGGCGCACTTCCAGGTGGCGGGCTGGAACCTGGCGTGTCTCTCGGTGGGCGGCGACTACTTCGACGTGCTCGAGCTTCCCGGAGAGAAACACGCCTTCGTGGTGGCGGACGTGGCCGGAAAGGGGATCGCGGCGGCGCTGCTGGCCTCCATGCTGCAGGGAATTGTGGCCACGGCTTCAGGCTTCGACCTGGACCCGGCCAAAGTGGCCATGCGCATCAACCGGTATCTCTACGAGAGGTCGGGGATCGAGCGGTACGCCACGGTATTTTTGAGCTCGCTGGACAAGGAAGGAAACTTCGAATACGTGAACGCCGGCCACGTCCCTCCGCTGGTGCGGACGGCGACCGGCCAGGTGTACCCGCTGACTTCGGAAAGTTTTCCGCTGGGGATGTTCGACTTCGCGGAATTTCACATTTCCAAGGTGAAGCTGTCGCCGGGCGACATCGTTCTGATTTACACGGATGGATTCACGGAGGCGGCCAACCCGGAGGGGGAATTCTTCGGCGAGCCGCGGCTTCGCGACCTGCTGAAAGGGGATCCGGGGAAGAATCTGGATGAGCTACTTGCGAAAATCCAGGCGGTGGTGCGAGAGTTTACGCGCGGAGCTTCCCAGAGCGACGATATGACGCTGCTTGTGATCCACTATCGCGGAGCGGGCTCATGAGCGCGCCCTCCACCGGCGGCGCGCAGGCCTGGATGGAACGGCTGGGGAAGGCGCTCGCCCAGCTGGACGCGGAATGCGATCCGGCGGAACTCTCCCGCCGCGTGGTGGAGGCGGCCCACACGCAATTCGGCGTGCCGGGCGCGCGGCTGTGGCGCGTGCAAGACGGCGCGCCGGCGGTGTGGCAGCAGGCAGGGGCGCTCACCGAAGCGGACGCGGCGTTCATTCGCAATGCGATGTCCGCAGCACCGGCGGGCCAATCGGAGGGCGCGAGATGGGCGTGCGCGCTGCCCGGCGACGGCGCGCCCGGATCGGCGCTGGAGATCGCGGCCGGCGGGCCGCTCGACGAAGCGACGCAGAGCGTCCTGCAGCTCTACAGCCGTTATGCAGGGGTGGCGCTGGCCTCGAGCGAACGCCGGGGCGCGATGGCCGAGCTGCAGAGCATCATCGAGGCGACGAAATCGCTGAACTCGACGATCGACCTGGCGGAGCTGATCAACATCATCCTGCGCCTGGCCAGCCGGCAAACGGGCGCAAAACGCGCCACGGTATTCCTGGTGGACAAAGAACGGGAGGAAATCTGGTCGCTGGTCGGGCTGGGCCTCGAGCAGCAGGAAATTCGCATGCCCATCAATCAGGGGCTGGCGGGGTGGGTGGCCACGCACGGGCAAACCGTGAACATCACCGACGCCTACCAGGACTCGCGGTTCGACCGCGCGGCGGACCAGAAGACCGGCTTTTTGACGCGCTCCGTGCTGTGCCATCCCATCCGGAACAACAATGAGGAAATCATCGGCGTGCTCCAGTTGCTGAACAAGAATACGGGAGCGTTCAATGCCGGGGATCAGGCGTTCCTGGAAGCGATATCGCTGCACGTGGCGCTGGCCCTGGAAAACGCGAGGATGCACCGGGCCATGCTGGCACAGGAGCGGCTGGAGCGCGACCTGGCGCTGGCGCGGAGCATCCAGGCCAGCCTGCTCCCGGAATCGCCGCCGCAGCTTTCTGAGTTCGAGATCAGCGTCTTTCACCGGCCGACACAGATGGTGGGCGGCGATTACTACGACTTCCTGATGCTGGACCAGGACACGCTGCTCACCGTGGTGGCGGACGTGGAGGGCAAAGGCGTCGCTTCGGCGCTGATGATGTCGAACCTGCAGGCCATGCTGCACACGCTGGTGGGCCACCTGCACTCGCTCGAGCGGCTGGTGGAGGCGATCAACAACCTGATGGCATCGGAGGGGCGGCAGCGCAAATTCATGAGCATGTTCGTGGCCATGCTTGACCGGCGGCACCGCGGGCTGCATTACATCAACGCGGGCCACGTTCCTCCCGTGGTCGTCCGCGCGAATGGCGAGACGGAATCGCTCCGCGAAGGCGGAATGGTGATCGGCGTCATTCCCGGGCAGAGCTACGCACGTGGTTTCCTGCGGCTCGAGAAAGGCGACGTGTTCCTGGCCTGCACCGACGGAATTACGGAAGCCATGGACCGCGCGGGCGACGAATACGGCCTGGAGAGACTGACGGCTTCGCTGATCAGACACCGGCAGAAGAAGGCGGAAGATATCATCAAAGGTGTTCTGGTCGAAGTGGACGAATTCTCCCGCGGCGGCACCCACGAGGACGATCGCGTCGTTCTCATTCTGAAGGTTGCTTAGCGCTTTGGCGCGGGGCGCCGGTCCCGCGGCCTCTCGAAATTAACCGCATCTTTTCTGAAGCCCTCGCCGGACCTTTTTTACGAGTCCCTTACCGGGTCTTTTTTATCCGGCCCTTGCCGGGCCTTTCTTGATCAGGCCCTCACCGGGCCTAGTGCGTGGCCACAGCCGGACCCTTCGCGGCGTGCAGGGCGAAGAAGAATTGCGTCACGCGCCGCTCGAATTCTTCCGGCGCGCGGCCCTGCACCTCGGTGTGCCCCGCCCCGGGCACAAGCCACATTTGTTTCGGCCCGATGGCCGCGGCATAGATGGCGCGCGTGTGCCGCGCGGGAATCGTGCGGTCATCGAGGCCGCAGATCAGCAGCACGGGAAACGCGCGTGCCGCGACCGCTTTTTCCGGGGAGACATCCTCGGCGCGAAAGCCGCCTTCCTTCTCCGCGCCGGGCAGGCCGATCATCACCACGGGCCGGAACAGTGTTTTTCCGAGCAGAGGGCTGACGTGCAGGCCGGCGTAGTCGTAGGCCGCTTCGCGCAGGTTCCGGAACGCGCTCTCCGCCACCACGGCCTCGATGCGAGGCTCAACCCCGGCGGATTGCAGCGCCGCGGAAGCGCCCATGGATTCACCCGAGGCGAACAGGCAGTGGGGGTGCTCCTGCGCGGCGAGCGCGTCCACGATCGCGCGGGAATCGTTCCGCTCCAGCCACCCGTAGGTGACCATGTTTCCCTCGCTCGCCCCGTGGCCGCGCGCGTCCATCATCACCACGGAATCGCCGTGGCGCAGCAGCATCTCCGCCTGCCCGATCATTCCGGCGCGATTATCGGCCTGTCCGTGGTAGAGCAGCACCCAGTCGCCCGTGGCGATGCCCGGTGCGGCACGCACTATCCAGCCGCGCAGCCGCACGCCGTCCGCAGCCACGACTTCGAAAGCTTCGCGTGCCGCGTGCACGCGCGTGAAGGCCGCATCCGCCTGCGCCACCATTTCGGGAGTCAGTTCGCGCCTCGGCGGGTGCAGGATGCCGCCCCCGACTCCATTGCCGGCCAGCGCTTCAGCGGCCAGCAGCGTGACCAATAGAATCCCGGCAATGCGAGCAGCGAGACGCATGGAGCGATGCCTACTGGAGGATACGCCAGGCGGAGGACGGAAGTTCACGACGCCGCGCCAGAGGAAGAACAGCCGGCGGGACGGGGATCAGTTCGCCGATTCCTTGAGGTGCTCGTATTCCTTCAATTTGCGGTAGAGCGTGGTTTTGCCGATGCCGAGAAGGCGCGCGGCGGCCAGCTTGTCGCCGCCGGTCTCGCGCAACGCGCGGAAGATGGCGCGGCGCTCGAGTTCTTCGAGAGGGACGAGATCGTCCATTCCCATGCGGCGCTCAAAGATGCCATGCTGCAGGTTGGTGGGCAGATCCGTGAGCGAGAGCGCCTGTCCGGAGCCGAGTGCGACGGCACGCTCCACCGCGTTTTCGAGCTCGCGGACATTGCCGGGCCAGTCGTAGGCCATCAGGCGGCTCATGGCTTCCTCGGAGACACCCCGCACCGGGCGCTGCGGCGTGCTGAATTTTTCGAGGAACGAATTCACCAGCATGGGGATGTCGTTCTTGCGATCGCGGAGCGGCGGGAGCTTGATCTGCACAACGTTGAGGCGGAAGAAGAGATCCTGGCGGAACTGGTTTTTGCGGATGGCCTCTTCGAGGTCGCGGTTGGTGGCCGCGATCACGCGCACGTCGATCGAGACGCGCTCGTTGGAGCCCACCGGCTTGATTTCGCGTTCCTGGAGCGCGCGGAGCAGCTTGGCCTGCAAGTCGATGGGCAGGTCGCCGATTTCGTCGAGGAACAGCGTGCCGCCAGTGGCCGCCTCGAGAAGCCCGTGGCGGCTCTGCGTGGCGCCCGTAAACGCGCCCTTCACGTAGCCGAAGAGCTCGGATTCGATCAGCGTGGGCACCAGCGCGGAACAGTCCACAGGCACGAAGGGACGCTCGCGCCGCGGGCTCGAAAAATGAATCGAGCGCGCCACCAGCTCTTTGCCCGTCCCGCTCTCGCCCAGGATCAGCACCGGACAGGTGTGCGGGCCGACTTTTTCGATCAGGTGGTAAACGCGCTGCATCTTGGCGGAAACGCCCACCAGTTCGCCGAAGCCCGGCCGGCTGCGCAATTCCTCCCGCAGCACGCGGTTTTCGCGTTCCAGGTCGAGCGCGCGCACCATCCGGTCGAGCTTCGAGCGCAGGTCGGACACATGGAAGGGCTTGGTGACGAAATCGGCAGCGCCCAGCCGGGTGGCTTCGACCGCCGATTCGATCGTGCCGTATTGCGTCAGCACCAGCACCGCGATTTGCGGAAAGTGCTCGCGGATGCGCCGGAGCAGGTCGAGGCCGCCGAGTTCCGGCACGCGCAAGTCGGTCAGCACGATGTCCACGGGAACCTGTTCGAGAATTTCCAGCGCTTCTTCGGTGGTACGCGCCGAACGCGCGCGCAAGCCGGCCTCTTCCGCTACCTCCGCGCAGATCTTGCGCGCTTCTTCCTCATCGTCCACCACCAAGACCGTAAATGGACCGGCGCTGTGGTCCACAATCGCTCCAGCAACTCCCGCTGGATGGAAATGCTCAGCAGTCCCGGAGAGCATCGGTGCACCTCTTGCGGCCGAAAATGGCCTGCATGCCGCGATGGTGCAGCCCGGGTGCCAAAAGCGGAGCCGCCAGCAGGATAGCGAAAAGTTGTAGTTCTAAAGCAGTTAGCCTCAGGGGCAAGGATACAGCAATTCCCGAACTGGTACACAAGAAAGAGTAAGTGAAACTTATGATTCTTCTATCTACTTAATATTCAATGACTTACCGAAACGAGACGCCGAGTTCCATTCTGGGCATCCCCTCCTTCTGAGCTTTCCTTCCCTTTCCGAGAGAAGATCCGCTCGCATGGCTCTCGCCCGAAGGCACAGAAGTCGCAACGACTCCAGAGCAGAGGAGCATCAGCGGGGAGGTTAGTGCGGGTGGTTGGCGCCGGGAGAAGCAGAAGCCGTCGCGCCGGAACTCGCGGGAGTAAATTCCACGGCGTACAAGCCATCGGTGGATGAGGCGGCAAAGACCGTGGAGGAGGAGGCGCTGGCCACTACGGCGGGGAAGAACGCCTCGGCGAGAGAGCCTTCCAGCCGGTCCCAGCGCGAGCCGCGGTCGCGGGAATAATAAATGCCGCCGCTCTGCACTGCCGCGAACACCGTGCCCGCGACGACGGCAATCTGCTGAATGGGAACCTGGGGGAGGCCGTTGCCTGCCTTGCGCCAGGTACGGCCGGAATCGGTGGAAACGTAGAGCGCGCGACTGCCGATGGCGAAAAATGTGGACTCGTCCGCCGCATCCAGATGCAGCGCGCCGCCGGCATCGAGTGGGAGATCGCGCCAGGCCCAGGTCTCTCCGCCATCGAGCGAATAGACGATGCCGCGCAAGGAGACGGCCCACAGCCGGCGGCCGTCGGGCGAGACGCGAACGCTCCGCGTGGGCAGGCTGAGCTGGCCGAAGGGCAGCGCGTGCCAAGTGCTGCCCTGGTCCCGCGAAACCAGCAGCGCGTCTTCCGTCGCCGCATACCACGCGTCGTCCGCGAAGGCCATATCGTCCACCACGGCGCGGAGCGGCCGCGGCCCCGCCTGCGGTTTGGGAGCGCTCGCGGGCGCGGGGTTGCGCCGTTTGAGCAACAACGGTTGCGAAGGCTCCGAGGGCGGTTGGAGGTCTCCGACCAGCATCCCCGCCGGCGCCCAGGCGCCGCGCGCCGGGTCGTAGCGCATCAGCCCGCCGCGTTCCAGCGCCGCCCACCAACCGCCGGGCGAAGCATAGATTCCGCGAAGCGTCTCCATGCGCAGGCCGGGGCCGAGCGGCTTCCAGGTGCGCCCGCCATCGTCGGTTGCCAGCAGCGGCTCCGGGGCATCGGCCAGCACGGCAAGCACGCGCGCGGGGTGTGCCGAATCAAGGGCGAGAGAAACGACTCGGCGATGATTGAATCCATCGTTTGCCGCGTGAAACGTCTGTCCCGAGTCGTCGCTCACCAGCAAGCCCAGCTTCTGCGTGCCCAGAATCAGCCGGCCGGGAGTGGCTTCGCTGACTACAAGGCCGTTGATGCTCCATTCCGCCGGGGTCACGCGGTGCCAGGACGCGCCGCCGTCCATGGACCTCCAGAGACCCTCGGTGGTCCCCGCAAACAGAATCTGCGGCCGGTGTGGATCCTGGCGGATGACATGCGTGCGCCGGGCGGTATTGGGAATGCCTCCGATTTTTCGCCAGAGCGCGCCGGCGTTCTCGCTCCGGTAGATTCCCGAGCAGGCGCTGGCGAAGATGCGCGCGGGATGAGTACGGTCCACCACGATGCTCATCACGTCGGAATCGTCGATCATGCCTTCGTGGATGGAAGCCCAGCGGCGGCCGCCGTCCGTCGTTTTCCAAGGCAAGTGGCTGGTGCCGACGTAGATCACGTCGGGATGATGCGGGTCCACGGCGACGGAATCGAGGTCATGCAGATTCTCATCGCCCTCCGGCGAGATGCGCTCCCAATTGCGGCCCGCATCGCGAGAGCGGTAGACGCCGTCGAGCGCGCCGGCCACCATCGTGTCGGGCGCGGAGGGTGCGAGCGCCACCGCGCGCACCGCGTGACCCGCCAATCCGGCGGCCTGCCAGGTAAGCCCCCCGTCGCTCGAACGGTAGACGCCGCCGCCGGCCGCAGGGTCGAGCGTCCACCCGGCGGCAAAGACGACGCGCGGGTCGCGGGGATCCACGGCCAGCGACTGGACCACGAAATCGGCGCGCGTTCCGGGACGGCCCACCAGTTCCCATCGCCGCCCTTCATCCGCCGAGGAAAAGACGTGCCCGTCCACGGTGCCGAGATAGAGCCGCGCCGGCGCCGACGGCGCCTGCACGAGAGATATCACGTCGCCGCCGGGCGGGCCCATCGGCCGCCACACTGGCCCGCCATCAGCAAACAAAGGCGTCACAAGCGACAGCAGCAGTATGCACAGGAACACAAAGCCGCGCGGGTGAAGACGGACATTCATTGCGGAAAAGAAGCGAGGCCGGATGAATCGCCGGCCTCGCTCCCGGAGAGTTTGCCGAAGCCTGCTAGTTCTTGGGCTCGTACTTGGCGCCCTGTGGAACGAGCGTGATGGTCATCTGCTGGTTGGCGGCCTTGGCGCCCTTCTTCCCCACGGTGGCGTGGGTTTCGATGGCGGAATCGGGCAGGCTGAGGCGCTTCACCAGGTCGTTCTTCACGTTTTGCGCGCGGTCTTTGGCCAATTGCTCGGGCGTGATCTTCGGCTTGGCCTTGGTCTTCATGGCCTTTGACGCGTCTTCGTGCGTTTCCGACGGATCCGCGGTGGCTTCGATCACCAGCGTCGCGCCCGGGAACTGCTGGAAGCGAGGCGGAACGCCGTCGAGCGGAGGATTCTTGCAGGCATTGGTCACGCTGGCGCTGAACTTCTTGAAGGTGCAGCGTGCGATCTCGCGCGCCGGCTCGATGTTCTTGATGCTTACCGGTGCGCTGCAATCGGCGGCTCCGCCTTTGCCTTCCGCGCGCGCGGTTACCGTGTAGTCGCCGGCCGCGACGCCCGTGGTGTTCAGGCGCACATTGGGACCGGAGCCTTCCACGGTTCCACCACTCGATTTCCACTGATAGGTGACTGGATAGGGCAGCGAATTGCCCTTCGGGTCGGTGGCCGTGGCGGTCACGTCCACGTACTCGCCGGCGTACACCGGCGTTGAGGGACGAGCCGAGCAGACCAGGCGCGGGGCCGGCGGCGCCACCGTCAGCGTCACTGTGGCCGATGGGCACGCCGCGACCAGCTTTCCGCTGCTGGCCTTCGGGCTGATCGTGTAGGTCCCCGCGGGAAGTCCGGCGTAATCCCAGCGCACCTGCGACCCGCTGCCCACGATCTGCCCGCCGGAGACGTCGTAGCTGTAGGAAACCGGCCCGTTGTCGCTCGCGGCAGCGCGCGTGGTGACGTTCACCGGCGCGCCCGTGGTGGCTTCGACCGTGCTCGGATCGGCGACCGCCACGCCGCATTCCAGCGTGAGCGGGGGCGGAACTTTCTTTGCAGGCACGAACGTGGACCCCGCGCGAATCACAAACCCGTTGCGGTCGGTCACCTGGTTCAGGCCGAATTCGCTGCGGTAACCGAGATCGATTGCGAAGTTTCTCCACGGGTACAGGCGAACTCCATACACCGCTCCCACGGGGTCTCGCGGGCCGAACGTGGTGTTCGGCGTGGCCGTCCCGAAGAAAATCACGCCGCTGTATTCGGAAATGATCTGGATCCGCTTCTGTGGAAACACGGTGAAGCCGAATCCCGGACGGAACTGCTTGGCCTGGTTCAACAAGGGCACTCCGCCGGAGCGCGGGTCGATCGTGATGTACACGGGCAGATTGAGCGCGGCTTCCAGCGTCCCGCCGAACCGGTGGCTCGCCGCCAGCATCACCTGGAAGTTGAACGCGCCGTTCTGCACCTCGTTGTTCAGCAGGTCGCTCAGCCCCGTGACCGTGGGGATAATGAAGTCGGTGCGCACCGCCAGCGCGATGGGGCTGGAGCGCGTTTGCGAGAGCAGGTTGTATTTGAGCCCGAATTCAAACGTGCCCACGCCTCCGCCGTTGTGATTGGCGAACGGATAATCCTCCACGTAGGCAGCGCCCGAGCCCGTGCCGCAGGAGATGCGGTGATAGATCGTGGGTTTGCTGCTCCCGTGCAGCGGCACCAGAAGGCAGCCGGCCAAGGTGGGGTTCAGGCTGAGTTCCAAGGGCCGTCCGGCATGAATATGGCCGTAGGGAGTGAATTCGACGAATGCGGAAAGCCGGTCCGTGATGCCCACGGCCAGGTCGAGATCCAAATCCAGCACGGTGACGTCGCCCGGCGCGCGCGAGAATTTATCCGCGCCTACACTGAATCCCACGGCATGGCGTCCCAGCGTCTCGCCGGACTCCAGTGTGAATGTCGTTCCCCGCTCTCCGATGAGCGGAGTCACCGGAGTCACAGGCACGTTCGACGACGAACCCTCCGCTGGCGGAGGAGCTGGTGCAGGATTCGGAGCAGGATCCGGCGCCACGGCCGGAGTCGCCGCGCTATTCTTCGAATCGGTGTCGGCCTTTGATTTTTCCGTGGTGGCGGCCTTATTTGCCGGCGGGTCCGACTTCGACGCGTCATCCGCTGCCGCCCATACAGGGACGGCCAACAGCAAGCCCAAGGTTAGTCCTGCCGCCCGTCGCGCGAGCAGTCTCATGAATGCCTCCTCCACAATCCGCTACAGACGCACAGAATTCATGCCACGCAGTCGGTCCGGGACCCCCGCCGCAACGGACCGGCTCCTGCGAATCTGTTCAAGATGGCTGGGCCCTGTGGGAAGCGACACCCGCGGCCCCCAGAGTACATGGCAGATTCTAGTCAACCCAGGCTCAAACCGCCAACTACAATTTTCAACAGATTTGTGTGAGGGCCAATAGCCGCAGCCCAGGCCATTCCCAACCCGGCTGGAGAAAGCTCCGGCGCGCCGAGGGGGTGGGGCGAGCGCAGCGCCGGCCGCGGCTTGGGGCGCACCGCGGGCCAAAGAGAAACGTTGCAACCCGGCGTCAGCCATGCCTAAGCTTTACGTGAGCTATGAGCGGAACCTCCCCATCGGCCGGACGCATCCTCATCGTCGAAGACGAGGAAAACGCGCGGAAGGGCTACGAAGCCCTGCTGCACAAGTGGGGGTGCGAAGTCCTGGGCGTCGGGAGCGCCGAGGAAGCGCTCGAAGCCCTTCCCCGATTTCGCCCTGCGGTGATCCTCGCCGACGTCGAACTTCCCGGCAAGGACGGCCTGACCTTCCTTCGCGAGCTCGGGGAACAATTGCTCGAAATGCCCGCCATCCTCATCACCGGCAAAGGCAGCGAAGAGCGCGCCGTACAGGCGATTGAATCCGGAGCCTTCTGGTACATCGAGAAGCCGCTGAAGCCGCAAGTGCTGCGCGCGCTGCTGGACCGCGCGCTGGGGCGCGTGCGGGACCGCAAGCAAGTGGCGGCGCTGACGCGCGAGCTGCGCGCCACCGGACGGCTCAGCGAACTCGTGGGCGCCTCGAAGGCCATGCGCGAAGTAAGCCTGGCCGTGGAGCAGGCCGCGCCCTCGACCGCCTCCGTGCTGATCACAGGAGAGACGGGATCCGGGAAAGAAGTCGTGGCCCGCGCGCTCCACCGTCTGTCGCCGCGCGCCGACGGGCCCTTTGTGGCCATCAACTGCTCGGCTATTCCCGAATCGCTGATGGAAAGCGAGATCTTCGGCCACGAGAAGGGCGCGTTTACCGGCGCGGCGGAGCGGCGGCTGGGGTGCTTCGAGCTGGCCGATGGAGGCACGCTGCTGCTGGATGAAATCGGCGAGATGCCTATGGCCACGCAGGCGAAACTGCTGCGCGTGCTGGAAGACCGCAAGGTGCGGCGGCTGGGCGGAAAATCGGAAACGCCGGTGGACGTTCGCGTGCTCGCGGCCACGAACAAAGATCCGGAGCAGGCAGTGGCCCAGGGCCATCTCCGCCAGGACCTCTACTTCCGCCTGAACGTGTTCCACATTCACCTGCCGCCTCTGCGTGCGCGGAAGGAGGATTTGCCGGCGCTGGTCGAGGCCATCCTGGCGGACGCCGGGCCCAAGCACGGCAAGCGCGTCCGGGGCGTGAGCGCGGAAGTGATGGAAGCGCTGCGGGCGCACACCTGGCCCGGAAACGTTCGCGAACTGCGCAACGTGCTGGAACACGCCGTGATCGTCGCCACCGGCGAAACCATCGGACGCCAACATCTGCCGCCGCAGTTCGGCAGGCCCGCCACGGGTCCGGGCGGGCTGATCGGCCTGCGGTTTCCTCCCGGCGTGACCGTGGAACAGGCCGAACGCGAACTGATTCGGCAAACATTGGAAGCGACGAGCAACAACAAGACGCGGGCCGCGGAGCTTCTGGGAATCAGCCTGAAAACGCTGCACAACAAACTCAAGGAATACGCCAGCCAGGGGAACAACCATGCGGCTGCGCCTGAAGACTAAGTTCACGCTGACCACGGCGCTGCTGGTCCTCACGATGGTCGCGCTGGTGTCGATCGTTTCGGTGGCCGCGCTGGCGCGGCAGACCTTCCGCAATCTGGGCGACCGGGCGCAATACGTCGGCCAGCTCATATTCGACGAGGCACAGCATTCGCTGGAAGACGCGGCGGCGCGCGGGCTCGCTCCCGCTTCGGAAAGCGATGCGGACATGGAAGCCTACGTCCGCGACGTGCTGCGGCGCGACTCGAGGATGACCGCAGCGCTGGCCGCGGCCGTGGGCTATGCCCCTTCGATTTACGAAGTCTCGATCGTGGACCAGGGAAGCGTGGCGCTGGTGTCGAGCGATCCGGAGCAGGCGGGGCACCTGCGGCTGCCGAGGGCGCGCCTGGATACGCTGATGCAATTTGATTTTCTCGAGCAGCTCCGCGTGCTTTACGGCCCGCCGCGGATTTATGAAATCTCGCTGCCGTTCAACCTGGGAACGAGGCCGTTCGGGGAAATCCGCGTGGGGCTGAACACGGCGCTACTGCGGCACGAGATATCCCCCACCTTGCAGGCGGCGACGCAATTTGCGCTGGTGGGCGTGCTGGTCTCCGCGCTGCTCGCGGCATTCATCAGCAGCATTACGCTGGCGCCACTCCAGAAGATCACGGCGCAACTGGACCGCATCGCGCTGGGCCAATTCGACGCCCAGCCGCTGCATTCCGGCGACGAACTCGGCCAGGTGAGCACGAAGATCAGCGAGATCGGGCAGCAACTACGCGGAGTGCGCGCGATCTTCAGCGGGCTGCGCGAAAATCTGAGCGCGCTGACGGCGGGGATGGATGAAGGCGTGCTCGTCTTCTCCGCCACGGGCCAGGCCGTGCTGGCCACGCCCGCGGTGGAAAAATTCGTGGGGCAGAAGCCGCAGGACCTGATTGGGCGCACCGCCGCTGAGGTGTTTCCCGCGGAGCAGCCGCTCGGCCGCGCGCTGGGGCTGGCCGACGGCCGCCTGCACGCCGTCGAACAGGTGGAAGTAGCGCTGAACGGCGGGGGAGGGCCACAGCGGGTTCGCGCGAGCGTGCGGGAGATTGCCGAGGGCGGCACGCAAATGGGGGCGCTGGTGACGCTTCGCGACCTCGACTCGCTCGACCGGCTGGACTCGGAATTGGAGGTTTCCGAGCGCATGTCCGCGCTGGCGCGCGTGACCGCGGGCGTGGCGCACGAAGTGAAAAATCCACTGAACTCGATGCGGCTGTGGCTCGAAAACCTGCGCGAAAGCCTTCCCTCCGACCCCGAGGCGGCAAAGGCTGCCGTCAAGGTGCTGGACTCGGAGATCGACCGGCTGGACCGCGTGGTAAAGCGCTTCCTGGATTTCACCAAGCCGGTTGAGCTGCACTTGGAAGATACGCCGCTCTCCGAACTGGTGGGCGAAGTGCTGGCGCTGGCCAAGCCGCAGATCGAGCGCGCAGGGGTTCGCGCGGTGGTTTCCCAGCCGGACGCGCTGCCGCCCGTGCGCGTGGACCGCGCGCTCCTCCAGCAGGCGCTCATGAATCTGGTGCTCAACGCATGTGAAGCGATGAAGCAGGGCGGCAAACTCGAGATTACGCTGCGGCGGAAAGGAGAGTCGGCGGAAATCCGCGTGGCGGACACGGGACACGGCATTGCCCCGGAGCACCGCCGGCGTGTCTTCGAGCTGTTTTTCACCACCCGGCCGTCGGGAAGCGGACTGGGGCTGGCCACCGCATTTCGCATTGTGCAGATTCACAGCGGTTCGATAGACTTCGAATCCGAACCGGGCCGGGGCACAACGTTTATTCTGGAGTTGCCGCTGGCCCGCTGAGACGCCATGCCGCCCAGCACACAACGCGTCCAGATCGCTGTGCTCATCCTCGCGTGCGCCGGCGGAATCGCCTGCCACCGCCAAACAGTGCACGCCGCTGCGCCACCGGAGGAGAAATCTCCCGCGGAAAGCCCGCAGCCGGCGCCGGCCAAACATGCTGGTTCGGAAGCGGGGGCAACGCCCACGCCCGCTAACCCGGCGCCTGGAAAACCTCCCTCGGAAAGCGCGTCGCCGCCAACTCCGGCGCCAAAGCCCGTCGAGCCGAAGCCGCATCCGGTCGCGCCACCCGCACCCCCGCCTGTCGAAGCGCCCGTGCCTAAACCCGCTCCACCGCAAATCACGCTGCGCATGTCGCCCGCGGAAGAGGCCGAGCTGAAAAGCCAGACGCAGAAATCCATTGCGGAGGCGGAAGCGAACCTGCGGCGAGCCTCCGGACGGCAGCTCAGCGACACGCAGCACGACATGGTGGAAAAGATTCAGAGTTTCCTGATCCAGTCGCGCGAGGCCAGCGAAATCCCGGACTGGAGCCGCGCGAGAATTCTGGCGGAGAAGGCCCGCCTGCTTTCCACCGAACTGGTAAACTCGCTGTAAGTGGCGCAGCCACTCCTGGCTGCGCTCCCGCACTGCCGCGTACCAACCGCGTTCGATTCGACGGCCCGGCTACGGCGTAATTCCCATACTGCCTGCTCGGTCTCTTCCCCCGTTTTTCGAATTTCGATTTTCGAGTTTGGCCATTTCCTGCGTTAGACTCGAAGCGTGGATTCTCCCGACGTCATCGTAGTCGGCGCTGGAATCATCGGCTGCGCGGTCGCGCGGGAGTTGGCGCGACGCCGCCTGCGCGTGCTGGTTCTCGACCGCCAGGAGCCGGGCAAGGAAGCCTCCTGGGCCGCGGCGGGGATGCTGACTCCCGCGGCGGAATCTGCCGAGGCGCTGCCGCTAGTTCCGTTCGCGAAAGCGAGCCTGGCGCTGTACAGCGAGTTCATCGAGCAGATCGAGCAGACCACGGGACGCTCGACCGACTACCGGCGCGAAGGCGCGCTCGAAGTGTTTTTCGGCGAGGGAGCGGAAGAGCGCCGCGCCGAGTGGCTCGCGACGGTGCGGGCCACGGGGTTCGAGCCCGAACCGCTCAGCGCAGCCGACCTGCGGCGGATGGAGCCGGCGCTCGCGGCAGACGCGGCGGCCGGCGCGCTCCTGGCGGACGAGGGGGCGGTGGACAACCGTCTGCTGTCGGCAGCGGTGGCAGAAGCGGCGCGACGTGAAGGAGTGGAGATACGTGCGGGGGTGGAGGTCACGCGCATCCTCTCCACCGGTGGGCGCGCGGCGGGAGTCGAAACGCGCCAGGAACGGCACGCCGCCAAACACGTCGTAGTCGCTGCCGGATCGTTTACCTCGCAGATCGAAGGCGCGGAGCGCTATGCACCCACCATTCCGGCGCGCGGCCAGATGGCTGCGCTGCGTCCGGTGAGCATGCCGGTGCGGCGCGTGGTTCGCGGCCCGGCGTATCTCGTGCCGCGGGCGGACGGACGGCTGCTGGTCGGCGCGACGGTTGAACATGTGGGCTTCGAGAAGGCCGTGACGCCGGGAGGAATCGGGCGCCTGCTGACCGATGCCGTCCGCATGATTCCAGCACTGGCGGGCGCGCACATTGTGGAGACGTGGAGCGGCCTGCGGCCGGACACGCCGGACCACCTGCCTGTACTGGGGCCGACGGACGTAGAGGGCCTGTGGTTTGCCACCGGACATTTCCGCAACGGAATTCTGCTGGCGCCTGCCACGGCGCGCGCCCTCGGCGAGTGGATTGCGGAAGGAAAAACGAAGATGGCTGTCGAGCCGTTCTCGGCCATGCGGTTTGTGAATCGCGCGAAATCCGTGGCGCGCTGAACGGCAGCTTCAGGCTTCCATCCTAGCGTTCGTTTCGAATGGGGTGGCGGCTCGATGGGCCCGCGAGCGTCGTGGCGCGGCCGGGGTCGGTGAACTGGACTCGCGCCGCGTCGAGAAACACGGGGCGATCCAGCACCACGTCCAGCGTGGTGCCGCGAGGGAGTTGCACTTCCGGTCCGCGCGTGAGCATCACCGCAGCCAGACCGACAGCCGCGCCGATGCCCGCGCCGATGCCTGCGCCCTTTGCGCCACCGCTGATTGCGCCGATGGTTGCGCCGCCGGCCGTGGTTTCTCCGATCGTCCGGGCATCGCCGGCTTTGTTCGTGTTGCCTTTGATCTTTCCTTCCTTGTCCACTGAGTCCGCGCCGCCGGTGCTGGCGTCATTCGGGATGGCGAGCAGGCTCACGGCGTATCCATTGGGCAGAACCATATTGGTGAGGCGCAGCATGATTTCGCCGCGTCCCTTCACGCGCCCCGGCCGCTTTGCTTCGGTGATCTCGCCGCTCACATAGGTGCCGGCGGGAATCACAATGCGGCCGTCAACCAGGATGGGATACACGGTCTCGAGGTAGATGGGATCGCCAGGTTTCGCATTGCGCGTCGAGACACCGTTGTGCAGCACGAGGGGGATGTGGGTGCCAATGGGCACCTGAATGCGCTGCGGCTCGGCAACGAGGGTAGCAGCGGGTTGCTGAGGCGGGGGAGGGGGTGCGGCCTGTTGCGCGTGCGATGCGGGAGGCGGAGTCGCGCCGGGCGGACCGTTCTGCGCCTGGAGCGCCGCGGAACAAATCAGCGCGGCACCGAGAACTGCCAGCGGAAGGAAATTCCTTCGTCTCATTCTATTCCTCTCAGAATGCCTCGCCCTTCCTCCGATGCGAGCCCGCGGAGGTGGGATGCTTTTGCGCGCAAGTATGGAGGCAGGATACGCCCGGCCAAGCGCGGATTCCAGCCGTGGGGTGTGTGCGAGTCCCCCGCATCCCCCACGGGATGCTCCAGGGGCGCTGGGCGAGCCGGAGCTGCGGCCTCAGTCCTGGCCCACCACGCGGTGGCCCGCTGCCTGGAGGATTTCCGCGGCGTTTTCCAGCGCTTCGCCGCGAACGAAAAGGTAATCGGTGTCGTAGGTGGCCAGCACGGAGATGCTGATGCCGGCTTCGGCCAATGGTGCCGCGACAGCGGCGATCACGCCGGTTTCGCTGAAGTCGAAGGGGCCCACGAACTGGAGCGCGCGCCAGCCGCGCTCAGCGCGCACCTCCTGGGGCACAGCGCTTTCATCGCAATAGATGGCAAGTTCGTCCTCGGTGCGGATCGTGGCAGTGAATCCGTGTCGCGGAAACCAGTCCGGAATCGCAGCGTCCGGCTCGAGCCGGCAAATGGCAAACGTGGCGGGAAGAAGCCCCAGAGTCAGGCGGCGCGCGTTCATGGTGGCCGGTACGCTAGTCCCGGCCGTCGCGGCTGTCAATGGCGCACGGGAACTGTCGCTAGCTGGGTTTGCGGAACATCCCAAAACCAAGCCGCACCTGAAGCGTGTTGATTCCGGGATTGGGCACCGTCAGGCCGGCGTTGGAAATATGCATGAAGCGCATCTCGGCACTCCACGTGTATTTGTGGCGCAGAAAGTGCACGCCGAGCGCGCCGCTGGTGGTGAAATTCACGCGCGAGGTTCCCGGCGGCACCTTGCCGGTGGTGAACAGCGTGCCGCCGCCCAGATCCACATAGGGCGCAGCATTGTGCCGCGGCACAAAAATCCACTTTAGAGCGAACGGATTAACCCCGCCTCCGTATGTCGCGCCTGTGCGTTGAAAGACGCAGAAAATCGGAACGACATCAACTGCATATTCGAACCGGCCGCGAAGGAATCCGGGCCCCGCCGGGCCAGTGAGGATCCATCCATACCGCGCCCCTAGATTCCACACTCCGGTGTCCGACGTGCTCCCGTTGAGCCCGTGGCCTCCCCCGGTCCACACCTGCAACTCGTGGCTGCCTTCGCCGAGCCCCGCCTGCGCGCGGGCCTCACCGGCGCACAGTAGCGCGACAACCGTAATCAGAACGGCTCTCGTCATCCGTGTTCTCTCCCGGCACATCCTTACTCAATTCCTGCGAATGAGCAACGATGTTTAGCTCTCGCGCTGGTTGCCGGCGAGGAAAAAGGCTCACGTCCGGCCATCCGCCGCGTCAGCTTTCCTCAAATTGCGGTTCGGGCGCAGGCAACCGGTCACCATCACGAGCCCACCAGACATACAGAGTTGGCATCAGGACCACGCTCATTACCAAATCAGCGATCAATCCCCCAACAATCACGATGGCAAAGGGCCGTTGCGAATCGGAACCGATGGCGTGAGACATGGCCGCGGGCAAGAGACCGAGCGTGGCCACCAGCATGGTCATCATAATAGGACGCAGACGGAGAACGGCTCCCTCGATCGCGGAATTCTGGATGGTGTATCCCCGCGCGCGGAGCTGATTGATGTATTCGAGCATGATCACGCCGGTTTGCACGGACACGCCGAACAGGGCCAGAAATCCGACCCCAGAAGAGACGCTGAAGTGCGTGCCGGTAATCAACAGCGCGAGAAGACCTCCGATCCGCGCCAGGGCAACGTTGACGAGAATTAAGAGTGACCATTTGATGGAACGGAACATGGTGTACAGGATGCAAAAAATCAGAAGCACGGTTAACGGCACGATGACGAACAGGCGGGCTTCCGCGCGCCTCTCGCTGGAGTATTCTCCTTCCCAGTCGATGTGGTATCCGTGCTTCAATTCGACGTGCTCGTGTACTTTCTGGATCGCTTCCTCGACTGCGCTTCCCAGGTCTCTTCCCCGCACGCTGAACTTGATGGCCACGTACCGCTGGTTGCCCTCGCGATAAATTTCCGAGGCGCCTTCTTCTTCCGTGATCCGGCAAAGCTGCGCGAGCGAGACGCGCTCTCCGGTGGGCGAGAGAAGGCGAATCTTCTCGATGGCCTCCCGCTTGTCGCGGTAGTCCGGCAAGTAACGCAGCACCAGATCGTACCGCTGCTCTCCCTGCAACACCTGAGTCAGGGCGCTTCCCCCCACTGTCGTCTGGATGGCGTCCTGCACATCGGCCACATTGATTTGGTAGCGGGCGGCCTGCTTCCGGTCCACCGTGATGTTCAAGTTGGGCTGGCCGTTGACCTGGAAGACTCCCAGATCCTCGATGCCCTTGATGCCGCGCATGATAGCGGCAATCTGATTGGCCTTTTCTTCCAGCACCTTCAAGTCGTCGCCGAACACCTTGGTGGCAAGCTGCCCCTTCACCCCGCTGACCGCTTCCTCGACGTTGTCGGCAATGGGCTGCGAGAAGCCCCAAATTACACCGGGGATTTTGTCGAGCTCACGGTTCATTGCCGCGATTAGCCTCTCCTTGTCCTGATGAAATACGGGACGCCACTGCTCCTTCTCTTTCAGGCCGACGTAATACTCCGTATTAAAGAAGCCGGTAGTGTCGGTCCCATCGTCGGGACGGCCTGTTTGACTGGTGCACTCGGTGGCTTCGGGAAACGAGCAAAGCACAATCCGCGCCTGGTTCATCACCCGGATCCCTTCGCTTGGCCCAGTGCTGGGGGCGAGAGTGCCGCGCACCCAGAGCGCGCCTTCATCCAGGTGGGGCAGGAATTCCGATCCGATCACGGGACCGAACCACAGGTACAGGCTGCAGAGAAAAGCAACGACGGCGACGCCCACCGTCAACCGGCGGTGTTCGATGGCCCAGCCGATGTGCCGGCGATAGACGCTGGTGAGAAGGGTCATGAAAGGATTGCGCCACTCGCGGGCGCCCGCGCGGAAAAACAGGCTGGAGAGCACGGGCGCGACCAGGATGGAAAAGAACAGGCCACCCAGAAGGGCAAAGGCCACAGTCCAGGCCATGGGCTTGAACAGTCGCCCCTCCACCCGCTGCAACGTGAAAATGGGCAGGTACGCGGTAATGATAATGGCGATGGCGTAGAACACGGGCCGCTGCACTTCGTGCGCGGCATCGGACAGCGCTTCCCGAATGCTGCGATGTTCGGTTTGGGGACGCGCCAGGTGGCGCACGATGTTTTCCACCATGACCACGGCTCCATCCACGACCATTCCGAAATCCAAGGCGCCCAGCGAAAGCAAGTTCGCGGGAATCTGACGGATGTCTAGGCAGATCGACGCGAACAATAGCGAAAACGGAATGGTGAGGGCGACGATCAGCGCGCCTCGCGCATTGCCGAGAAAGAGAAACAGAACAATCGTAACGAGCAGGAATCCTTCGGTCAGGTTGTGCAGCACCGTGCGGGTCGTGAAGCGAATCAGCACGCTGCGGTCGATGAACGGCACGATCTTCACACCCGGGGGCAGCACGTGGTCGTTCAGCTCCTGCACCTTTTTGTGGAGCCCTTCGAGGGCCGTCTCCGCATCCGCCCCCTTTCGCATGGGGACCCAGGCGGAAACGACGTCGTCGTTGTCCACCACCACTCCATCCTCGCGTCGGATCGCGCGGGCAAACTGGCCGAGCCGGATCTTGGGGCCTTGTGTCACGACGGCAATATCCTTGACCCGCAGCGGTGTGCCGTTCTTCGAGTACAAAACCGTGTTGGCGATATCGTTCACGGTTTTGACCAGGCCGATTTCACGGACGTTGATTTGCTGCAGCCCGGCTTCGATAAAGCTGCCGCCCGCATTGACGTTATTGCTGGCGAGTTGCTGCTCCACCTGGGAGATGCTCAGCCCGTAGGCCACCAGCTTGTTGGGGTCCACGCGAACCTGGTATTCACGGGTAGGTCCGCCGAAGCTGGCTACGTCCACGATATCCGGAACGGATTTCAGATTTTTCTCGACCACCCAGTCCTCGATGGACTTCAGCTCCATCACGTCGTATTGCGGGTTGGTGCTCCGCAAGGTGAAGAAGTAGATCTGGCCCGCCGGACTCCAGTCCGTGCCCATGGTGGGCACGACGCCCGGAGGCAGCGTGACCTGGGAAAACCGCTCCAGGACCCGCTCGCGGTTCCGGAAATTGTCCTCCTCGTCGTCGAAAATCAGCTTCAGGTCGGAAAGGCCGAACAACGAAAACGAGCGCAGGTGAACCACATGAGGGATGCCGTTCATTGCGATTTCGAGCGGAATCGTCACCTGTTGCTCGATCTGCTCCGCGGAGATGCCCGGCCACTGCGTGATTATTTCGACGTAGTTGTCGGCCACGTCGGGATAGGCGTCCACCGGGAGGCGGTGGAACGAGATGACGCCGGCGGCAAACAGCAAGACCGCGAAGACCAGCACCAGGAACCGGTTGTTCAGCGCAAAATCAACGAGCCGGCCAATCATCTATTGCTCCACTGTGCTTTCCAGTGCCAAGGCATTCTTCACCACCTGCCCGCCCGGCTTCACTCCGGAGATGATTTCCTGCATCTGGTTGGGGAGCATATCTCCGGCGACGACTTCGACGCGGCTGAAGTGGCCTCCAGCCAGCGGCGCGAACACCCAATCCCGGTCGTGCAGGTGCAGGATGGCGGTCGCGGGAACCGCGGCGCGCGATTCCGGCTGTTTGCCGAAAAACGTCGCGGTCACGAACATCCCAATGCGCATCAGGCCGGGGTTTGCCACTTCCAGCCGGACTTTGGCCGTCCGCAGGCTGGGGTCCAGGACCGGCAGGATGTTGTCGATCCGTCCTTTCAGGACTTTGTTGGGGTAGGCGTTCAGGCGGATTTCCGCCGATTCGCCCAGATGCACCGCGTCCAGATCGTTTTCATAGACGTCGCACAGGATCCAAACATAGGACAAGTCGGAAATCGTAAATGGGTTGGGGCCGGAGAGTCCCTGAACGCCCGCCGCATTGGTCACTTGCTGATCGGTGATGACGCCCGAAATGGGCGCGAGAACGTCCACGATGCCGGATGGATGTTCCTTATCCACGCCCAGTAGGCGCAATTGCTCCGTCGCCGCTTCGAGGTCCACACTGGCGTCCTGCTCGGCGGTTTCCGCGGCCTCTAGCGCGCTTTTGGAGATGGCGCCCTTTGCATAAAGATCCTTCGCGCGCTCGAGTTGCAATCGGGCTAGCCGCTCGTCGTTGTGGGCCTTCAAATAGACTTGATACGCGCCGGAGACATCACTGCTTCGCACGCGGAGCAGCAACTGGCCCTTCTTCACCTCGTCGCCCAGCCGTGCTTTGATTTCCACCACCCGCCCCGATGCCAGCGAAATCACCGGCACAGCCCGGGCGATATCGGGCTGCACCACGCCGGTCACATTCAGCGCCAGAGCCGACTTGTGCTCCACTGCCGTCACCAATGGAAACTTCTCGGCGTGTTCCACATTGAAGTTGTTGGGGTCAAAGTCAGCTTCGACGGTCGCCGGAGGCGGCGCCTCCGCCTTCGCGTCGGCGCTCGACCGGCCGCAGGCAGCGAGAGACACGGTCATCGGCACTATGAGAATTGCCGCAGCAAGTGTGCTGGCAGATTTGGACATCATTGCATTCCTCCCGCGTGAAAACCCGGCAGCGGCGCCCGCTCGCAAGATGGACTCTTGGCAACAGCGATGGCCGCTTTGCAAAACCCGGCCCGAGCGACTCTGCGCGGGCCACGGACCTCGAGAGATTGAGTTTCTAGAGGGTGGAAACGGGAACGGGAGGTGCTCGGCACTGCCGGAGGATCAGGAAAGAATCGAGACAGGCGTCGGAATCGGGTAGAAGGGAAAGTCGCGTCTCCAGACGGACACGCAGCGGGCACGCGGCCGGCGCCAAGATCTCCGCGCGCCATTGCGAAGAGTTCGCGGCTGCGAGCGGGGCAGAGGACGAGGAGCCTTGTGCCAGGTTATCAGGATCGTGGAAAGCTTCGGGGTATGCTTCGGGGTCAACTCGCGAAAAATTCCCGTGGCCGTCATTCAACAGGATGGCCACCGGCTGCTTCAACCAGGTGGCGGACAGGACCAGATCGATCGCGTGGTCTCCATTGACGTCGCGGGCAGCGATCTCCAAGCCTCCAATCGGACCGATGACTTCGATAGCTTGGCGCCCCGCCGTGGTGAGCCGGAGACGAATCGAGTAACTCGTGCGCGTACCGTCGCTCGATCCGGCCTGAATGCTGGCCGAATCCGGATGCCGGTCGCCGTCGAAATCCGCGATGGCGATCTGTGCCCCCGGACTGCTGAACCGCGCTCTTGCGCCATGTTCCTCCGCGCTCCTCGCCGGGCCAGCGCACAGGAAACCGGACAGGAACGACAAACAGATCGCCAGGGGCATCCCGCGGAACGCGGGACGTGTGGCGATCAGTCCGATGCAGCCGGCGATCTTGCGTCTATTTCCAAGCATGATAGAAGGTCTAACCCCTGCGCGGTTTTCGAGGGCGCTATTATCGCCCAGCCTGCTGGAAAAAAGAAAGGCGCCGTGCCGCATCGTGCTCCCCCGTGCAAGGGTTGACGGCCCGTCGCGAACTTCGTAGGCTCATGGCCAGGAGACTCCGATGGCGAAGCTGGCATTGGTGTATGGAATGAGGCTGTTCCCGGCGGACGAGCTCGCCGAGGTGAAAAGCGCGCCGGTGGCGCTGCAAGGCGGGCGTACCGGGCAGATCACCATGCACCTGATTGAAGGCAGCAAAGTGGAGATCGAAAAGCAATTGAAAGAGTCGATCGAGGCGTTCTTCGAATTGTATCCGGAGATTTAAGCGCGCGAAGGAAAAGCGACGGAGACTAGAGTAGAACTACGGTTTGTCCGGTGAGCTCGAAGCGCTTACGGCAGCGTAGATTACGGCAGGCCACCATATCGTCCACGCGAACCATGTAGCTGCGCGCCTTCTCGAACTTGGCGCGGTCGTCGCTATTCGCGCCACCGGGCAACTGGGATTTCTTTGTGCGCACCTTCCAGCGGATGGGAAACGTGCCCTCCTGCCGGCAGTGCGGGCAGATGAGCGTGAGCTGCTTGGTCTCTTCTTTTTCGGTGTAGAAGTTGCGTTCGTCCATCGCCGGTCGCCGCTCCCACGGGCAGGAGCACGATAGCGCCTCCGGGCGCACGCCGCAACCGGGGCTCTGCGGCAGGTTGCCACGATCGCGGAAGGGGAACCCCGAAGCGCCATGGGCTCGGGGGGCGATGGATGCATGGAGGAGCGAAATGATCTGGAAAGAGCGATCGGGATTGCCGGTGAAACTGCGGGCCACAATGGCCGCAGCCGGCGCCGCGCTTCTCGCGATTGTCCTGCTGACTCCTGGGACGCCGGGCGCGAATACCGGCGGAAGGGCGCAGCCTTCCGCAGCGACCCCCCGCGCAGCACGCCATGCCTTCGTGATTTCCATCGACGGGCTGATGCCCGCGAGCTACACGGACGCAGACGCGCACGGGCTAAAGATCCCCACGCTGCGCCAGTGGATGGCCGCGGGTGCCTGGAGCCCCGGCGTGCGAACCGTGATGCCGGCAGTCACCTATCCCGCGCACACCACGATGGTCACGGGAGTCTCGCCGCGCCTGCATGGCATCCACACCAATTCCGTGTTCGATCCCATGGGCACGCGCGACGGCGAATGGTATTGGTACGAGCCCGAAATCCGCGTGCCGACGCTGTGGCAGCTGGCACAGGCGCGTGGGATGAAGACGGCGCTCATCAGCTGGCCCGTGACGATGGGAGCCCGCGGCGACGCCGTGATGCCGGAATTCTGGCGCGGCCGCGGAATCGATGGGCCGAAGCTGATGCGCGCAATCTCCACGCCCGGACTGTGGGACAGCGTGTTGAGCCGTTTCCCGGGATTCGAAGCCGGCTTCGAGGTGCAGCCCGGCATGGACGAGTCCATCGCCGACGTCGCCATTGACGCGATCGAGCGCCTGCGACCGAATCTCCTGCTGCTGCACCTGCCGAGTGTGGATCACCAGCAGCACGAGCACGGGCCGTGGAGTCCCGAGGCTCTGGCGGCCATCGAGACTGCCGACCAGCAGATCGGCCGTGTGGCCGAGGCGGCCCGCCGCGCCGGCATCTGGCTCAGCACTTTGTTCCTGGTTGTTTCCGACCACGGATTCACCCGGGAAGAGAAAGTGGTGCGGCCCGGGGTCCTGCTCCGGCAGCACGGGCTCATCACGCTGGACGAGAAAAACCATGTCACTTCCTGGCGCACCGCGGTCGCGGCCTCAAGTGGCTCCGCCTACGTTTATCTCCATGACCCGGGCGACCGCGATGCAGCCGCCAGCGTGCGCGAATTGTTCGGCTCGCTCGCCGGGCAGCCGGGCAGTGGGATCCGCCGCTTATTGTCCCAGGACGAGATTGCGGCGCTGGGCGGAGATGCGGACGCGTTTTTGGCCCTGGAACCCGCCGAGGGCTTCGGCCTCATCGGTGGCGTTACGGGCGATGCGATGGGGCCTGCTACCACCATCGGCATCCATGGATTTCCTCCCGACCGCGAATTCATGAACTCGTCGCTGATCCTGACCGGGCCGGACGTGCGACCGGGAAAAATCGAAGGCGCGCGGCTCGTGGACATCGCGCCCACTGTGGCGCAATGGCTGGGCCTGCGCATGGAACACGTGGAAGGGAAGCCGCTGCAGGCCGCCCCAGCTCCTCAGGCCGCGCCGCATCCGAACTGACCGCTCAGACAACCCCGCACTGCAGGGAATCGCGTTTCATGCCGATACACATGAGGGAGAGATTGCGCCTTCGTGTTCCGTTTCGTGACAGCGCGAGTCGTATCTGCCGCTGCGGTGGGGCTCGTCCTAGCCGCGTTGGCGGCATTGCCAATGGCAGCAGCTCCACCGGATGACGACTGGGCCTCGCAGATTCGGGCGCTGTTGAAGTCGGGAAACGCTCAGGGTGCGGTGGATGTGGCCGAGAAATGGATGGCCGCTGCGCCGAAGGACATGGACGCGGTGGGCTGGCACGGCCGCGCATTGATGCGGCTCGGCCGGCTGCAGGAAGCCGAAGCCGATTTCCGGCGCGTGCTGGCCGCCTCCCCGAACGATTCGGACGCGCTGCTGGGTCTGGCCGGCATCCTTCGCCGGCAAAACCACCTGGAAGACGCGCTGGAGCTCCTCAGACAGGCGCACTCCGCGGACCCGAAGCGCGAGGACGTGCTCCTGGACGAGGGCCGCGTGCTCCGCGCGCTGGGCCGGACGCGCGAGGCGCGCGAGGCCTTTCAAGAGGCGCGTCGGCTGGCCCCGGACGATGCGGACGCGCGCGAAGGGATCGAATCCGTGGCCGAGGCGCCGCGGCAGGAATTCCACGTCGGCACGGAAATCGACCTGTTCAATTACACCAACGACGCGGGCGAATTCGACACCGGGCTGAAAACGGACTGGAACGCGCGGTGGATCACCTACTTCGAGGTTTCTTACTGGGACCGCTTCGGGGGCCACGCGGAACGCAATCTGGGCCAGGTAACCTTCAAGCCGCGGCCGCACATGGCCATCACCGTCGGCGGCACCTGGAACCATGACGACGGCGTGATCCCGCGCAGCGAGGCGTTCTTCGAGCTGGACCGCGGAGGTTCCTTTGCCGGCCATCATTTCGTGCGCGGGATCGAATTCAACTATCACCAGCAGTGGTACTGGTTTTCCACGGCGCGGGTGCTGACGCTAACTCCCTCGGCGATTTTCTACCTGCCGCGGGAATGGATGTTCCAGATCGCCGTGACCTCGGCGCGCTCTTCGTTCCCGGGGCTCGCGCCCGGCTGGCAGCCCTCGGGCCAGGCGAAGCTCACATTCCCCATACGGCCGCGGCTCACCGGAAACGTCTTCTACGCGGTGGGCAGCGAGGATTTTGCGCTCACCGACCAGATCGGGCGGTTCGCTGCGCGCACCTGGGGCGCGGGCTTCCGCCGCGATTTCCAGCGCCGGCAGTACCTGAGCGCTTTTGGATTTTTTCAGGACCGCTCGCAGGAGCGCTCGCAGGCCAGTTTCGGGATCACCTACGGAGTGCGCTTCTAGCGCCTGTGGCTATGAATCCAATCACAAAAATGGTGCAGTTGATGGGGCCGGCCAGCTATGTGGTGCAGGCGCTGGTGGCCAGCCTGATCGGAGCCGCGATCCTGCTCGCCTTCATCATGGGCCGCCGCGCCGCCCGCCGCAGATACTTCGGCCGCCGCGATGTACGCGCCCAGGCGCTCCGGCGCCAACTGCCGGAAATCCTGGCCGGGCGGATCATGCCGGAGGCCTGGCGCCGCGATCCGCTGGACGATCGCATTCTGGAAGAAATCCTGCTGGACCGGCTGGAAATCGCTGGGAGCGAGGAGGCGGAGCAGATCCGTTACTGCCTGCGCATCAGCGGCCTGCTGGACAAACGGATTCACCAGGCGCGCCGCCGCCGCGGCTGGAGGCGACTGCACACCCTGGTGGCGCTGGGGCGCATGCGCTGCCCGGAGGCGATTCCCGCGCTCGCGGAAGGATTGGACGACGAGAACCAACAGACCGCCATCGCCGCGGCGCGCGGACTGGGACGCTATGCCATGCCGGAAGCGGCGGAGCCCATTTTCGAGCGGCTGCAGTTGAACCGCCTGCGCCTGCCCGCCAACGTCCTGCAGACCGCGCTCTATCACTGCTGCCGGGAGCGTCCTTCGATGCTGCTCCGCGCGCTGCAATTTACCGACGATGAGTTGCGGCCCCAGCTCGCCCGCGTGCTGGCGGAAACGGCCAGCGCGGAGCTGGGCGAAGACCTGGTGCTGATCGCATCGGACCCGCTGCCGGAGGTGCGCGCGTCTGCCGCGCGCGCCATGGCCGGGGCGCGGCCGCGGCTGGCGCTGGCCGCCCTGCAGCAGCTCGCGGCGGATTCGGAGTGGTTCGTGCGCCTCCGCGCGGTGGTGGCGCTGGGCCTGTTGCAGGACCCGCGCTCGATTCCCGTGCTGCTCGAAACGCTGTGCGACCCGAACCGCTTCGTGCGGCTGCGCGCTGCCGGCGCTCTCTCCCGCCTGGAAGGGCACGAGGAGGAGGTGCTGGTGCGTGCGATCGATACCCGGGATCGCTACGCGCTGCAGGCGCTCGTGGGAGAGATGCAGCGTTCCGGCGCGATGCTCACGGTGCTGAACGGACTGGCCGAGCCCCGGCAGCGGCCGCGCGCGCGCCGCATCCTGCTGGCGGCCGTGCGCGCCGGGGCCCCGCGCCTGCTCCTGGACGCCGTCCTGCATCACGCCAATTGGCGCGTGCGCACGCAGGCGGCGCGCCTGCTGGCCGAGTCGCAGGATCCTGAAGTTCTGCGCCTGTTGCGATTCTACACAACGGAAACCCAACGCCCGCGGGAGCGCGCGGTTCTTGCCTGGCTGGCGCGCCGGCTCCAGGCAGCCACGGGGGCGGAGGTCGAGCCACCTCGTCCGTGGACATACGATGCGCGGCGGGTCGCGGGGCCGTCGCCGGGCGTCTCGCTGGTCCGGGAGAATCGATGAACACCGTTCTGCTGACCATCAACGACGCCCTGTTCCTTTACTACCTGCTGTCCAACCTCCTGTATCTCTTCCTGCTGATTTTCGCGATCCGGGCGAGCGTGCTGCACCAGAGGCTGCTGGCCAGCATCCGGCTGGAGCGATTCCGAGCCTCACCTTTCTCGCCGCCCGTCTCGATCATTGCGCCGGCGCACAACGAGGGGCAAAGCATCGCGCAATCGGTGCGTTCGTTCCTGACCCTCGACTACCCCAGCATCGAGGTGATCGTCGTGAACGACGGTTCCACCGACGAAACGATGGAGGTGCTCACCCGCGAGTTCCAGCTCCTGCGAACCGATCTCGCCTACATAAAAGAGGTCCCTTGCCACGAAGTGTACGGCACCTATATGAGCCAGACCGAGCCCCGGCTGCTCGTTGTGGACAAAGAAGCCGGAGGCAGCAAAGCCGACGCGACGAATGCCGGGCTCAATGCCGCGTCGAGCCCGTACGTGTGCGTGCTGGACGCCGACAGCCTGCTCGAAAAGGATGCGCTGCTTCGCGTGATGGTCCCCATCCTGGCGGATCCGGCGCGGGTGATGGCCGCGGGAGGCATCGTACGCGCGGTGAACGGCTCCGTCGTGGAGGGCGGGCAGCTCCGGAAGGTGCGGCTCCCGCGCCGATTCGTGGAAATCATTCAGGTGGTGGAATACCTTCGCGCCTTCCTGGTGGGGCGCGAGGGCTGGAGCCACTTCAACATGTTGATGATCATTTCCGGAGCCTTCGGCGTTTTCCGGCGCGACCTGGTCCGCGAAGTGGGCGGCTACCGGCCAAGTGCGATCGGCGAGGATTTCGATCTTGTGGTGCGCATGCACCGCCGCCTCCGCGATAAACATATCGACTACCGCGCCTGCTTCGTCCCTGACCCGGTCTGCTGGACGGAAGTGCCGCCTGACTGGAAATCGGTGGGAAAACAGCGGTCGCGCTGGCAGAAAGGAATGATCGATACGCTCTGGCCGAATCGCGACATGCTGTTTCGCCCGCGCTACGGCCGCATCGGCGCCATCGCCCTGCCCAACCTGTGGCTCTTCGAAGCGCTCGCGCCGGTGATCGAGCTCATCGGACTCAGCTCCATCGCTGCCGCTGCGTTGCTGGGAATCCTGAGCGGCCACTTCCTGCTGCTCTTCCTGATCTTCGGTTATGCGTTCTCCACCATGCTCTCGATCGGCGGCGTGCTGTTGGAGGAGATCACCTTCCGTCGTTACAACGACTGGCGCGAAGTGGCGAAATTGCTGCTCTGCTGCTTCGCCGAACACTTTCCGTATCACCAAGCGCACCTGTGGTGGCGATTGCGCGGAATGTGGCAGTACGCGCGCGGCGACTTGGCCTGGGGAAA
>Ga0187803_10000078_pt1 | contig 40178 bp, 33 predicted proteins | sample NC_wetland_sal_i_2_FD_132425 | JGI IMG/M metagenome (GOLD analysis project Ga0187803, IMG submission 132425) | Wetland sediment microbial communities from Neuse River Estuary, North Carolina, USA - Control_3 | ecosystem: Environmental > Aquatic > Freshwater > Wetlands > Sediment | place: USA...
ATCGTCCAAAAGATCGGCGCCGGCGGGATGGGGGAGGTTTTTTGCGCCCGCGACGAGCACCTCGCCCGTGATGTCGCCATCAAGGTTCTTCCTCCCGGCACGCTCACCGACGAATCGGCCCGCAAACATTTCCGCAAAGAAGCTCTGATTCTCTCGCAGCTCAACCATCCCAACATTGCCACGATCTTTGACTTCGACACGCAGCAGGGCGTGGACTTTCTGGTGATGGAGTACATCCCCGGGGTCACACTCAGCGAGAAGCTGGCCGGCGGACCGCTGCCGGAGAAGGAAACTCTCCATCTGGGAGTGCAACTGGCGGAAGGCCTGGCGGCGGCCCATGAGCACGGGGTCGTTCATCGTGACCTGAAGCCCGGCAACCTGCGGCTGACCGCCGACGGACGGCTGAAGATTCTGGACTTTGGACTGGCCAAGCTGCAGCGCCCGGTGGCAGAGAGTGCCGTGACGGAGAGTTTCACCGAGTCGCATTCGACGGCTGGAACACTGCCGTACATGGCGCCGGAACAGGTGCTGGGCGGGACGATCGACGAGCGCACGGACATTCACGCGGCCGGCTCGGTGCTGTACGAGATGGGCACGGGGCAGCGGCCGTTCGCGGACGTGGAAAGCTCGCAACTGATTGGCGCCATTCTCCACCGGTCGCCACGCGCACCGACGGCTCTCAATCCCAGGTTGTCTCCGGAGCTGGAGCGGATCATCGGGAAGTGCCTGGAGAAGGAACCGGAGAACCGGTACCAGTCGGCCAAAGAGCTGGCGATTGATCTGCGCCGGCTGCTCACGCCGGGCGCGGTGGCGGCGGCCGAAGCTCCTGTAGCGCGCAGGAAACCCTGGAAGATTCTTGTTCCCGCCGCCGCGCTCATTGTCGCTGCGGCCGTCGGGGGAACGTTGTACTTCGGCTCGAGGCGTGCCCACGCTCTAACAGACAGAGACACCATCGTCCTCGCCGATTTCGACAACAAAACGGGCGATCCGGTATTCGACGACGCGTTGAAGCAGGGACTTTCGGTACAGCTTGAGCAATCGCCTTTCCTCGCCCTGATCTCCGAACGGAGAGTAAATGACACTTTGAAGCTAATGGGTCGGTCGCCCGAGGACCGCCTCACGGCAGGCGTCACTCGCGAGGTTTGCCAGCGCACGGGCAGCAAGGCCATGCTGACGGGCTCGATTGCCGGGCTTGGCAGCCAATACGTGATTGGCCTGAAGGCAGTGAACTGCAACACGGGCGACGTACTGGCGCAAGCGCAGGAGCGGGCGGCGGGCAAGGAAGCGGTGCTCAAGGCACTGGACGCCGCTGCGATCAACTTGCGCGGCAAACTGGGCGAATCGCTCGGCTCGGTCGAGAAATACGCCGTGCCGGTAGAGGAAGCCACCACGCCATCGCTCGAGGCCCTGAAAGCCTACAGCCTGGGAGTAAAGACGGTCGCTGCGAAAGAGGCTACAGCCGCGCTGCCCTTTTTCAACCGGGCGGTGGAACTCGACCCAAACTTTGCCATGGCCTACGCCTGGATCGCGTCTATTTACAGTGACCTCAACGAAGTGGGGCGGGGGGCCGAAAATGCACGCAAAGCATACGATCTTCGAGAAAGGGTAAGCGAACGGGAGAAGTTCTCGATCGAGGGTACCTACTACCTTAGGACGACAGGAGAGCTGGAAAAGGCGGCGCAGGCCTTCGAACTGTGGCAGCAGACCTACCCAAGAGACGACCTGCCTTACGTAGCGCTCGGATACATTTCAACCACCTTGGGAAACTGGGAAAAGGCCTTGGAGGAGTTTCGGGAGGCGCTGCGCCTGGATCCAAATAGAGCGGTCAACTATCTCAACCTCGGCATCGCCTACATGGCCCTGAACCGGCTGGATCAAGCGGAGGCCCTGTTCCAGCAGGCGGAGGAGCGCAAGCTGGAGGCCGAGTTGCTGCTCCAGGGCCGCTGCTGGTTGGCTTTTCTGAAGGGAGACACAGCACAGATGGCGCAGTTCCTCTCAGCCGCCATGGGCAAGCCGGGCGCCGAAGACCTATTGCTGGCAACGGAGGCGGACACGGAAGGATGGTATGGCAGGCTGAAGAACGCGCACGAGCTGACCCGGCGGGCGGTGGATTCCGCCCAGCGCAACGATGCTAAAGAGAGGGCCGCAGCCTTTCAGGCAGCGGCAGCGCTGCGCGAGGTGGAAGCGGGCAACCGGGAGCAGGCGCGTGCCGAGGCCTATGCAGCAGTGAAGCTGGCCCCGAACCGCGATGTGCGGGCCATAGCGGCGCTGGCCCTGGCGCGGGCAGGCGATCCGGCAGGGACGGAGAAGCTGGCCGCCGAACTCGACAAGTCCTTCCCGCTGGACTCGCTGGTGCAAAGATATTGGCTGCCCACGATCCGTGCGGCTGTCTCCCTGGAGCGCAAAGACCCGAACCAGGTAATCGAACGACGGATGGTGCCGAGCAACATCGAAGTTGCCCAACCCACGAACATAACTGTGTACATGAGTCCAATTTATCTGCGTGGGGAAGCCTATCTCATGCTCCACGACGGCAACCGAGCGGCAGCGGAATTTCAGAAATTCATTGACCACCCGGGAGTGGTGATGAATTTTCCGTGGGGCGCACTGGCCCGCCTCGGCTTGGCTCGCGCTTACGCGTTGCAGGGCGACACCGCCAAAGCCCGCGCCGCCTACCAGGATTTCCTCGCGCTCTGGAAAGACGCCGACCCCGACCTCCCCATCCTCCACGCCGCAAAAGCCGAATACGCCAAGCTGCACTAGCCCCGCTGATTAGATCTTCAGTCCGCCTACTTCGTGCCGCACGGGATAATCCACAACGATCGCACGGCAACCCTTCTTCACCCCTACCATGTGCTTCGTGCCCGCGGGGATGACCACTGCAGCGCCCGCGCGAACGCACCGTGTCTCCTCGCCCAGTGTCAGTTCCGCCTCTCCGTCAATGATGTGCCACACCTCTTCGTTGGGATGTGAGTGCGCGTGCAGTGCCGCGCCGCCGTCGATTTCGTAATAAGCGAAGGTCATGTGCTCCGAGTGGAAAAAGCGGCCATGCCATCCCGGTTTGGGCTCTGCTTCCGTAAGCGCGCTCGGATCGATGAATCCCATCTCCATTTACCTCCGCCTGAAAATCTTGAGAACCGGCATCGATTTCGTCTCACATCGATTCCCCGCGAAGGAACTCCGGCGTTCTGTGGACTTGGGCTTGGGACGCGGGGAATTGGCTCCGGGGCTTGGACTCGAACCAAGATAGCGGGATCCAAAGTCCCGAGGCCTACCAGTTAGCCGACCCCGGAGCCGTTCTCTCAAATCTAACAAGAAAACGCGGCGTGCGCCACCGAGCCAATTTCCAGAGAGCGCACCGCCGAATGCCAGATCCCAGGCGAAAGCCTCCTCGAATTGCTGCGAGAAGGGATTGTAACATCCCGTACATAGCACTTCTCGAATCGTTCAGCTTTCCTCCATTCTCGGCATGGATCGCGCGGTTGGCTTAAAGTCAGACAGCGGCCGAGAGACAAAGAAGAACGCGAAAGCGTCACCACTCGGGACTGGTATATTGATTTGACTTCTAGCCGCCGCAGTTATAGATAGTGCTGAAAGATTGCCTGAGATCAATGTACGACTAAGGGAGGAGAATCATGAACCGTAAATCAATTCTTTGTTTGCTCGTGTCTTGCCTGCTGGTCTGGTTGGCCAGTGGATCAGGCTTTGCCCAGGAGGCGGCCCAAAAGGAAGCGGGAAAGAAACCACCACCGCAGGCAGGGAAAACTAAGGCCAAAGGCGTACAGGTGGTAAAGGTGCAGAACCCGACAGGTTTTAGCTATCCCGAAATCAGGTATCTGCAGCTGCCGATGAAGGAGTTTGCCGCTTTCGAAGCGGATCCCAAAGGCTATTTGAACGCCCTACACCCCTTTCCGAATAATGTGGATGTGAATGTAGTTTATATAGTTCATATGCCGCCACCCGGCACCACCAAAGTGGCGCCCACGGAGATGGGCCTTGCGTGCGTACACGATCAAGGGAGCAGCTGTACCTGCGTTACTTCGCCGGCACAATAGTGAGGATCCGGGGAGGCAGATTGAGATCGCGATTGCCATTTGCGGCAATCCCTATGCCTCTGATGACTCGGGCCCAATGAAGTGCGGATCGCTGCCAGTTGCTCTGCCAACGATGGAATGTAATTCCAGCGGCCGCCGGCCGACCCGAAGGGTGCTTGTCTACTGGGAAAGGCCGACGCGGCGCAACAGCACCGGGAAGCGGGGGTCAGACCGCAGGGGGTCTACGGCGGGATCCACATTCAGCCAGACCAGATAGGCTTGGCGTTCCTCATAGGCCTTGTCCAGCCAGGAAAAAGCCTGCTCGCGCTCGCCCAGGGCCGCGTGCACTATCGCGAGCAAATAAGGCGGAAGGTATGCGCGTCGCGATACTTCGCGCAGCTCATCGACTATTCTTAGTGCATCGGTTTTTTTGCCTGCCAGGGCGTAGGCTCGCCCTAGTCCAGCGGAACGTGAGGGGTCGTTTCCCGAGAGCGTGACCGCCCGCTGACAGTTTGCGATCGCTTCCTGATACATGCCCTTCGCTAGGTAACTTGACCCCAGGCAGTCGTAGGCTCGGTCCGAGCCCGGGTCCAACTCCAGCGCTCTTCGGCATTGTTCGATTGCGGCGTCGTATCGGCGCGAAAAGTAGAACACCCATCCCGCTGTGACCTGCGCTCTGACGTACAAGGGGTCGAGTTCCTGCGCCCGGCGAACCGCGACGAGCGCTTCTTCTACGCGGCCCAGCGCCGACAAAAAGAACGCATAGGTGCGTCGCGCCTCTGCATCGCTCGGGTTAAGTTCGATCGCCCGCTTGAGCTCTTTCTCCGCGGACGCCCAGTCCCAGTCCGCGTAGAAACGGGCAGCCCCCAGGGCCGTGTGGGCGCGAGCTAGCGATTGGTCCAGCTCGAGTGCCTTCAGCGCGTATTGCTTGGCTTTGGGCATTGCCACCCCCGAGGGGAGTTCCGGCGTGAACCAGTAGTATTCCGCGAGGCCCGCGTATGCGGGAGCGTAGCTCGGGTCTAGTCGAATGGCCTGCTCGAAGTATTCTTTGGCTTTCCGCTGCTGCGTCGAGGTCCCTTTGTTCAAGTAGTCTCCCCTCAAGTAAGCCTCTTGAGCTGCCGGGACCACCGCGCGCGTGCTGGACAGTTGCGCCTGTGCCTGGATGGTCAGCACACCCTTGATCTCTTTCACGATCGTTCCCGCCAGTTCTCCCTGCAGCGCCAGAAGATCCTTCAGGTTGCGATCGTAGCTTCCCGACCAGAGTTGCGTGTCGGTGGATGCATAGATCAATCGTGCGGTGACCCGGGCGTGATCTCCGTATCGCGTCACCGAGCCTTCCACGATGGCGTCCACATTCAGCTCTCGAGCAATCTCCCCCAGCGGCTTCGTGCCCCCCTTGTATTGCATCACGGAGGTGCGCGATATCACTCGCAGCGCGCCGACCTGCCCCAGATCGGTGATCAGCGCGTCCGTCATTCCATCCACAAAGTAATCCTGCCCCGGGTCATTGGAAAAACCGGCAAAGGGAATGACCGCGAGCGATTCGACGTGCGGCGCTGCGGCGCCCGCTCGCAGGAGCTTCCGCCACCCGCCGGTCCCGTGGAGAAGCACGACACCGGCAATGAGAACCAGCGCGATTGCTGCTGCCTGCCATACCCGCAAAAACGGCCGGCGCCCCTTGGCGGGACTTATCGTGCCTCCCGCTTCGAGGCGGCGGATGTCCGCCAGAATCTCTTTCGCGGATTGGTAGCGGTATTCCGGATCTTTCTCCACACACTTGAGGATGATGCTTTCGAGTCCGGCGGAAACGTGCGGGTTCAGCGCGCTGGGCGGCCGCGGCTTCTCGTGGAGAATGGCGTTCAACAATTGCAGCGGCCCGCGATCGCCGGAGAACGGCCGCTGGCCGGTCGCCATTTCGTACAGCACCACTCCCGCGGCGTAGAGGTCACTGCGGGGGTCGGGGGGCTCACCGCTGGCCTGTTCCGGGGCCATATAAGGCAGTGTTCCGGGCACGACGTGCGATGCTGTGAGAGATTCCGTGGCAGCGGCATCACCTCCGCGCGTTTTGAGCTTGGCCAGCCCGAAGTCGAGAATCTTCAGCCTGTCGTCCGGAGTGACGCGCAGATTGCCGGGCTTCAAATCGCGGTGAACGACGCCGTGCTCATGCGCTGCCGCTAGGCCTTCGGCCAACTGTGCTGCCAAGTGGAGTACTTTCTTTTCCGGGAGCGGGCCCGCGGTGAGCCGGTCGCTTAACGTGGTCCCGGCCACGTACTCCATCACCAGATAATCCACCTGCGATTCGCTCGCAAATTCGTGCAGCGTCTCGATGTTCGGGTGGTTCAGTTGAGAGAGCGCCAGCGCTTCCTGCCGGAACCGCTTGCGCGCGGCATCGTCGGCCAGAGCGCCCGCGGGCAGCACCTTAATGGCCACGTCGCGCTGCAGATGCTCGTCCCGCGCGCGATAGACCTCTCCCATCCCTCCGGCGCCGACTTTCTCGAGTATGTGGAAGTGGCCTAGCGTCTGACCGATCATGCGCAGGGGCCTTCCGCCCCTTTTGGCGGCTTTCCCGCGATGTTAGGCGTAGCTCCGGGGCAAGTCAACGCGGCGAGCGGGTGGATGGTTCGCAATCGTTGGGTTAAACTCAGGGATTGCTGCATACCGCGGAGAGGTGTCCGAGTGGCTTAAGGAGCACGCTTGGAAAGCGTGTGTTGGGGAAACTCAACCGTGGGTTCGAATCCCACCCTCTCCGCCATCTGTACTCCGCGGAGCCTGGCCGGCAGCCAATTTGATATGTGGTACGTCTACATCCTCAAGAGCGGAAAGGACGGGAGGTATTACGTCGGCTCATGTGGCGATCTCAGGCGTCGCCTCCGCGAGCACAACGAAGGACACGATGCATCCACCCGGCCACGCAGACCATTGAGTTTGGAAGCCTACATCGCCGTCAGGGAAGAAGCAGTTGCGCGGAGCCTGGAATCGTATCTGAAGAGCGGATCAGGAATTGCCACTCTGAGGAGTCGAATTTTAACCTCCGAAGCCCGAAGGGCGTAGGAGGTCCCACCCTCTCCGCCATCCTTCGCGCGCGTCACGAAAACCCCACGACCGCATGCGGCACGTAGGGTTCTTCGAGTGCCCTAATCTCTTCAGCCGTCAGCTTCAGCGTGAGAGCTGCCACGGCATCCTCCAGGTGATTTGGCTTTGACGCGCCGATGATGGGTGCCGTCACCACCGGCTTCGCCAGCAGCCAGGCCAGCGCCACTTGCGCCCGCGGAACGCCGCGCTTCGCCGCCACTTCTCCCACTCGCTCCACCACTTTCTTATCCGCGTCCCCCGTCGCGTCGTAGAGTTTCTTGCTCACCTCGTCGCGCTCCATGCGGTTGGTTTGTTCGCCCCACGCGCGCGCCAGCCTGCCCCGGGCCAGCGGGCTCCACGGCAACACGCCAATCCCCTCCGCCGCACACAGCGGCAGCATTTCTCGTTCTTCTTCGCGATTCAGCAGGTTGTAGTGGTCCTGCATGGTGGCGAACCGCGTCCACCCGTTCTGCCGCTCGACATAGAGCGCTTTGCAGAACTGCCACGCGAACATGGACGAGGCGCCCAGGTATCGCGCCTTCCCCGACTTCACCACGTCATGCAGCGCTTCGAGTGTTTCTTCGATCGGCGTTTTGTAGTCCCACCGGTGGATCTGGTAAAGGTCCACGTAGTCGGTGCCCAGCCGCGCCAGGCTCGCGTCAATCGCCGTGAAAATCGCTTTGCGCGAGAGGCCTCGGGCATTTGGCCCCGTGCGTTGCGGGAAGAATACCTTTGTGGCGATCACCACTTCGTCCCGCCTCGCGCATTCCCGCAGCGCGCGCCCCAGGATTTCTTCGCTCGACCCGTCCGAGTAGCTGTTCGACGTGTCGAAGAAATTTATTCCCGCTTCGACGGCGCGGCGAAGGAAGGGCCGACTCGCTTCCTCGTCGAGCGTCCAGGAGTGCGTCCCGCGGCTCGGTTCGCCGTAGGTCATGCACCCCAGGCAGATGCGCGAGACGTCCAGTCCGGTGCTGCCTAGCTTTACGTAGTCCATGGAATCGGCCGGTTCAAAGGCCCGCCACTCCGGGCAGCGGGCTACGCCTTACTGTACCTCACTCAGGTGCCTGGAGTTAGCGCCGGCAGGCGGGTGGGCCAGATCGCCGCACCCGCCCCATGCCTGGAAGGCATCTAAGTATCTAGAGCCTGGAGAATGACTTCCACTACCAGGCAGACCCGGGCAAGCCCCGCTGATTGCTGCCGGAGCAGCTAGGGTCTATACTGAGGGCGTCTGGAAGCAGGAGCAGGCCCATGACCACGCGCCTCTCTCTTCGTCCCTCGATTCTCCTACTCGCCGCACTTTGCTGGATCGCTCTCCCCGCCACTCTCTATGCGGGCCCCGGCGGCGGTGGCGGCCATGGGGGCGGCGGTGGCGGCAGCCACGGTGGCGGTGGGGGCCACAGTGGTGGCGGGAGCCATAGTGGTGGTGGCAGCCACGGCAGCAGTCACTCTGGCGGTGGCCACTCCAGCAGCTCCGGGTACGCGTCTTCGGCCTCAAGGCCTTCTTCCACGTACGGCGGACAATACGGCCACGTCGACCATGCCAATTCCGGTTCGCGGCCCGCGGGTTTTAACAACCTGTCGAGCTTTGCTGCGGTTGACGATGCTGGCCACGTTCACGCCACCACTGCGATGGACGCGAATCTCAGCCACTTGGCCGCGCACGGATGGAATTTTCTCCCCTCTGCCGGCGTGACGCGCCCCACCAGCGCGGCGCGGATGCCTGCCAGACCTGCAATGCCCCCGCGCGTGTCGAATATCCCGGCGATTCGCCCGCTCCGGCCGCACGTTCGGCCCCCGTTTGCCACCAGCAACCCCTTCCCCTACGGCGGGTATGGCTTCTATGGCCCCTTTGCCGGGTACGGCGGCTGCTTCTTCAACGGATTCTCAAGCGTGTGCGGCGCCAATCCGTTCTTCTATGGCGCCTTTGGCCCGAACTACTGCTTCTCGGGAATCGGATTTTCGAACTGCGGGTACGGCGGATTCATTGGCGGCTACGGCTCGGGATATGACGCCGGTTACGGATACGGGCCGGGCCCGGATTATGGCTACGACGTGAGTGGCTCCTCCCCCGACAACTCATACGATTCGCAGAACAACCGCGGGCAAATGGACGTTTACGCCGGCCCCCTCCCGGATGTCAGCGAGAACGCCGCGCAGAATGCCGACGCTGGACCGCCGCCGCCGCCCCCCGCCCAGATCATCCTGAAGGATGGATCGGCCTACGAAGTTACGGAGTATTGGGTCTCCCACGGCGAACTCTACTATCGCCCCGTGACCGGCGGGCTCGACCACGTTTCGGTGGATCAGCTCGACCTGTCCGCCACGGTCGAGGCCAACTCGCGCAATGGCATTACTTTCCAGCTCACGGACCGCCCGCCGGACCACTGAGCGCTCGCGCCCAGGGCGCCCCCGCGCTCCGGCAAAAAATCTTTAACTGATTTTCTTTTTTGAGCAACCGCTCCGAAAACCCTGCCGTCTAATCTTCTTTACGCAGGCATGATGTTTGTCAGCGTCTCTGGGGTGGCTAAGGACGCCCAGCCGAAGCCGCCGGATTCGAGCGTGGTGCAGTGCGACAGATTAAACGAGCCATCAAAATGGTTTTCGGGTTCACCCTTCTGGCCATCGGCATCGTGATGGTGGTCACGCCCGGCCCGGGCTGGCTGGTGATTTTCTCCGGCCTGGCTGTGCTGGCCGCCGAGTTTCTCTGGGCGCGGCGCTTGCTGGATCGGCTGAAGAGCGGCGCCGGTCGCGTCGCCGGTGTGCTTCGGCCCGGCAGCGATCCCTCCTGATTTCACGTTCCTGATCTGGTTTTTGGTCTTTCTCGTCTCTACGGGTTCTGCCCGTTCGGGGGACGCTTGCCCGGCCGCTGCTGTTGCGGCCGTTGCGGATTGCCGCCCTGTCCTTCCGGCAGCGCAATGCGGTGTGCCGACGACTCCAGATAAAGTTTGAACGGTTCGGTGCCGAAGGCCTGTTCGATTTTCGAATGCACTTCGTCCTCGGCGGGCTTTGAGTAGGTGATGCGCTCGCGGAATACCTTTCCGCCGCTCGTGCGTTTCAGCTCGAACACCAGCGTCGAGTCGTCTTTCCATGTTCCCGTGTACTCGTTGATATTTGCTCCGTCGTCGAACCACCACAGGTGATAGCTCTTGGCCTCGTGGTCGTAAGCCATCACCCCGTGCGCGTGATAGAGGCCTTCGGGCCCCTTCAACTCGTAATTGATTACCACGTAAAGGCCGTAGAAGGGCGCTGCACGCCATTTGCCCGTCCCGCTCGGTTTGTCTTCCGGATCCCCCGCAAACCGCACCGTCTCTTCCCACATTCCCGTCCAGATCGACAGCCGCTCGTCCTCGGGGCCTGCGAACGGACTCGGCTGCGGAGGCCGCTGCGCCTGCTGACCCTGCGCGCCCTGCACGGGCCTCTGTTGATCCGCTCCGCCCTGCGCCGGAATTCTCGCAGGCTCCGCCAGCGCCAGCGCGGCCAGCCACGTCAACGCAGCGAGCAGGATCATTGCTTTCAGGATCCATTGTCCCGTGCGCGCGCTCATCTGCCTGCTCCTTCGGGGAAATCGTTCGGCCAGGCCCGGAGTTTCGGGAGCCACCGGCCGTAGAAGATGGATGCTAGCATGTCGTCCGGTGGGCCTTTCGAACCGCTGGCTGCTGTGTGCCCAAGTAGCACAGCCTCCCGATCCTGAAGCTTCGGGATTCGGGACCTGGCTGTGCGCCGTTGCGCTGCTGTCCTCCCGCCTGCCCGCCGAAGCCTCGGCGTATTCCGTCCGGCCAAGTAGCACAGCCACTCCTGGCTGCGCGCTTTTCCAGTCCCGTAGGCGCGTTCCAGCGTTTCCTGTCGGGACCCCCCTGAGGTAATCTTTCTCACGAGCTTTTCTCTTTGCATCCGGAGCCACTGGAGACTTCCATGAATCCCTGGCAAGGCAAATGGGCGTTGGTCACGGGAGCGAGCGCTGGAATCGGCATGGCGCTCGCCCGCCAGCTCGCCGCCTCTGGCGCGCACCTGATTCTCGCCGCCCGCCGCAAGGACCGTCTCGACGAGCTCGCCGCTCGTCTCCACGCCGAGCACGGAACCTCGGTCGAGGTGTGCGCCGCAGACCTCGCGAAGCCCGGCGCGCCCGATTCGTTGTTCGCCTTCACAAAAGGGAAGGGAATTGCCGTTGAAGTTCTGGTGAACAACGCCGGCTTCGGCGCCTATGGCGCGTTCGAAGAAATTCCCCTGCGTCGCCAGCTCGAGATGGTGCAGGTGAATGTGGCCGCGGTCGTCGAGCTCACGCATCTCTATCTGCCCGCCATGCTCGAACGCCGTCGCGGCTATATTCTAATCCTCGCCTCAACCGCCGGATTCCAGGCCGTGCCGTATATCGCCGCCTACGCGGCCACCAAATCCTTCGACCTGTTCTTCGCCGAGGCGCTTGCGGAGGAGGTTCGCGGCCGCGGCGTGCACGTCACCGCTCTCTGTCCCGGCGCCACGTCCACGGAATTCCAGCAGGTGGCCGCGCAGCCGGATTATTCGTTCCGCTCGCCGGAATCTCCCGACGCGGTGGCAAAAGTCGGCCTCGACGCCCTCGCCAAAGGCAAGCCGGTGGTCATCTCCGGCGCGCGCAACAACCTCATGATGCAATCCCAGCGCCTTGCTCCCCGACGCCTGGTCACCTCCATGGCCGCCCGCATCTTCCGGCCGGTGAAGTAGCACAGCCACTCTTGGCTGTGCGCCGTTGCGCTGCTGTCATCCCGCCTGCCCGCCGGAGCTTGGTCGCCGTGGCGACCCTCGGCGTAAGCGCGATATTCCCACCCAGCAAAATCCGGGTCGATATTCAAACCTGCAAAATCCGTCTTCCGCATCTCGATTCGTCCCTTGCCTCGCCCCTGTAGCTCGGGTCGATATCCAAACCAGCAAAATCCCATTCCTATCTGACCGATTTTCGTTTTTCGAATTTCGATTTTCGCTGTTCTAACCCGTCACTCGCCACTGCCTTCTCTGGCTCGTGCTACTATCGCCCCACTCTGATGCGCATACTTGGAACCACATTTCTGGTGATGGGCGTGTTGTGTGCGCTCCTGTTCATTGTCTTTGCCTTCACCGGCGATGCAAACTGGGCCGCATTCTTTATTCCCCTTGTGCTCACCGTCTCCGGACTTCGAATCCGCAGAACCGCTACGGGAATCCTCCAACAAACTCCCTCGGCGCGTGGGCCGGGCGCGGCTTCCGGCGCTTTTGACGCCGCGCAGGCCGCCGGCACACCGACCATCGAGCTTCCCATGACTCCCGACGGGATTGCTGCCGTATCCCGTCAGCTCGCGCGTTCGCAGAAGTGGATGTGGTGGCTGGTCGGCGGCGCGCTCGTCCTTTTCATCGGCATGGGCGTTGTTTTTGGAATCTCCGGCGAGGGTGCTGACGATCGCCGCCAGATGATTGCCATCTTCGGCGGCATGGGCCTGGCCTCAGCCGCGTTCATCGGAGCAATTGTGTGGTTCTCCACGCTCGGGCCCATGCGGCGCGATCTCGTCTCGCCCACCTACTTCAGGACCACCGGACCCGTCCAGCTTGTCTATATCCGCAACGGGCACATGCTGCGGCTGGCCGACCGGGCGTTCATGCTGAGGACCCGCGACGGCGTAAAGGAACTTCGCGCGCTTGGCTCCGGCATCGTGGACCACACGCCCCACGCCCACGTAATCCTGGCCGCCTGGAACGCCGAAGGCGCACAAGTCTTTGCACTCAAAGGCTACACCCCCGACCGTCCACCCCTGTAGCCCGGGTCTTCAGACCCGGGGCCCGTTCCGGCGCCTCCCGCCGTGGGGCTAGTGGCACAGGCATTCTTGCCTGTGCGCATCTGCGTTGCCTCCCATTTCGTACCGCCGCGATACCCGCCCCAGCAATCTCCGGCTCGATACCAACCCCAGCAAAATCTGGATCGATATTCAAACCAGCAAAATCCGTCTCGATATTCAAACCAACAAAATCCGGAGCTTGCCCCGCTTTATCCTCTGCCTCGTAGCCCGTTCCGTTCCTCACCCCTGTAGCCCGGGTCTTCAGACCCGGGGCACGTTCCGGTCTTTCTCCCTCCCCCGATTTTCGTTTTTCGAATTTCGATTTTCGCTGTTTCCCCAGGCCCCTGTAGCCCGAGGCGATATTCCCCCGCAAACTCCGGCACCTCTCCCATTCCCATCTGCGTTTCTGCTCGCCACTCGCCACTGCGTTTCCTGACCCGCGGCCCCTTCCGGCGCCTCCCGCCGTAGGTCTAGTGGCACAGGCATTCCTGCCTGTGCGCATTTGGTCGCCACCCATTTGGTAGCACGCTTTTTGCGCCCCGACTACGGTGTCGGGGCGCCGCGATACCCGCCCCAACAATCTCCGGGTCGATATTCAAACCAGCAAAATCCGTCTTCCGCATCTCGATTCGTCCCGTGTCTGGTCCCCGCGGGGGTAGCCACGGTCAACGCTGTTGTGACCGTGGGTCCGTTCCGCTCCCCGCCCCGTAGCGCCCCGATATCCCCCACAGCAATCCCCCAGTCCCCGCTCATTGATCTCCGTTTTTTTGTCCCGACGCTTCGGGATTCGGGACTGACCCTTGGTCAATATCCCCCACGGCTATATCCGTTCATGGGCTGCCCGTCACCTGACTCATAACATCCGAATAGATGCGGTCCGCCAGAACGTGGTTAGGTTCAGGCGTGATGTGTTCGTATTTGTGGAAGTATCGTTTTACCTCGACGTCTGACATCTTGAAAACCCTGAACGGGTGTATTCCTCTCAGAGTTAGAAGATAGTCTTGCGCGGCCTTCAATTCTGGCCCACCCTCCGCGGCCAACGCTCTAATCGGTTCCCACGTGTTCTCTGATATCTCCGTCTTCGCGAGAAATTGATTATCCATAATGAGCTCGTCGTATGAATGGGCTAAATCCGAAGCATCCACATCTATTACGGAGGAGTAAGCACTGCAGAGTAGGCGATGAAGCTTTTCCACGTCCTTTACAAAATCGTTGATGCTCGCTGCTGGCTTGTTATCATGTAGAATTATCGATTTCGTTTTACTATAAAGATAGAAACGAACTACCGCCACCTGCTTGCGGCATCCGGCATCATTATTAGCGTCGATATAATCTTGATTATTGAAGTAAAAATATGTACTCCCGACGTTTGTCGCCACGATACTGCCGCCAACTTTCGCGAACTGATATACACTGCCAATTTGCTTAGCTGCACTCTCCCGCGGGATTGCAATGTATCCGTTTTTCATGTCGCTAACTAGCTGCCCCAATGCAGTCGTTGCCCAGCCCTTCAGTACAGGTTGAGCGTGGTCGAAGTTAGTGTGGTACTGCACAAACAGTTGCTGGAAATCGAGACGGATGTCTTGGCTCGTTAGCTGAGCGAAAATGCTACTTACATTGTCAACGCGTTCCTGCGTCTCGAAGGAGGAAGTAATTGAGATGCTTAAGGTTTCGAACAAAATCGTGAGCACAATAGACCAGAAGTGTCTCTTCCTCTTTGCCAGCGGATCCCCTGGGTCGACGGGAAAGCAAAACTCCGTGGCGATGAAGAACGGAATGCTCAGAAAAACAACGATCAAGGTGGGTGTGGAAAGTTGCGGCATGGCAGCCCTCCCGCTATTCAAGTGTTCAGCTAAACAGAGCCCAAGAACGCCGATCGAAGTTCCACGTTTTCTCTCGTGCCATCATCTGGACTGCGTCTCTAATAAGCACATGACAAATAAGATGTCAATAATCCGGGATCGCTGTTTAGCGTTGACAACGTAGGGGAGGGACGGTCAACCATCCTCGACATGAGGTTCGCGGGAGACCAGCGGAGACGCCTACCCTGCGCCCGATTCCCCTGTCGGGGTTGATCTTGTCCGTTTATCGGATCAGGAGAGATGTGGCGAAGGGCCGCCGCCCAGTGTTGCTATGATGAGGTGGAGCGTGATTTCCGGCGAAGCTGGCGCCGATTCTCTCAGAGGATTCAGATGTCCATTCAGCAAGATCCTATGGTTTCCGTGCTCCGGCTCATGGCCGAACACTTGAAACAGATACAGTTTCGAAGGCTAACCCGGCCATCTATTGCCCCAACACAACCAGCCACCAGAGAGTTAGTGAACTGGGGGGTTCAAGCGTACTGCCTTCCATGGGTCCGGCATTTTGGAGCGCTCATCAGCGGAATAGTCTCACTCAGCGATAGCGACAACAAAGCTGCCGTTCGTATTGTCGGTCGTTCCTCCTTCGAACTTTGCGCCCATGTTTATTACGTGAAGAAACATGTCAAGCAGCATCTCGATAAGAAAGACTTGTCGGCGGCCTGGACCTTTCTCCTTCCCGTTGCGACTGGAAGTCGTTACATCAACGAAGTAAGCCCAGAAGAAGGTGAGTTATTCCCCGTTCCTCCCCACATCCAGAAGGTGATCAATTGCTTCAAGGAAGTCATGCCCAAGGAAGCGGAAGTTGATTACAGTTACTTGAGCGAATTTTGCCATCCGAACATGATGGCCTTTCAGCAACACTATCGTTGGACGACACCATACGTCTTGGAATTCGTGGATGATGTCCCCTTTGGTGCATTCGGAACAATCGCCGCATCATCCATTCAAGGACTTATGGCCGCTGAAGAATTACTTGGAATCGGCAACGAAGAGGAAGTTCGAAAGGCCATCCGGAAACTCCTCACTGCACTTGTCGAAGAAAACAAGAGGAGCAGCCACGAAGGTGAATGAATGAACTGCATACTCTGTCCGCACCAGGACTGCCCAAAGGACCCGTACGAGTTTCCCGCACCCCAGGATGCTGTTCCTCCACCCAATGGCCGCCTGCAATTCAGGATCGCGGCTCGGGGCCGAGCACGCCTGGCCTGGATCGAGCGGCGGCTTTGATCCTTTCATGGTAGGCGTGTTTCCCGGATGAACGTCCGACACCCTATTCCAGCCGTTTACCTATCTTTGGCTGATACTACTGGTCCAAGAATAGCTCTTCCGCCCCTCTGGTTGAGAAGAGACTTCCCGTAAGCCCTTTGGCGTAAGGGATTTCAATTCTTCCCGCTGTCTTCATCCATACAGAAACCTCCTTCCCGTCAGCCGCATTCAGCCATTTTCTGCGGTCACTTTCTTCGTTAGGCCTAACACTTCGCTTAAAAATGCCCACAATGCCTGTCCATCGGTCCATCAGCGTCTTGTTCGTCTGCCCTATCTTGAGCGCATCTCCTTTTTCAAGCGGTCTCCCGTTCTCCACGAGTAGAGCCACATAGACAACATCGCGGACCGTCGAGGCGTCGGGCATCTCCTTCGATATTGAAGCTGGTTCACCAATACGAATTACTAGACCGAGCTCGAAGCCAAGCTCTTTGGGATGCTTAATCATTTTTGTACCTCACCAATCATTTGCACGGCGTTTCCGATTGACTGCCAGCTCCCGCATTGTATCTGCGGCACAACTTATAAAAGTCGTCCAATGATGGGCCGTATTCCGCGTGCGTCTTCGACACTGCATCGATAACCGACTCCCAGGAGAAGCAAGTCAGTTCCATACGGTCGACTAGCGGCAACGCCCATTCGTCCAGCCACTTCTGCAATTCGACATATCTCTTGCGGTTGGACTGGGCGTCGTACATCTGAACACGCTTGCCGAGACGATCTCGAATTCCGTCCTTACTCATTTGGCTGGAAAATAGCGCGGCATCAATCTGCGACGCGGGAGCCAAGACGAAGAAACCCAGCGACTTGTAAAGAGACATCGGGCGTCCGGCCCTGCGAAGCGTCTCGGCCATGCACCCCACATTCCTTGCCGCTTGGTCGAAAGCCGGTGCCCGCTTCGTCCCTGCGCTGAGGCCGCTGAACACTTTTGCCTCGCACACCACAAACTGCGAACATTCGGGCTCCAACCTTAGCCCGGCTTTCGTCGCAGCGTCGAACAGGAATTGGCCGACAACGCCATCTGCATGGGTCATAGATTCAGCCAGTTGGTCACCCCGGAAGCGAGGCAGAAATGCAGAATACAGGAGCGCCTCGGAGAACCACCGCGCAGTCGGTTCGAAACGAAACGGCAGGCAATCCGCACCGCTCGATCCCGCCGCGAGCGCGAGCCGTAGAAGCCAGCCCTCGTTATAGAGCAGAGTGCCGGGGATGCAGGCCGCTTCGGCGGTAACCGACTCGAGAATCCTTTGAACTTCACACACCACCGTCTTCATGATCACCGCCTCTGTCGATTTGGCCCGGCAAGATCTGGCAAGTATAGCGCGCACGGCCATCTGATCCGGCCTCCCGCCGTTAAATGACATGCCGGACTCGGGCCCTCGCAGACCTCCAGCGCTTCTTTGCGGAGCTTTGCGACCCCGCAACTGCGCGAGCGATCCCCCGTGTGCTCCTCCATCCCGCCCAACTTCTTTCCACCGCTTGAAATCTAAGCTAGACTTGCTTCCAAGAGGTACGAAAAGGAGCGCTGTCGTGTCCGCGAGCAATGGAGTCATCGTCAGAGACCCCGAAATTCTGGGTGGAGCTGCAGTATTCCGCGGCACGCGCGTGCCCGTCCAGGCGATGTTCGACTATCTGGAAGGCGGCGAAACACTGGAAGAATTCCTGGCTGGATTTCCCACTGTCTCGCGCGAGCTGGCTCTCGCCGTATTGGAAGAAGCAAAAGAACGAAACCGCAGTGGCGAGTGACTAGTGGCGAGTGGCGAGCGAGCTGCCGCCCGATCGCCTGCCCCTCCGCCCGCCAGAATTCCTTCACTCCCCCTTGTGCACCTTTACCCCTTTGCAAGACATCCCGGGGAGTCATCTCCCCTCTTCCTCTAAACCTTCAACTTTCGACTTTCGACCTTTGACCCTCAACTTCCTGCAGTGGACTCACCACTCATCACCGAATCTTCTTGACTTCTGTGTTTTACTCTGATACGTTCTCTCCGCGACATCGCCCCCTTCCCAAAGAAGGGGCATTTTCGGGAGTTCCGCATCGGACCGGGCTCGTTCCAGCCCTCGAGTTTCCGCCTGCTCGTTGTGTGACTCCCCAAATTAAACGGAGGGACTTCACCATGCCTCATCAGATCGATCCGCTTATCCGTTGCCATTATCGCGATTCCGGCGGTCGCCGTTGCCGCCTCCCTCGCGAAAAGTCTCACCCAACCTTCTGCACGCACCACGCTCACCGGCCCAAGCCTGACTCTACCCTTCCCGCCGCCGATCTCACCGCCGATCTTCTCGGGCCCCTAAACGATTTCCGCACCAACACTTCCATCAACTACACTCTCGGCCGCCTGCTCATCCTCAAAGCCGCCGATCAGATTTCCGCGCGCGACGCCTCCGTCCTCGCCTACATTTGCCAGCTCCTGCTCCAGAGCGTTCCCGGCGTCCGCAGAGAGATGAACTATTCCCTCATCGGCAGCCCTGAGGACTCGGATCTTCGCGGCGTTCTCCAGGCCACCTCATCCCTGTGGGATTCCGAGGAACAGCCCGAGCCGCAGAGTGCCCGCAAATGAGAACCGCATTTGTGGGACAGGCATTCCTGCCTGTCCTCCTCACTGATGACTGCCATCGAGACGCGCTGCTCAGGAGTCACGCACGCTGGCAGTCTGGAGGGTGTCCCTGTGCTGAAATCCCCTCTCCCTATCCCCTGCATTTTCTTGGATTTGGACACTCCGCTTCATTCCCGAATTTCCAACTCCTGCATTTTCAGGCGTTTGGACACTCCGGTAGGGGGGTGGGGCTCCCCGCCGAAGCCTTGGCGAAGGCGGGGCGATATGGCTCCGTAGAAGCCAAGAGTGTGGTCTCGTTGCCGCGCAGTGCGTCTGGCTGGCCACTGGGCACTGATCACTCGCGACTGCATTTCTGGAACTTACGACCCGGCTTCCAGGAATGTATATCGAGGCGCGGTTCCGGCGTCTAACGACCCAGGATGAACCAGGACTCAACTCCTGAAGCACTCCTCCGTCGTGCAATTGCCGGAGATGAAGATGCCTTCCGCGACCTCTACCGCCAGTTGAGCGGCGCCATCTTCCGGTTCGCGTTGCACATGAGTGGGAACGAAGGAGTGGCGGAAGAAGTTACGCAGGAGGCGTTTCTGGTGCTGGTTCGGGATCCAGGACGGTACGACCCGGGACGTGCCTCCTTGAAAGCCTTTCTTTATGGCGTGGCGCGGAACCACACGCTTCGCGCCATGGAGAAGGAAAGCCACTTCTCCCCGTTCGCTGAGCCGGGCGAGAACGCGGCGGGCGACGTACTCGGAAGAGAGATTTCCGATCCGGGAGCCGACGCGAACGAAGACCTGCTTCGCCGCGAGCAGATCGGCCGGGTGCGGCGAGCAGTGCTGGCGCTGCCGCCCGTTTACCGTGAAGCGGTGGTGCTCTGCGACCTCGAGGAAATGAGTTACGAGGAAGCGGCGCACGCTCTGGGATGCGCCGCGGGCACGCTTCGTTCGCGGCTGCACCGCGGACGCGAAATGCTGGCCACGCGCCTGCGCGCCACGGAGCGGACAGAGGCCGCGGCGGCGGAAGGTTTGCGGCTGGCGCGGCCCAGGACCCAGTTCTCTTAGGGCGGGTGTAGGGCCGGGCTTCAGCCCGGCAGGTTTGTGAGGCGAGGAGTTGGTTCGGAGAAGCGACCAGTTTGGAGAAGCGAGAGGACGAGCAATGAATTGCCGTGAATGCGAACCTCTGCTGGTGGAAGCGGCGCGGCAGAGCAGCGGGACTGAAGCCCGGGGAGACGCCGGCCTTACAGCCGCGCTCGAGCATGCGGCGTCGTGCCCCTCCTGCGCGGAGCGGCTGGCCGAAGAGCGCTCGCTGCAATCGGCGCTGCGCTCGCTGGCCGCGATGGAATCGAAGCGCTCGCCTTCCGCCGGGTGCGAGGCCACGCTGATGGCTGCCTATCGCACCGAGCGCGGGCGCGAGGTGCACGCACGGCGGTGGATTTTTGTCGTGTCCGGCGCGATGGCGGCTTCCTTCTTGGTTTTGCTCGGCGCCGCGCTGCTGCTCTCGACCGAATCTTCGAAGCTGGTGCAGTCGATGTCCTCGAGACTCGGTTCGCTTTCTGCCCGCAATCGCACGGCGTCCTCGCAGAGTCCGTCCATTGCCTCGATTGAGGCAACGGACGAGGGCGCGGAGGGCAGCGCGGGGCAGCAGGAGGAAGTGACGGAGTTCGTCGCCTTCTATCCCGGCGCGGACGTTAGTTCGTTCGATTCCGGCGCGTTGGTTCGCGTGCGGCTGCCGAGTTCCGAGTTGGGAGCCTTCGGCCTGCCGATGGCGCAGGGCAGCGAGGAGCAGTGGGTCAGCGCGGATCTGCTGGTGGGCGAGGACGGCTCGCCCCAGGCGATTCGCTTTGTGCGGCCCGCCGGGCAGGCCGCCAGAAACTAGACGTGCGCGGAATGCAGATCGTGTGCAGCAGAAGGAGAAAGTCATGAGATCGCGGTGGATGCGTTGGAGCTGGCTGGCGGCAGCGGCGCTCGTCTGTTCGGGTGCCGCGTACGGGCAAGCGCCTCCGCCGGCAGGTCCTCCGGGGCCGGGAGGGCGGCATCGCGGCGCCGGGGCAATGGAATTTGGCCGGTTCGAGATGGGGCTGATGGGGAAGACGGTGACTGGCGCGCCCTATTCGGCCCAGATCGTGAGCCAGAGAAGCCAGACGCTCGGCGACGGGACCCACGTGACCCAACAGTCCACGGGCGCGGTGTATCGCGACAGCGCGGGCCGCGTGAGGCATGAGATGAGCATGCCGGCGCTGGGTTCGTTGACGGGATCGAAGCAGGCTCCACGTGTCGTGTTCATCAGCGATCCTGTAGCCGGATATCACTACGTTCTGCACGCAGACACGAAAACGGTGGACCGGATTCCGGCGCCCCCCGCGGACGCCTCGAAAGATCGCGCCGCCCGCCCTCCGCGCGACGGTGAGCAGGTGGCCAAGGAGTCTTTGGGTACGCAGGTGATCGAAGGCGTGAACGCAGAGGGAACGCGGATCACCAGGACGATCCTCGCTGGAACGATCGGGAACGATAAGGCGATTCAAATCGTCACCGAGCGCTGGTATTCCCCCGACCTCCAGACTGTGGTGCTCGTGAAGCACAGCGATCCCTGGTGGGGCGAGTCCACCCTGCGGCTGACGAATATCACGCGGACCGAGCCTGCCGCGGCGATGTTCGCGCTGCCGTCCGATTACGCGGTGAACGACCGTCCCGCGCCGCCGGCCTTCGGGCCTCGCGGCGGCGGTCCGCCGAGGGATTGACGGGATTGAGTTCTCTCGTACGGTGGTCCCGATCCCGAAGCTTCGGGATTCGGGACTGTCGTACGGGAGGTGTATGCCCCCCAAAGCCATGCGGGGCTCTCCGACCAGCCCCGCATGGCTCCCCTTTTTTTTGAGAAATCTCAAAGGGGCGGCGTTCGCTCCGTCGTGGTACAGTTTTCCGCTGAGGACGCGATGGACCCGAGCGAACTCGAACGCCAACTCCGCGCCGAAGGCTTCCGGCGAACCTACGTTTGGCAGGACTCAGCGCACACGCACTATCCCGCGCACACGCACGCCTCGCTGACCGCGCACATCATCCTGGACGGAGAAATGACGCTGACCGTTGCTGGCGAATCGCGCACCTATCGCGCCGGCGAGCGCTGCGACGTCGCCGCAGGCGCCGTCCACGCCGCGCGCATGGGACCGCACGGCTGCCGCTACCTGATTGGTGAGAAGTAGTCAGCAATCCGCGACTCGACTCTTCAATACTGAATTCTCGCCGCGCGTTGACACTGCTGGCGTGTGTGTGTACCTTGACTCGCGCCCAGTCCGGGCGCGCCAGGAAGGGGTCCGATGAGCCGGCCGAGTATCCTTGCAACCCACCCGCTGTTTCCTGAGGCGCGGACGCTGCTCGACGCGCACTGCGACGTCGAGTACTGGCAGAAGGAGGACCGTCCTTCGCGCGCCGAATTCCTCAAGCAGGTGGCGCCGAAAGACGGTGTGGTGTGCCTGCTCACCGAGAAGATTGACAAGGAGATGCTGGCCGCCGCGCCCAAGCTGCGCATCGCCGCGAATGTCGCGGTGGGCTACGACAACATCAGCGTGCCGGACTGCACGTCGCGCAAAGTGGTGGTGACGAATACGCCCGGCGTGCTCGACGAGACCACCGCGGATTTTGCCTGGACGCTGCTGATGTGCACGGCACGGCGCGTGGGCGAAGGCGAAGCGCTGTGCCGCTCCGGCTCGTGGGCGGGATGGAACCTGGATCAACTGTGCGGCGGCGACGTGTGGGGAAAGACGCTGGGCGTGATCGGATTCGGCCGCATCGGGCGCGCCGTGGCGCGCCGCTCGCGCGGGTTCGGTATGAAGGTGATTTACACGGACGCGATCCGCGCTTCCGAAGCCGTCGAGAAAGAGTTGGGCGCGAAGTACGTGGACATGGACATTCTGCTCGCCAGCGCCGACTTTGTGAGTGTCCACGTGCCGATGATGGCCGGGACGCATCATCTGATCAACGCCGAGCGGCTCAAGAAGATGAAGCGCACGGCTTACCTGATCAACACCGCGCGCGGGCCGGTGGTGGACAACGAAGCGCTCTATCAGGCGCTCAAGGCGGGCACGATCGCCGGCGCGGGCATCGACGTGCACGAGCAGGAGCCGAAGATTCACCCCGGGCTCGTCAGCCTGAAAAAGGTCGTGCTGACCCCGCACATTGCCAGCGCGTCCATCGAGACGCGAACACGAATGGCCTGCATAGCAGCGGAAAATGTGCTGGCGTTTTTTGAGGGGCAGCGGCCGCCGAATGTGGTGAATCCAGAAGCACTGGGGTAAGGCGGCTTTGCAAGCTGAAGAGAATCCGGAAGGCCGGCGCTATCAACTCGATGGGAGGAAACGGGAATGGCGATGCTGCATGATTCGTTGCGATTGACGCTGGAGGGCGCGCGGGTCGCGCTGGAAGGCGCGGAACGGCGCGCCCGCGAAATGGGCGTGGCCATGGACATCGCCGTGGTGGACGATGGCGGATACCTGGTCGCATTCGCCCGCCAGGACGGCGCGAAGCTGGGCTCGGTGGCGATTGCGATAAACAAAGCGCATTCGGCGGCCATCCGCAGGCAGCCGACCGGTCCGGTGATGGAAGCGGGCGCGCCGAACCTGGTCGTCAGCCTGGGGCTGGCGATTGGGAGCCGCGCCGCGCAAACGCCGATCCGCGGCGGGCTGCCGCTCGTATTTGCCGAGCAGGTGGTCGGCGCAATCGGCGTCAGCAGCGGGACCGAGGACCAGGACACGGCGGTCGCGCTCGCCGGCGCGGAAGCATTCGGCGCGGCCTGCCGCGCCGAACCCGCCGAGCAGCGGGGATTTGAAGCCGTCGAGGAAGATGACTGACCTGAAGGCGATTGCCCGGGGAATTTTCCGCGAGACGCTGGCCGCGATTGACGTGGCCGACTGCGTAAAATCCTCCATAGTGCGCACCGGGACGATCTGCCGCGTCGGCGATTTCGAATTTGACCTCCGCGATTTTTCCCGCGTCCACGTGCTGGCCGTGGGCAAAGCCGGGGCTGCGATGGCTGCCGGCCTGATTTCGGCGCTGCCTCCTGATGTTTCTCCCACCGGCCTGCTCGTGGTCCCCGCCCAACCGCGGAACAACCTGCCGGGATTGCGGACTATCGTGGCCGGCCATCCCGTGCCGAACGAAGCGAGCTTCGAGGCGGCGCGAGCGGCGCTGGAAATTCTGGCCGTGTGCGGTGCGGACGCGCTGGTATTTATTCTGCTGTCGGGAGGAGGATCTTCGCTGTTCGAGAAACCCTTCTTTGCCGACGTGGGCCTCAAGGAGATGCAGGAATTGAATCGCGTCCTGGTGACCTGCGGGGCGCCCATCGACGAAATCAACGCCGTGCGGAAGCACGTGTCGGCGGTAAAAGGAGGGCGGCTGGCGGCGGCGGCTCCGGAAGCATTGAAAATCACGCTGGGTGTGAGCGATGTGCCGCCAGGGCGCGAATCGGCGCTGGCGTCCGGACCCACGCTGCCGGATCCCACGCGCATCTCGGACGTGCTGCGCGTCGCGCGGCAATACGGCATCGCCGCGAAACTCACCAGTTCGCTCGCCCGCCGGATTGAGAAAGGCGACCTGCCGGAAACGCCGAAGCAGGGCGATCGCGCATTCGAGCGGGCGCATTTCCATCTGGTGCTGGGGATGAACCAGATGTTCCACAGCGCGCACCGTTTTGCCGAGGCCGGCGGCTGCGTGACCGTGTGCGACAACTCGACCGACGACTGGCCGCTCGAGAAGGCGCGCGATTTTCTGCTGGAGCAGCTCGAAACGCTGGGGCGGCAACATCCCGGAAAGCGCGTGTGCGTGATTGCAGACGGCGAGGTGCTCTCCAAAGTGACGGGCGACGGCGTGGGAGGGCGGAACTCGGCGTTCGTGCTCGCGTGTGTCGAGAAGATCGCGGGCCGGCCGATCGCCGTGCTCAGCGCGGGCACCGACGGAATTGACGGCAACAGCCCGGCGGCAGGCGCGGTGGCGGATGGCGCCACGTTCGAGCGCGCGCGGCAGGCGGGGATGGACCCCGAGGATTATTTCCGGCGGAGCGATGCCTACAATTTCTTTTCCGCTTTCGAAGATGCCGTCGAAACCGGGCCGACAGGGAACAACTTGCGGGATTTGCGGATTTTGATTTCAGCGCCGCAACTGTAGCCCTCAGCCCACGAAGGCCGCAGAGCAGTGAGGTAAACCGAAGGATAGAAGCGGGGACGAGAAGCCCAGGCTAGTTGTTGGGCCCAGAGGCGCCGGCGGGCGAACCTGAGCCGGAGCCCGCTTTACGGAGCCGCGCGACGGTCCGGCGCACGCTGTCTTCGAACGCTTCGCTCAAATCTCCGCGATGCAGGACGGTTTCGAGCGGGGCGATTGCGGAGGCGTCGGCGCGCTCTTCCAGCGCATCGAGCGCGGCGCGGCGGATTGGGGAAATGCGTTCGTCCACGTAGGAGAGCAGGCGCCGGGTCGTGTCTCCATTTCGCGCGTCGAGCGTGCCCAGCGCGCGGATCGCCGCGGCGCGCGCCTCCAGCGCGCGGCCGGGCGCGGCCCAGTCGAGCACCACGGGGATCGCGCGCGGATCCTCCAACTCACCGAGGCCGGAAAGGGCGGCGCGCCGCAGGCCATCGTCGGGTGATTCCATCCGAGTGGCTTCCAACAGGACGGCGAATGCGTTCGGACTGCGCAGCCTGCCGAGCGCGCGAAGCGCCGATTCGCGTTCGCGATAATATTTCCCGCCGCGCACCACGGCTTCGAGGCGCGCTCCCACCTGCGGGTCGCGTTGGAAGACGCTCAGAAGCGTCGCCGAAGTTGAAGCCGCGCGCGGATCGGGATCATCGAGCGCGGCGAACAGGGCATCGCGCGCGCGGTTCCCTCCCAATTTGGCGAGCGATTCGATGGCCTGCACGCGCACGCCCCAGAACGAGTCGTCGTGCGCCGCACTGACCAGCGCGTTGATCACCGCATCCTGGCCGGAGATGCCGCCGAGGACGGTAGCGGCGTCGGCGCGGTCCGGGACGGTGGAGGCGTGGCGCAACTGGTAGATCCATTCCCGCGTGGATTTATCGAACTGAACGGTGTCGAGAAATGTGTCGCCTGGATCGAACAGAACCAGTAGGGGCGCTGAGTCCGCGGGAAAGGAGAATGTCTCGTCGGGCTTGGAGACGACGATGGGAAACCGCCTGGCGCCCGCCGCGGTGGTGATTTCCACCTGAGTGGGGACGGTGAACAGCCCCACGGCGCCTTCGATCTTCTGCGTCTGTTTTATTTCCAACCGCACCTGGTGGGCGGCATCGTCGTAGTTGTAACGGATGGCGAATGCGGGAGCGCCCGCGCCGTAAATCCATTGCTGGAAGAACTGGTCCACATTTCGCGACGTGGCCTCTTCGATCGCGCTGACCAGTTCCGCGGTCACCGCATTGCGCCCGCGGTATTTTTCGAGGTAGTGCTTCAGCCCGGCATAGAAATCCGCAGGGCCGAGCTCCTGTCGCAAGCTGTACAGCACCAACCCGGCCTTCGAGTACACGTTGGGCGCGTACTCCATCGAATCGGTGAAATTGGAATAGACGATGGGCACGGGGAACATGCGGTCTTCGGCCAGCCAGTCGCGGGCCTCGTTCCAGCGCGTGTAGTCGGCCTCGTCGCGGCCGAACTCGTGCTCTTCCCAGATGTACTCGGCGACGGTCGCAAACCCTTCGTTCAGCCAGATGTTCGTCCAGTCTTTGCAGGTCACCAGGTCGCCAAACCATTGGTGCGCCAGTTCGTGGGAGACGAGATCGTCTTCGCGCATGGGATGCTCGGCGGCGGTCGCGGGATTGACGAGGGCGCGCGTGGCGAGCGTGGTGGCGCTGGTATTCTCCATGCCGTCTTCGGTGAACTCGTCCACGGTCACCTGGGCGTACTTGGGCCAGGGATAGGGAACGCCGAATGTGCTCGAAAAGAAATCGAGCATCGCGCGGGTGTGCTCGAAGGTCGGATGGATGCGGTCGCCGCGCCCGTGGGGGGCGTAGTAGGTCACCGGGATCGAATGCCAGGTGTCGTCGGCGCGGTCAAATTCTCCGGCGACAACGCTGATCAGATAGGTGGAAAGCGGCGCGTCCTCGACCCAGTGCCAGACGATCTGGCCATCCGCCGCCGGCGATTTGCTGTCGAGCCGGCCGTTGGAGATGGTCTCCCAGTTGGCGGGGACAGTCAGATAGGTGTCGGTGGTCAGCCGGTCGTTTGGATAGTCGTAGGTTGGCAGATAGAAGCGAGTGTCCTCGGCTTCGCCCTGCGTCCAGATCTGGCGTGGCCGGTCAGGATAGTTTTTATCGGGAAGGATGAAGAACAATCCCTGGCGCGGCGAGCCGTCGTAGCGGATTTCGACGGCGTGGGGATCGCCGCGGCGTGCGGGCGCCGGAAGCGGCACGATGAGTTTGGCCGGCGCCAGCTCGAACTGCGCACTCGCGCCATCCAGCGTCACGCTTTCGATCCGCAGGTCGACGCTATCGAAGGCGATCGCCGTCGCCCCGTCGCGCAGCATCGCCAGACGGTGAGTAACGTCGCCGATCACTTTGCGCTGGTTGGTGTCGAAGGCGAGGCGGATGGTGGAGTGCTGGAGGTCGTAGTCGCGGCTGGGCGCAAAGGGCCGGTCGGCCCGGCTGGGGCCGCAGAAGGCAAACACAGCCAGCAGCAACGCAGCAGCCGTCAGCAATCTTTTTGCGGCGAACCGGCTTTGGGCCGGCCGCAAACGCACAATCCGTCCTATCATTTCACTCCTGGCAAAAACTCTATACTAGCATCCCGCGCGGTTCCGGGCTGGCAGCGGGAGAAGTGCAGCACACACAGCGAATAAAAATCGTCTCCCGATTTGGGCGGCGCGTCAACGCCATTTGCCGCTAACGGTGCGGCGCGGACTGAGGGGCGACGCGAGAGATCAACAGACCCTGGATGAAAATTGAGCCACGCACGTTTCAGTAACGACCTACCGCCGAGAATCAGCGGGGCTGCTGGGAGGGGACAGGTCCAGGGTGGATCATTCTAGTTTTATATTTTTGGTATTGCTCCTCCGTGCCAACGAAAAATCCGAACTGACTCAGAACTCCTTCCCGGGTCCCCTCGTGCTTACCCCAGATCATGCCCTTACCGTTCCGATAGTCTGTGGAGATTTCCTGCAGCGCGCCGTCGGCGGAATAGTAGAAGTATTGGTCGTCGGCTCCCCGCTCGGGCCCAGGGGACGAGGTTGCCAGCGCACCGCTTGTCGGAAACCGAAAGATCTTGACATCCCCGTCGGAGCGGACGGCTGGAGCATCCTTCACGTTGTAGTCCAGCAGCACCCATCCCACGTAGCCTTGCGGCACGAGGAATCTGGACGGACGCAGATTGGGGTCGTGCGCTGGTTCCAGCACTATGTCCATGTGCAGTTCTGCGCCCGGCCGAAGCAGCAGGGGGTGGGGCGGACTCCATGTCTTGAAGCCGGGAGAGGAGACCTCCAGAAGTATTTCTGTGGAGGGGGGAACCAGTATTATGAAATTGGGAGGGGCGGACATAGAGAGCCATTTTTCGGGGGACGCCGCCCGCGTGAGTTTGAACCGGGCGTCGACTGGGGCCCCATTCAGGAGATCTGTCGTTGACCCTGTCACGACCCCGGCTTTGGGGCCGAGCTTTATTGCAAGGTCCGCCTCCGGGGAGGAAGGCGCGATGGTGACAGTGGGGAATACGTCATTGCTGTAAAGTGATGCACGCATATTCGGGTAGCCGGACTCTTCTTTCATTGCGAAGACGGCATACCTACCCCAGCTCAAGCCGTCGATTAAGAACAATCCCTTCTCATCAGTCTCCACGAATCGAACAAGGGTAGCTCGCGGCCGCCCGTCAAGGGGCTCAGCGTTGACTTTAGCATTTTGCAGGGCGACGCCATTTTCATCCATTACTGTGCCGCGAATAAGTCCTCCTTGCTGGGCGCGGGCCGACGGTCCCGAGGCCAGGAGAGTCAGGGCTAGTCCGAAGCACGCTGCCCGGGATTTGCTCATCGTGGTTCCTATGGCAAGCGATGTTGATTTCCACCTTGGGAGCGTATGTGATGGCTGCGCGCCCCCTCCGACCTCAGTGCGGGGTTCCCGGCGGCAGATTGGTTGCGGCCCAGTCGCGCCAATGAGACAGATACTTGGCCTCGTTCTGTCGGAATTCATCGAACGCGGGTGTCCATTCATCCTGGCCGGTGATCTCGCCTAGGCCGACCACGGCATGGTACCTCACCCATGCATCACTATTGGTTAGCAATTGGGAGAGCGGTTCCAGTGCGTCCGCTGAATGAGTCTGGCGAAGGGCGACGACCGCCCACCGAGCGATTTGCTGGTCGTTTGTCTTCAGGAGTCGCTGCAACGCCGGTATGGCCTTCGGGTCATTCAAGCCCGCTAGCGAGCCGGCAAGCACAGCGTGAAGCTCGTCAGGCAATTGTCCTGGCTGACGCAGGTTTGTCTCCACAATATCCAGCCCCGTCATATCATTGCGGCTGACCAATCTTGACGCAATACGCAGCTGCCGCTGGCCGGAAGTCGCCTTCAGCGCATGGCGCAAGGTCTCGGTCGCAAACGTACCTGGAGTCGATCCAAGCGCGTCAAGCGCAGAGGCAAGCTCTTCGTCTGTTGAATTAGCCTCCGCGAGTATCTCACCGAGCTTGGCCACCACTTGATCCAGAGAGGGGCCGCTGACGAAGTGTCCGTTGGGTACGGCCGGCAAAAAGGGGTAGAGGGGATCCGCCAGGGCGTAGCTTGTTCCTTTGCCTCTCAGAAAGAATATTCCGTATTGGCCCTGAGGCACTGGACGAATTGCGCCGGGTGCCCCAGATTTCAAGAACTCGAAGAGCACGATGCGACCCTCCAGCTCTCCTTTCAATAAAGCATCTATGGCGAGTGTGCCCTCTAAAATTTCCACTGGGGCGGAAGCGGCTGGTTGGCTCGCACGTCTTGCTTGCGTCTCGCTGATAGACGTCACACGACCGACGACGATAAGATCGCATCCCTCCACCAAGGCCGGTAAATCGATGGGGTGAACGAGCGTTCCGCTGAGGAAGGTGCTCCCCAAGATTGCGAATACAATCGAGCCAAACCCCCGCCAAAGCGCAGTCGTCTTCGATGTGGCCGACATAATTGACCTACGGAGCTGGGCTCACAATTCCGGTGTGAGCGGCATGATCGATATACTTCTGCAAGGTATCCGACTGCACGCGAGGAGCGGACGTCAAACAAGCTCCGACGCGGTAGTCCTGGCCCCAGTGCTGGACCGCGGCACCGTTTTGTTGGGTGTTGTAAACAGGGGTTGGAGTGCGATCTGGCGTTTCGCCGCCAATCAAATCTGCAATTGTGCCGGAACTTGAAGTAGGCGCACAAGCGGGATCACCTCTCCGCCAGTTTTGGCCCGCATAGTCAGACGCGACCGCAGTGGTCCAGCTCTCATTAACTTCGACTGGCGGGGACATCGGAGAACCAAAATTATCAAGCACTGTATTGAAGATTAGTATATTCCAGACGTAGGTTGAATCCTGGGAGTAGATGGGAACTGGATGCGAAGGATCTGCGCCGAACGAGTACGGAGCGCGGACCGTCAATTTGTACGGGTCTGATGTCTGGCCTCCAACCGTAACCGTTACGCTCACGTCGTTGGCGGCCGTGCTCTGCCCCGTACTGGTAACCTGTACTGTTGCAGACGTGGTCGTGGACAGACTTACCTTGCTGGCACCATTGGTGATCGCCCATTGGTATGAGGATCCGCTCCCGGCGGCAGTCAGCGTAATCTGATTCGCGTAGCCTGAAACGCTTATGCCGGCGAACCACCAAAGCGTGTTGGGTCCACTGATGGTGGGCTTGACGTTGAGATTGCCGCTTGGCTGCGCTCCGCCGTTCGGGCACTTCGCTCCTGTCTCGTAAATCTGTAACAATCCCGACGTCTGGCTTGTGGTCGAACCCGTGCCCATGCCCGTGTGATTGCCGTAATTGTCCACCGTGGCGATGGAGGTGTCCGCGGTGCTCCAGTTGTTGTAAAAGGCGTCGCTCACGTCGATGTAGGAGTTGCTGCAGGGCTGGTAGCCCTGGACGAACTGCTCCTCCAGATAGCCCAGCGGTATGTCCAGGGGGTCGAAGAGAAATGCGATGGTGTTCTGGCGAACCCCACAGCATCCCGCGCAGCCATAAGCCGCGTAGCCGTAGGTTTTGTCGAACACGATTTTGCCCTCAAAGAGCGCGCCCGTGCTCGTGTTGGTTAGATCCTGAATCTCGTAGGTTCCTGAGGAAACGGTTGCCGGCAGGACGTTGCCGTTCTTGTCCGGGATATGCTCGCGGATGAGCTTGCCCACGTCCACCCACATTTGATCACCGGGCTGGAGGGTTTGCTGCATCTCGTATTGCTGCGCGCCGGGATTGTAGTACAGGATGAAGTCGGCGAGCGCGGGCTTTGTGCCGCCATTGCCGACGGTAATGAGCGAGTCGTGTTGAGCGTCGTACTCCCACAGGCTGCCCACCCAGTGGAAGGCGAGCTGATCGGAGAAGGGCGTCTGCGCGCCGAAGGCAAACGTGGGGTCGAAGCTGGCAGCAACCGCCATCAAGCCCTCGGGAGGCCCGCTGCTGACGAGCGTTACGGATGTCCAGTTTGCATTTTGAGGAAGCAGGGAAGCGTTTTGCAAAGCGCCGACATCGAGCCGCACGGTTTGGTAGGGCCCCAAATGGAGAGATGGGCCGGCGGCCTTGCCGGTTGCCGCTGTGTTTCGCCAACCGAAGCTCACCGCGGCGTCCACGGGGTTCGCGGTGGTATTGCGGATAAAGACCCGTGGCTGGAGCACGATGCCGGGAGGAAACCCTAGCGCTGGATCGGGGCTGGCCAGTGGCAGCATGGGCGCACGCAGCGTCCATAGGCCCGTGTGTGCGAAGTCGCGTTCGGCAAGCTGGGTAGTGGGGTCATGGTCAAACATTTTTAGCAGCGCGGCGAATCCTGCATTCTGGTCGAAGAGAAAATGCAGCGTGCTCAGTGAGCCGGCGTGAGCGGCGGCGGATACCTTGACGCCGCCATAGGAGCCGGTAAGGCCTCCGGCGGCGGCCAACTGGCGGACGGAATAGCGGTTCATGGCTCGCGGGGCGAGCGTCACCGGCTGGTCGAATTCCTTTCCGCTCGAATCGTAGATGGCGAGGGTGAGCGCGAGGGGGTCGGCGCCCATGTTGGTCAGAATCAGGTAGTCGCTGGTGGAGTCCAGGGGTAACCACCAGATGCCCTCGCGGCTACCCGCGGTGTAGGTGGAAAGCTGTATGGAAGGGTCGAGATGGAAGGCGAAGGGATGTCCGACTCCGTGAATCATGGCCATGGCCCAGAGGACGGCAACGCTCGGGGCCTTGTAGCGGAGGACAACGGAGCCGTAAGTGTTTACCAACTGGGGGGCGACGCCGCTGATCGCTGCGTCGATGTGCACGGTCGCCACGTTCTTGGGTCCGATGATAACTGGCTGGAGGGCAGTTTCGGTGCCGTCGGTGGAGCGCAGGAATGGCGTTACAGTTAGATCTCCGCTGAGCTGGTTATTGCGGAGCTGAATCTCGCTGCTCCAGCCGACTTCCGTCGTCCAGTATGGCAGAAACTGCTCCTGAGCCACTGCCGGGGGCGGAGACCGGAAAGGGAGCGAAGATTTTTGATGTGAGTGGGGCGCGGGGTTCGATTGCGCAGCGACGCCGGGTCCGAGCGCCGCGGTAAGCAGGAGGCTAAAGATCATCATGGAGCGCATGCGGAGGCGTGCAGGGCAGAGCGGCAAACGCCAAGTGGCCCGCGCAGCAGCTCGTCGACGCTGCGCGTTTGCAACGGGGAACGCAGCGAGAAATCGAGCGATTGAGAGGGAAATCCTGGGCCCAGGCATACACCCTCCTCTCATGCAATCGAATGAGTGGCGTGGATTCTGGGGGGGGGCGGTTATTTGTCAAGTGAAAATATCGTGAGGGTAATAAAAGGGACGATATGTCCACCGCGCGTGAAGAGAGCGGCATTTCGGCGGTTTCCAGCGGGGGTCGTTCGGAATGATGACGATTGCTGACTGGATTGCGGGTAGTGTGTTGTTGGCCAATCTTCCGGTGCCTGTGTACTGGCTGGTGCTGCATTCCGCGGTCGGATTCTGGCGGCGGCACGTTCGCGCGGGGTACGCAGTGGCGATCGTGACGGGATGGGGCAGCGGCTCGGCGCTGGCTTGGCTCTATGGAAGCCGGCTGCTGAATGCCGCTGCTGTGCCGGCGCCCATGAAATGGGCGGGAGCGGCATTGATCGCGTTCGACGTGTGGGTGATTCTGCAGGTGGAGCGGCATCTGGGCGCCCACCGGATGGTCGGCCAGGCGGAACTCACCGGCGGCGGCGAGATGAAACTGGACGGTATCTATGCACGCGTGCGGCATCCGCGCTACGCCGCGATGCTGATCTCGACGCTGGGAGCGTGCCTGATGGCAGCGCGCCCGCTGATGTGGTGCATCGCGGCGGTATGGGCGGCCGTCGTGGGGTTGATGGTTCGCGCGGAGGAACGCGAACTGGTGGCGCGATTCGGCGCCGCGTATGAGGAGTACCGGCAACGAGTGCCGGCGCTCGTTCCGCGCAGGAGTGGAGGGACGATCGGGGGCGGCACGGAGGCTGGCGGCGAAGGCCCTGAGAGAAGTCAATGAACGGAGATCGCAGGGAGCCAGCAGAGCAAGCGCCAGCAGGTGTTTGTCGAGGGCCGGCTCGGGGCCCGGCTCCTTTCGTTTCCCGTACGCGTGCGCGATTTGCGGGGGCGGTGGCCCAGCGTTAGGATTTCCGCGTGAGCACCTACGTCTGGATGCGGGTGCTGGAATCGGTTCCCCGGCGCTACGACTTCGGCATCCGGCTTCTCTCTTTCGGCCATATCGAAAGGGTCTATGACGGAGTGGCGCAGCTCGCTCGCGGGCCCGACGTGCTTGATCTGGGCTGTGGCACGGGGAATGTCGCGCTTCGCCTGGCGCGGCGGGGCTTGCGAGTCATCGGGGTGGACCTCTCGGCGGAAATGCTCGATGTGGCCCGGCAGAAAGTTCCGGCGAGCTTGGGCGTGCGCTGGGTGCAAACCAGCGCGCTGGAATTGATCGATCATTTCCAGCCCGAAACCTTCGATACCATCACCAGCGTTCTGCTGCTGAGCGAACTGAGCGGGGCCGAACAGAAAGAGACGCTGCGGCAGTGCCATCGGCTGTTGCGAGCGGACGGACAACTGGTCGTCGCCGACGAGGCGCGGGCGTCCACGGCAGCGCGCCGCGCGTTACACAACCTGGTGCGATTGCCGCTGGCCGCCGTCACCTACGCACTGACGCAGACGACCAGTCATGCCGTGCGCGATCTAGGGGCCGAAATCTCTGAGGCCGGTTTCATCGAGATGAGGCGAGAAACGAATCGCCTGGGCGACTTCGTGATCGTTGAGGCGAAGAAGCGCGAGCGAAGGGATGCGACGGCTGACTGACTTCTTGCGGGACGTGGCGCAGACTTGTCTGCGGATGCTGCGGTGGCCCACGGAGCCGCGGTTGATCGCCGTGGGCCGGCCCGGCCGGGAGTCGCCGGTACTGGTGACGTGCAACTATGACCTCACGGTGCGGCGGGTTGTGCGGGCATTGCGCGGATTAAACGCCTACCTGCTGGTGGCACCCACGCGGGGCATCAATGTATGGTGCAGCGCGGCCAGCGGCGACTTCAGCGCGCATCAGGTGATTTCCATATTGCGCACCAGCGGAGTAGGCAGCCTGGTGGATCACCGGCGATTGATCCTGCCGCAGTTGAGCGCCACCGGCGTGGAGCGCAAACTCATCGAGCAGCGCACCGGCTGGCACGTCGTTTTCGGCCCGATCTATGCACGAGACCTGCCGTCCTACTTGGCCACGGGACACAAGACGGAGGCCATGCGGCAGGTTCGCTTCCCGCTTTTTGATCGCCTGGAGATGGCCGTGGCCTGGGCGTTTCCGATCTCGGCGGTGGGCGGGCTGGCTCTCGCCATTGGGTGGCGGCGCTTGCTGTTTCCATTCTTAGCGATGGCGTGGGGAATGTCTCTGGCGTTGTACGCGCTGTTCCCCTGGCTTCCGGGAAAGATCGAGAGCGCCGGCCGGAAGGCTCCGGGATGGACGCGGTACCTGATCTTTTTCGACCCGGCGGTGCGGCGAAATTTGACGATCTGGATGTTGTTTGTGGCCGGCCTGGGCGCGTACGGCTTCCAGCAGGGAATCTGGAATGTCAAAAGCCTGGCGGGCTGGTCACTGGCTTCGTTCCTGGTGGTGCTGCTGATCAGCATGGACTTGGCCGGAAGCACACCGCTTTACAAAAGCGGGCTACACGAGGACCGTTTCCTCCACATTGTGCTGGACGAAGCGGCATGCCAGGGCCGATCGATGTGCTGGGAAGTTTGTCCGAAGAATTGCTACGTGATCGACCCGGACCGGCACAAAGCCGTGATTGCACTGCCGAACGCCTGCGTACAGTGCGGGGCGTGCGTGGTGCAGTGTCCGGAAGACGCGCTGGCGTTCGCGACGCCTGCTGGAGAGCGTATCCCGCCGGAGGTAATCCGCACTTACAAATTAAACATGCTCGGCAAGCGCGCCAAACAGGCGACGCCTAGCGCGAACAGATAATCCGTCTCCAAATGGATTCGGCTGCCGCGTGCGGCACATGAGACTCGTGCTGCGGGGGCGCGGCGGTGCTACCATCGTGGCAGCCCTGCCAGTACTGCTTCGCGCGACGGCCCGCCACCGGGCAAAGCCGCGGGGGAGGCAATCCATGAAATCGAATCGGCGCAGGAAGCAAACTGCGCGAACTGAAGAGGGCGGTCTCTCGCGGCGGGAGTTTGCGCGCGGCGCAACAGTCGCAGCTGCGGCAATCGCCGTGATTCCGGGCGGCGCGCTTGCTGCGACCGCTCTCACCGCGCTCCCTCAGCAGCCTGCGGGAGAGGGCCCGAAACTATCTCCTGCGGCGATGGCGGAGGTGGAGGCGAAGGTCGCGGAAATCCTGCGGCGGTATGGCGACCGGCTGGACGAAGCGCAGAAGGCGGACATCCGCCGGCTGGTGCGTGAAACGCAGGCGCATCTCGAGGCCCTTCGCGCGTTTCCATTGGAGAACAGCGACGAACCAGCGACGATTCTGCATCTCCCAGGACCACCGGCTCGCCATGCTCCGGCAGCGCCGGCAGCGGCAAAACCATCCGTGAAGCCTGGGGCCTGAGCATGTACGTAGAAGAAACGCTCTACCTCACAGTGGGGGAACTGGCCGAGCGGATTCGAACCGGCGCGATGACTCCGGTCGAGCTGACGGAGAGTTATCTGGAGCGAGCGAAGCGGCTAGGACCGCGCTGGAACGCGTATGCGCGGCTGATGCCGGAGATTGCGCTGGAGCAGGCGCACGCAGCGCAGCGGGAAATCCGCGCGGGGCGCTATCGCGGGCCTCTGCACGGCATTCCGTATGCCGCGAAGGATCTGCTGGCGGTGCGCGGGGTGCCCACCACGTGGGGCGCGCGTCCCTACGCCACGCAGCAGTTCGATTTCGACGCCACGGTGATCGCGCGGCTGCGGGAAGCAGGCGCGGTGATGCTGGGCAAGGCGGCGATGATCGAACTGGCAGGCGGCATGGGATACCGGTACGCGTCGGCATCGCTGACGGGCGCGGCCAAGAATCCGTGGAACGAAGGTTGCTGGACGTGCGGCTCGTCGAGCGGCTCGGGGGCCATCGTAGCGGGCGCGCTGGCTGCGTTCGCGATCGGAACGGAGACGTGGGGCTCGATCGTATGTCCTGCGGCGTTCTGCGGAATCAGCGGGCTGCGGCCGACCTACGGGCGAGTGAGCCGGCACGGCGGGATGGTGCTATGCGCGTCGCTGGACAAGATAGGACCGCTGGCGCGGAGCGCGGCTGATTGCGGAACCGTGCTCGCGGCAATCGCTGGGCATGATCCGAAGGATGCGAGCTCGCTGCCGCGCGAGCAGGCGGCGTTCGCGTATCCGGGACCGGGCGCGCCTCCGCGGCGATTGCGCGTAGCATGGATCCCGGAGCAAATGAAAGACGCGCAGCCGGACGTGCTGGCGGCGGCGGACAACGCGCGGAGGGCGCTCCAGGCCGCAGGTGCGAGTGTGAGGAACGCAAAGCTGCCGGAAGGTCCGTGGGAGCAGGCTGCGAGCGTGATCGTGGCTGTCGAGGGCGCGTCGGCATTCGACGACCTGATCTCCTCCGGCCGCTCTCTCGAACTGGCCGATCCGCTAGGTAAAATCGGCGGGTTCATCAACCAGCAGATATCCGGCGTGGATTATCTGCGGGCGCAGCGGGCGCGGGGGGTTCTGCAGCGGAAAATGGGGGAACTCTTCCGCGACTACGACGTGATTGCCGCAGCCACGGAAAACGTGGTGGCCACTAAACTGAGCGCAAACCTGGAGACGGAGATTCCCATCGCCGATCCGCTCGGCGCCATTGGAAATCTGTGCGGGTTGCCGGCCATCAGCGTGCCTTGCGGATTCGATTCGACAGGCTTGCCAGTGGGATTGCAGCTCGTTGCGGCGCCGCTCGGAGAGCACGCGGTGCTGGCCGCGGCGGAACTCTACCAGCGGCACACGGAGTGGCACCGCCGGCGGCCGCCCGCGGTGTGATGAGGGGGCAGAACAGAGGCAGTCTTTGCGTTCCTCGCTCTTGTTTCGCCGAAGCCTCAGAGCGATTGCACAGGCACGATTGCCTGTGCTACATGGGGCGCGCAGGAATCAGCGTTTTCGGGAGGGAACTCATGCGCCGCGTCTTGTTCCCGCTGTTGGCCGCCCTATTCGCAATCCTGTGTACACCGCCGCGCGCAGGCGCGCAAATGGGAAAGATGGTGAGAATTCCCGCGGGCTCGCCGGAAGACCAGGCGCTCGCAACCGTCAACGCAGCGGCCACCGCCGCGGAGAAGATCGCACTGCTCGATAAATTCATGGCGGAGTTCGGAAAGGGCGACCTGGCCATCGTGGCCGATGAGCAGTACGTGACGATTTACGCGGGTGAAAAGCAGTACGACAAAGCCTTCGAGTACGCCGATAAAGGGCTGGCGGTGGATGCGGATGATTACGGCATCGCATATTCGGGGTTCCGCGCCGCGCAGGAGAAGGGCGACGTGGAGCGCGAATTCCGGTACGGGCTGGCGCTGGCGGACATCGTGTCGCGCTATAAACAGAAAGGGCCGCCCGCGGGCGAGGTGGAGAGCACGTGGGAGCCGGTGAAGAAGGAAACGCTGGCCGGGGTCGCCGAGGGCATGAACTACGTGTCCGCTTCGCTGTTCAACGCGGCGCGCGGCATGCAGGACGTCAAACTGCAGGCCACACTGCTGGAACGTTACGCCATCGCGTTTGCGGATTCGCCGTATGCGGAACCGGCGCAGACGCTCGTGGCCGACAGTTACCGGCGCCAAGGTAATTACGCGAAGATGACCGGCTTTGCACAACAGGTGCTGGCGAAGGACCCGAACAATATTGCCATGCTGCTCCTGCTGGCCGACGACGCAAGCGATCGCGGCGTGAATCTCCCCCAGGCGGATGAGAACGCGCACAAAGCGCTGGAGCTGATCGCCAAGGCGCAGAAACCTGCGGGCGCGACCGACGAGCAGTGGGCGCAGCGAATTTCCGTGCAGCAGGGAATCGCCTGGACGTCCATCGGCCAAGTGGCGATCCAGAAGAAAAACGACGCCGGGGCGCTCAGCGCCTTCCAGAAAGCGGCGCCAATGCTGAAGGGCGAACCATTCCTTTACGCGCGCAACCAGTACCGCATGGGGTTTGCGCTGCTGAATTTGAAACGTGTGCCGGAAGCGAAGACGGCGCTCACGCAAGCCGCGTCGCTCGACACACCGTACCGTTCTCTTGCACAGGATAAACTGAACAGCCTGCCCGCCGGTCCCGCGAGGAAAAAAGCGCCGTAGGGAATCGCGGCGGTGAAACCCGGAATCCGGAGGACGCATCCATCCGATACAGTGACTCCGATCGAACCGCTGCGCATAGATAGACGGCCGCGCGCCGGCGCGCGATTCCTGCTCGGCACAGTTTTTGTCGCCTGCGCCGTGGCGGCAAGCGTGCGCATGGGGGCGATTGCCAGTTGGACTGGCTACGCGCGCGCCGAAGCCGCCGGAGACGTGGTGGTGGAGTCGCGGCAGCTCGAAATCGGCGGTGCGCTGATCACGGTCAACCTTGTTGCAGGGCGGACGGACCTTCCCTCACAACGGCTGTTTGCCTGGGTAACGCGCGCAGGCCGCGCCGTGGCGATGTATTACGGCGGCTTCCCGGTACAGCGCGCCGAGGTCAACGTGCGGCCCACTCCGGGACGCGACGGCGTGTTCCACGGCTTCACGTTTTGCCCGGATTCCGGGACTCTCACGACACGAATTTCCGTGGGCGAGCACACGAGCGAAGAAGAGCTTGCGGACGACTGGATGATGACTCACGAACTCGTGCACATGAGTTTTCCCGCCATGGCCGACGAACATCACTGGATCGAAGAAGGCATCGCCACGTACGTGGAACCGATCGGACGGGCGCAAGATGGGCAGATCCCGGTGGAATCGGTGTGGCAGCAACTGGTGGAAGGGCTGCCGAAAGGCGAACCGGGGCCGAGCGACGGCGGCCTGGACCACACACACACCTGGGGACGGACGTATTGGGGAGGCGCGCTCTTCTGCGTGATGGCGGACGTGGGAATTCGGCGGGCCACGAAGAACCGGATGGGCCTGGAAGATGCGCTGCGAGGAATCGTGGCAGCGGGCGGAACCATGGATCACGACTGGACGATCGAGCGCGCATTCGGGACGGGCGACAAAGCGACCGGCACAACCGTTCTGATGGGACTCTACGAGAAAATGAAGGCGGCGCCGGCTCCGGTGGATCTGGAGCAATTGTGGCGCGAGCTGGGAGTGGTGGCGAACGGGAGAAACATATCGTTCCGCGACGATGCGCCGCTGGCGGCGATCCGGAAGGCGATCACGGAGCCGCCGAGAGCGAAGCTGGCGCCGGTAAAACCCTGAAAGCGAAATTCGAAATTCGAAAGTCGAAATTCGGAAAAACGGCAACACTCGCCGGCCGCATGCCCCGTTCGGGAATTAGCGGAGGGCGGAATCGCGGACGCGGATGAAGACGACGCCGTGTCGCGGGACAGTAGTTTCGAAGGCTGAATGGAAGTAGCCCAGGTCGCGGCGGGCCCACAGGTCGCGGACGGCGGCGCTCTCGCCGATTCCGAGCTGCTCGAAGCGAACCGTCATGGATGCTTCATAGGTGCCGCGGTTGAACAGGCCCACGGCCTTCGAGCCGCCAGCGAGCGGCTTCATCCAGATTTCGAGCGGGCCTTCTTCGGCGACGCGGTGGCCCTGAATGCCCGCCGCGTCCTGATCCACGGCGACGACTTCCGGGTTGGTCAAAATCGCCAGCGTTGCCGGAGCCATCGAGCCGAGATCGTTTCCGGCGATGAGCGGGGCCGCCAGCAGGCACCACAGGCTCATGTGCGTGCGGTACTCGTCGTCCTTCATGCCGCCGTTGCCGATTTCCAGCATGTCGGGATCGTTCCAGTGGCCGGGCCCGGCGAACCGCTCGAGACCGTTCTGCGCGAAGCCGAGCACGGACATGCGGTCGTAGTTGTCCGAAATGTCGTCGGTGGTGCGCCA
>Ga0187803_10000079_pt1 | contig 40177 bp, 53 predicted proteins | sample NC_wetland_sal_i_2_FD_132425 | JGI IMG/M metagenome (GOLD analysis project Ga0187803, IMG submission 132425) | Wetland sediment microbial communities from Neuse River Estuary, North Carolina, USA - Control_3 | ecosystem: Environmental > Aquatic > Freshwater > Wetlands > Sediment | place: USA...
GGAATCAAGGAGCACATCGAGATTCCCGGAATCAAGTACGACCCGGCCATAGGCATCCTCGGAATGAACGTGTCTGTTCTCCTCGAGAGGCCAGGCCACAGCGTCGCAAGGAGGTCCAGGCGGACAGCCCGAGTTGGGAAGGGTCACCTAGTGTCGAAGGAGGAATCAATGCAGTATTTCAGGGAGAAGTTCGGAGTGACAGTAGTTTGAAGGAAAGACACACTAAGCAGCGGAAATACGGGAAGTCCACCCACTATTGCAGAAGATGCGGGCAGTACGGGGCGGTGATTAGGTCGTACGGCCTGGTCCTCTGCAGGCAGTGTTTCCGCGAGGTAGCCGAGAAGCTGGGCTTCAGGAAGTACGACTAGGTGATTTGGATGGCAGCCACCAACGTCCTCTCAAACCTCTTTGCGAGCCTGCAGAACGCCGAGATGAGGAACAAGAAGGAGTGCACCATCATACCCGCTTCGAGTCTGGCCAGCGAGGTCCTGAAGGTTCTCCAGCGGAAGAGGTACATAGGCGAGTTCGAACTGATCGACGACGGCGTCGGTGGAAAGCTGCGGGTCCAGCTGCTGGGAAGAATCAACAAGTGCGGCGTCATATCGCCAAGGTTCCCTGTGGGGACTTCGAAGCTGGTCGACTGGGAGCACCGGTATCTTCCGGCAGTCGGCGTCGGGACTCTCATCGTCTCCACGCCCCAAGGAGTCATGGCCCACGTGGAGGCACAGGAGAAGAAGATCGGCGGGAGATTGATCGGTTTTGTCTACTAAGCAGGTACAACTGCAGGTCATAGAGCTGCCTGAGGGGGTGACGGCGAGCCTAGCCGGGAGGACCCTTTCGGTGAAGGGGAAGTTGGGCGAAGCCAAGAAGCACTTCGACAAGGTCAACATCAACCTCTCGGTCGAAGGGAATAAGGTCAGTATCTCACCCTTCTCCCTGAAGAAGAAGGACAATGTGATAGTGAACACTGTCATGAGCCTCGTGAACAATATGATAGCCGGCGTTTCGAAGGGATACACATACAGGCTCAAGGTCGTCTACGCCCACTTCCCCATCTCGGTGAAGACGAAGGGGGACGAGATTCACGTCGAGAACTTCGTGGGCGAAAGGTCGCCGAGGGTCGCCAAGATAGTCGGGGCATGCAAGGTCGCCATCGAGGGTGATGACATCATAGTAAAGGGCGTCTCCGTCGAGGACGTCGGCCAGACCGCAGCCAATGTGGAGCTTGCAACAAAGATCAAGCGGAAGGACCAGAGAATCTTCTTGGACGGCGTGTATATCTACCAGAAGGGGGAGGGCTTCTAACTTTGCCGAAGGCCAAGGTCTCAGAGGAGAACAGGCTGAAGGCGCTCGTGGCAAGGCGGAAGGAGCTAGCGGAGCACAGGCCGAAGTTTGTGAGGCAGGAGAGCTGGCGATACGGGAGAATTCACCCCGAGTGGAGGAAACCAAAGGGCGTTGACAACAAGGTAAGGCGCCAGGACAAGGGCTGGCCCGCCCTGGTTAGGGTCGGTTACAGGGGGCCAGCCGAATCCAGGGGGCTGCATCCCAGCGGTCACTTCGAGGTCTTGGCGTACAGGCCAGCTGATTTGGCAGGCCTTGTACCCGGTAGAGACGTGGCAAGAATCGGAGGTACTGTGGGAGCCAAGAAGAGGGAACGGATTCTCATTAGGGCTACGGAGCTGGGCATTAGGGTGCTGAATCCGACGGGATTGAGGATAATTGAACCTAAGGAGTAGGCGGAGGCTCGCCGCTGCAGTGTTAGGGGTGGGCGAGGACAGAGTGATCTTTGACGATCAGTACTCGGACCTGATTCAGGACGCCATCACGAGAAGCACCATCAGAGGCCTGATTGGGTTCGGAGCGATCAGGGCTGCCCCAAAGAAGGGCACCTCCCGCGGCAGGTTCCGCGAAAGGTCGGGCAAGCTGAAGCGAGGCAGGGGATCCGGTTCGACCAAAGGCACCTCACATGCGCGGAATCCCAGGAAGGAGATGTGGATGACCAAGGTCCGCGCCCTCAGGTGGAGGCTCAAGGTCGCCAGGGACAGGAAACAGATCAGCAGCGATTCGTACAAGGCACTCTACAAGCAGGTGAAGGGCGGCCAGGTTCGTGGGGTCAAGCACCTGTTGGACCTTATGAAGGAGGCAAAGAGGTGACGCCTGTTCACGTCCCACTTCTGCGCAGGAGGAGAGAAGGGGTCACCGACTATCGGTCTCGGAGGAGGGCAATCACCTCGCACAGGGTTCTGCTGGTCGTTCGCATATCGAACAAGAATGTCACCTCGCAGTTCGTGGTCCCGAAAGTCGGCGGCGACACTGTTCTCGCGTCAGCCCATTCTCGGGAGCTGCTGAAACTTGGATGGCACGGATCGCTGAAGTCTACTCCTGCGTGCTATCTCCTCGGGATGATCGCAGGGAGGAAGGCCTTGGCCAGCGGCGTCAAGGAGGCGGTCCTCTACAACGGCCTGGCCCCCTTCGTCAGGGGGGGCCGCATAGGGGCGCTGGTCAAAGGCGCAGTGGAGGCAGGCTTGGTCGTACCTGTCGGAGAGGAAGCCTTCCCTTCTGAAGAGAGGCTCACCGGGAAAACGATCGCTGACTACGCATCGAAGCTCTCGGCCGAGTCCAAGGAGGCCTATCAGAAAGGCTACTCCCGGCTCCTGAAGGAAGGATTCAGGCCCGAGGAGTACCCCGCTCAGTTCGAGAAAGTGAAAGCGGCCATAATGGGAGGCAAGAAATGATGTCTTACGGGAGACGGGACCGCCGCGACGAGGAAGAGGAAGTCTGGGTCCCAAGGACCAAGTTAGGCAAGCTGGTGAATGAAGGCAAGATCGCTTCGCTCGATGAAATTTTCAAGGGAGGCCAGAGGATTCGCGAGGCAGAAATTGTCAAGAAACTGCTGCCCGACCTCCGCAATGAGGTCGTTGGGGTCAAGGTCGTGCAGAAACAGACTGATGCGGGCGAGCTGACCAGGTTCTTGGCAGTGGTCGCTGTCGGTAACGGGGCGGGCTGGTTCGGAGTCGGCAAGGGGAAGGCGATGCAAACGAGGGAGGCGATCGAAAAGGCCACGAGCGCGGCGCTTCTGAACATCATCCCAGTGAAGCTCGGATGCGGGAGCTGGGAATGCAGGTGCGGTAGGCCACACTCCGTCCCGTTCAGAATCAGAGGGAAGGCCGGCAGCGTGACGATTGAGGTGATACCGGGACCGAGAGCGCTCGGGCTGGTCGCAGGGCCTGCGCTCAAGAACCTCCTTCAGCTGGCCGGGGTCAAGGACGCCTGGATTCGGACTTTCGGGTCAACGAATACTATGTCGTCACTGGCCAATGCCGCCTACGACGCCTTCAGGATGTCCCATGGACTGAGCGTATAGAGTGAATGTAGTTGGTCCTACTCCTAGTTCTCAACATTCACGGCGCGATAAACTCGTCAGGACCAGTCCGAAAGGCGCTCGAAGAACTCAAGGTGGTGAGGAGGTTCTCAGCTTCAGTCGTGCCGGGTGACGCTTCGACGCTCGGCAGTCTGAAACTCTGCAAAGACCATGTCGCATGGGCGCCGGTCGACACGGATCTCCTGGCGACCCTTCTGAAGGAGCGCGGGATGGTCAGCACCACAAAGGCCCTGGATGTCGCCTCGCTGAAGAAGATGGGTTACAAGGACCACGAGGAACTCGCCTCTAAGATGATAGAGGGTGAATTGCGCCTGTCGGCGGTCGAGGGCCTCAGGCCCTTCTTCAGATTGGCACCTCCGAAGGGCGGTTTCAAACGTTCGATGCGCAGGGCGTCCTCGGAGAAGGGAATGCTCGGGGCCAACCCACAACTCGGCGATCTCGTCAGGAGGATGCTCTGAATTGCCCACTCGCGCAAGAAAGAGTAGAAAGTACAGGGGAAGCAGGACCCACGGCTACGGTCAGATTGGTCAACATCGACACTCCGGCTCCAGGGGCGGCCACGGCAACGCCGGCCTGCACAAGCACAAGTGGAGCTGGCTGATTAAGAACGACCCCGACCACTTCGGGAGGGACCCCTTCAGACCGCCGGGCTACGTAAAGCCGAAGAATTGGGCGAACGTGGGCGATCTCGATACGCTCTCAAGCGGGAAGTCCGTGGACCTGACGTCTATGGGAATCCAGAAGCTGCTTGGTTCAGGCACGGTCAGCGGGGCGTACGCGGTGAGGGTGGACTACTTCACAAAACGGGCTCAGGCTAAAATAGAGGCTGCGGGCGGGAAGATCGCAGTCAAGGAGTAGGGCCTCTTCCATTGGCTTCGATGCGCGATTTCATAAAGAGCGTAGGGACGGTTCTTCCCGAGATACCGAAACCAGAGAAGAAACCGACCCTCAACGAGAGGTTCATCTGGACGGGCTTCGCCCTCATCGCCTACCTCGTCATGGCCACGACCCCGCTCTTCGGATTCGGAGGGCCAGGGAGCCAACAGGATCAGTTGGCCTTCTTGAGAGTCGTCTTTGCCTCGACCCAGGGGACCCTCATGGAGCTCGGCATTGGGCCGATCGTGACATCAGGACTGATACTGCAGCTACTGGTCGGAAGTGACATAATCAAGCTCAAGATGAGCGACCCTAACGACAGGGCCATCTTCGGGACATCTACCAAGATGCTGACGATGATAGTGATAGTTGGCGAGTCGGCTGCCTACATCCTCGGCGGTGCTCTTGGTGGTCCATGTTCGGCTACAGTCACGACCAACTGCCTCACGCCCACTCGAGACGTTGTGATCTTCGGACAGCTCTTCGTGGCGAGCATCTTCGTCCTCCTGCTCGACGAAATGATTCAGAAGGGATGGGGGCTCGGTAGCGGCGTCAGCCTCTTCATCCTCGCGGGAGTCTGCCAGACCGTGATGTGGTACACCTTCTCACCTGTGACGTTCGCGCTCACATCTACCAGCCAGGCATTCTTCGGTTTTCTCCCCGCGCTAATCAGTTCGTTCTTTACCAACACCCTGCCAGGCATAGTCGTCCGGGACTTCAAGTACCCCAGCTTGCTGACGTTCGTGTTGACTGTGGCGATGATCCTGGTCATCGTCTACATCGAAGGCATCAGGATCGAGCTTCCGATTACGTCCATCAAGTACAGGGGTTTCCAAGGGGTCTACCCAATCAAACTGCTGTATGTCTCGAATATCCCGGTCATCCTGGTCTCGGCGCTGGGTGCGAACGTGACCTTCTTCACTAAGATTCTTTACAACTACTCAGGAAGCAGTACCTCGTGGCTTCCTTACCTCGGTCAGTGGGCGAACGCCAACTCCTCCTACCCCACCGGAGGCATCGTCTACTACATGACAGCCCCGCAGAGTGTCTATCAGACTATTTCGAACCCTGTTCATTCGGTAATCTATCTGGTTTACCTGGTCGGAATGGCGGTGATCTTCGCCAAACTATGGGTTGAGATTGGTGGACTGAACCCCAAGCAGGTGGCGAAGAACCTAATGGACGCGAACGTCCAAGTTCCCGGTTTCAGAAGGACTGGCCTCTCCATAGAGCAGGTCCTGAACCGGTACATCCCGACGCTCACGATTATAGGCGGTATCCTAATCGGACTGATCGCAGGCGTCTCAGACCTCTTTGGGGTCTTCGGCACTGGCATCGGGATACTACTGATGTGCGACATCATCCTGCAATACTACCAGATGCTTCTGAAGGAGCAGGTAGAAGAGGTCTCTCCGGCACTGGCTGGCCTCATAGGAGCAGGCTAGGCCCTTGAAGCTGAGGGTCGTAGTCGTAGGGATCCCTGGCGTAGGGAAGACGACCGTCGTTGAGAAGCTAAGGTCCAGACTAGAAGGCGCGAAGCTGGTGACCTTCGGCACCGTGATGTTCGAAGAGGCGACTAGGCGCAAATGGGTAAAGGGCAGAGACGAGATGAGGAAACTCCCGGTCGAAAGGCAGAAGAAGCTTCAGGCTGTCGCGGCGGCCCAGATTTCGAAGATGGCAGACAGGGTAGTTCTGGTCGACACGCACCTCTTCATAAGGACCAGCGAAGGATTCTGGCCGGGGCTCCCTTTCGAGGTAGTCAGGACGCTCAACCCAACTCACCTCGTCTTGGTCGAGGCCAGTCCGGAGGAGGTTTCGGCGCGTCGGGCGGCAGACTCAGCCAGGTCGCGGGACTCTGTCGATAGAGAGGAGCTTGAGAAGGAGACGGAGCTCGGGCGTGCCTTCCTTTCCGTGTCGTCGACGCTGACCGGCGCCCCGATGCTGATAATCAGGAATGCGGAGGGAAAGGCTGACGCGACAGCCGAGGCCCTGGCTTCGGTCATCAAGGAAGCCGCGCAATGAACGCCGCAAGGAGAACAAGTGAGGTGAAACGTACGAAGGTTGGAGGCAGGCGGACTCTCTTGTTTGTTTATGCCGCCGCGTTTGTCCTGGTCAGCATAATGCTTGCGTTGCCTGCACTGGCCCAGGCCCCAGCCAGTATTTCGACAACCGTCGGGTCGAGCCAGTCCACCTCGAGCCAGTCCACCTCGAGCCAGTCCACCTCGAGCCAGTCCACCTCGGTAGCCAAGGTCTCGCTCAGCGCGTCCTCTGAAGGAGCCGGCGTCACAATCGGAATCACTGGGTCAGGCTTTGCGGCCGACCGCAACGTAACCGCGATGTTCGGCACCACGCAACTATCATTGAGCGGAACTTGCACCACGAACTCAGCCGGAGGGCTGAGCGGCTGTTCCTTCGTGGTGCCAAACGTTCCCCACGGTTCTTACACAGTCCTGGTCTCCGACGGGACGAACAACCCGATCGCCAACTTCACAATACCTGTGATTACCATCCCGGGATCGACTTTGCTCGTTACGATGACGTCCGTTGGGCTGAGCCTAGTGACTCAGCTAGTCACGAGAAGGGTGGTCAACCTTGACGCTGAAAGACGGATGAAGGCTGAGGTCTCGGCCTTCAACAAGGAAAAGAGGGCAGCCACCCTCGCGAAGGACAAGGCGAAGCTTGAGAAGCTCAAGAAGAGGGAACTCCCGATGAGGCAGGAACAGGCCAAGGTCTCTACGTCCAGGCTCAAGGTCACGGCGATCACTTTCGTACCGCTGCTGGGCGTGTATTATCTCATGGCGTCCTTCCTGGGCGGATTCAACGTAGTGGTCGCATACTCGCCGATTCCAATCCCTCTCCTTGTGGGAACAAACGGCATTATGGCCCTTTTCTGGTGGTACATGCTCAGCTCGTTTACCTTCTCCAGCTTGCTGACAAAGCTGCTGCATACTACGACCTAGGGACGCTCAACATTGGAGGCGATCATAATCTCAGGGATGCCAGCAGTAGGGAAGACCACCGTGTCGAGGCTTGTCTCCGAAGCTCTGGGCGTCTCGTTGGTGGGGGGAGGCGACGTGCTCAAGGAGATGGCCATAGAGGAAGGCTACTCGCGAGGAGGCGGCGACTGGTGGGACACTGCGAGCGGTATGGATTTCCTCGAGGAAAGGAAAAGGTCCTCAGGATTCGACAGAGAGGTAGACGCCAGGCTGCTACAGAAGGCAAAGAGGGGCGGTATGGTGATAACAAGTTACCCACTCCCCTGGCTTTCAAAGAAGGGTCTGAAGGTGTGGTTGTCGGGAAGCGCCAGGAGTCGGGCGAGGAGGATGGCCAAGCGAGACAGGATGACTGTGTCCAAGTGCCTCGAAATCCTCACAGTTCGCGACAGCGAGAACTACAAGCTCTACAAGAAGATCTATGGGATTGAGTTCGGGAAGGACCTTAACCCTTTCGACTTGGTCGTTGATACCGATTCGATCGACGAATCGAAGGTCGCTGAAATCGTCCTACGGTACTTGAAGAACAGGACTGACTGAATTGCAGGCCCAGAGAATGGTGGTGGTAGACGAAGAGCCCGTTGACCCAGAACACGGGTGGGATCCCACTTCCCGTCCGTTGGAAGTGATGCTCGACTACGGTCTAATTGCCCTTGACAAGCCGAGGGGGCCGACTAGTCACGAGGTGGTGGCATGGGTGAGGAAGATGCTGGGCATTGACCGGGCAGGGCACAGCGGCACGTTGGACCCCCCTGTTTCGGGCCTCCTCCCTATTGGCCTCGGCCAGGGCACCAAGGCATTGAGCCTCCTGCTGCTCTTCCCCAAGGAGTACAAGGGCGTGATGAGGATCCACTCGTCCGTTCCCTCCACACAGTTGAAGGCAGTGGTTACCGAGTTCACAGGGGAGATATTCCAGAGACCCCCACAAAGATCCTCCGTCAGCCGCCAAGTGAGGAGTCGGACGGTCTACGAGCTCGACCTCGATGAGGCCAAGGGGAACCTCCATCTCTTCAGGTGTCTCTGCGAATCCGGGACATACATGCGGAAGCTTGTCTACGACATCGGAGAGGTGCTCGCTGTGGGCGCGACGATGGTGGAGCTGCGTCGGACCATGGTGGGGCCCCTCAAGGAGTCCGACGGCTTGGCGACAATGCACCAGCTGAGCGATGCTGTCTTCAAGCTTCGTAACGGCGAGGAGTCTGCCTTGAGGGCGCTCGTCAAGCCCATCGAATATTCATTGGGTGCCACGAAGAAAATTATCATACGTGATTCTGCGGTGGACGCCATTTGTCACGGGGCGCGCCTGGGGCTTCCGGGCTTGCTGTCGATGTCAACAGGAATATCGAAAGGTGACGTCCTGACGCTCATGTCAGCAAAGGGGGAGCTCGTTGCGATAGGGAAGGCGATGCTCACTACAGATGAGATGGCCTCGCTGAGAAAGGGCCTCGCTTGTTCGACCGAACGTGTCATTATGAAGCAGGGGACCTACCCTAAGTTGTGGAAGAGTCATGCCAAGACGAAGACGGGTTGAGTGTTTGGCTCCTACGGGGGGTACACGCTTCGGTGTCACGATCGTCTTCGCAGGACATGCTTCTGACCATAGTCCATTCTACCTGTGGCCTGGCCTGCCATCAAGGAACAGTTTCGCATATAAGCGGGGAGAGACGGGCGACCCAGCGCCGGGGTCGCCTAACCTGGTAGGGCGCAGTCTGCCGTCGGCGCAAGCCTGGAAACACCTCAGCTGGCGAGCCTGTCTCGCGAAAGCGGGTTGTGGGTTCAAATCCCACCCCCGGCGCCTGTGGCCGAGAACGCAAGTTGTGTTTCGCCATTGTAGGGAGAGCTTCATGACTGCTAGTGCGATCACATCTGACCGAAGCACTCAGAAAATGTCTCCTGAAGGCATCAAGAAACAAACCCGCCCCCCATCCCTCATTCCTGCGCTTTTCCAAAAGCGCTATAAAGCCAATGAACATGGCGAAGTCAAGTGAAGGAAACCGGCTCCGAGCCGAGGTTGGGCCTCACTTTCGACGACGTCCTTCTCGTTCCCCAGTACTCTGATGTTAAGTCGCGGAAGGATGCGAGTACAACTTCGAAGTTCTCTCGCGGGATTCCGCTTAGCCTCCCCATAGTCAGCGCGAACATGGATACCGTGACGGAGTCGACAATGGCAGTAGCGATGGCTCGCCTCGGGGGGATCGGGGTCATACACAGGTTCCTCCCGCTCGAGGTGCAGGTGACTGAGGTAGTCAGGGTCAAGCGGTCAGAAAGCGTTGTAATCGAGGACCCGATTACCCTGGGCCCTGACAGGACCGTGAGGGACGCTTGGGACGCCATAGGGGAGCACGCAGTAGGGGGGATCGTCATAGTTGACTCGAACCGGAAAGTTCTAGGGCTGGTCACTAGACGGGACATTCTTCTCGAAGACAACCTTGCCCGGAAGTTGAGCGAGGTCATGACATCCAGGAAGGACCTCGTCACCGCGCCAAGAGGGGTCCCGCTCAACGCGGCGGAGAAGCTCCTGCACGCGAACAAGGTCGAGAAGCTACCCCTGCTCGACAGGGCGGGAAGGCTCGCCGGCCTTATTACTTCGAAGGACATCATGAAGAGGAGGCAGTTCCCTTCTGCGACGAAGGACTCGAAGGGGCGCCTCAGAGTAGCGGCTGCCGTCGGAGTGAAGGGTGACTACCTGGAACGAGGGGAAAGGCTGATTGAAGTGGGGGTTGATTGCCTCGTGGTCGACATAGCGCATGGCCATTCGTCTTATGCGATTGAAACCCTGAAGAGGATTAAGAGAGAGTTCGGCGGAGTCGAGGTCGTCGCAGGCAACGTCGCCACATCGAAGGGAGCGGCCGACCTAATCAAGGCAGGTGCAGATGCGGTGAAGGTGGGCGTCGGCTCTGGGAGCATCTGCGTCACTCGGGTCGTCACGGGGTCTGGGGTCCCTCAGCTGACCGCAATTATGGACGCAGCTCGCGCAGCTCAGGACTACGGCGTCCCGATCATAGGAGACGGCGGTGTCCGGAACCCAGGTGACGTCACGAAGGCCCTGGCGGCAGGCGCCTCCAGCGTGATGATCGGGAGCCTCTTCGCTGGGACTGAGGAGAGCCCGGGCCCAACGATTCTGCGCGAGGGTGTCCGCTACAAGCTCACGAGAGGGATGGCTTCCCTCGCCGCCACAGTCGACAGGAGGATCAGGGAGGGTGGGGGGGGCGCCTCAAAAGAATCTGAAGTCATAGAGGAGGTGATTCAAGAGAGTGTGCCCGAGGGAGTGGAGGGGCTAATTCCATACAAAGGGAAGGTCGAGGAAGTGGTCAAGGAGTTGATTGGGGGGCTCCGTTCGGGAATGAGTTACTCTGGCGCCCACAGTATTACAGAACTGCAGAGGAAAGCCGAGTTCCTTCGGATCACTTCGGCCGGACACAAGGAGAGCTTACCGCATGACATAAAGAAGGTAGTCTGAAATGGGAAACGTATCAGTGGTCGGCCTACAATGGGGTGACGAAGGCAAGGGAAAACTCGTAGACTACCTTGCTGGTCAGTTTGATGCCGTTGCGAGGTTCAACGGTGGAAGCAATGCTGGCCACACGGTGGTAATTGGAGAGAAAAAGCACACCTTCCACCTTGTCCCTTCGGGGGCGTTGAAGGGGAAGGAGCTCCTAATCGGGGCAGGAGTTGCTCTGGACCCCATAGTACTCCGGGAGGAGCTCTCGCTGCTGCCGGACAAAGTTAAGGAGAAGCTGCTGATCGACGGCCGGTGCTCGCTGGTCTCACCTTTCGACAAGGAGTTGGACGTCGTCCTTGAGCAGATGAGAGGCAGCTCGCCCCTAGGGACGACGGGGCGAGGGATAGGTCCCGCATACGCTATGAGGGCCCTGCGCCTCGCCCTTCGCGCATCGGACCTTCTGAACAATCCTGACTCCGGGGCGCCCTCCCAACTCTATTCTAGGTTGGGGGTGGACCCGACCCGATTTCCTGCCTGGGTGAATGAATCGAAGCGGGTCGTCCTCGGATTGGTGGGCGATGTTGGCTCACGTGTCGTCGACATCGGACAGGCGGGTGGTAAAGTCCTCTTCGAGGCATCTCAGGGCACCCTCCTGGACCTTCTGCACGGCTCTTATCCTTACGTGACCAGCTCTCACACCGTTGTCAGCTATGTCCCTGCAGGCCTGGGGATACCTTCCTCCGAAGCTGGCGAGCCTCTAGGCGTGATGAAATGCTACACCACCAGGGTTGGTAGCGGACCCTTCCCTACAGAAATTATGGACTCCACATCTGATAATATCAGGTCAGTCGGCAATGAATATGGAGCGACGACAGGGAGGCCTAGGAGGGTCGGTTGGCTCGATCTCGTCGCCCTCAAGTACGCAGTCAGAATCAACGGCGTGAAGAAGATCGCCATCACCAAGCTCGACGTTCTCTCGGAGGTGAAGGAGTTCAGGGCGTGCGTCTCCTACCGCCACATGGGCTCCGAGACCGGAGATTTCCAGCGCTCGCTCGGACATCTGCACGAGGTGGAACCAGTCTACGAGTCGCCATTTACAATGCATGGTGCCAAGTACGACAGAGAGCTACCATCCCAGGCGAAGAAGCTCGTCGACTATCTTGAAGCGGCGCTTGGGGTCAGAGTGAGCCTGGTTTCCCATGGCGAAGAGAGGTCTAGGACAATTGAACTATGATTCCATATCTCCCATAGATGGCCGGTACAGGGACGAAGCCGAACCCTTGGCACAGTACATGACGGAGCGGGCGCTCGCCAAGGAGCGCATCCGCGTCGAACTCGCCTACCTCTCGTTGTTGGTGAAGTTGGGGGTGGCCCCTAATCGGAGAATCCCCAAACTCTCACTTTCCATGGAGAAGGTGAAAACCCTGGAAACAGAGTTAGGTCACGACGTGAAGGCGGTTGAAGTCTTCCTGAGAGATTCTCTCAAGAGTGCGGGCGTCGGAGAGCTTGGACCATACGTCCATCTCGGACTGACCAGCGAGGACACGAACAGCCTTGCCTTCGCACTCCTGTTCCGTTCCGCCCTGAATAAGGTCATGGTGCCTGAGTATTCGAGCATGGCGACCAAGCTGTCCGTAATCGCTAAACAGGAGGCCAGGACGGTGATGCTGGCGCGCACGCACGGCCGGCCCGCAATACCCACAACCTTCGGCAAGGAGATGGCAGTATTCGCCGTCAGGGTGGCGGAACGCGTATCTCTATTAAGGTCGATGAAGCCAATGGCGAAGTTCTCGGGAGCTGTCGGGACCTACGCATCTTTCTCGCTGATGGGAAGGCGGGACTGGAGGAAGACCCTGGGCGGCTTCGTCAGCTCGATGGGCGTCGAAGCTGCTCCCTATTCGACCCAAGTCGTCCCAGGCGAAAGGCTATCTGATATGCTCCACTACGTCATGAATATCAACCAGCTGATGGTCTCGCTCTCGCGTGACCTCTGGCTCTATCAGACCCTCGACTACGTCCACTTCGCCCGCCCAGGCAAGGTCAGCTCGTCGACCATGCCGCAGAAAGTCAACCCTGTAGATGTCGAGAACGCAGAAGGGCAGGCCGAGATTTCCAACTCCCTGCTACAACTCCTGGCTTACAGGCTCCAGATGACCAGGATGCAGCGAGACCTGTCCGACTCGGTGATCAGACGCATGGTAGGGCAGGCACTCGGGCATTCCCTTGTAGCCTGTTCGAGGCTGATCAGTTCGCTCGATTCCATAAGCGTCGAAAGGGCGGTCATGCGCCGAGACCTTTCGGACCATCCGGAGGTCTACGCCGAAGCGGAACAAGTCTCAATGAGACTCAAGGGGGACGATAGGGGGTACGAGAAAGTGAAATCGCTGTTCGAGAAGGGAAGATTCTCCCCAACTCTCAAGGGGGCGGGAGCCTACCTAGGCGCAGCTCCCCAGATGGCCCTTGAGTGCCCCAAGGTCGTCTCTGGTCTCCTGCGTTCTAGAGCTTGAACACCCACCCGAGGTCAGGTGGGTGACTTCTCTTCTCCACCCTTTCATTCAGGACGTGGGCTACAATGGGAAGGGCGAGAGTTATGTCGGCATACAGCGTTGCCTTCTTCGCTTTCGGGGAGATCTTCCCCCAACTGATTGCCTCTTCGAGCGTGCACCCGGACAATCCACCCCACTGAGGGCTATCAGCGGTGATTTGGATGGCGTATTCGTGGGGTGTCTCCTTTTCTCCTCCCTTGGCGAGCGACTTGATTATTGTGGCCAGTTGGATTGTGTCTTTTGGTACCCCTCCTCCTAGATAGACAACACCGGTCCGTTTGGTCCTTTCAGCAATCTGCGCCAGTTCCTCCATGTCCTTGGTTTGATCCAGCCTGATCAGCTTCCCCTTCTGCCTCCTCAGAAGGCTGAGGGCAACTCCATACCCGCTGTCGATGAGCCCAGGCGAGTAGATTGGAACCTTAGCTTCGTACGCGGCTGCGACGATGCTGTCGATGCCCTTTTTCGAGAGGAACTCTCCGAATTGGTGGAGGAACTCTCTGGTAGAGTAAGTCCTCCTGTGGTCAAGCGTGTCCGCAAACTTGTAAATGGTGTTCTCGAGTTTCCTGTACTGCAACTCGTCGGCATAGACATCGTAGAACCTGTCTACCTTGAGCTTCAGTAGCTCTTCGTCGTCCGCAAGCCAAGTCCCTTGGTAATAATGGTAGCCGAGCGCTTCGAGTATGTCCTCGGAAATATTGGCACCGGTGCTGACGAGTACGTCGACGTACCTCTTTTCTATCAGCCACCTGATTATCTTCCACTGTCCGGTCGTACTGAGCGACCCTGTCAGACCCAGGAAGACCGTAAGATCCTTCTGCCGGGCCATCTCGGCCCATATGTCCGCCACTTGTCCTAGCTTCTTCCCTTGGAAGCCGGTCTGGGCCATCTCCTCGAGCAGATCGGAAATGCTCTTCTTGCTTACTTCTATCGTGGCCACGGGTTTTGACAGGACATCCTTTTTGGATACCACGCCGCGCTGTCGCAGAAACTGCTTAATTGGCTTACTCACTTGACCGTTACTGATTTGGCCAGATTGCGCGGGTAGTCTGGGTCGTTCTTACGGGCTACCGCGAAGTAGTACGCCAAGAGTTGAAGCGGAACCACTTCGACGACTGGCATGAACTTCGCATGCACCTTGGGCACTCGTATGAAATACTCGTAGACATCGTCTTCAAGGTCCGAGACCCCAATCAAGTCCGCCCCCCTCGCCTTCAACTCCTCGGAGCTTGAGAGAGAATCAGCGTGGTTGTCCCCGGAGGGGTTTATGACGACCACAGGGGTCCCCTTTTCGATTAAGGCAAGTGTCCCGTGTTTCAGCTCACTCGCTGGCATTCCTTCGGCGTGTATGTAGGAGAGCTCTTTCAGTTTGAGCGCCCCCTCGAGCGCGATCGGGCTCTGGTATCCTCTCGCCACGAAGTAGAAGTCGGGTCTGTCCTTGTACTTCTGCACGATTTCCTTGATCTGCTTCTCGGCCCCCAAGGCTTTGGCTACGGCCTCAGATAGCTCCTGAATCCCGTCTGACCTCTTCCCACCAAGGACGGCATCAACGACCATGTTGGCCACAACTATCTGCGCTGTGAAACTCTTAGTCGCAGCTACTCCGACCTCAGGCCCGCAGTTGAGTAGGAGGACGAGGTCGCTCTCCCTCGCCAGCGTCGACCCAGCCGCGTTGACTATCGAAAGAATCTTTGCCCCGCATCGCCTAGCTTCCTTGACGCCTTCAAGCACATCCGCGGTCTCCCCGCTCTGGGAGAACACAACCACGACCGAACCGCTACCCAGGAACCCTGCATGTTCCTTTAGTTCGCCCGAGACTACCGCGTCGCATCTGATACCCGCTTCCCTGTTCAGCCTTGACTTCATGAGCAGTCCGGCGTGATAGCTTGTCCCCGAGCCAGTGATAAAGAGCGAATCCGCCTTCTTCAGCGCGCTCGCAAACTCGGTGACCTTTCCTCGCTCCTGCAAAGACGCGCCCACAACCGTTTGAGGCTGCTCGTTGATCTCCTTGAGGGTGTAGTGAGCGTAGTCTGTCTTGGAGAGGTCAGACAGCTCCCACGCCACCTGGGTTGGACTGCGCTTCACCTCTCTACCATCTCTTCCGACAATTCTGAATCCGCCCTTCGTAATTTCGACCGCTTCATGATTGTCTAGGAAGACCGTCCTGTCAGTGTGCTCGATGAAGGCTAGCACGTCGCTGGCGATGAACATTTTGCCGTCGCCTACCCCGACTATGAGAGGGGCATCCTTACGGGCGCCGATCATGACGTCCGGCCTGTCTTGGAAGAGCACGGCGATGGCGTACTGCCCCGCGAGCTTCTTCGTCGCTTGAATCGTAGCCCCTAATGGGTCATTGCTCTTCCTATACTCCTCCTCAATGAGATGCGCGATTACCTCAGTGTCCGTTTCGCTCCTGAACTTGTGACCTTTGGATGCCAGCACCCTCTTTAGCGAAAGGTAGTTCTCGATTATTCCGTTGTGGACCACGGCGATGGTCTCGTTGCACGCAGTGTGGGGATGCGCGTTGTCATCCGTGACCCCCCCATGGGTCGCCCACCGTGTGTGGGCCATCCCTGAGTTGCCCTTCAGTCCAGAAAGGTTCTTCCTACTCTGGATTTCGCTGATTCGTCCGGCACCCTTGCGGACGTGAAGCTTTCCGTTGCTCACTGTGGCCATGCCAGCCGAGTCGTAGCCGCGGTACTCGACCCTCCGAAGGCCGTCCAGCAAGATGCCGGAGACCGGCTCTCCAGCGACACATCCAACTATCCCGCACACGACGAGATCCTCGTAGGCCAGGGTAATAAAATCCGCAAAGAGATTCTCTCTACCATGCATGATTGCTTTTGAATGCTCGCTCCACCGAGCACCTGAGTCATCTTGCCTACCATGCAAAACTGTTTTCTAGTGGTAGCCTGCTCCAGCCGATATGCGTGAAGGCCTCCTATTCGACCCGAAGTCGGCGGAACGCATGGCGAAACGCGTACTCGTAGCCGAGAAGCCCGACAATTTCAGGCCCGCGTCCGGCAGGGTAGGTCAGAGGATTCTCGCGTTGCTTGCGGCGGGGCCCCGCTACCCGGCTGAAATTGCCCGAGCATTGAAGACCCACCATCAGACTGTATACTACCACATTGGTCGCCTTGAGGAGGCGGGCCTAGTCACCCATATCAGCAGCAAGTCCATCCGCGGCGGCAGAGCGAACCTCTTCGCGCTGTCCTCGGACGGCTACGCGGTCGAGTACCAGGTTCGGGGCGAGCCGTTGCCGACCTTGCAGGCCTCGGCTAGGTCGAAGTCGCTAGGTGTCTTCTTCAAGGAGTTCATCCACAAAGGCGAACTCGACGGGTGGATAGTCGTAGGCTCCCCTATGCCGCACGGTTCGAGTGGAACCCAGGCCCGGGACGGGCACTATGCTGTCCAGCTGGGATTCGCTCTAGGACAGTTCGTGGCGCTTCCAGAGCGCTTTCCGGTGAAGCTAGACGTCGACGTGAAGGCGGAAAACCTGAGGAGTGCAAATCTCATTTTAGTTGGCGGCCCGAGGACCAACGCTATATCCGAAGAGCTCAACCAGCACCTCCCTCTGCGATTCAAACAGGGAGGCTTCTGGGGTTCGATAGCTGACGACCAAGGCGTGTCCCGCAACTCTGAGCTCGATTGCATCGTAGCCAAGATCGAGAACCCTTGGGAGGCGGGAAAGACATGCGTCCTCGCGGCCGGGCTGACGGGCGCTGGGACGAAGGCGGCAATCATAGGAATATGTAACCATCCCGAACTACTTTTCCACAGGTACACCTCTGGCAACTACGCGTGCCTGCTTCGGGGAACAGACAGGGACGGCGACGGGAAGGTCGACTCGGTAGAATTGCTTAAGCGGCTCTGAAGCCTATGCCCTTCTTCCTCTGCGGCCGCCCTTCTTCCTGGTGGTATCATGCGGAATAGGTGTCACATCCTCGATTCTTCCAATCCTGAACCCCGCCCTTGCTATGGCCCTGATGGCTGCCTGGGCTCCCGGTCCTGGCGTTCGTGGACCAGTCCCACCGACGGCTCGAACCTTGATGTGAACGGCGTTGATGCCCTTCCCCTTTGCCACGTCGGAGGCAGCCGACGCACTGCGCATCGCGGCATATGGCGAAGACTCGAACCTGTCAGCCTTGACGTGCCTACCTCCTGAGGAGAACGAGATTGTTTCTGCTCCGGTCAGGTCGGTGATGTGGACGATGGTGTTGTTGTAACTCGAGTAGATGTGCACCACGCCCCAGCGGTCTCTTGCGATCTCTTCCTCAGAAGCCATTCAGTATCACTCCCCGAGCGTCGGTGGCTGGGCCACCGCCTCCTCCTTGACTCCAGCGCCGCCCAGCGCACTGGAAGAACTATCTGCGGCCGCCTTAGGTGCAGGGGCACCTCCCTCTGTTGTCCCTCTGAGCGAGACAGTGCTCTCTTCATCGTGACCGACTTGATATCCCGGGATTGTTATCACCCTGCCCGCAATCGTAACGTGACCGTGCACGATTAGCTGTCGCGCGTGCAGCGGTGACACCGCCATTCCCTTCTTGAAGACCATCGTCTGAAGCCTTCTCGAAAGCAGATCCTCGACTGTAAGGCTCAGAATGTCGTCCAACGTCGCAGCCTCCGCGACCAGCCCGCTCCTCCTCAGACTGTCCAACAGCTTCTTCTCCTCTCGCAGTCTAACCAGTTCTGTCGCTGCAAGGAGCGTCCTCGCCTGCTTCCTTATCGAACTCAAATGGGTCTGGGACTTCCAAAGCTCTCTCTTGTTCCTCAGTCCAAACGTGCCGAGCAGGTACAGCTCCTGCGCCAACTGGTCGGCCCTCCAAGGACTGCGCGGGCGACTGTACTGTTTCCTAGGCTTCCTCGGGTCTCCCAACTGCTACTTCTCTTCCTTCTTTTCCCCGGCTTCCTTGGCCGCAGCTATGAGCGCAGCCTTCCTTACGCCCACAGTCCTGCCCTTCCTGCCTGTCGTCCTTGTGCGTTGGCCTCGAACTTTCAGGCCGAGGCTGTGTCTCACACCCTTCCAACTCTTCAAGTTCTTCTCGTCATCTACGTCGCCTTTAATGACGAAGTCCAGGTCTGAGCCCAGCAGTTGCTTAGTCTCTCCGTTGTCAGGGTCGTTCCTCCTATTGTAGTACCAATTCGGAAGCGTCGACTTCGCCGCGCTCAAGATGGCCTTCTCAACCTCATGAACCTGGTCTTCGCTGAGAGTCCCAAGCCTCGCCCTAGGGTCGAGACCTATCCTAGAGGTCACGACGCTCGCAAAGTTGTAGCCAACCCCCCTCAGGTCGGATATCGCGACAATGAGCTTCTTGCCCCCATCGAGGTCCCTCCCCGCGATTCTAACTAGGTGCCTAAACTCACCCGTTGCCGACATATTCCTGAGTTGCCCATCGTTCTGAGGTTATAAATCTTGAACGCTCTCATTCTGAAAAAAGAGTGGTGGAGCTTTGGAGCTACACTTCCCGGCCCAAGGGCCCCGCCAAAACTTTTTAACCACAACTCATTCCCGACACGCGAAACACGGCGTTTCATGAACATGTATCGCAATCCAGTCGGTGTGGTCGTTGCTTAAGGCGAAGATGCTGGAGGAAACTGTGAACTCAGTCACCCTTCAGCTTGAAGGGATAGACCGGTCTTACGCAAATGCGGTGAGGCGCTTTTGCATCGCTGAGGTGCCCGCGATGGCGATCGATGACGTGGTCATACTGGAGAATTCGTCTGTCCTCTACGACGAAATCCTCGCGCATAGGCTCGGGATGATACCTATCAAGACTGACCTCGACAGGTACAACCTACCTGAAGAGTGCGACTGCGGGAATCCTCTTGGTTGCCACAAGTGCAGGGTCCTATTCGTCCTCGACGCGAAGGGCAAGGACAAGATCTCGACCGTCTATTCGGGCGACCTGGTCTCGGAAGACAGGGAGGTCAGACCGGTCAGTGAATCAATCCCGCTTGTCAAGCTAGCCCAGGGCCAGTCGGTGAAACTCGAGGCGTACGCCCGGCTGGGGAAGGGCAAGGAGCATGCGAAGTGGCAACCGTCAACCGTGGCGGTGCTGACAGATGGGAAGGGTGAGGGGGTCTACAACCTCATGGTGGAGTCGGCGGGGGGTCTCCCAGCGAGAAAGATTGTGACGAAGGCGATTGAGTTGCTCGAGAAGAAGTTGAAGGAGATTCAGGTGTCAGTGGGAGGGTCGTCTACGTGACCTCTTCCAATCCTCTCCACAGACAGATGACTGTCATGCTGGAAAGGGCGGGCAAAGTGCAGAAGGCACCCATCTGGACGGCGGCCGCAGAGTTCCTCGCGAGACCCGAAGGCACAAGGGTAGAGGTCAATCTTGGCCGGGTATCGAGAATGGCTGAAGACGGTGAGGTGTTCTTTGTCCCTGGGAAAGTCCTCGGCACCGGCATTGTAGACAAGAAGCTTGTGGTCGGGGCATTCTCCTTCTCGGCGAGCGCCAGGTCTAAGTTGGAGGCGGCCGGGGGTTTAGCCCTCTCAGTGGAACAGTTCCTCAAGAAGTACCCGAATGGGGGCGGTGTCAGACTTGTCCAGTGAAGGCACGGTATACGTGGATGCGACTAACCAGATAGCTGGAAGGCTCTCATCGAAAGTAGCCAAGCTCCTGATTTCGGGGAGAAGAGTAGTCGTGGTCAACGCGGAGAAGTCTCTCCTCTCCGGTTCAAGGACCTCCGTGGTGAGACAGTGGCAGGAGAAGCTTGAGATTTCGAGTCATGTCAACCCTATTTATGGCCCGATTCATCCTCGGAGGCCCGACAACATCCTGAAGCGGATGGTCAGGGGGATGGTCCCTAGAAAGAAAGCGAAAGGGGTCTTGGCCATGAAAAGGCTTCGAGTTTACTTAGGACTTCCGGAGGGCGTCGATGCTACTAAGTTAACCCAGTTCAAGGACGCCGTTGCTTCTCGTCCAGTGCCGGTCTACGTCACGATGAAAGAACTGTCGAAGACGCTGGGGTGGAACGAGTAGCTATGGTCAACCCGACGACTAAGGCCAGTGTGAAAAAACCCCCTAAGTTGTACTCAGGAGCGCGCAAGACCGCGCGGGCAACGGCTGCGATTCAACCTGGTGCGGGACGAATCAGGGTTAATGGCGTTCCTGTAGAGCTCTGGGAGCCTGAGCCTGCGAGACTTCATCTCCTAGGCCCAGTCACGGTTGCTAGGGAGCTAAGGGAGAAGTTCGACGTTGACGTCAGCGTCTCCGGGGGCGGGTTCATGGGGCAGGCGGATGCCGCCGCGATGGCGATAGCCCGGGCTTTCGTCGACCAGGTGAGAGGGAACGAAGTCAGGGATCGAATGAATGCATACAATAAATACCTGCTTTCGGGTGACCCCAGACAAGCAGAACCGAAGAAGTTTGGAGGTCCCGGAGCAAGGCGCAAGAGGCAGAAGTCATACAGGTAACCAGACATGATGATACCAATCCGTTGCTTCACATGCGGGAACCTCATCGGGGACAAGTTCGCTTCCTTCCAGTCTCGAATCAGGGCAGGAGAGGAGTCTGCGAAGGTACTGGACGACCTAGGACTGAAGAGATACTGCTGCCGCAGCATGCTCATTTCATCTGTCGATGTCATCGACCAGGTCCTCCCCTTCTATACTAGGAAGGCGGACCTGCAGTAGCTCGGGGTAACCTCGGCATTGTCCCTGATCGAAGACGACGAAGCTGGTTCTCCCGACAAGATGGTCGCCCATCAACTCAGCGAAAAGGCCCTTCTGGCCACTGGCATCCGCATCGGGACGCCGGTCAGGACCAAGACCATGGAGCCCTTCACCACAAGGCCCAGGCCCGACGGCCTTCACATGATCGACTACTATAAGACACTCCAGAGGATTGACGTTGCTGGGAAGTTCGTTGCCTCCACGGGCGCTCAAAACACTGTTGTCTACACCAGCAGAGAACACGGAGCTGTGGCGGTCGAAAAGTTCTGCGAGCTGACTGGGGCAATGCCCCGAATCGGGCGGTTCATGCCGGGGACGTTCACCAACCCCCTTTATCCTGGCCATCTCGACGCGGAGTTGGTCATCGTCGCCGACCCGATGTCGGACACGCAAGCTATAGTTGAGGCAGGGAGCCTCGGTGTCCCGGTCATAGCCATTTGTGACACGGACAACGTCACCGATGACATAGACCTCGTGATCCCAGGGAACAACAGAGGCAGGAAGGCCATCGCAGCGATTTTTTGGCTCCTCGCAAGGGCGACTCTGATTCACGCGGGGGGGTTGGAGGAGGATGGCCCCATGAAGTACTCGATTGAGGACTTCGAAACAAAGATAGAGGAAGAGCCGAAGCCTGAGCAGTTAGAATAGCGTAAATCAGGCCCGCTGGCTCAACTGGACTCGTGAAGTTAAGGAGAGCGGCCGTAGCGGGCTCATTCTACCCATCAACTAGGTCTGAGCTCTCGACCATGCTGAGCGACTGCTACCTTCACCCCCTCGGACCTGGCCACGCTCCTCCCGCCCCGCCTTGCGATGCGGGAATTGTCGCGGTGGTGGTGCCTCACGCAGGTTACGAGTATTCGGGGCCCGTAGCAGCCCACAGCTACTTGCATGTCTCTTCCCTCCGGAGTCCAGACTTGATAGTCGTCGTGGCCCCGAACCACTATGGGATAGGAAGTGGCGTGGCGACCTTCAGGGATGGAGAGTGGGAGACTCCACTCGGCAGGATGCGGGTTGACCAAGAAGCCGCCTCGAGACTAGTAAATGAATCCGGAATTGTCGCCTTCGACCCAGAAGCTCACAGGTTGGAACATTCACTTGAGGTCCAACTCCCTTTCCTGCAGCAGATTTACGGCGATTCTGTCCCTCTTCTTCCCGTCTCCCTCCTCTTCCAGGACGCCGAGACTGCCAGAACCGTGGCTGGATCTTTGGTCAAGATAGTCGAAGGCAGGAGGGTGGTTCTTGTCGCATCTTCCGACCTCACGCATTATGAGCCGGCGGCTACGGCAAAGGAGAGAGACTCGGCGGTCATCGAAGATCTGAAGAGGATGGACCTGAGTTCGTTCTACTCGACGCTCGAAAGGCTGCAGGTTACTGCTTGCGGTTTCGGGGCGATCGCCACTGTGATGGAGGCATCCCGGGCCCTTGGACTCGGCAAGGGGGAGCTCCTCAAGTACGCGACCAGCGGCGACACCACAGGGGATAATAACCGAGTTGTGGGCTATGCAGCACTAAGATTCGTGTAGCCGATGAAAGCGATTGCAGAAGCGCCGTCGAAGGCCATCATTACTGGTGAGCATTTTGTCGTCCACGGTGCCTGGGCCCTCGCGGCGGCCCTCCCGCGGAGGGTCAGGGCCGAAGTCAGCGAGTCTCATCGAATCAGCGTGACCTCGGATAGATTTTCGAGCGCGGAGGCGCACGGCCTCCACCCGATAATCGGAGTGGTCGAGGCCATGGCAAAGGAGTTCTCCTTCAACGCCCGCATGAGGGTCTCGTTAAGATCGGAAGTTCCCGAAGGGGCCGGTCTTGGGTCTTCGGCCTCCGCGATGGTCGCAGTAGTATCGGCGGTCTCACGGCTTCACTCACTTGACCTTCAACCGTCAGACATCATCCGCTTCTCAATGGTGGGCGAGAGGGAGATCCACGGCAACCCTTCGGGCATTGACGCGGCCGTGTGCGCAATGGGAGGCGTGGTCCTCTTCCGGCCTGGAAACGCTCCCAAGAGGTTGTCCTTGGAGGGACGAAGGACCCTCATCGTTGTGTTCTCTGGGAAGAGGAGGAGCACGAAGAGCCAGATCCGCCGAGTGGCAGCGGTGAAAGGGACGTTCCCCAGCTTTTTCGGTGGTCTGACCGAGGCCGCGAGTGAAGTCAGCTTGATTGCGGCGGAAAGGCTCGCAAAAGGCGACATGAAGGGCCTTGGGAGGATTCTGAGCTTCAACCACGCCGTGCTCTCGACAATCGGGGTCTCCTGCCGGTCGCTGGACAAGCTCGTTGACCTGGTTCTCTCACTAGGGGCCTATGGTGCCAAACTCACCGGGGCGGGAGGCGGCGGGAGCGTCGTTGCCGTTGCGCCGGGAGGAAAGGAGAAAAGCATCATCTCAGGGCTTAGAGGGCGGGGGTTCGAGGCGTTCCGAGCCGAGATCCCCGTGGAGGGAGTGAAAAGCTGGCTAAACCGGTGATAGTGAAGCTGGGTGGGTCGGTCATAACCGACAAGTCTAAGCCGTTTTCTTACAGGTCGGACGTTGTCTCGGCTCTTGCAGAAGAAATCGCCTCGTCCGACGAAAAGGCGCTCGTGGTTCACGGAGGCGGCTCCTTTGGACATCCCGTCGCCAAGGAGGAAGGGATATCATCTGATCAGGTGGCAGCAAACGCAGGCGCCATCTCGAAGACTAGGGGGGCGATGTACGAACTGAACGGCCTCCTTTGTAGAACCCTGATGGAGAGCAAGCTCTTTCCCTACACTTTCTCACCTTTCGACGCAATCGCGAAAGCGGGAAAGGCACCCGTGTCGCAATGGCTGCGGGGACTCCTCAGGTTTGGCCTAACTCCCGTCACCTTCGGGGACGTGGCGCTTATGACTGCCGGTTTCAAGGTCCTATCAGGCGACCTGATGGTCCTCGAGCTGGCCAAGATCCTCGAGCCTGAAAGATGCGTCTTCGCCTTGGACGCTGACGGGGTCTACGAGGGTGGGACCCGGGTCATCATCCAGGAGCTGTCACCTTCGAGAATCAGAAAAATGCAGATCTCTCCAGGCGAGGACGCGACAGGTGGGATGAAGCTCAAACTCGAAGTTGCCGCCAAGGTCGCCTCCCTTGGCCCGAAAGTGTGTTTCGTATCAGGCTACAGGCGGAACGAATTCTCGAAGGCCCTGAAAGGCCAAGAGTTCTACGGGACCGTCGTGAGGTCCTGATCGAAGGCTGTCCTTGGTAGAGAGCCTTGACAGACCTTCAGGTGGAAATGAAGAGCGTGAAGTCGACAGTCGATAATCTCATCTTAGATGAACTGTTGCCCATGTCCAGCGCGGTTGCCGAGGTTGACCTGCTTTACAGGATGATGCGGGACTATCCATCGCGACCGGCAAAGGGAATGAGGCCCTTTCTTTGCATGACGGCCTGCAGGGCAGCTGGGGGAGACGGGAAGGACGCGCTGCTCACCGCAGCCTGCATTGAGCTCTTCCAGAACTGGATTTTGATACATGACGATATCGAGGACGGCTCTAAGCTGCGGAGGGGAGGAGCTGCCCTCCATCGCGAGTACGGTGAGCCTCTCGCCTTGAACGCTGGGGATGCACTCCACGCCCGTATGTGGGGTGCGCTCGCACTGAACCATACGAAGCTCGGGCCTGAGAAGACCGTCAGGATAATGGAGGAGTTCTCCCGGATGGTCAACGAGACGACAGAAGGACAGCACATGGAGCTGGCGTGGGTCGCTCATAAGAGGTGGGACCTGACCGAGTCAGACTACTACGAAATGTGCACAAAGAAGACCTCCTGGTACACCGTGGCCGGTCCGTGCAGACTCGGCGCGATTGTGGCCGGGGCATCTGATGACGTTCTCGAAGAGTTGAAGGACTTCGGCCTGAAGTTGGGGGTTGCCTTCCAGATTCAGGACGACGTGCTGAACCTCGTCGGCGACCAGCAGAAGTACGGGAAGGAGAGGTCTGACGACATCCTAGAGGGGAAGAGGACCCTTATTCTTCTCCATCTTCTTGGGAGCATCGGACCAGACGAGAGGGGAAAGCTCGTCTCAGTCATGAACAAGAAGAGGGCTGACAAGACCCCAACTGACGTGTCGTACGTTCTTTCCCTAATCGAGAAGAATGACGCGGTCGGATATGCGAGGAAAAGGGCCGTCGAACTGATGAAGGAGGCTGTCGAGATTCTGGGGAGGATATCGTGGAAGGGCGACGCAGAGGCTGCGTCCCTCCTGGGCATCTTCGCAAGGTTCGCAGTCGAGCGGGAATGGTAGAAGGGAAGTCGGGGTTATCGAAGGAGGCTCTCGCCTCCATCGAAGTCGGGGCGCTGCTCAACGCCACCCGACATGGCGGGAAGGCCGAGGTCGGGGCCGTCCTGGGCAGGGTCTTGGCCGAGTTCCCGGAACTTAGACACGCTGCCGACGAGGTCGCGACGGCGGTCAGGTCCTCCGTTGCGCGAGTCAATGAGCTGAGCCTGTCAGAGCAGACGGTGCTCCTGAGCGAGAGGTATCCCGACGCAGTGAAGCCGACTGACAGGAAGGGTCGGGTCGGCCTTCCGCCACTTCCGAATGCCAAGAGTGGCAAGACCGCCTTTAGGTTTCCACCCGAGCCGTCGGGCTTCATGACAATAGGGCATGCCATGGCCATAACGATAAACTGCATCTATGCGGAAACCTATGATGGCGATCTCTGGCTCCGGTTCGAGGACACGAACCCGAAGAAGGTCGCCTTGAAGTACTACGAAAGCTTCAGGCAGGGGATCAGGTGGCTCGGCATAAGTTGGGACCACGAGAAGAATGTCTCCGACGACATGGACCTGATCTACGAGTATGGAAAGAGGCTCATCCAGGAAGACAAGGCGTACTACTGCTCCTGCGGCCAAGAGAAGGTCAAGGGACTCAGGTTCGAGGGCAAGGCCTGCGAACACAGGAAAGCCCCCATCGAAAGGAGCCTGGTCGTATGGGACAAGATGCTGGCGAAGAAGGTGAGCGAAGGGGAGTCTGTCATCAGGTACAAAGGGGACATGCAAAACCTGAACTATTCCCTACGCGATCCGAACCTCTTCAGGGTGATCGAGAAGGCACATCCTATCACCGGAGAACGGTACACGCTTTGGCCCACATACGACCTTGCAAATACCATAGAGGACGAGATCTGCGGCATCACCCACGTTCTGCGGAGCTCGGAGTTCAGGACCGAGCTTCAGAAGCAGATTCGTGAGGCTCTTGGCTTCCGGGTTCTAGACGTAATCCAGTTCTCGAGGTTCAACTTTAAAGGAACTCCAGTCGGGAAGCGGCTTCTCCGGCCCTTGGTCGAGGAGAAGCTCGTCTCAGGTTGGGACGACCCGAGGATGCCCACGGTCGAGGGGCTCAAGAGGAGGGGCGTGATTCCAGAAGCGATCCGGGACTTCACGCTACAAGTTGGATACACGAAAACCGAACACGAATACGACTGGAGCATGCTGCTGTCAGTCAACAGGAAGCTCCTCGACCCGCGATCGAAGCGCATCTTCTTCGTCCCAGACCCCGTCGAGCTTGTAGTCAAAGGGGCGCCCATGAGGAGGGTGACCATCCCGTTCCATCCGGAGACGGACCTTGGCGGAAGGGAGATTGAAACCTCGGGTAAGTTCTTCGTCCCAAGGTCTGATCTCAGTACCATGAAGGAAGGAGATGCGTTCCGACTCATGGAACTCTACAACGTGGAGCTCACCCTGACTGGGGTGGAGCCAAGGGCAAAGTACCTTGGGGATCAACTCGTCAGGGAGATGAAGAAGCTGCAATGGGTCAGTCCCAAGGGTGTCGAGGTGAACATCCTCGAGCCTGGCCCACTGTTCAACGAGGACGGTGTCTTCAACCAGGGGAGCCTTGGCGAAGTAAAGGGACTCGCTGAGGCCGCGTTCGCATCCCTGAAGCCTGGGGATATAGTGCAGTTCCCACGCTACGGCTTCTGCAGAGTGGATTCAGGTCGGACCTGCATCTTGGCTCAAAGATAGCGAACCACTACTTGCCACCTGACGGGTAGTCCTTGGCTGGAACTGGCTGGCTGGCTGGCTGGCTGGCCAGCCGGCAAGGGGGCCTACACTCTGGTCCAGAGGTGAACCGGATCGAATCGCCATCTAACCATTTATAACCTGGCCACGGAAGGCGCTTCTGGGAGATATCTGCAGATGACCCCAAAGCCCTACTATGTGAAGGTAGAGACCCCAAAGGAGGTCTCCGAGGCTGCGTATGAGGTCCTGAGACAAGCCTCAAGAACAGGCAAGGTAAGAAAAGGCACAAACGAATCGACAAAGGCCATAGAACGAGGCACAGCGAAGCTCGTAGTTATTGCAGAAGACGTAACCCCACCTGAGGTTGTGGCACATCTTCCCATACTCTGTGATGAGAGGAAGATTCCGTACGTCTTCGTTCCTTCGAAGGATCAGATTGGCCCCGCAATCGGGATAGATGTACCTACGGCTTCTGCGGCAGTTCTCGACCCCGGCGAAGGGAGGCAGATACTGGACCAAGTCACCCAGGAGCTGGCGAGGTTGAAGACGGCTGCATGAGCAAGCGAGAAGTCGAAACACTAACCCCCGCGGAGGTCGTCCAGATTGTCGGGAGGACAGGGGTAGCTGGTGAAATCACCCAAGTGAGAGTAAAGATACTCGAAGGCAAGGAAAAGGGCCGCATCCTAACACGGAACGTGAAAGGTCCGATAAAGCTCGCCGATGTGCTGGTTCTTAGAGAGACTGAAAGAGAAGCAAGGAAACTCAAGTAGGGCCTGTCACGAAATCAAGCGTCCGAGGTTCGCCTACTATTTTTATAGCATAGTTCAGCGGGGTTTCATGACGAATTAGGAGAAGGGGTGTTAGCTTGAGATGTATGTTCCAAAGAGATGCGCCTTTTGCGGCAAAGAGGTACGCCTTGGTTCCGGGGTACTAGTGGCAAGGAACGACGGCTCAACCAAATCGTACTGTTCCTTGAAGTGTAGAGTCAACGAACTGAAACTCGGGCGCGACCCGAGGAAGCTGAAGTGGGCCAGAAGGGGCAAGGAGCAATGAGCGCTCCTGAAGAGACCCTGATCGTGGTGAAACCAGACGCGGTCAGGCGCGGACTGGTGGGAGAAATTCTCAAGAGGTTCGAGGCAAAGGGCTTTGCTGTCAGAAAGCTCCACATGCTCACAATGTCCAAGAACCAGGCCGAGGACTTCTACTCAGTCCACCGAGACAAACCCTTCTTCCGGGAACTCGTCTCTTTCATCACATCCGGCCCCGTCGTAGGGGCGGTGCTTTCGGGCAGAGACGCCGTTGCGACTGTGAGACGTATGGTCGGGGCGACCAAGAGCTGGGAGGCCGAGGCCGGAACAATCAGGGGGGACCTCGGACTGGGGCTGACTGATAACGCGATTCATGCTTCCGACTCCGCAGAGAGCTTCCGGAAAGAGCACGAGGCGTTCTTCGGCAAATCGGCTGGGTGAAGGGGCAATAAGGGAGGAACTGGGCGACAATGGCGGTTGCGAACAATCGGCTGCGCCAGCCTGTAGTGGTGGTCCTTGGGCACGTCGACAGCGGCAAGACATCCCTCCTTGACGCCCTAAGGGGGACCGCGGTGCAGGCGCGGGAGGTCGGCGGAATTACTCAGGAGATAGGGGCAAGCTTCTTCCCACTCGAAACACTTGAACAGATCTGCGGCCCGCTCCTCGATCGAGCAGGGGGGGAGCTCCGGATACCAGGTCTGCTGATGATTGACACTCCCGGCCACGCGGTCTTTTCCAACCTCAGGCTCAGAGGCGGGTCAGCGGCGGATATCGCGATAGTGGTCGTCGACGTTCTGAAGGGCTTGGAGAATCAGACCCTGGAGAGCATTGACATACTGAAGCAACGGAAGGTCCCATTCCTGGTCGCCCTGAACAAGATCGACATGATCCGGGGGTGGAGGAAGGGGAGCAAGGGCCCGCTGCAGTCAGTCCTCAAAGAACAGCCCCCCGAATGGAACGACGAACTCGAGGAGAGGCTCTACAACGTCGTAGGCGGCCTCGCCAGGCTCGGGTTTCAGTCGGATGCCTACTATAGGGTCAAAGAATTCCGTCAGCAGGTCACCATCGTCCCAGTGTCCGCCCGCGCCAAGGCCGGCATACCAGAGCTTCTTGCAGTCCTCATAGGCCTCTCGCAGCACTTCCTGAAGGGAAAGCTTAGCATGCTGGGCGCAGGCCGGGGAGGCAAGGGGATAATCCTCGAGATGCAGGAAGAAACAGGAATAGGAGAGACTGCGAACATCATACTGACCGAAGGAACCCTACACGTCGGCGACTCAATTGGCCTGGTAAGGAGAGACGGCGCGTTCAAGTCCAAGGTAAAAGCACTGTTCATGCCTAAGCCCCTGGATGAGATGCGGGACCCACGCGACAAGTTCACCCCTGTCGCCTCGGTCTATGCGGCAGCGGGGGTCAAGCTCGTCAGCCCCGACTTGGCGGGTGTAGTTGCCGGGACCACTGTGGCCTCGTTCGATACCGAAGCCCAATTCCTCGCCCTCAAGGCCGAGATGGACCAAGAGCTCACCAACATTCTAGTGAAGACAGAGAACATGGGAGTGATTGTGAAGGCCGCGAGCGTGGGTGGGCTCGAGGCGCTTCTGAGAATGCTGGAGGAGAGGGGGATCCCTGTGAGGAGGGCAGATATCGGGGACATCACTAAGAACGACATCATTGAAGCAGAAGTAGTCGGCGAGCACGACCCGTACCTCGCTGCGATTCTCGGCTTCGACTCGAAGGTCTTGTCCGAGGCGAAGGAGTTCGTGGGTTCCACGCAGGTCTTCGTCTCTGGTGTCATCTACGAGGTTATTGACAACTACTCGAACTGGGCCGAAGCCAAGAGGGACTCGGACCAGAAGGGAGCCCTCTCCAATATGACTCGCCCCTGCAAGCTGAGGGTTCTCCCGGGCGCATTCTTCCGGAGGAACGACCCTGCAGTATTCGGGGTCGAAGTGCTTGCAGGCCTGTTGAAGCCCAAGGTGAAGCTGATGACGAGTGATGGCCGCGAGCTCGGGACCGTTGAGCAGATTCAGGACAACGGCAAGGCAGTCTCGGAGGTGAAGCAAGGAGACAAGGTCGCCATCTCTGTCGAAGGTCCTACCTTGGGCAGGCAGGTCAAGGAGGAGGACACGATTTACACCCTTCCGAGGAGCCACGAGGCGCGGATGCTTCGGACCAAGTACCTGAGTTCACTCACTGTGGATGAGGCGAAGGCGCTGGAGGAGATAATCGGAATCAAGACCCCCTCCGACCCCCTGTTCGGCTTCTGATTGTTTATATTCTCGCCAGAATCAGACCACCCGAATGGCACAGTTCAAGCTCGTCCTTTCAGACCCGAAAGCAGGAAAGTCCGAGGTCCACGAGCTGAAGGATGCAAGCGCGCAGCTTCTGGTCGGCATGAAGATCGGCGAGATGGTCGACGGCACCACGATTGGCCTGACCGGCAAGATGGTCATCACGGGCGGAAGCGACAGGGCCGGTTTCCCGATGCGACGCGACGTCCAAGGGAGCGGAAAGAACTACGTCCTGCTGACCCGGGGGGTGGGTCTGAAGACCGAGTTCGAGGGAGGCAAGAAGAGAAAGCTGGTGAGAGGCAACACGGTGACTGAGGAGATTTACCAGGTCAACGCGAAGAGGGCTGAAGACACCCCGAAAAGCATCTAGAATTCCTGGATTTGGCCCGTCTTTTTCGCATTAATCCAAGAAACCCGCATCCATCTGGAAAAACTCGCAAAAAGTTGAAATATTCCCCCTGTTCCTATATTCGAGGAGGGTCCCGAGGACGGCCAAACTTGACGATGTCGACATGAGGATTCTGTCTGCCCTCTACTCCGACGCTTCGATTTCAGTGCCGGAACTTGGCCGCAGGCTCGGCGTGAACCTTTCCGTTGCTTATAGCAGGATAAAGCGGCTCCAGAAGAGAGGCATCATAGAGAGGTTCACAATACAGGTGAACGAGGAGAGCCTTGGAATGAGGGCGGGGGCCCTTGCAGGCCTCAACATTGACCCGAAGCAAAGGGAGGCGGTCCTGAAGGAAATCGAGAAGGTCGATGGCGTCCGGTTGATTCGCGAGGTCACTGGGCGTTTCGACATCGTCGCCAACTTGAAGGGCCAGTCGCTTGACGAGTTGCACCGCGCCGTCTACGACGTCATAGGGAAGATACCCGGGGTCATGCACGCAGAGGTCTTCATGGAGGTCTCGCGTCACAATCCTCCGATTCGCTTCAGACTCGCCGACTGATATCGACTAAGATTCTTAAGCACGGGATGGCGATATCGGCTTCGTGGACCCACTCGTGCTCCTCGACCAGGCCGTTGCCCAGGAGAAGGTCCCACGAGCGCTTGCAAAAAAGGTCAGGCTACGGATGAGCTTCGTCCAGCATTCCGTCGATCGCGTCGAGAAGGCGAGCGGCCTCCATTACCCTCAGTACTACATCGAGCCGACTCTTCCTGTCTCCAAGGGAGGGGGCGAGTACGGCCAGATGGGTGTCTTCTTCGCCAGGGTAATCCCGACGACAGTGACCGGGAGCCTTACGATCCTCATCCAATTCACGGCCGCTCTTGTAGCACACGGGACGAGGGGCACGATAGATGCAGTTGCCGCGCACGAATTCACACACTACGTCGAACTCATCAGGAAGCTCGCCCGGACGAACTTAGTCAGCGACGAAGCAGTCACGTCCCTTTACGAAGCTTCCTTCGCCGACAGCGAGAGGACCGTTCCGGCCAAACTTCTCTACTCCGACAGGGCCCTCGTCGGTCTCCTGACCCGAAAGTTCAAGCCGGAATTGTTGGACCCTGCCCTGAACAAGAAAGTGGGTGAGTCCTGGATCACGAAAGGTCTCCCCACACGTTGGGTGGGGCCGGAAGCAAACCGCGTCAGGCTGGAAATGGGAGTCGTCGCAAGGGCCAGGTTCGACCCCGAAGTGGTCAAGAAAGCCCTTGAAATCGAAGAGAAGATGAGTACTTGAGGCTCACGGCTGAGGAGAGGTCTACCCTCTTGGGCGTCGCCTCTTCGATGGTGGACCCGTCCTCAATTGCGGGGCTGGCCGCTTACGGCTCGAAGGTTGCGGGTTACGCCCGCCCGGAGTCCGACTATGACTTGATCATAGTGTCCAAACGTTTCCGCGACGGTATCAGGTACAGGTACGTGGAGGAGCCGACGGCATCGTCAGCGCTGATAGTCGACGAACATCTTCTCAAGCAGGACGCGCAGTCCTCCTACTTGGGCGAGTTCGTGGTCGGGAGGCTCCTCAATGTGTTTGAACCAATTGAGAACCCGGAGCTCTTCACGAGCGTCGAGCTCGACTACAAGAGGAGGGTCGTGACAGAGGCGCTCCTCGAGCTGTCTGAAGACTACGGCGACTTTTGCAGGCGCCTCATTGTGCCGTATGACTACTTCCTGTTCGAGAAGCTTTCGAAGAGGGCCTCTATGTACCCGCCCGCCCTCTACAGCTACGTCAATACCTATACTTGCCCCCTCGGGGCAGAGAACCGGAGGATGTCCATGGAGGGTTTCGCCTCCGCGGCCGAGGTCTTGGCCTCCCGGGGCCTTCTATCCGCATCTCCTGCGGGAGTGATGATGGACCCTGAAACCATGAGAGGAGACGCGTTCACTAAGGTCCAGTCCATCTTCTCCCTCACGACTAGGGGCCTGACTCAGTACGCCGTCCACGGATACGCCGGACGTGTCGGCCTTTCCGTGTACAGGAGAGAGGCGCAGTCTAAGCTGAAGCGGATGAGGGACGCCCCTCGCCCTCTCCCCGAGCTGGAGAAGCCAAGGTCTCTTCTGAGATTAGAGGAGGGCGTCATGATCCCCGACGCGTCTCTCCTTGAGAGAGAGCTAGCCGGAATCCTCGGGTTCGCCGAGCATTCGACGAGGGAGCGCGACATCGGCGATCCGTACTCTACGACTCGCGTCCTGACTTTCTCCGACGGGATGCGCGAGAGTGCCGTGGTTGTCAAGAGCTACTCTGACGTCCGCTCGCTGAAGTGGGCTCTCCTTGGCATCTGGGCAGCTGCAGCAAACAAGTTCAGCATGACTCCGATGGCTAGGCTCGACAGGGAATACGCGATGACGAGGAGCCTCAGGAAGAGTGGCGTCCTGGTCCCTGCGATTCTGGCCGTCGCTCCGGGCGAGAGGGTGATGGTGAAGGAGTTCGTCAGTGGTCCCACCCTTTCGTTTGTCATAGACCGGCTCATGAAGGGCAGCCAAGAAGGCATGGAACACGTCTCGGCGTACGCCGATCTCATGGCAAAGGTGCACCGCGCTGGGCTTGCTTTGGGGGACGCGAAAGCAAGCAACGCCGTCCTATCGTCACGAGGGCTGTATCTGACCGACCTCGAGCAGTCTGTTGCCGGGGGCGACATGGCGTGGGACCTCGCGGAGTTCCTGTATTACACCGCGAAGCTCTCGACGCGGGAGGAAGCCATGAGCCGGGTGGGTAGAGCCTTCCTCATGTCATACGTCTCCTCAGGAAGTAGGGATGTCGTTTCCAAGGCAAGGAGCCCCAGATACTACCGTCCCTTCCAGCCATTTGTGACTCCGGGCATGGCCCACATGCTGCAGGAACTAATGGCAGAGTTTTGCTAGGTTTTGTCGGTGAACGTGGTGTACACGCAGCTAAATGGACGCACCCGAGCGTGTATCCATCGTTTTGCTATTGCCGTGACCCATAGCGACCATGCGCACGCAGGCTCACTCCTATTCCAGCGAAATCCCTGGCCGGGGCTTGTCAGTTCAGGCAAGCGCCTGAACCGACTCGTGGGGGAATCCCGGGCCTGATGAAACTCGCCCCCAAGCAGGTTCTGAAAGTGGATTCTGGGCCCTCCCGAGTCCTCGCTAGGGTTGTTCCAGGCCGGTTGACGAGCCTAGCCTGAGGGATCTCAATCTTTAGCTTTGACCTCGGATAGAGATATATCGAAACGACACGGAAAGTTGTCGCAGCATTTGCAAGAGTTGTGATTGGTTTTGGTCCCATGTACGTGCAAGTGCGAACTTGCAAATACCTACCCCAAGGAAGGGGGCTCGAGAAGTGCCATGACTGTGGTCACAAGCTGAAACTGGCAACTACTACAGCCTGTCAACGAATTCAAGGTTAGACCCTGCCCGACTGCCATGGCGGTGCGACAGTCTTATCAGACGAACATGCAAAACCGACAGCAGAGGTTTGACCACCCCAGTCCTTCCCGGCCTCGGTAGTCTGACGTTGACTGACTTAGTTGTGACCGTCATCGGCCTCATTATCCTGTGGATAGTCATCTCAATACCGGCGTGGTTGGCGGGCAAGGCCATCACCCATGGAAAGTCTACCTTTGGCGACGCCATGATCGCAACCCTGGTGGGCCCGATAGTCTACTTCGTGATCCTAATCGCGGTGGATTTCTTCCTAGGAACGCTGATCAGCTCAGGGGCATTCGTCATCGCCTTAATCCTGGCCTTCGTGGCATGGATTTGGGTCTATAAATCAAGCTTCGGAACGAGTTGGCTGGGCGGCCTCGGGATAGCCGTGCTCGCGGTAGTCATCTTCGCCGTGATAAGCGTAATCCTCGGAGCCCTTTTCGGCGTAGTGGTTCCCGCGTCATTCTTCCCTCGCATCTAGGCAAACTACTCACTGAAGACGATAAATATCGCCAGGGCTGAACGAAGGGCGGCAAGACTTGAAGATTGATCTCTTCTGGACCGTAGCCATAATCCTCGTGATTCTCTGGCTATTCGGGTTCATTGGCGGGATTGGTGGGGAGTTGATCCATCTACTACTGATCATCGCTGTGATTGTGATAGCCTATCGACTCCTAACTGGGAGAAACGTAGTCACGGGCAAATGACCAGAGAAGCTCACAGCCACCAATCATGAACACTTCAGTTGTAGACGTCTGGGCGTCCCAACCCCCAATCCTGTCGCGTACGGATTCTTCATCTGTTGGGACCGGTAGGACTCTAACCTAGGATTCCTAGGACTCGCAGATGACTAGGTGCTAAGTTTTGATGTATAGGTCGTAAAGCCGCAGTTGCCGCAAGTGAGGCGGCCATTGTGCTGCGCCATGAAGTAGCCTTTTCCGCATCTCGGGCACTCCTTCCTCAGCCGAGCGAGTATTCCCTCTTCTACCTTGTATAGCTTGTGAACCTGTATCCTTCTCTTGGGGGCCTTCGGCTTCACCTTCTTTTCTGGCTTCTTCTCTTCGGCTGGCGCCACTTCCGCGGAAGTGGGTGCAGGGGCCGGAGCTGAGGCCGCCGCCGGCTGCTTCGACAATCCTACTTCTTGACCTCCGGTGCTGGGGCGGGAGTCGCCGCCTTCTTCCGTTCCTGTTTCAGCTTCTCCCTATCTTCCTTCGTCAGGACCCTCTCTTCGAGGTACCGTGGATGGATCTTCTTCGACGCTGCGGATGTATACACGTAGAACCTTCCGAGCACATCGGTCGTCCCAGCCTGGCCGTCCAACCTCACCACTCCGACCATCTCAGGGGCCACTGCGAGCTCCTGCGCCACCGCCGCTATGGCATCCTTCCTGGTGAGCTTCCCTGCCCTGCCGTCAAGTCGCAACTCAACGTAGGACCTCTCGAGGACCTTCGAGTCGGACTTCTTCTCTATATGCAATCTAGGCAACCCCGCTCCATGTGGGATATAAATCAGTCAGCCATTCAGCGTAACTCGGAGATTCCGATTTCAGCAAGAATGACCCTGTTCCTGGACTTCGATTCGGCATCGGCCCTCACGACCACTATTCCCTCTCCCGGTTGACCGTAGAAGACTAACGCGGAAACGGGTGCAAGAGCGATGACCGGTATCGCCAAGAGGTCTTCTTCGCCTTTTACGGCTACCCGAACGGGCTTCCTCCCTCTGAATGCTTCCCTGATTCCGTCTATGGCGTCCTCCGTGATGGTCCCGGGGGGGTTCTCGACTGCTATCTTCTTCGCGTAGGCAACGGCAGGCGGCGTTCTTTCCTTCCTGTTTTCTCGTGAGTCTGTTACCTGGACGTCGGGAATTCGACCTTGTGCTCCGAGAGTCTCCGTCACCTTATCCCCCACTGTGATGACCATTGGGGCTTCGGTGACTACGCTCGCGAAGGCTTGGCCGTTCACCTCTTCAGCGGAGAAGAGCCTGCCCATCGGCTTCGCCAGTCTTGTTCTCAGACCTTCAGGGAGCCGATATACCCTGGGCAACTGCCTAGCTGACCTTCAAGGCATACCTTCCTGGCTTCGCGATTCCTAGGGTCTTAGCGACCTGGGATTTTTCCGCGTTGATTATGATTATTAGACCAGACCACTCGTTGCTTAGCTCGGTAGAGCCATCGTTCGGACATGCCTTCTCGGTCGTGAGGCTCTTGCACTTTCTACACGCTAGCTCCTTCAAAGCTATCTTGCCTACTTCTCCGTTCTTTCTTCCACCTTTCGCTGCTTCTGTGCTTTGCTCACTTCGTCGTCAATCCATTCGAGCGCGCCGAGGAAAGGCTGCCTGCACGTCACGCCTATCTTCCCCATGGATATCCCGTGCCCGAGGCTTACCGCTGTGATCCTGACTCTCACCTTGCTGCCGACTTTGAGGGCCCTCTTGCTCTGGGACGCGGTTATAATCCCCGACTTAACGTCGCTTGTCAGGTAATCGTCCATAATCTGGCTCAGGTGTAGCAGGGCATCAGCGGGTCCGATTCTCACGAAGGCTCCGAAGTCGGTGACCTCTACTACCTCGCCTTCGACCAGTTCCTGTTTGAGGGGGAAGAACGATAGCACTTCGAAGTCGACCCTGTGGTAGGTCGCGCCGTCTCCGGCAATGATCTTGCCCACCTTGTCCACCTCAACCTTCGTGACCAGGATCAGATATCCGTGCTCCGGGTTGATAGTGCTCTCGTACTTTAGCTTCAGGAGCTCTAGGGCGACCTTCTCGAGGGGGGACCCGAACTTGTCTGGTGGGACGCGGACGACATCCTCTAGATTGACTAACTCAAACATGAATGCTCAGGAACTGCCTCCCTCGCTTTGGGTAGCCGATATTAATCTTTGGCTCACAACAAGGGAATCTACCCGGTTGAAGGGCGAAGTGAGGGCGGGAGCGCCCTCTTGTGGGCGGACCTCGAATGCATCTCTAGGACTCGATCGGCGACCGAGCGACTCACCCCTGCCTTCTTGGAGGCTTCGAAAGCAGAGTCTCCATCATCAAACAGGTGGTGCATGACGATGTCCAACTTCTCGTAGCCTGCAGGCAACTCCTCCTCCACCGTGTGTCCTAGCCAGAGTTGTGGGGAAGCTGGTTTCTTGACGACCGCGATGGGGAGGCCTAGATGTCCACCCATGAGCCGAACCTGCGTCTTGTAGAGATGGGCGATAGGCAGGAGGTCGACTCCCCCGTCACCGTACTTCGTGAAGAATCCCAAGAGTTCCTCAGACCTGTCCCCCGTCCCGGCGACAAGAAGGTTTTGTGAGTTTGCCAGGTAGTACAGGATCGTCATCCTCACTCTTGCCTGGACGTTTGCGAGGGCAAGCTTCGATGCTTCGGAACCGGCCGCAGTAACGAGACTGTCGACTAGAGGCGATATGGCGACGTCGACCCTTCTGACGCTCCATGCCTCCGTCATCCCCACCGCGTCTTCTGTATCGCGAGGTGGAGTGTGGCGCGAGGGCAATAGCGCTGCAAGGACTCTGTTCCTCCCCAGCGCCCTTACGCACAGTGCGCCGACCACGGCGCTATCCACGCCTCCGCTGAGACCGACGACCAATCCTGCCGCCCCCGAATTGGCGACGGTGCGTCGGATGAAGGCGGTGATCCTTCTTTCTTCCCTCTTGGCGTCGATTGCGAGCAGTGAACCCGCCATCCCCCCAGCCGTAAAGGAAGGGAGCCTTAACTCCTGTTGCTGTAGCCTAAAGGAGAGCCACGCGCCCCGAACGCAGACCGAAGACACGAACGCGGCGAGCCTTGAGGGACCTGGCAAGGTCCAGGTCTGCCGTAGCCACCGCGGCCTTCATCGTGAGTGCGGCCGAGGCTATCTCCTGGTCCGGCCTTGCCCCGCCGCAAGGCGCGTGTGAGAACTCCTCAGCGATTTCAATTGCGACACTGGCCGCCCTGCTCCTCCTTCCTTGAGTAGAGGCCAGGCGCGCAAGCTCGGCCAAGACGCACTCCAAGACCACAGGCTCGAGCTTTCCGATGTTCTCGGCGATGTCTTCGAACCAGGTGGTAGGATGCTCCGCCACTGCCATCAGGAAGCTGCTGTCGAAGATGACCTTTGTCAATCCCTACTTGAGGACGCCCGAGCCTATAAGGCGCCACCTTTCAGCTATCCTTCTGCTCAGCGCAGCTCTCATTCCCGACTCGACTGCGACCGGTTTCTTGAGGTCCACCTCGATGACGTCTCCCCTCGCGGAAGTGACCACGACCTGCGTCGATGCAGTTCCCAGGTTCAGCCTAAGACTCTCCCCCGGCCTCACCTTCTCCACGCTGACCAGCTCAGCTGAACCGACGGCGGTCTCGAGCAGGTCTACTTCGAGGGTTGCATGCTCCAGGCTGGGGGGGAGTGTCCCTGGCTTTCCTATGACGCTGCCGACCATCTGGTCTCCCTTGATGAAAGTCGGATCAAGGTGCGTCCCGACCGCTACCAGGCCCCCGGGGCCGACCCTGTCGCTCTGACCTGCGCCCGTCTGCAGACCTGAGACCTTGGTCACAACTGGGACGTACTTGCCACTCCTTTCGTCTGCCATCCCGGGCCTAAGCTCTATCTCCTCTCCGACCTTCAGTTCTCCTCTGGTGAGACTCCCGCCCAGGACTCCGCCGGACAGGCCTTCTATCCCCGCCCCAGGCCTGTTGACGTCGAAGCTGCGGACCACGTACATCAAGGGGTCGGCCTTTGCATCCCTTACGGGAGTAGGGATGACATCCTCGAGTGCCTCGATTAGGGCGTCGATGTTCGTCCTCTGCTGTGCAGAGATCGGGATGATCGGTGCATCCGCAGCAACCGTCTGCTCCACGAACTTCTGTATTCCTTGGTAATTCTTCTTCGCCTCTTGGTCGGTGACGAGGTCAACCTTGTTCTGCGCTATCACTATTCTCTTCATGCCCAGCATCTGCAGTGCCTGGAGGTGCTCCCTAGTCTGAGGCTTCGGGACCGGCTCGTTCGCCGCAATTACCAGGAGCGCCCCGTCCATCAGGAAGGCACCGGCCAACATGTTTGTCATCAGACTTTCGTGCCCCGGACAATCGACGAAGCTCACCGCCCTCAGGAGACGAGTCTCCCTGCCGCAGACCGGGCACTTCCGGCTCGTCGAAAAGGATCCAGGCGAAGGAGTTTGAGGGCACTTGTAGAACGCTGCGTCTGCGTAACCTACCTTGATCGTGATTCCTCTCTTCAGCTCTTCGCTGTGTGCACTCGCCCAGACCCCTGTAATGGCCTGGGTTACCGTCGTCTTTCCGTGATCAACGTGGCCGCTCGTTCCTATGTTGACCTCCGGCTGCTTCGGAAGGAGGTCGGGGGTCGGCGCCTGTTGAGCTAGTTGCCCTGACAAGAGGGACCGCTTTACGCTTCCTCCTTTTAAGAGTAGAGAGAACATTCAGAGACCTAAGTAATCTCTCGGCCTGGGTTGCACGTTTTCCAGCCCGTGTGTCCTGTCTTCTGCAACTCGTTGGCGACGAACCGGGGCCGCTCGCAATCGGTGCGGGAAAACTTTTTGCTGGGTTCCAACCAACCCCAACAGGCATGGGAATCCAATTCGGAGACCCCGCCGTCCCCAAATACGTCTCAAGCACGGCGTTTCACTTTGGACTTATGGTGGGAATGATTGTGGTCATCGTCGCGGCGCTTGCACTTGACAAGTTCGGAAATCTAATGTTCAGAAGAGGATACGCCAAGCCTTTCTTCGTGCTCGGGAGGAGGGTGCACCACGTGTGGATATACGCCCTGGTGCCGTTCTGCTACCTGGTAGTCAGCTACTTCATGATCAACGGGAGCGTCCAGCTGATTGGGAATCTGATGTGGTACCGGTTGGCGCTCATTCTGCCCGTGGTAGGCTTCTGTTTGGCGGTGGACTTCATCGGCGACAGTTGGAAGGCTAGTTCGACCGGCTTGCTTCGTCACGAATGGGTCTACGCGCTCATCCCGGCTTACATATTCGGCTTCGTTGTTAACGTGTTTGTCTAGCCATCTCCGGGCTCGAACTCCCCACTTGGTGGCTGTCTGTCCCGTGAGACTTGAGTGGGACTTCCTCCGCGTTGCCGTCAGGAAGGATCAAGCAACATCGTTCTAGTACTGCGGTCCATGGAGACCGACCTATGCGACTCCTCAAACCGTCTCCATTCC
>Ga0187803_10000080_pt1 | contig 40048 bp, 74 predicted proteins | sample NC_wetland_sal_i_2_FD_132425 | JGI IMG/M metagenome (GOLD analysis project Ga0187803, IMG submission 132425) | Wetland sediment microbial communities from Neuse River Estuary, North Carolina, USA - Control_3 | ecosystem: Environmental > Aquatic > Freshwater > Wetlands > Sediment | place: USA...
CAACGTAGACCATAATCCGCTCCTGGAATGCTCTCATCCCGCCGTTTTTCAACCGATGGACCCTGGAATCCACTCATCGAATCGGCTCGAACCTGCCCGGCTTCGCATGCTTCAAAGCCTGCGTAACGCGCGCTGCCTGCGCCAAGAATCGGGGAGTTTTGCGAAAACGAATCGGCGGCCCCCAGTTCGCGGGATCAGCGACGGCTGCGGCAAACATCCTAACTATCGCGTCCATTACCCGCCATGCGAGTGCTTCAGGAGAATCGAGGCCAGCATCGAAACAGGCTTGCTGAAAGATCCGTTCGCTCCAGAACTCGCGCGCAAAATCAGAATCGCTCATCGTGTCACCGCCAGCACTACTAGACCCACTCCCAAAGCAGCAAGAGCAAGCCAAGCTCCAGTAGAAAGCTGTCCGGTAGAAAACTGGGAATAGTCAAACGCGCCCGTGTCTTCCCCGACGACCGACGCGGAAGAAACGGAAGGCGCGGACACGTCGCCAGACAAGGCCAAGACCTTTTGAGCGTACCCCGCCCCGGCTGGAATGTTTCCCGGTCCTGCATTGTACGCCGCTAAGGCGGTATCCCAGTCTCCGAACTGGTTGTAGAGCTTGGAAAGGTAGGACAGCCCGCCCTGTACGTTCTGGGTCAAATCGTGCGGATCGACTCCCAGATCCGAGGCCGTACCGGGCATCAGTTGCATAACCCCGATTGCGCCCTTGGGAGAGACCGCCGATTGGTTGAACCCGGATTCAGTCTGAGCGACCGCCAAGGCCAAGGAAGGAGGCACTCCGTACCCCGGCGCCATGCTCGATATCAGGTCTTGCACCGAAGATGAGGAGCCGAGACCGCGCAAGGAGTACATCAGCGTCTCTCCGAATCCTTCAAACGCGCATTTTCGCTGAAGGCCATGCGGATCAGCAGGACCGCCAAGACGAGCGCCGGAAATCCAACACAGCCGACCAGGAAAAGGCCCGCTTCGCTCATGTCTTCCCCTGCCCTTCCCGAAGCCAATAATCGTCCGTGTGTCTTATGTTTGCCGGATAGCGCCGCAACATCATACGAACGTACCGTCGAAGTCGAAAAATATAGTGCGATGCGACCGAAGGCTTCCCATGCCGCCGCTTCACGCTTTCCCCTTGCCCTTCCCCGCACAGAGGGCAATTGACGTGCAAATGCCGACAGAGTTCTGGGCGCGGGCCACTATCCGGCGGCGGTATCGGGAGCGCTCGTCTCCAGAAGTCTGCCAGCCATGCCCGGAAGCCATAGCCGAGCGCAAAGCCGGAAATCACGGCAATAGGCAAAAGCCAAAGAGCTTCTTGCATCGTCAATCCTTCGGAATCGTCTTCCCGCGCAATTTCACGAGCGCCGCTTGAGCCAGGAACTTCAGAGCCGCCCAAACAGTTCTCATGCCGCCGCCTTTTCGCGCAACGCGATTTCAACCACGCGGTTCAAGGGAAGCAGGTAGTACGATCCATCTGGTTTGATCACGTGCAGGTCCAATCCATCGGACACCAGCCGGTTATCCGGCGCATACGCTTCCCGGTGTCCATCCCGGTACGTCACTTCAATGAAAGAGTAGATTCGCCGCGCCACAGCCCGATTATACGGCTTTTTCGACGTGGGGAGGCTCGGAAACTTCGCTGATCGGTTCACAAGCAGTACTAGGACGCCGCTTCACGCCCCGGAGAATCACTTCCACCCCCGCCACGTACGCCTGAATCGTAATTGAACAAGCGACCGTGGCGACCACGGCCGCGGAGTCGGTGACTTGCACCGTGAAGGTAAAGACGCCGTAGGTCGTAGGCGTGCCCGAGGCGACCCCCGTGGCCGCGACCAAGGAAAGGCCCGGAGGCAGCGCCCCGGCTGAAATTGCAAACGTGTACGGAGGCGTTCCCCCGGAAGCCGTAAAAGTGTGGCTGTACGGCTGTAGCAGAAGCCCGCCAGGGGGATTGTTGCAGGAAGGTACCAAGGGAGGGACGAGTGGAGCGAAGAGAAAGAAAAGCGCATCGACGAACCCTGGCAGGAAAGCGGCCAAACGTCCCAGAACAGATCCGATGCGCCAATTCGGCAGCGAGAAAGCCTGCCCAGGAAATACGAAACCGGGTGGCGTCGGATCGACCAGGAAGTCATAAACCGTGCTAGTGGTCCATCCCAAAAGCGGGTTTGCGCTCTGCGCCACGCGAACCTGATTCGCCCCATATGCCGGGTCCGTGGGTTGGACAAAAATCACGTACCAGAGCGCTCCATCGAAGGCAGCGGCGGGATATGGCGCAGTTCCATCGAACACGTTATAGGACGCTGCATCGACCCCCGGCGCCGCCAATTCGGTCCAGACCGGAGCGTTCAAAGGCGTACCGACATAAACGCTCACATAGCCTGGTATCGGCCCTGGCAGGCTGCGTATGACGGGCATGAGAATCGTGTTGTTCCCAACCGCTGGAGTAAGGCCGAAATACAGCAGATCGACCGGCAGCGCGCCTTGACCTGGAAAGTCGAAAAACGAACCTAGACCGCCGCCCGACAAAAACTGCTGGTAGAAAAATCTGTCAGTCCACCCAGGCGTAAACGGATCGGTCAAAGCGAAGAAAATGTGCAGGGTATCTGCGGCATCCATGACCGCCGGCAGCACATTGTTGAAAGAACCGATATTGGCGCCCGAACCGGCCCATCCAGGTAAGGCTTCCACATTCGTCTCAAGATCGACAATCGAAGACCATGCGCCTCCGCTGAACACATAGGCGCCCAGCCGGCTTGGAACGCCCGGCAGCGCGGTGGTATCTTCCACCAGGAGCACCAAGTCTCCGCTGGATCTTCGATATAAACCGAAAAGCGCATCTGGAGACGGAGCGCCCGCACCTCCAAAGGGAGCGCCCCAAGTCTCGCCAGCCAAATCGAAATTGCGCAGAATGACCGGAGCGCTTGCGCCCGGCGACGGCAGAAGCGCAATTGTGAGAGTGTTGGCTCCATCCCAAGCGAGACATTGAGCGTCGTAGAGCGCATTTGGCTCGTTAGCCGCATCGAGTTGGGTCCATGAGACCCCGCCATCGGTCGATTTCCAGACCTGTACGTCTTGCTGAACAGGCGGATAAACAATGACCGTGAATAGGTTTCCACCATGACGAAAGACCCCAGGATCACCCGCCCCAGGTTGCGGCATTCCAGTCGGACTCAAATTGCCGATCTGAGACAGGAGCATCAAAATGTCCTAGGAACATGGGGAGGCTCTTCTATTTCGCCAACCGGTTCCAAACAGGTATCAGGACGCCGTTTCACGCCCCGTAGGATGACTTCTACTCCCGCCACGTACGCCTGAATCGTGATTGAGCAAGCCACCGTGGCGACCACGGCCGCAGAGTCGGTGACTTGCAGGGTAAAGGAGAAGACGCCGTAGGCCGTAGGAGCGCCCGAGGCAATGCCAGTCAGAGGGTCCAACGAAAGGCCCGGAGGCAGCGCGCCCGCCGAAATAGCGAACGTGTACGGAGGCGTGCCCCCCGCAGCCGTAAAGGTGTGGGTGTAGGGCTGTAGCAGCAGGCCGGAAGCAGGGCTGTTGCAGGAAGGTATCAGGGGAGGGATGCCCAGCCCGAACGCAACCACCTGGACAGTATCGGGGATCTGGGAGGTTTGGAGCGTCCAGGCGATGCCATCGGGAGAGGTAAGGACATTTTGACCGCCCCCCGAACTGTATCCCACCGCCACAAACTCAGTTCCCGACCAAACCACCGAATGCAGGCCGGTATCGACGACCACGACCGGGGCGACTTGCCGAGTCCAGGTGATGCCATCGGGCGAAGTCATGACGGCCGGCTGTACTGGCGTCGGAGGCGAATTGGGAGATCCTACGGCGACATACAGCCCGGCGCCATACGCGATTCCAAGCCAGGAGACCCGCGGAACCGTAACCGGCGTAACCTGAGGGGTCCAAGTGACGCCATCCGGCGAAGTCATGGCTTGATGGTTTAGACCTGAACTCGCCAGCGCTACGAATTGACCGTTTGCAAAGCAGACCGCGCTCCAGTCCCGCACAGGGCCGGGAACGGCCTGTGGAGTCCAGGTGACCCCATCGGGAGAAGTCGCCACCATGGCTCCGCTTCCCACCGCCACCAGAGCGGAAGGACCGGCAGGCCCGGCGCAGATGGATTGAAAAGAATTGCCGCCGGTGACAACCGTGGCCGTCTGGGTCCAAACCGTTCCATCGGGAGAAGTGACGACTACGGCGCCGCCGAATGTAGCATCGTCGATGGCTACAAACAGCCCAAGCGGAGCGCTGAAGCATACCGCGACAAATTCGCTGTTGGGCTGCGGGATGGCGTACCCCGTCCATGCCGCTCCATCGGGAGACGTCATCGCAATTTGCGTACTTCCGCCCGCATCGAAGCACAGCGCCACAAACGTGCTCAACGCGAAAGTAAGGGCGAAGCCACCGCTCGGATCGGTGGGAGAGGCGCGCAAGGTCCAGGTAACCCCGTCCGGGGAGCTTTCGACCTGGTTGGCCCCGCTCGAAAAGTTTCCGAGAGCGACAAAGGGCATATCAAGCCAGATTCGTTACGTCCACCATCAGCGAAGACCCCGCAGGACAGAACAGTTCAGGCTCCAGCGCCAGTCCCGGACCGGACTTCGTAAACACGCCCGCAGGTACCCAGACCCCGCCATACGTCAGATGCGTTCCGAAGGCATCCCGGAAACGGACGCCCAAGACCCCGCTTGGGTCGATCACTTCGATGGATCGGATTCGATACTCCACGTCCTTTTCCAGTTGCAAAGGGACGTTCAGAAACGATTGGCCCGGAAGAAGGCCAGGCGTCAAAGACGGCGTGTTGCTCCGGTCGAACGAGTACACGAATTCCTCATCTGTGAAGCCGGGAGGCGTCGGATAGGCGAATTGAGGACGGTAAGGCATTGTCTGCCCTTCAGAATGCCACCAAATGGAGAGCTTGACAACCACGACGGCAGCGACGCCGTTTCCAGCGATGGGTCCAGGAAGCGCCCGAAATTCCAGGTACAAAACCATTACCCCACCCGTCCAAAGGGCCTTGTAGGGCTTCCCTTGCACCGGAAAAAGGCACAAACGGCGTATTCCAGGGTCCTTTCAGCTTTTCGGGGAAGGTTGGCAGGATTTCAGGAATGCGGGCACATCGCCGGTAATTCCAGGCTGTTTCATGCGTTCCGGCCGGTTTTTTCGGAAGTCCTCAAACGCCTGAAGCCGGTTAGCGATTCCCGCCATGTGGGACGGTGTACAGCCATCTTCCATCGCCAACCACTGATAGTAAGTAAGCATTCGAGCCGCCAAGCGGTCCCGCGCCCGGAACAGAATCAGCGGCTCATCCTCCGGTATCGGAATGCCGGTTACAGCATTCACAATGACCGGCTCCCCGTCTCGAATGTCGATTGCGTATTTCGGATCTATCGCCTTCATCAGAACGGAACCTCCGATGCCCGCCCACCACGCCGACCGGAACGCGCTGCCGCCAATTTCGAGGCGAACTCGGAACGCTTGTGGCTGGGCGTGGCCCGGATCATGGCGACCGCATCGGAGACCTTCATAGTGGAAGTCAGGCCGGCATTCCGGTCAGAGCTTCCCACCCCGCCTTTTACTTTGCCCTGTGCGCGCGGTCTGATAGCTCCCACAGCCTGAACCCACTCCCCAAGGCTTGCAGCCCCGCCGCCCCTTGTCGGATTGAACTGGGCCGTTCTACGCCCCATTCTGGCCCGTTTCAGAGCATTGGAGTGATAACCGTTGCAGGACCGGCAAGTCCAGCAGAGGTTTTCCGGCTCGTTGTGGGATTCGTGGCCGTCCAGATGGCCCACCATGATCTGTTTCTTGGAGCCGCAGAATGCGCAGACTTTCGGGCCTTCGGGAGCGTTCCGGTTGGCCCGGTAGCGTTGCGCACGGTCTGTCAGATTGGGAACTTGCCGCGCGGAGTACTCCGTGACATGCAGGCCTTTGGAGCGGGTGACCGGACGGAATTTGACTACCACCAGGGGCATACGGCTACTCCAACGTATCTTCCAGCAGCCACCACCAGAGATTGCCAGAGCAACCACCAAGAAAAAGCCCAAATAGCCACATCATCGTCAGGCCGCTTTCTTGCGCCGAGCCTTCGTCTTCACGGGCATATCTGTGCCCTGCCCCACCCACTTGCCGGTCTTCCGGTCCCATTGGTAGTCTCGCGGGCCGACGTACAGCAGCACGTTGTCATCATCGAGCGCCACACGGATCTTGACCGACCGGCCCAAGTCAAGAATCGGCAATACCCGGTCTTCAGTCTCGAAAACTTGCCTTGGCGTCTTCATGGGATTGATTGTACACCCTTGTTGGTGCGGGCGGCAGGACTCGAACCTACACCATTCTGCTTATCGAATGGCCTTCCGGCTTTTCATCCGGCGCCCTGATGCCAATTCGGGTACGCCCGCACATGCCCCCAATTCTACGCCCTCACTCCTGGAACGCGCAAGAGCGTCTGAGTACCAGATGGGTGATTGGAAGACCAAAAAGCCTTGGAAGTGTTCCAAAGACCGTTCCTACTGCTTTAATGGCTCGGAGGATGCAAGGACCGCGCCATACTTCAGCCTCACGTCGGCCAAACGGGCTTCAGCGGCTAACCGTTCCCTTCTCGCATCCGCCAAGCACGCTTGAGCCTCCAGCGCCCGCGCTTCAGCCTCCAGCGCCCCGCGACGGCAATAACGTAAAGCCCACAACGACACCACGAAAGAGATCGCCGCAAAAATCAAGCTCACGCCGGCCATGTAAACCCCTCGAAGATGGAAATGAGATAGTTCGGATCTCCCGTGGAGACGTTCGCCACCGTCGTCGCCTTTGATCGCAGATCGGTTTCCGGCTTCAGGATGAAAGGCTTCTCAAACCGCATCGGAGGCCAAGCCACGCCGTTCTGACTCAACATGGGAGGTAAGGAGGTGCTGATCTGGTACAGACCCGCCAGGGGGTTACCCTGCAATGCCGTAACGCCGACTGGCGAATCCAGGTCCACAGTCCAAAGGATATCGCCGCGGCCTGGAACGAACCCCGCGCCAACATAGATCTGTAGCAACCCGCACAGCGCGAATTGCAGCCCCGCGGGAACGGAGTACTTGAGCACCTCGACCTGGTTGGCGCCTCCGAAAGCCGGCGCCGCGATTGAGCCGTAACGAAACACCGGCTCGGCCGATTCGGGCGGACAGAGCCAGGGATAGGGCCACTGATCGCGGTTGCGTTCGATCTGGTGAAGCGCGTGCATCTGCTTCACAGCTTCGGGTCCGGTAACGACGCGCCGATCACGCTCTCTCACTGGGGACATTCGCTCACCTCCAAGGCTCCGATAAGCACCTCGATACGCTGAGGACTCGCCGCCGTGCTCTGAATCGTGGCCCGGAACAGCCCGGAGCCAACCACTGGATAAGCCGAGTCCAGCAGGTTCCAGAAAGCCGACATCTGCGTTAGCCGGTTGTCGAGCACCACCGGATGATAGTTGGAGATCAGCACGGCGGGTATCGGCTCATCCCAGAACTTGTGCCCGGTCGAAAGGTCTTCAAGCTGAAACACGAACTGCGGCGGAAGCCCGGTTACCGGGTCTGGAGGCACCAGGAAGCCGTACAGCAGATCACCAGGCGTCACCTGGAGGCCGAACTCCACGTAGCCGCCGGCCGCAACCACTTCGTTTTGCGGATCGGGAACTCGATAGATTTTCGGTTTGTAGCAGTCTTCGTAGGCCAACGGGTCGAGTTGCGAGAGCACCAGAGGGTCATAGTTCCCCCAGGTTGCCCGGATGAGAGGATCGAGCCACAAAGGGCCTAACATGAGACCTCCAACGATGCTTGAATAGCCGTGTCCAACGTCCGATTCGCCACACCGGAGCCGCCCTGAAAGATGCCCATTCCGATGCCCTGAGAATCGGCAAAGGCCATCAGCCACATGAAGCCTTTGACGACCGCCTCATCCGAGGCCGGCTCATCCTGGAGCGCCGCTGCGGTCAAGGCCAACACGCCGCGCAACGCACCGGAACCGCACGTATGCTTGTACCGCTCTCCGAACACGCACGCTTCACAGCCGCGCACTTTGACGCCCTTGAAGTCGCCAAAGAACAGTTTTGACGTGTGGCGCCCATGCAGAAAGTCCGACTTTTCAGGGTCGAAATTCGCTTGCGGAACGCCCTTGCAAAGATCAACGGCGGTAGGTTTAACGGGCATCGGAAGGCCCTCCGTTGTTCCGTGGAGGCGCTACGCAGCCCCGAGGCTCTACAGCGTGCGAGGACTGAGGCCCCGCGCTCCTGGAACGCTCCAGACCCACTGCGCGAACTGTTGGACCCTGGAACGCCATAGCCGTTTACTTTCGCACTCTTACGACCACCTGACGCCCTTTTCGTTCGATCTTCACCGCTTTGGCGGGTTGCCAGCCGGGAGGAGGATTGCGGCGATGGCCAAAAAAATATCCGTAGTCGTATCCCTCGCGCCATCTTCGCTGATTCGAGGGGATTAACATCTGCCGTTTACTTTCTTCAACAAGCCAGCGGCCAGCCAAAGGCACCGCGCCACTTCGACGGTCTTTAATTCCCGCTTTCTTGCCCTCTTGGTACGCGGTTATTTTCGCCATATCAAAACACCTTCATTCCCCCGAACGTCAGAGGGTAGTCAACCGCAGCCGCCCCGGCGTAGGCCAAGTCGTTGCGCTCGATATCAAACCACATCTTGTGGGTTCGCGGGATGTAAATCTCGGGCACTAGCAGCCCCGGTTGACTTGCTCCAGGACCGACCGGCGCGACAAACGACGTTCCCACCGGAAACACAGCCGGGAACGTGGAGCGCCCGAAAAGCACGTCCGCATGAACCGGAGCGTTCGAGTAAGGCTTCATAGCCTCGTCTTTGAGCGTAATGAAAACCTCGTATGTCCCAGTCTGCGGCCCGGCTTGGCCGAATCGGAACACGAAATCCGAATCGTTTTCAGGCGCAAAAGGCACGCTGATTCTGGCTGGATCGTTGACGCCCAAGGATGAAACCGTGAGCGGATACCAGAAGGGCAGGGGAGGCCGGCTCATTTTTGCGGGATAGGTGTAGTTGGCCCCGAATGCCCCTTGCGGACCCACCTTGACGCCCCGGAAAAACAGTTGCAGCCCGGTTACTATGGCCGCGCCATCGTTGCGAAGGTCAATCGTGATGATGCCCTTGCGCGGCCAGCGCACCGGAGGAAAGACCGGTTTCGGATTGCCCAGTTGGCCGAAGTAGGGACCCAGGAGCAGAGGCAACGGTACAAAATCCTGCTGCTTATAGTCTTGCGTATTGGGACCGGCCCACCTGGCCGAGATGAACTGCAAACCGTTTTGAGTGCCGAGCGCCGGTCCCGGAAGCGCAACGTACGGCACGCGCGCCGCCAAGCCCCGCAGTTCAAAGGGCCAATCCGCGTCCAACTGAAACGAGATGCCCGCCGCCACTTGCCCCGCAATGAGGGTGGGAGCGTCGAAGACGTAATCCTGATGACGCTCTTGCTCACCGTTTGCAGTCGGCATAGCGCTTGACTCCGAAAATGGCGATTACCGCATCGATAGCGACCGGCGCGGGCGGGGAAGTCGCATTTTGAAAGTAAGCCATGAACACGCTCCCCGCGGGGCATTCGATTTCCGGCTCCAAAGGCACCGTCATCAACTCGAATCCGCCCGCAGGCGTCAAATCCAGCCCGCCCGGCAGGTAGGATTGATATGGAATCAGAAAGCCGGAACCGGAGACCTCGGGAGACAGAAGCCTCCCGCCCGGCTCTCGCAGTTGCACGTTGACGGTAGCGATGGAACCCAACCGGACGCCCCGCGCGATGAAGACCGCATCGGTTTCAAGCTGCAACGGAATGTCCCGCAGCGTGGCGCCGCCCGCCAGCGTCAGGCCCAAGGCCGGATTGCTCAACTCATCGAAGTAGTGAATGAACTCCTCATCGTGGAAGCCCGCAGGACAAGGCGATACGGCGAATTGAGGCCGGTAGTTCACCGCTGCCCTCCGAAGGTCCAAAAAGCCGCGCCAAGGCCCAATGCGGCCAGCGCAAGCAAGCCGTTCGATATGCCGGGAATCAGGCTCATTGCGACCGGCGATGTTGCCGGCGGAATCGTCCATGCCGGTGATGTGGAAGAGGCAGGAGATTGGACAACCGTTATCGGAGGCGCTACAGCGGCCACAGCAGGGGCCGCAGCCTTCCGCGCCGCCGCCGCCGCAAGAGCGGCTGGAATATCTTCGATCACTTGACCGAGGCCGACGTACATTACGCCTTCCTCCGTTTCACGCCTGAGAGGACGCCCGCGATGTAGATGTTGCCCGTACCGGAGTAGTCGATCAAGACCAGATCCACAAACACGGTATCGCCCGCGCGCACTTTCCAGTCTTTCGCTTGAAGCACCCCGTTCAGGATGCCGTAGCGCACGTAATCGTCCGTGAGAGCATAACCAGTGGAGTCCCGTACTTTGACCAGTACATCCCCCACCGCGGGCGCTCGGCCCTGATCCGCGCCGGTTGCGAAAGAGACTTTGCGGACCATGAAATCCGCGGCTTGCTCGATCTGGAATTGGAGGGTTGCGCTTTTCGCCGTGGCCGCCCCCACGTCGATCTGCGCGGTATCCGAGACGTAATCGAACCCGCCCGGCTCATCGATGAAGCCTTGAGGGGTTTGCGGTCCTTCCCCGAAGGCATGGCAGGGCGCCATGATGTTCTGGTTCGCGCCGGCGACCCACCGTGGAAGCGACGATGCCAGATCCGCCGCGCGGACGCGCGTGTCCGCTCCCCTGACGTGGTAATAGTACGATCCTTCGAGCAGCAAAGGGACCGCTTGCGCCGTTCCGGCCGCCGAGTCGCCAAACGTTACTTGGATCTTCGTGCCCGGCGGACAGGCCCGCGCGAAGGTGAGCGGATAGCGCCAGGAGCCGAACCCGCCGATAGCGCGGATATCGGCTAAGTTGTGAAACAGAAAGCGTCCGTCCGGGAACTGAATCTGCATCACCAGACCGACCGGAACGGTGATGTAGGAAGAGATCGACCGCAGCATCCAAGTCGTATCGCCCGTGATGGTGACTTGAACGGTCGAAAGCAAGGAAGACGGAGCCGCAGCGAACACGGCCCAACACTTGAACGCCTTCGCAATCGCCACCACGCGCAAACCTGGATCTTTCGGAACCGGCCTTCCGCAACGGGAAAGAACTATGTCGGCTTGGCGCAGCAGATCAGGCGTCATCATGCGCCGATGCTCCTAGTTCCGTCCAAGAAACGATCCAGCCGATTGCGCAGCCGTTCAATTTCCGCGCCGATGTCTTGCAACTTGGCGGTGATGGAAACGAGTTCACGCGATTCCGCCAACAACGTACGTACCTCTTTTTCGAGCATTCGGAGCCGGTCTTCGTTCTGAACCCATTCCCGCTCTTGTTTTTTGATGACGCGGGACGCCGCGATAAGGAGAGAACAGAAGGTAGCCAGCGAAAGCGCGCACGAAAGGTACAGAGCGACCGTTGGCATATCACCGCTTGCCTCCGCTCGAAATCGCCGCTACGACTACTATCGCCGCCAGCAGCGAAAGAAACGGATGCGCGGCGATCCATCCCATAGCCCTAGAGGGGAGAACACCAGGCCCGCCGCAGCAAGCATAGTCGTCTCCCCAAGGAGGCTCCAAACCCGACGTTTGCGATGGCGCGTACATCCGACCTCCACTATACGCCAGAATGCGGACGGGACGCCATCCATACGCCCCGTCCGCAGTACCAGACGGCCCAGAGTCCTAATCGCTTAGGAGACCGGACGGCCCAGCAGACCGAACATGAAGGCGCGGATGACCGTACCAACGCCGCCCGTGGGCTTCGCCGCCCCCGCCGTCAGGGAGGCTTGCGCGGGCTGATTGGTGATCGCGCTCACCGGCCCGGAAGTGGCCGGGAAGAACAGGTTGAAAGACCACTGGACATTCGGCGCCAAGTATTTGCCGAAGTGGCCGAACCGCTTGCGGGCGCCCGGATCGGGCATCCCGTTTTGCCAGCCGCTTTCGTTGGTCTGGGTGGTGAACCCCGAGTAGCCGATGCCCGGAGGATAGGCCACCACCTTGCCGTCCCACTGGACTTTCGACAGGATGGCGAACTCGAAGTAGCTGTAAAGCTCGATGATGTCGAGATCCGCCTTGATGGTGGACGGCTCCACGAACAGCGCAACCGAGTCGATCACGATGTCATAGGGAGGCGTCAGGCCCGTCGAAGCCTTGCTCGGGATGTTGGTTTCGACTTTGGAAAGAGTCGGGAACGGCGGCCCGACGATGGTAGAGAGCGGGTAGGGGTCCGCATCCCCGATAGCCGCGTTGAACAGGGTGTAGCGCTCCAGCAGCGCGGTACCTGCGGCCAGTTTCAGCGTGTAGTAGAAATTCCCGGTGACGCGATCCGAAATGCCGCCCAGAAGGGCATTCATATCGACCGTGCCGCCAGGGGTGACGGGAACTTGCGTTCCGGCCACGACAGAAGGCATTGGCATTTTCTTAGCTCCTCATGGACCACTAAGGTCCGGTCAAACCTCTTGGCCTGGGGCGCCGCATTCAAGCAGCGCCCCGCCAGCCATTCGCGCCCCGCGAACGGCCTAATTCCAGTCGGGCGCCGCCAGCAGCGCTCCCACGCCCTTGTTATGCGTTACCACCGGCATCGTCGCCGGCTGTCCGAACGAACTGCCCGGAGGCAGAATCATGGAAGGCGGATAGCCGCCCCCGACTCTCTGCGGCCAAACGAAATTCCAGTTGGTCTGGTAATCGCCCAAGCCGGCCCCGGAAAGCGCCTGACCGTAGGGGGTTTGGTCCGTCAGGATGCGGACGATCAGTTGCGCGATGCCGCCCGCCACGACCATCGTGGCGATGCTCTTGTCGCGGAAAAACAGGTGCGCTCCGTAGCCGAGCGCGATGGTGGCGCCGATGTTGCCGGCGTACCCCATCGCCCCCGTGTTCTTGCTCTGCAAAATGAGTTGCGTGAGCGCCTTGCTGCCGACCGCGCCGCCGACTACCGATGCGCCCGCAATCGCGTACTGCATGACCTTCCCGCCGGCCGGATTGTGACGGCGCCGACGCGCGTACATTCCCCGCATGGCCGGATTCCTTCTGTGCCGCCGCCCCGGCTCGTTGCGCTTGCGGCTGCCAGCGCGATGATGCCGGACGGCATTCTTTCGTTTCGCCATACTGCCTCTCTTTCTCGCTGGATTGCCAGCCGTCCCGAGCACGTAGACTACTTCGCCAAGGTTCCGCCGTTTGGCGGTACGCGGACGATGGGAGGCCGCCCGGGCTTGCCTCCGAACCTGTTTCCGCCGAGGAGCGGCGTTATGCCGCTTGGCGGGCTTGCGCCGCTTGGCGGACAGCGCATGACGCGCCGCCGCTCTCTGGCGCTTCGTGCCGAAATGCAATTTCTGTTTGAGCGTCATGCGTCCTCCACCGGCCCTCCGATGGGCCGGGTTTGCGATCAAAGTCGTTCTTTCCGAGTAGGCCATGCGGACCCCCTTTCAGCGGACCCGCGCGTCCTACTGCGCCGCCGAATGCGGGCGCCAGGCGTACAGCTTGGCGACCACCGAAGTGCCCGCAGTCGTACCCCCGGAGCCGGCGAGATTCTGTTTGGTAAGCGTGATCTGAGTTCCCGCCGCCGTCACGCCCCAGGTGCTTACCAGCGACGTGGTTGTACCGCCCCCGTTCGATAGGGCCGACTGAATCCAGATCGTATCGGGCGGACTGGACCCCATCCCGTGCGCGATGGCTACGGTCGTGTCCGTGTCGAGACAGGTGATGTTCCAGGACTTGTAGTTGTTGTTGTCCACCACCTTGGTAGCTACGATCGCCATGGGCATGAGAGCGAAGCCCCCGCCGATCAGCACGACGGCCAAGGACCCGAACGAAAGCCCGTGATGGAGGCCCAGTACACCCGCGCCCACCATGCAGGCCAGAATCGAAAGCAGGCCCAATACTCGTTTCAACGTCATACTGCAACCTCCTCAAGTTGCTTTTTCACAGGTGCGAAATCGGAAATCGGCCGCAGATCGAAGCGCGGAGGCTCCACCGGGCCGAACTTCAGGTGCTCCACATGGGCGCCGGGATGCAGAAAGATCAGATGCCCCGCCTGTTTGGCGCGGTAGCACCAGGACACGTCATCGGTCAGGAATCCCCGCCCGTCGTCCACCGCGACCGGCCAGAAGCCGCGCGGCCCGCCAAGCTCGTTCAGAACCGACCCGCGCATCAGCAGCATTCCGAAACCGATGAAGGCGAGGTCCTGAATCAAGGTATCGCCCTTCAGGGCTTCCAAAACCTCCGCTTCGGTCAACTGACAATCGTTTGGACCGAAACTGCGGCCGGCCGCGATGTAGCTGCGCATCGGGTCAGGTCCTTTGTAGCGGTACCAGGCCCCGATCACGTCGATTGGCGGTAAGGTTTTGTCCGTGTTGCGCTCCGAGGCTTCAAGAGCGTTCATCAAGGCCTGAAACGCGGCCACTGTCGGCGGATTATCCGAGTCGATCCAGAGCACATAATCGGGCGAACCGAACTTCAAGGCTTCAAGAGCCGTCGCCATGCGGACGTGGTAGATGTTGTTCGACTGCCCATATATGCGCGAGAAGGCGAAGCGGCCCCAGAGGTAATAGTGCAGTTGATCCCATTCGGCCAGCCATTCGCTCGAGAAATTCGACCCCGGCGTAATGACCACGAGGCTTTTCAGGGTATCTTGCCCGCCCGTGAAGCCGTTGCGCCGCCGTTTGGCGAGAACCCGCGCCTTGACCGCCCAGGCGTCCGGACGGTTGCTCTGCCGGTACACCGCGTCCGCTGTTTGCGGTATCCCATCGCCCGCCTTTTTAACCGGGTGACGATGCTCGAATTTGACCGCTGCCCGCGCGTCGATCACCACCCCATCTTTGTTCGCGTATTCGGTGAAATCGTCATCCGATCCGACCGAGTTGTACGCGGGGTAGAACAGTTCCCCATTGGGACAGCCGCCGCGGCCCGGCCGTTCGTAGTAAGCCCGCGTCAGAATCGGATGGGTCATGATCCAGGGCCACGGGTCTTGCGCGTTGACGTGGACTGCATACTCCCCGCCAATGTCCGGTATGACGTTCAGGAGCGCCGTGTCCCAATGTTTGCAGGGGAAGAAATCGTCGGCCACGCAAATGAGCACTTGACCCGTGGAGGCCCGCGCCGCCGTGTTCCAGGCGTCCACAACGCAATGACGGCCCGTATTCAGCGTCAAGCGGACGTTGCGCGGAGGTCCGGGAACACTGAGGCGAGAATCCGTTTCAAAGAATGGCCCGCCCTTGTCCACGCACAGGATGTATTCCACCGTGCTCGGATCGTCGGCAGACGAGAGCCAGGCTTCAAACGCTTCCCGCCACTTCTCGGGACGCGCGGAGACGTGCAGCAAGGAAAAAAGAGGCCCTGTGCTCACTTGTCGATGCCCTCCGCTTTGATTTCGTACGTGCCCCCGGCGAACTCCAAGGACTTGTCACGGGTTCGGTAGATCAATTGAGGACCGTACCCGACTTTGCTATGCCTGCCCATGGCCGTTACCGTCGTACCCGCCTTGTGGAAGTACAGGGCCGTACCGCCGTCCGAGCCGAGATGGTCTTTCGTCGTAAAGTAGCGGATTTCCGCGACTTCGCCGACCACGTTCTTTTCATGCGGCCATTCCTCCAGGTGAAACTCTGCCGCGTCTAATTCCTGGTCGCCGCCTTCGATGAAAAGCTGATTCTTCTCTTCATTCGAGGCCAAGATTGCGCCATCGAAGCCCACGATGCGATGACGGTAGCCGTCTTCCCCGTCCACCACCAGCAGTTCCAACGAGCCGAGCTCGGCCAGGTGCATATGGTGATGCACGCGAGCTCGCACCGCCGTTTCGCGCGTGGACGGCCGCCCGTGGAACTGTTCGTAAACGGCAGCGGCTTCAGAGGCGGGATTGGGGTGATGCAGCCCCGAGCTTACCGGAGCCGCACGCGAAATCCGTTCCAGAAACTGGATGTCACTCAAGGACACGCTCTGTCTGGCGCCATCGAGCCAAGCGGCCACGCGCTCACGAGCCGCCGCCGCCTTGTTGCCGCGTTCACCACCCCGACGCGACAGATCAAGAGCACGCGCGGCGCGGTCCCGCAAATCGTCAGGCACGCGATTCCGTTTCTTTGCCGCCGCCCGCTTTCCCGCTTTCGCCCGCCTGGTCAATTCGGCTTGCCCGTACTTCCGCCGTTCCATCGCTGCGCAGACTGCGCGCGGATCGTAGGCGCCGCCTTTGGCCGCCACCGCTTCAACGCATCGTTGAAATTCGCCTTCGGTTCCAGCCGGGTTCAATCGATGCCAGGCGTCGATGAAATCCTTGACGGCCCGCTCTGATGGGAAGGTCGCCAGCGAATTGAGCGAAGTCTTCCAGCCGCCCGGGACCGGCCAGATCGTATGCCCGTGGTAGAGCCGGATTTCAGCGTTCGATGAGAAATGGCCACGCGCCGATGGATTCGCCGTCAAAAACTCATGGAGAGAGCCGCCACGCGCGTAATGGGCTTTCAGTTTGCGCTCCAGATCGGGATCGTCCAACTTCCGGCGCATCCGCTCCTGTTCGCGCTGCTTCGATTCGCGCACGGATGGGCCGAGAGCAGACCGGGGAGAGGACGCGCGTGTCCGCGTAACGCGGTACGTGGTACGCCTTCCAAGCGGTTGCCCCGCTCCGAAAGGCCAGATGTTGGCGCGCTTCTTCATTACATCCCCGGTTTATCGAGCGTCATTTTCAACGGATCGCCGCCTTGTCCCACCCAAACCTTGCAAGTCCAACCGCAGTTTGCTTTCAAGCATTTGAAGCTCTTCTCCGAGAACCCACTGAAGCAACGTAGCCGAGGCACCAAGAATCGCCGCCAATAAGGGACTCTCTGGCACGGCCATTTCACTCAGTTCCCTGAACTTCTCTCGAATTTCGGTTTCTGTCCGCATCACATCCCCGGTTTATCGAGCGTCATCTTCAAGGCCGCCACAGCGGGCGCCATGCCGATCAATCCGCCCTTGCAAAAAGCCCATGGGTCTTGCCAGGGCGCTTTGTCTTGCACCGAAGCGACCGTACAGAATCCGCCCAGGAAGCCCAGGAACAAACTCAAGATCCATCGGTGGGTGTTCGTCATGCCGCCGCCTGAGATAAGATTGAGAGATGACTCCTATCCAAACGTTCCTGTCCGCTTTTCTCGGCGGCCTCCTTGGCGCAATCGCTACAGGTTTCATTGCCTTCCACAGCGTTTTGCAAGCTATGAGAAAAATAGGGAACGGAGAAATAAAGCTGCCAGAGTGATTTCAAAACAGCCCTCCAGAAGTCTTGCGCTTGCGCGTTGGCGGGCCTTCGAGCCTTCGCGCCTCTTCGCGCAGTTTCGCCGCCTTCTCTTGCCGCGCCCGCTCCCCGGCCCCGGCGATGTAGCGGACCTTGCCCCGCACCTTCTTGTAACCCCGGCTAGACGTGCTGAAGACCGAATACAGAACAAACAAGCCAAAAGCCCCAACCAAGGCTTCGCCCATGCCCCAAGTCGTGATATCGGAGGATGCAAACAGATTTGTTCCAAACAGGCCCGTACCGTCCAGCAAGCCCAGTCCGCACGCTCCGCAGCCGATTCCCGGCCCTTCAAAGGGATTTCCCGAGATTCGCTGAACCGTATTGGGAGATGGAACGTACATGGCTACCTCCGCATCCCCATCAGCAGAATCATGCCAAAGCCCAAGCCTGCGACCAAGAGAATAGTAGTAGTGTCGATACCGGAACTTGGGGACGGAACCGCCGCAGGCGCAGCAGCCGCAGGGACGCTGGGCGCAGGCGCCGCAGGTGTGCCAGCAGCGCCAGGAGCCGGAACGATTGACACCGAGCCGTCGCTATTCGTGATCGGGATTCCAGCGCCGCCGCCCGGCGCAACCGGAGTCACCGAAGACGCGAACGGATTCCAGCAGACGCCCTGAAAAATATTGCTCCAAGAATCGCAGTCGATCACCGTGCCCGTGGAGGGATCAGTCTTGTAGAGTGTGCCCAAGCCGCGCCTCATGTACATGGCGAACCTCCCCGGCGTACCGTGTACATCACGCCCGCCTCCAGGACATGCAGCGCTCCTGTTTCGCACGCAACCGCTGAATGCCGACTGATTTTCGATACGACCGAAAACGCCGCCTCACAGCCGCCCTCCAATCGCATCCCGCAGCGCCTTCCCGAAACCATCGGACAGCAGATTGCGTTTCGGAACGCCTATCCTCTTTATTGCGCTCTCAGCAGCAGGCTTCAGGTAGTCCCAGAGCAGAAACCCGGCCCGAGGCTCCAAACGTGTCCGCGTGACGCGCTCTGCGAGACCCAACAGCAGCAGATCGGCCCGCCCGGTGGGATTCGCCCGTTTCATCGGCGCGAACCTCCAACCACCGAAACCAGAACCAAGGCCGCAATGCCGAAGCCGAGCAGCATGGCATTCTTGTTGAGCCAGGCCGTAACCGATGAACTTGTAGGCCCTCCTGTCGGATTCGCCGCCGTAGCCGCAGCCAGAGACGCGCGCTGAATGGCCGCCGTGATGTACGCTTGCGTCGAAGCGTCTACTTCGATGCATAGCCCGGTAGTTGGGTCCGCTACTCCCGTATCACAGCCCATTTGACCGGCTGCGATTCCCGCGCCGAGCGGCCCGCCCACGTCGGATTGTCCAAGCCCACAGGTGTACATAGGCCCTTGCCCTTTACGTTCCGGTTGTCCAATAGCCGTAACCGCGTCGATGACGTTCGATCAAATCTCCCAAACCCGCGAACGCTCCTAACCCGCCAGGGCCGATGCCGGCGAGTCCGGTAGCGGCTTTGATGACCGGAGCTTGCGCGGACCAATAGTCGGTAAACGCGAGTTGGCCAGGACCGTACGCCGCCGAGAACGTCTGTCCCATGATGTTGTTGGCGTAGTAGTTCCAGTGATCGCCCGACATTTTGCCCGAGACAAGGTTCGGATCAGCGGATGCCGCCTTCTGGATCGCTACAGCTAGAGCGTCCATGCTGGCAGCGGGAGCCGCCTGCGCCGTCGCCGCAGCTTTGGCCTGTTCGTACAACGCCGCTTCCTGAATCTGTTGAGCGGTCGCACTGGAAGGAGCGCCCGTAGCGCCGGCCGTGCCATACTGCGCGGTGAAGGCCTGCTGCTGCGCCGAGGTTAGCGCGTTCCATTGCGCCTGCGTACCGCCCTGCGAAGTCCACGAGGCCGGCGCGGAGAAAAATTGCTGGTAGACGAAGTAGCCGCCCACCGCCAGCGCACCGAACAGAACTAGATTGCTCGATTCCATAAGCCTTTCACCCCGCAAGTTTGAAAACCAGAAACACGCCCGCCGCGATCGCCAGCAGCGGCAGAAAAGACGATCCCGCCGGCAACAGCGTCGAAACCGCCGATGCTGCGGAAGCCGCAACCGAATCCTCCACCACGTTCGGATCGTTCGCAATCGGGTCTCTGTAGCCGTTGAACCAGTTCCAGCACTCGCCGGCCGCAGGCGTGCCCCACGCTGGAACCGAAGAGGCCGGTTGTTTCCAGATACACGCGCCGGCTTGCCGATCCGTGATGCACCGCTGCCCCGCCGTCGTGTTCGTGCCTTGACACTGAGCGACCAGGGAGGCCCACACGCGATCAAAGTTGGACAAGGCCGCGGCTTGGTTGGATTGCGACCGTGGGGCCGGAAGCGCGAAGTAGGCCGCGATGTTCTGTTGCAGAGCCTTTTCCGCCGCATTCGCCCAATCGGACGTGATAATGCAGGACTCTCCGCACCCGGAGTTTTCGATTGCCGAGACGACCGCCGAGACCGCCATGATTCCAGCCGCGATGAACGCGCCGGCCACCGGGACTCCCACGCCGATAGCGCCGGCAAGCGGAGCGGCGCCAGCGGCCACTGCGACAGGCTGTCCAATCGCCGCGATCTGCCCCGCGCTCTGTCCCATGCCCCGCATGACGTACATTCGTTTCACTTCTTCCTCATCAACAACACGACCACCGCCACCCCGGCGAGAAGCAGCAGCATCGTACCGCCGCCCGATCCGAAGGCCGCCGTTACCCCGCTTCCCACCGGGTACCCTGCGGCCTGCCTGAGAATTTGTCCGTTGGGTCCGACCACCGTGCCCGGCTGAATCGCACTCAGTTCGGCCAGCGTCAAGCCCGCTTTAGTGGCCGCCGTTATGGCGTTAGCCCAGGCAGCCGAATTGCTTGGAGATGGAACCGTGAACGAACCCGATGGCAGTGGAGCATTCACGTTGTACGTGTCGGTCGGAGCGACTACAGGCGCGGTGTCGCCGTATTGCGCCTGATAGAGCATATCGGACGTAACGGTCACGTCTGACGCATCGTCTCCGAATCCCCGGCTGACGTATTCGTGCAGCCCGGTAAATCGAGAGGCCTGGTCCGGTATCGGCTGACCATCCGCGCTCCACACTTGGCGCCGGAACACGTCTTGCGCCGGCACTTCCCACCCCGGCGACTTTCCCGCATGAACGTCCAGCGCCAGGCGGACACGCGCGTCCGGTCCGGCAGTTTCGATAAGCGCCTGCGGGTAGACGTGCGTGAAGAGCGCCGGCTCTTCCGGATCGGCTGCAACCGTCACCAACTCGTAGCGGACGCCCAGGCAGCGAAGCAGCGCGCACACAAGCATCGTAAACGCCGAGCAGTCGCCGGCCGGATGCGGCATGCCGAGCAGCGCAATGGGGTCCACGATGAGTTGCTTCTTTTCCGGGAAGGCTGCGATCAGGGCCTTGAACTCGGAGTGCCGCATCGGCTCGACGGCGTACTTGACCCACCAGAAGACCGCCCGCGCCAGATTCGCCGATGAGCGCCGGCGCGATTCGCCGGAATCGGCGATGGGAATCCAGGGCGACATATCGAGATTCACGCCGCTGAACCGCGCTACCGCATCCCGCGCGGCAGCTTGCACTATCGGTTCCCCAGCGCAATGGTTGATGCCCAGGTAATGCCACGGACCCTCCGTAACCTTGCCGTTGCACATGAAGTCGATGGTTTGAGCCGTAGCGACGTCCGGGACGAGCGACGGCTGGAAGACACCATAGAGGAGGCCAGATTGCGGAGCCATCACCGAAGATGAGAACATACCCCACCCCCATCAGTAAACATCACAAAGCACAAGTTGATAGCTTAGGTGTACTATAAGGCGAATGCCCCTTAACGCCCCAAAAACGCCCCATTTTGCCAATGTAGGAGCCAAAAAACTTCATGCCGAGAAGTGAAAAGACCACCAAAACAGCCACCGCGACCGCGGAGACCGAACCGCCAGAGGCCGCGCCGTCTGAAAAAAAGCGCATCGGGCGCCCGCCCAAGTCCGAAGACCGCATCCCCCGCGTCTTGAGCTTTTTCAACCGGGTATCGGCCATCGAAAAAGACGATTGGGGGCAGCGCGCCTTCATCAAGGTCTACCGGCTAGAACCGTCGATAGACCGGACTCGACTCGGAGAGCCAAAGCACATCGCAAAGTACTCCGAGCCGATTGACGAGGACAGGATCAAGAGCGACCACGGCAGCGGACGATACCGTCTCTACCTCAATTTCAAAGCGCCCACCGAGAAGACCGAGCGGGAACTCGATTCGATGGAAATCGACATCCTGGACATGAACTTCCCGCCCAAACTCGCCCGTGGAGAATGGCTCGATATCCCCTACAACAAGAAATGGGAATGGTGCAGGGCCATGCTTCCCAAGACCGACGCCGAGCAGATCCAACAAAAGACATCGGCCACCGGAGACCTCGTAGAAGCCCTGGACGTGCTCGACCGCGTGCAATCGCGCGCCGAGGACCGGATGCGACCGCAGCAGCCGCAGCCGAATCAGACGCTCGATATCATCCGCGGCGTCAAAGAACTCATGCCGCCGCCGCCCGCTCCCGCGCCGCCCGCCACCGAGAATAAGATGCTCGATACGGTTGTGGCGCTACTCACCAAGCAGATCGACCGGGACGCCACCGAAGCCGCCGAGCTTCGCAAGGAAATCCGCGAGATGCGCGAGAAGCCCAACCAGGAGAAGAAAGGCCCCTTCGGATCGCTCAAGGACATCGTTACGGAAGTGAAGGGGATTCTGCCGGACCTCAAGGAGATGTTCCCCGGCTTCGCAGCCAAGGCCGGAGAACTCGCAACCAGCGTAGCGCGGTCCCGCATGTCCGGAGATCAAGAGTTTTGGCAACCAACCATCGGCAAGCTCGTTGACGGGGTAATGCCGATCATTCAGATGACGACGGCCAAGTTCATGTCCGGCCGCCCGCCGCAGCCACAGCCGGGCACAGGACAGCCAGGACCGCAGCCCCGGATTCCCGGCGCCGCGCCAGACCAGCCGCCGACCGTAGCCGCGCCGAATGGTTCCGCCGCAGCCCCGCCGGCCGCAGGACCGCCAGCGCTGAGTTTCCTGCACCGAATCGCGCCGGCCTTAATGAATCATTTGCGAGACGACATGAGCGGAGGCGACTTCGCGGAATGGATGTTCTCGGGCTTCGGCCCGGAAATCGACAACCTCAGTTGGGTTTCGATCAAGAACGCCATCGGAGCGGACGCCATTGTCGAGATGTTCCGGGACTCGCCCTACTGGCAAGAGCTTCAATTGATCGAAGCCAAGTTTATCAAATTCGTGCAGGAATTCTGCGCGTGGCAACCCGGTGCGGAGGAGCAGACCTTGACCCCGCCCTATGAAGAACTGGAGGCCAACTAGCCATGAACCCATGGAACCCGCTCGGAATCCTTCAGTCCAAATTCGCGGGCCTGTACGTGCTTGGAAAATGTCTGGTGTACCTGGCCTATTTACCAGTCTCCAAACGCGCGCTGTGCATCAGGAGGCTTGACGTACTCGCCGGAACATGGATGGTGAACGACCGTAGGAGAGAAAGACCATGACGCCCGCCGCAGCCGTGCCAGCCAGCGATGAGGCGATAGACGCCCTCATCGACCGCATGAAGCCGGAAATCCGCAAAGCGCTCAGGGCTATTCTGGAACAGGGACGCGCGGTCGATTCCTTCACTTGTCTAGAACAGCGCACCAAGCCAAATCTGAAATTGGTCATGTTCATCGCCCATGAAGCGCCCGCCGCCCTTCTCGCAAAAACAGCGGAAGGCATCCAAGAAATGGGAGCGATTTACGCGCGGCTCATCCCCGCGCTTGCCGCGCTCAACAAGTCTTTCCGAAAGGATACCAGCGCATCATGACGCCCGAAGCCGTAGAACAGAAAGCCATCGAAGGCATTACCGTTTGCCGGCTCTGCGGAAAAGGCATCCGCGTGATAACCTCCGTACCGATCATCGGGGAAACCATAGAGCAGCGCGCCAAACGCTTCGTCGCCGCATTGCATCAGCACGTCCGAGACCGGCACGCCGAGCAGGCCATACGGTTGAAGGACACCTATACCGCATTCGGAGAGACGTTCCGAGACCTCTTAGTGCTCCAGTGCTATGCGACCGAAGACCCGGTACTGCAAGCCGCCATCGAAGCCGCCCGAGCGCCCATACACGCGCTCACCCGGCGTAACACAATGACCGACGATCAACTGCGCGAGTTTCTTGCCAAGCATGGAGCCACCAAAGCGCATATGGGATTCCTGCTACCCGCGGCCCAAGAGCTTCGAGACTTCCTGTGCGAACAGGGGAAATTTGAACACCCGCTTGTGAAGAAGGCGAGAGAAGCGGCCCCGCTCACCGCGGCTTGAAGCAGTACGCGATCCAGCGCGCAAGCTCGAAGGGAATCTTGGCGATTTGAGCGGAAGCCGCTTTACGGGCCGTCGTCCGATTGCCTGTCAGACGACACGGCGATATCGTACCAGCCGCCTTTTGCTCCGCATAGGTTCCAAACCAGTCGCCGCCCGCCTTCAGGCCGCTGGCCGCCTTCCGCCGCTCATCCAAGGCTTTATCGAACCAGGCAGGACCGGAGCCGCGCTGTTTGACGCCCGAGCCGTCCACCGGATTCCCGCCGCTACCTGAATCGGCATTGTGATTCTGAGCGAACCAGGAGCCGCCAAAGCCTTTGAACTGACCAGACCAGGGCATCAGCGCCGGAACATCGCCCCATAAGTAATAGCTTCCAAAGTGCCACGCAGCGCTACCCACCCAGGATTGAGCGCCCTTCACGTTTTCAACGATGAGCGGCACATGCCGCCCCGCCGCTTCCGAGGCTTCCCGCTGGATGCGGAAACACGCGTCGAACAGAGCATTGAGCGTAAACGAATCGGCAAACCGGGAGCCGCTATCCCGAAACCACCTTTGCCATTCCGCCTCACGCTTCGCAATACCCCAAGGCATCGCCATGTAGCTGTACGCTTTGCATGGTGGAGACGCCACAATCAACGCCGCATCTTTGAACTGGGAGCCATGCAGCGTTAGAACGTCTTGAAGAACCAGTTGCGCCGGATACTGGACAATGCGCGTACACGGCTTCGCACTCGCACCCTCAAGCCCCAGAGACACCGCGCACCCTTGAGTCCAACCCCGATGCTCCACAGGCTTCGTACCTTTCGAGCCGTCAGAATCCGGCAGTTCAGGCAAGGCGTACATATGCCGTTCGATATCGAAGCCGATGCACTCGTAGCCTTCAGACAATGCCCCTTCGGTCCATCCTCCGAGGCCGCAGAAGAGATCAATGCAAAGAGGCTTCATGCGCCGCCCGTCAGTTCATCCCGTCTCTTCAACAGATCCAGGAGTCTCTTTTCCCGCAACTCGGTTTCCCGCATGTGGTAGTCAATCGAGAGCCGCATTTGAAAAATCTGCGAACGGATTTTGGCAAGCTCAATAGCGCGCGGATCTTTCTCCGCTTTCGCCCGGCTCCGGTTGTTGCTGGCGAGAATCCGGGCGCGGTACGCCGGGTCCGTGCGGTATCGCTGGCGCCGTTGCGCGGGATCGGCCATGGGCATTCACACCAGCGGCGCGAGAATCCCCCCGTGATTATGAGGCTGTGGGATTCCACATGCACCATCACATAGCGGCTTGCGTTTTGCAGCAGCCCGCGCCGCCCGTCTCGCCATCCGTTTCGCGCGCCGCGCCTTCTCCGCTTCATCTTTCGCTTTCCAGCGGCAGGGAGACGAGTAGAAGCGTTTCTTGGGCTTGCGCTCGAACCAGCGACCACAGCCGCAATCGCACTGCACGAACTGAGCCTTGAAGGCCTGCACCGTCACAAACAGCGCGTGAGCTTCGCAGCCTGGCTGTTCGCATTCGGAAATCAGACGGTGATGGCCGCAGTAGTGATTGCGATTCCAGATGTCCCGATGCTCCGCTTTGCAGAACTCCTGCCAGGACCGGGTTTTCATGTAGGGCTGTTTACAGGACTCCAATTTGCAGATATCGGGTTCCGGGTTGCCAAGTAGACCCATGGACCGATTCTAGCATGGTTATCACTTGCAGGTTAATGCATTCGCTTAGTGTTTAGTGCCGGAGGAGGATGTACTGAGAGCGTAGCGGAGGGAAGGGCCTTACAGGGCTTCTTTTAGCCCGAAATACGCCCTTGTTTAGAATCAACAACTTCTATGTGACAAGGGGGTACGTCGGTACCGGAGTATACGGGGTTTACCTTAGAAGAGTATCCGAAGCTGAAACATGGGTCCATTCACTGAAGACGGTACGCCTTTGCGGATCGGAAGTCAAGAGGAAAATTCACTCGCCTCTCACAAAGGCCGCCAGCGCCGCATCCCAATCGAGCGCGATGGGTTTCGGACCTCGTTGACTTAATACCTTCCGGCAGTCTTCAGCCGCCGCAAGCTCCAAACGCGCCATCGAATCGACGCCGCGCGCTTTCCACATGGCGGCCCACTCCTGATGACGGGAAATGGCGCTAGCAATTTCAGCCGCCGTCATGGTCTCCAGGTTCTTCATGCGGCCTTGGTGGATTCAAGACCCTTGCGGAATTGGCCGACTTTGCAGGAACAACAGGAGCCATCGGCCAGCAACCCATCGTTACAGCACGTCGGCCGCTTCCATTGAGGCCGTGCGGCAAGCCTTCGCGCAACCTCATCGGGAGATTCCGCAACCTGCGGCGAGTCGTAACCTTCCAAACGCTTCAGCCATTCCGGCGCCGCCGCGATTTCTTCCGCTGTGGCGGGACCAGTGAAACTCCGCGCGACAGAATTTACATTGACCAGCAAGGCCACCGCGACATCAAGCGCCGGGTCTTCACTGGCGACGTGGCCCCCTGGCAGTTGCTTCAATACCGGCCCTTCAATTTCCCGGTTGCGCTCTGGATTTTCCGAAGGAATGCCATCGAGAAAAACAGATGAGCCGACGTCGATACCGTCTTTCGGTTTGAACCGCGCGCAGTAACAGGCCCGCATCTCGCGCTCACCGGGCCATTCCCCGTAGAGCGCCCGGACACGCTTGACCAACCAGCGGACCTGATCCTCCGTTTCGCACATCTCGCCAAGGGTTTCAACGAGCGCGGCCCGCGCGTACAGGTCGGACGGGAAGAATCTCATCAAAGCCAGCGACCCAACTAACTCGTTAACAACATCGGGGTGCATCATGCGGACAGTATGAGGGAATCGAGCGGAAAATACAAGATAGGTACGGTACTACAGGATGCGGCCACGTGTTTTTATGTTGCGGAGAATCAGGTCCATGGTAGCATCGGTCGCATTCCGATGCTCATAAGTCATGCGGGGTTTTGCGGATACTCCCGAACAGATGATCTCAGGAACGCGGTGAAGCAGCAACCCTGACCCGTGCGCGCGTTTGCCAGTGTAGGTCTGATAGCTTTCTTCCACGGCTTGAGCAATCATGGCATCGTTGGCGATCACCCCAGCCCGTTTGGCAGCGTCAAGCGTTTCATGTGCTAGCCGTTGCACGAATCCGGCGCTGATTCCAGCGTCGTGGGACCGCACGGCAGCGTCCGTTTTGGGAAAAATAGGAGACGCCTGCTGCTGCTGCCCATCCTGCCCTTGAGCACTCTCTACGGCAGCAGCAGTAATGCTGCTCTTTCTTTCACTATCTTTACTCCTTATATGCGCGGACGCGCGTGTCACCTTTTTGGTGACGTGCGTGTCCGCTGGAACCTCATTTTCTGCGGACACGCGCGTCACATCGGATGTGACGGGTTTGTGCTTCAAAATCTCCTGAAGCCGGCTTTCCCCACGCGCAATATCCGAGGCTATCTGTTTTGCCTCTTCAAGCTCGGAACCTTGCGGCAATTCTTCCAGCCCGAGCCGATAGCGCTTCAGGTACCGGACGAATTCCGCCGGCAAATCTTCCGGGTAAACGATTTCCGGCCGCTCTTCCGCGGCATCCCCAACGGGCTTCAAAGATTCTGGAAGCGCGCGCCGAATGATCCATTCCCCGTCGCGCGCCGCATACCCGGTGGATTCGAGCGCCGCGAGACCGCGGCAAACCTGCCGGCGATCCATGTCGCACTCTTGCGCGATATCTTTCACCATCATCGGAACGACCTTGCCGCGTTCGAGTTTCACCGCCCGCTCCGTGTGAAAAAACACCGTGTGCGACGTAAGGCAAAGGAACACCCGCGTTTTTTCGCCCCACGTCGGATCGCGCATGGCGCGAAACACCCAGGCTTTGGCATCCTGGTAGAACTCCCCAGGAGCGACCCCTAGTGCTGAAAGCCACCCTGGCACCTCTTTGCCTTCTGATCGCGCTTGTTTTCTTGGAATTGAATCTGATAGGATAGGCACAGCAAGTCTCCTTGACTGACTTGGGATCGGGACCCCGGAGCGTTTGGAACGGCTCTCCGGGGTTCTTTTTTGCTCACCATGAGATTGTAAACCGGCTCAGGACACGCGGGAAGAGAAGCGTAGGCGAAACGTCATGCCGCCTTCCCCTCCATTGTGCCCATGGCAAGCTCGGTGAGATCGACTAGGGACATGCCGGTCTTAGCCTTCTTCAAGCGCGCCAGCAGTTTTTGATAGTCAGTCTCAAAGTACGTTTCCCGGCCATCAGTGAGCAGGTAGAGCCTTGGAACGCGTTTGACGATTGGTTGCACGGCGGTGGTGCGCCGCAGCGCGCGCAGCATAACCCGAGCCTTGGGAATCCAATGGTTTTGATGGGGCAAACATCCCGCCCGGCGCAATGCAACCACGAGTTGAACCTCTACAAGCTGCTCAGGCGTATAGAACCGTCTTGATCCGCCGCCGCCCCCTGGAAACCCTTTCCGGTGGAGCGGCTTCACTATCGCTTGTTCATCCCACCACTGGAGTTGGCGTTTGCTAACGCCGGCGATGCGCGCTACCGCAGAGGTTTCGTATTCGATCATGCCGCCTTCCCCCAACGCGCTTCATTCGCTTTTTTCGACCAGGCCCGGCGCCGCTTGAGGCTCAAGCGGGCCTGCTTCGCGCGTCCGCCTAGGATGGCGATTTCCCGGCGCCGTTCCGGTGAAAGCGCCTTTGCCCGCGCCTTCGCGGCGTTCCGAGCCGATTCCAATCGAGTCATTCCGAAAGTTATGGTACTCGGTTTTTCGGAAACGCGCAAGTAGGGATTGACATGCAGGCCCGATTCGTGGCAAACTCGCAAGCATGGAGACGGACAGCCTAAAGCATTTGCTAGTGACAATCCACGGGGACGGCTTTCTCTGCGGGCGCCAGCCCACGGTGGTTTCCGGTCTGCTGGTATTCCGCGGCTACCGGATCACCAAAGACGGCTGGCACGGCAACGCCGAGATGTTCACCTTGACCGCCGAGAGCGTCCGCTACGGCCAGGAGCTAGAGGCTCCCATGCAACCGTTCGGGGACATCGACATCTTTATCCGCAACGAATTGAGGCCGATTCGATGAGCTACGACCTCATTTTCGGCATCCGGCCCAAACCGATCTACCGGGAAGGCCCGCCCGTGCGAGACGAAGCCTATCTGCGTTTCATCGCCTCTTTCCCGTGCGTGGTATGCGGAAAACGGGCCGAGGCGGCGCACACCGGCCCGCACGGCATGAGACAGAAATCGAGCGACCTTTCGGCCATTCCGCTTTGCCGGAAGCATCACCGCACCGGCCCGGATTCCTACCATGCCAGCGCGCGCACGTTCGCAGACCGGCACTGTTTGGACATTCCAAGCCTGATTGCGCAGTTCAACGCGCTGTGGGCTGAAAGACAAGCCAGGAGAGCGGCATGAAAACGGATACCAGTCAGGACACTGCGATTGTCGATTGGATCGAACGTTTGTGCCGTCAGCGAATGAAACTCTTCCGCCGAACCGGCATCGTATGCTCCCCGTCTGGGACACTCAACTTCGATGATGGGGGTTTCAAGACCTTCAGGGAAGCGGCCAAACAAGCGATGAAGCCCAAGCCGAGACAGCGAAGGAGAGCCGCATGAAAACCGTTGTTCGCATCAAAGATCCGGAATTAGGAAACGGAACCTATCTGTTCTGCCTGGCCGAGCCAGTGCCGACCGATGACGCCGGAATCATCGCACGGGTCTGCGAATGCTCCCCTAGCGCAACCGCAGTCCTCATTACCCGTGAATATCCATGTGCCCCGCGGAGGAGAGCGGCATGAAGCCGCGGTTATCAAGTACCGTTAGCGGGGCCTTTCCCGAAGCGCGCAAGCGCTCGAAACGGGACAATCGAGCCATGAGCAAACCGGGCTTGAAGTACAACGGCAAGACGATCATTGAGCAGGACCGGGACGGTTTTCTGATCCTGCTTCCGAACGGCCAGATGCGTTGCTCTCTGACCGCAAACGAGGCCCTCGAATGGGCGCGGCTGCATTTCTCGAGCGAGACGCCCTCGGGGTTCTTAGGCATCGGTCTAATCGAATACCGGCCCCTCCAGGCGCAGGGCGGAGGGGTTCAGTGAACGGGAACGTTAAACGCGACTTCAGCCACACGCCCGAACACTGGTTGCACGATGCGGCACGCTGGAGAGGCATCGACCCGTTCATGGAAGACATAGCCCTGCGAATCGCCGCATACCTGACCGAGCATCCCGAAGGGTACCGACCCTTGCGGGCGCAAGAAGGAGGGGTTCAGTGAACGGGCTATCGTATCGCTGCTGCTGGCATTGTCTGAAGTGCCACTCGCAAGGGTTTGACGTTCCCGTGCCGCCCGATACACCAGTGCTCAATCTCGCGGCCATCGCAACCGCACATCACGCGACCACAAACCCCAAATGCGCCGAAGTCTATCAAGGACGATGGGTTGAGATTACCAAGCTGCAAGATACTGAACTGCGCGAGATCGTGAGGCCGAAATGACCGACCGCCAAGACCCCGACGCCTTCTACCGCTTCCCGCAGCCCTTCTTTGTCGAATCCCTGCCCTGCGAGAACTGCGGACGGCCATCGGAACAGCGAACCTGGAACGCCGAGCTTCAGATGTACATCGGGGTAGATTGCCCTTGCCTTACCGAGCCGGATGAACCGATGTGCCCGGAACTGCTGGCGCCGATCTTGGCCGCTAGAAGCGTCCGGGAGATCATTGAAGTCTGCAAGGCGCATCGGATCAACTGCCCTGTGTGCGGCGCAATGCAGGGCAAACGCCAAAGCGGCCCTATTCCGTGGAGACCGCAGCGCAACCCCGACGAATTGAGGGTCCGAGGACCGGGAGGAAGGCGGCATGACGACACCAGGACCGTGGGGCATTGAGCCAACTACGCTTGAGATTTGCAGACTGCTTATCTCGACGGAAGAAGTTAACTGCGATGCTGTCAGGCCAGAGAGCGACACGAATTACGTAATTGCTTACATTCCAACGGACTACAACACCGATGAGCAACACGAAAACGCCATCTTGATCGCATCGACTCCACGATTATCTAAAGCCCTTAAAGACTTCGTGAACTGGCAGGTCAAGGACGGGCTTGAACGTCTGGGATTCCTTCAAGCTCAGGCGCTTGATGCGCTCGCCGAAAGGAAGGCGGCATGAGCGAGAAACCGTTTCTAACAGAACGCGAACTGGCCGCAACAGGCATCGTCGGAGGTATGCGAACTTTGCAACAGTGGCGCCTACTGCACAAAGGCCCGCCGTACATCAAAGTCGGACGCGCTGTACGATACCGAATGGCAGACGTTGAAAAGTGGCTCGGACAACACACAGTTGACCCAAGGCTAGAGCAAGCTGGTCGTGATCTGGCAGCAGTCGAACGGCAAATGTTACTCCGGAGCGGCTTCGCTCCTGGTCCATCCACGCCCCCAGAGCAAACGGAAGGGGAAGGGAAAACATAAAATGCCTTTTAATTCCGCGGAGACCGCAGCGCAACCCCGACGAATTGTGGATCCAAGGACCGGGAGGAAGGCGGCATGAGACTAAACGGATTGACTGGAGTTGACGGCCCGCGCGAGGCGCTATTTGCGCGTACTTTCACAGCCTGCATTCAGGCTCTACGCGCCGGTTTAGCCGCTACGGCCGCTGGAGATTACGGCTCTGTAACAGCATGGCAGGACGATTCAGAACGCTATCGCTGTGAACTGAATCGGTATCGACAGATCATCGAGCAGGCGGATTTCAGGACCGCAAAAGAAGCCGCCCGATGGTTTGCTGATCGGCTTCCATGGCTAAAACACGGCCCCCAAACGCCCGCTCCTGGTCCATCCACGCCCCAGAGCAAACGGAAGGGGAAGGGAAATAGGCCGTGAAGCCCCGCGTGCTTGAAACCATCGTCTCGATAACCTTGATCGCTTTCGGCGTGGCAGGCATCGCGTGGTGGCTCTGGGGAGCCGGTCAGTTCGTATGGAGGATGATCGGATGAGCCGCAAGTCCAAACCCAATTCCATGGAGGCCCCCGCGCAGCCCAGGAAGGCCAAGCGTGCGAGGACCGACCAGCCCCAGATGGGTCATCCACTTCTCACCCCGTTCGAGATGGAAGTCCATGGCGTCATATTGCGCAGTGGCCTGGGAGTCACTGAAGCAATATATCAACTGAAAGAAATCACGGACGGCCTAGAGGCCATCCGTCGTCAGAGAACGGACACCCCGCCATTGGAGACCCCATGCTCAAAGTAGTCCTTCCGCCCAACGTTCCGCAGACCATCGCCCTCCAAGACCCGGAAGGCGACTTCAAGCCCGATGAGGCCCAAGTCGAGTATCTGACGACATGCGGAAGGCTCCTGGTGCTGAACCAGGAAGCCGCCACGCGGTTGAACATGCTGGACCTGAAGCCCGGTGAGACGTTCACAATCTGCAAACGAGTTGGCGTTTCGTGCGCAGCGTTACCGGGCGAATCGGAACGATACCGAAAACGCCGCGGCGAACTGCCCTACATCGATCTGGCGTTGACGGCCGCAACCGAGCGCGATCGCGCAGAGGCGGAAGCGGCGATGCCGCCGGCAGAATCGCCGCAGACGCCGAGGCCTGCCGGCGCCATACCGCGACGTAAACGCACAGCCAAAGTGCATGAGATGCGGCCGGACCCGCCGATCCAGCCGAGGCTGTTTGACCGCAAAGGAACCGGCACATACGGTCCGGTCCAGCAGCCAGGCCCGACCAGCAGCCCCGCCCTGCAACCGATCCGCCACGCGCCGCCCGCCCGCATCCCGTTCAACGTCGCCTTTGTCGAGGTAACGCGATTCGTTACAGGAGGCCTCAAGGAACTTGGGGAGCAATGGACTGATGCGGCCAAACAGGACGCCATTTCAACGATCCTGATTTCCGCTGCGAAACAGGGCATGCTTACGCTCTGGGAGAGGCCCGCCAATGACTGAATCGAACTGGCCGAAGGACCCGCCGCCCATGACGATTGATCCTAAGGATGATGCCCTTTGCCGCATTGCAGACGCCCTGGAAAAGCTGGCGGCAACCAACTACACCAATGGGCCATCCTATAACGCGATTGCTAAAATGCTAGCCGACAGCATGACCGAGGCCATTGTTTCACCGGCCCTCCGCATCGCAGATGCTTTGGAAAATTCCTGGCTTAAAGCAGCGCTTTTTGACGACCCGGCCAGATATGTTCCCGGCCCAGTGGAAGCCGTGCAGGAATTGATCGGAGAAGATCTGCCAACGCTTGACGAAGCCTTAACCGAAGCCCTGCTGGCCGCATTGAGCCAGCCGAATGCGACCGCCTACCAGGTCGCCAAACCAGAAGCAATAGAGCCGTTCCTGCGCCAACACGCCGGGCAACGGCTGTTCACCGTAAGCTGGTGAGAATAGAAGGACCTGAGAATGGCTGAACGCATCGTTATCACGGCAAGCGCGATCCGTGGCGCGCTGCTGTCCGCGATTCCGCTGGAGACCCTGCTTCGGCAATGCGCCCTCGACATTAAATCCGCGCTAGAGCATAACGATTTTCATTGCACCGTCATCGAAGTCGAACGGTGCGAACCCCTCTACTCTGTCCGATTCTTGGAGAAACCACGCGAGGAGGCCGCTTGCTCTAACGACAGCGCAGACGAGCAGGCCGAAAACAACGCCTACGCCAAACTTTGGGGTTGCAGCGGCATCCCCATACCCGATGGAAAGCCGCGTTGCGGCAATGTGGCCTGCATGTGCCACGGATCGGACTGACCATGCCCAACAAAAAACCTCCGAAAGAAAACAAGCCCGTCACAGGCCATATTTTCTTCCCCGAAGCCGAACCGGCGAAGCCTCTGCTCAAGCTGCATGTGCTGATCCATCGCCAACGGGATTACGAAGACGCCCCAGGCACGCTCAGGGCTTGGGTGGTCCAAAACGGCGTGAAAGGCACAGTCCTGGTCAAAGGCTCCAAGAGCATCGACGCCACGAAAACGGCAGCGGTGAAACTTCTACCGAGCTGCGAAATCGAATGGGAAATCGAACAGTGAGGCGCGTCGATCTTCCACCCTGCCCCAAGCCCGCATCCTGCCCGGTATGCTTATCCCGACTACATCCGCAAGTGCATCCCAGAGCGTTCAATGGTAGACGCTGGGTCCGCCGATCCCATCCCGACAACTACAAAAGAAGCCCAGAAGCGATCCGTCGCGCCCGCCTCAAGTATTACCAGAAACGCCACCGGCGGTGTTAAAATCAGCCAGTGAACCGAAGCAAGCCGGTCGATCCTCCAGCCTGCCCCAAATCCGACGCCTGCCCCGTGTGCTTCTCGCGCACCAATCCGGAAGCCTACAAGCATCGGTTGGAAGCCTCCTCCTTCACGCGCGCCCATTACGCCAAGCGCGTAAAACGCGAAGGCAAGATCGCAGCCCGCATTCCTGGAAACCTCTGATCCCGCTTCAGAGAAGCCCCACGGTGAACGGAATACCGCCATAGCCCGTTAAAAGCGCTACAATCGTGCGCATGAAGATCACAGTCCTTTCCGCCTTCGCATCCCTGATTCTGTTTTCGGCAGCCGGCCAGGCGCAAGGAAATCCCGACTGCCAATTCACCGATACCTTTACCGCAGTCGTGGCCGGCCCGAGCCACGCCAATACCGGAACTCCCTGCGTGGCTTGGCGCTTGACATACAGCGCGGTAGGCATGACGGCTCTTTCCATCCAGATCGAAGGGGCGCCCTGGAACTCGGGAGGGACTGGCCCCGGAACATTCGTGGCGATCGCATCGGCCGCAATTCTCCAAGGCACGAATCCGCTCACGGACCCGAACTCGGGCACGCTTGTAGTACAGGGCACGGTGTATTTTCCGTTCATCCGGCTAAACGTAACCGTCTTCACTCCGACCGGAGCTTCGGGAACGATCACCGCGCGGCTGTACGGCTACAAAGGCACATCGGCCGCAGCCATCAGCGGAGCCGATATTCTCTCCAATCCCATGTTGGCCCTTGGCGACATGATTTACGGAACCGCTGGAGGTACGCCCGCCCGCCTGCCGGCGAACACCACCACGAACCCGGATTGTCTCGTCGAGATGGGCGATGGAACCAACGGAGGCATACCGGCCTTCGGCCCGTGTCCCACAAACGGGACACTGACCTACTACATCACCCCAACCGCATCGGACCTCACGAACGGAAGCGCCATCGTCACCCAAGACGTCAAAATGCTCACCCCGCCCTACTCGCCCATCACCAATATCGACATAGCCCACAATGCGGCGGGAGACGTGATCCTACAGAGCGTAGCGACCGACCCCGGCTTCCCCGGCGTCACCTTCATACCGGCAGGCGTCTACACCTTCCATATCCACGCAGAGAGGCTCTCGGGGAACCGCGCCGTTACGCTGTACGGCGTGTTCCGGGAAGTGACCGCAGCGGGCGTAGCTGTAGGAACCATCGGAACGCTGACGGAATCGACGCCCGCGCTTACTGGAAGCCAACTCGAATACGTCCTCCAGATGCCGGATGGAAACACGTACACAATGGCCCTCATCACTTCGCGCATCGTGCTCGACATCCATGCCGTCTTTACCGGAGGTTCGACAAACACGACGGTACGGCTGTTCGTGGGAGGCACGGCGGATTCCCACATGAGCTTGCCATCGAATACCGTCGATGCGACGAGCTTTGTACCGTACACGGGAGCGACCGCGGCGCTCAACCTTGGAACCCAGGCGCTCATTCTGAACGGATCGACAGTGACGGGAGTTTGGACCCAGACAACGCCCACGCCGACCTGTGCCGTGGGGGCCTTCACCACCGTCAGTGGGATTTTGCACACGCTCACTCTCGGCAAGACAGTTTTCCTAAACCTTGCCATCACCATTACGACTAATGGCACCTGCGCCGCCGCCATTTTCCTGCCGCTGCCCTTCAGCGCGGCTTTCGACAACTCGCTCAGTTGTTCGGCGGAAGTCGCTTCGGTGAACGGAAATGGCGTGATCTTGCCGTCCTTCGGACCGCCATATGATCACGAGGTAGCAATCGGCCGCTACGACGGAACTTTTCTCGGAGGAGACGGCGAAGTCATTGTGTGCAATGGAGTAATTCAGATTCCGTGAAAGATCCCCATGTTCTGGGTCGAGTACTTCTGCCCCCGGCAATCCCCCTTCTGGCAAAGAGGCCAGCAGCCCTACAGCACGCTTTACGCCGCGATGGTGATGGCGCAAGCTCTTAAACCACCCCAAGGCCAAGCCCGAGTGCTCGATTGCTACGGCCAGATCGTCTACAGCCTGTAGCCAAGAGGCGGAAAGCCGCCTTCCTGCCATTTTCAGACCTTCGGAGGATCAAAACCCCCACCCGATTCCATGGAGGCCTTATTTCGCGCAGAAACCGGGGAGGATACGAGGAGCGGGAGGCTGCCAAAAACCAAATGGCCCGGAGCCGGTTCATAACGCCGACTCCAGGCCAAGATGGTGGGCAGCCTCTTTCCGATACAAACGCCCAATGAACGATCACCGGACGCTCAGACTCAGCCCCCGCCCCCGCCCCGTACGGAGTGATAAGAGAAACAGCGGACGTGCGCGTCCGCTTCCAACTCGCCTAGGACGTGTGCGTCCGCTACAAACCGCTTCACGCCCGAAAGAAGACTCTACAACCAATCGGGGAAGGGTGTCAAGAACAAAATCAAGGGCTATTCCATGGCGGCGCTTGCCTGCTTTGAGGGTGTGGAGGATGCGAGGAGCGCGGACATTTCGCGCATATCCACAGACTCAGCCCGCCGCCGCAGGCACTTCCCGCACGTCTTTAGATTCGGAAACAGAGCCAGCAGTTCAGGCGTTACCCTCACAATACGGCTCAGGCAATCGAGGCCCTTTTTCACCGAGCCGCAATCAGCGAAGTAGTGCAACAGGCTCACATGGTAAGTTCCCGTTCCCTCTGGAGGACTCAGGACCGAAGACCGAGACGGGATGCAGACGGGATCTGGAGACGTGTACGCGCGCCGGGAGACCTCATTCACAACTATGAAGCAGACTTGATCCATGCGGCGATTCTAACCCCGCGCTCCTGGAACGCGCAAGCCTTCAGGAGCGAACGGATGGACCCTGGAATACCGGAAGGACCTTTAACGACTATTCCGTGGCGGCGCTTGCCTGCTTTGAGGGTTCTGAGCGTGTGAGGAGCGCCCGCTCTGCCGGATATTTAGTGACCTTTTCGCACTGCCAGCAAGGGACCGAAGCGCGCACTTGAACCCGAAAAAACACCGAATGCCCACAAGCCAACTGATACTCGTCAATTCCTTCAGGGTGATGTTTCATGGCGACCACGCTACGGTAGAAACGCAATGGATCTGGTCTGCGACCAAGACGAAAGGCCGAAATCAGTAGACTTGCTAGAACCAGAACGGCGCAAGCGGCGCAAATAACTATCAGAACCATGGGACCGATTCTAAACCCGCGCTCCTGGAACGCGCAAGGGCCACAGGTACTATCGGATGGTGAACGGAATACCAGAAAAGGGTGTTCAGAGCCAAACCGCCCAGATCAAGCCGGCAGAATTCGTAACCCGCGATCCGAAAACCCGGTCCACCACGGTTGTCACATCCGGCCATTGGGGGTTGTGGTAATCGTGGCCGCAGATGAGCCGGCGGGCCTTTGGCGTCCAAAGCTCCAGGTCGAGTGCAACACCGGCTTCCAAATGATCTCCATCCACGAAACCCATATCCACCGTAGCGTTGACCAAGCCAGCCGCTTCAGCGCTCGGAACCGAGAACACGCCCAATTTACCGTAGGTTGGAACAGAGCGCCGAAAGTCGATTTGCAGGTTTTCAATCCGTTCGGTGAGGTTTTTGAACGAACAGAATCAACCGCTATTCCGTGGCGGCGCTTGCCTGCTTTGAGGGTGTGGAGGATGCGAGGAGCGCAGACCTTCGTTGCATCGAAGCAAACCCCTTGTATTCCTCTGCGTGGGCCTCACAGACACGTAAGATCCATCCCCGCCCGCCGAAATAAGCGGTAAACCCACTGACCGAATAGACCCACCGCTCCCGACAGTACGGACGCTGACATAGATCGAAGTTTTTCACGGCAGACCGATTCTAAACCCCGCTCCTGGAACGCGCAAGGCCCACAGGTACTATCGGATGGACCCTGGAATACCAAAAGGGGTTGGATCGGGCGCGTCACCCCCAACTCTTCGCGCCCGATCCCGTTCCAGAGTGTCCCTACGAACCGGAGGCGGACAAGGGCTGGCCTGAAACGTTTCTCAAAGTGGGCACCGGGTCCAAAAAGAAGGGCCAACGCTTCGGATTTACAGCCCCATGAATGGTCCGCACAGCGCCCACTCTGAAGAGTATAGCGCCGTTATGCGGCCGGAGGGGTTGCAGGAGCGGGCGCGTGTCCGAAGAATCCGGAAGCGTTCAAGTTCTTCACAATCGAATCGATCAAAGTGGAAGCAGCCTGTACATGGGCTTCAGGGACAGCTTCGCCGGCTTGCGCCGCGGCGTCGATGGACGCCAGCACAATCTGTTTCTTGGTTTCGCCTGGAACGCCCTTGGCGGCGGCTTCTACAGCGATGACTCCCCCGAGGATCTGCGGGAAAATCGAGAACAGGAAAGCGAGTATTTTCATAGTGATTCGATTCTAGCGCTATTTGAGCGCCGCCGCTATAGCGGCATCCCGTTTGGCCTTTGCGGCTTCCACGTCGGCGTCATAGGCGGCGATAGCAGCTCTGACCGCCACGTCCACGGTCGAAAGCCCAACCGCCACCGAAGCGCCCCACATCGAAGCCCAATTCGACGGATTGCCGGAAGCCGCTATGGCTTCGCGCGCCTTTTCGGCCGCCGCGGCCTGCTCGACCGTCATGCCGTTTGGCACGACGGCCGGAACCGTTCCCGGAGGTGGAGCCGGAGTCCCGTGAAATGGAGCCATGTCGCCCATAAAGTCGTTTATCTCCTGGCTTCGATTCTAGCACCGGGGAAGTTCCCACGGCCATGGTTTTCAGTGAAATACTCGCCCCAAGCGCGTTTTGGCGTGCAATCTTCCCCGGATTTCGGAACTCAGAGATTGGGCACTTTGAGGACTATGGTAGCACTTCCACGGCCCAGATCATGCCGGTTGGATTTTGCACGCGCGACCCGAAAACCCGGTCAACCACGGTTGTCACATCCGGCCACGTCGGGTTGTGATAGTCGTGGCCTGCAATCAACTTCCGGGCCTTTGGCGTCCACAACTCCAGGTCGAGCGCAACCGCAGCCTCCAGATGGTCTCCGTCCACGAAAACCATGTCGAGGCCAGTCATCAAGAACGGTACAGCATCAAACGCCTTTGCGGCATCGGCGCTTTTCATCGCACAGGTTCGCAACTGGTTCCAAACGCGCTCGAAACCGATGCGGGATTCCAGATTTTGCATGAAAAGCGCATGTGGCCGTTCCCCATTGCCCATGATATCCTGCCACGTATCCACCGCATACACCGGGCCTTTGCAGCCCTGCAACAGCGCGAACGTGGAACGCCCTTGGTAGCAGCCGATTTCCACCACGGAACTCATTTGAGAGGCTGTATCGAACAGCCATTGAAGCTCGGATTCGTCCATCCAACCGGGAATGGAGAGATCGTAGGGAGGCGTCATCACAGCCGATTCTAACGAGGTTTCGGGGCTTTCATACTCAAGCCGCCTTACTGTACCAGAGAACGCCAGCAGCAGCAGCCAAAATGAACGCCATCCACTGTTGCAAAACCATCTTTTCCCCTATGACGACGCTGCCCGTGAAAATCGAGAGAACGATAGCTATGATCGTCCACAGCAGGGCGACTTCAAACCAAGAGCCACGCCGATACGATGCCCAGACCGGATAGGCGCTTACCGCATAAAAGAGGACTCCAAGCCAGAAAAACCGGTTGATCCCCACCGCATGCCTGAGGGACCAATCGCCCGCTTGCGCCAGTACAACAGCCACAACAATCAACGCGAAAATCATTGGCCCGCTCCTGAAATGCTCTCATCCCGCCGTTTTTCAACCGATGGACCCTGGAAAGTCATACAGAGCGATTCTAACGCTATTCCGGGGAACGTGGCGACGTTTTCAAGCGGGTTCTGAGGGTGCGAGGAGCGCGGGACCGCGATCACGGAAAAGTGATGGAAACAACTTGCGGCCCAGTTCCATTTGACTAATTTCGAGCGCTCCAGCCTCCACCGCTAATTTGCGTTTTGCCAGGCAGATATCGAAATGCTCCTGTCGCGTGCCCGCTTTCTGAATCCATCTGGACTGAACACCGATCCGCGCCGCCATCGCCAAAAGCTCATCGTGCGTATCCGCGATCATGTGACACATCACCATACGCCCAAACGCAGCCTTCATGCCGTCAACGTAGACCATAATCCGCTCCTGGAATGCTCTCATCCCGCCGTTTTTCAACCGATGGACCCTGGAATCCACTCATCGAATCGGCTCGAACCTGCCCGGCTTCGCATGCTTCAAA
>Ga0187803_10000082_pt1 | contig 39963 bp, 40 predicted proteins | sample NC_wetland_sal_i_2_FD_132425 | JGI IMG/M metagenome (GOLD analysis project Ga0187803, IMG submission 132425) | Wetland sediment microbial communities from Neuse River Estuary, North Carolina, USA - Control_3 | ecosystem: Environmental > Aquatic > Freshwater > Wetlands > Sediment | place: USA...
CGTGGCACTCTACTCGACCAAGATCGTGACGTTTCCGAAAAACGGATTTTGGAGCACGCTGCACGAAGCCCGCACGGATGTGAGCATGCTGCTCGGCCTCCTGTTCCTGCTGCTCGTCGGCGGCGGGGCCTGGTCTATCGACGCAAGCTTTGGAGCCGGCCAGGGACCCGGGCATGACTGAGGAGGCGCTCCCTCCCGCCCCGGATTCGGTAGGCACGGATCGGCGAACTTCCCTCCGCGAACTCGCCTTCTTCTTTCTCCGGCTCGGGACAACCGCGTTTGGCGGCCCGGCCGGGCACATCGCCATGATGGAGGACGAGCTCGTCCGCCGGCGCAACTGGCTCTCGCGCGAGAAATTCCTCGACTTGCTCGGAGCGAGCAATCTGATTCCCGGTCCGAGCTCGAGTGAACTGGCCATCCACATCGGTTATCTCCGCGCCGGCTGGGCCGGGCTTCTGGTCGCAGGCATTTGCTTTGTTCTTCCGGCCGCCTGCATGGTGGCCGCGCTCGCCTGGGCCTACATGCGATTCGGCGCGCTGCCCGCTGCCGCGGCAATACTTTATGGAGTGAAGCCGGTGGTGATTGCCGTGATCCTCCAGGCCCTGTGGGGACTGGGACGAGCAGCGGTCAAAACGTGGCCGCTGGCGGTGGGGGGACTTGCGTCGCTGGCGCTCGCTGCATTCGGCTTGCAGCCGATTCTCCTGCTCGTGATTGTGGGTGCGGCAGTCGCGCTCGTCGGCTCGATCTTCAGCAGCGGAGAGCCGAAGCGCGCCATGCAGTTCGCTCCGTTGGCAGCACTGCGCCCGGTGGTACCGCGAGCGTCTTCCGTCGCGGCAGCCGCAACCGGGGCGGCGGCGATCGCGGCGCCGTTCAGTCTTCTGTCGCTTTTCCTGGTGTTTCTCAAGATCGGCGCCGTGGTGTTTGGCAGTGGATACGTATTGCTGGCCTTCCTTCGCGCGGATCTGGTGATCCAGCGCGGCTGGCTGACGGATTCGCAGCTCGTGGATGCCATCGCCATCGGCCAGGTGACGCCGGGGCCTGTGTTCACCACCGCGACGTTTATTGGCTACCTCCTCGCGGGCGCCCGGGGAGCGGCTGTGGCTACGATCGGGATTTTTCTTCCCGCGTTCCTGCTGGTTGCGGCCAGCGGGCCGCTGGTGCCGCGCATTCGCGAATCTCGGATTGCGTCCTTGTTCCTGGACGGCGTAATCATCGCCTCGCTGGCGCTGATGGCCGTGGTGACCTGGCAACTTGCGCGGGCGTCGATCGTGGATGTGGTGACAGCGATGCTCGCGATCGCGTCCGCCATTGCATTGTTCCGATTCCGGTTGAACTCGGCCTGGCTGGTGCTGATCGGAGCGCTGGCCGGATGGCTCGTTCATCTTGTGTGGACTTCCTGAGGGCTCGCAATGCATCAGCACATCACCGGAAGCAAAAATGTCGCACCCCGCGGGATGGCGCATACATAATAGTTGCGCCTCGCCGTCCGCCGGCGAGCCATTTCCATGACGTACGACGAAGCCGTCCACGACCTGCTCGCGCTGGGGAAGGAACTCTCCGCGCCGCGACAGGCGCGCGTGCAGAAGTTCGAGCTCGAAAACATCGCGCGCCTGGCCGAACGCATGGGCGCGCCCCACCGCGCCATCCCCTGCGCGCACGTGGCGGGCACGAACGGCAAAGGCTCGACCGCCGCCATTCTCGAATCCATTTTGTACGCTTCCGGAGCGCGCACCGGGCTGTACACGTCGCCGCACCTCGAACGCATCAACGAGCGTATCCGCGTGAACGGCCTGGAAATCTACGACCACGATTTCGCCTCCGCGTTCACGCGCGTGCAGACGCTCATCGAACAAATGCTCGCTTCCGGCGAGCTTGCCGCGCATCCCACGTTCTTCGAATGTCTGACAGCGATGGCGTTTGACCATTTCCTTCGCGCGCGCGTGGAATTCTCGGTTTACGAAGTCGGACTGGGCGGGCGTCTGGACGCGACGAATGTCGTGCAGCCCGAGGTCGCCATCATCACGGCCATTGATTTCGACCACGAAGAATACCTGGGCCACTCGATTCCAGAGATCGCCGCGGAAAAAGCCGGGATCATCAAACCCGGATCGACGGTGATCTGCGCCGCCGAACATCCGGAAGCCATCACAGTCGTTCGTCATCGGGCCGCCGAGCTCGGCATTGGCTCCGAAAATTTTGTGGATGTCCCCGCAGACTACCGCGCCTATATTGTTGAAGATACTCCCGAGCAAATCCGCGCCCGCGTTGAATGCCGGCGCGACGCCTGGCGGCTCGACATCACGCTTCCACTCGCGGGCCGTTTTCAGGTCCGCAACGCGTTGACTGCCATCGCCGCCGCGCGCGCTCTGCAAGCGCGCCGGTTCCCGCTGGTTGACGACGCGATCTACAGCGGGCTCGCGGCCGTGCGCTGGCCCGGCCGGCTCGAGCGCATCGCCGAGAGTCCCGACGTCTATCTGGACGGCACGCACAATCCCGCCGGCGCGCGCGAACTCGCCACGTTCTGGCAACTGCATTTCTCCGGTCGTCCCATTCATCTCGTGTTCGGCGCGGTGCGCGACAAGGCGGTGGACGAGGTCGCCGGCCTGCTATTCCCGCACGCCGCGTCCGTCATTCTCACCGCGGCGCGCACTTCACGCGCGATTTCTCCTTCCGCTCTCGCCGACCTCGTGGCGCATCACGCGGCCAACGTCGAGGTGATCGCCGAACCCGAGCTGGCGTTCGAGCGCGCCCTGGAACGCGCGCATGCCGAGGATGCGGTGTTCGTTACCGGCTCGCTCTATCTCGTGGGCGACCTGCGGCGCTGGTGGCGTTCGCGGCACCCTGCGGACCACGACCTCGACCGTCCCAGCTCCGGCCCGCAACGCCAGCGCTAGTGCCGCTCTCCATTGCCGCCATGCGCCCTTCACAGGTATCGTCTCCTCGCCCCTGGAGCGGGCAACGAGTTGGCCAGTGCCTCGACCGAAACCGCCGCACGCCCCGAGAATCCGCTGGTTGGATTCATCGGCTATCTGCGCTCGCTGCTCGTCACCATCCCGCTGATCTACCTGCTCACGATTCTGTGGGGCACGCTTTCCGCGTTTGCCGCTCTCGCGGATGCTTCCGGCCGGCTGCAACACCGTTGCGCGCGCTGGTGGGCGCGATGCCTGCTGGCCATCTGCGGCATTCGAGTGCGCGTGCACGGCGCCGAACACCTCACGCCCGGCGCCACTTACGTATGGACGGCGAATCATCAGAGCTATCTCGACATCCCCGTGGTTTTCGCCCGGCTTCCTGCCGATTTCCGCATCATGGCTAAAGCTTCGCTGTTCCATTTCCCGTTTCTCGGATGGCATCTGCGGCGCTCCGGGCACATGCCTGTAGCGCGGGACAACCCGGCGCGCGCGGCCCGCAGCCTGCTCGCCGCTGCCGCGCATGTTCGCCGCGGAACCGCCGTCTTCATTTTTCCCGAAGGCGGCCGTTCGCCCGATGGACAGCTCCGGGAATTCCGCGCCGGCGCTTTTCTGCTGGCCATCAAAGCCGAAACCGCGGTGGTTCCCGTCACCATACGCGGAACTCACGCCGCGCTTCCGATGCATTCGTGGAACGTGCGCCCCGGTCCTGTCGATGTCGTTCTCCACGCTCCGATCCCGACCACAGGCATGAACAGTCAATCGTCTGAATCCCTCACGGCGCAGGTGCGTGGGGTGATCGCTCGCGACTTGGACTCTGCTTTCACGCCCTAGGGCCCCCCCCCGGAATGTCCAAACGCATGAAAATGCAGGAGTTGGAATTTCCGCAGTGAACCGGAGTGTCCAAACTCAAGAAAATGCAGGGAATAGTATCGGCTCATTTGCGGGCACTTTGCGGCTCGGGCTGTTCCTCGGAATCCCACAGAGATGAGGTGGCCTGGAGGACGCCGCGAAGATCCGCGTCCTCGGGGCTGCCGATGAGGGAATAGTTCATCTCTCTGCGGACGCCGGGAACGCTCTGGAGCAGAAGCTGGCAAATGTAGGCGACGACGGAGGCGTCGCGTGCGGAGATCTGGTCGGCGGCTTTGAGGATGAGCAGGCGGCCGAGGGTGTAGTTGATGGAAGTGTTGGTGCGGAAATCGTTTAGGGGCCCGAGGAGATCGGCGGTGAGATCGGCGGCGGGAACTGTAGGCTCCGACGCAGCGGGGCGGGCGTGCCGAGAACAGAAGGTTGGGTGAGACTTTTCGCGGGGTTGGCGGCAAGGGTCGGGACGAAGGTCGGACAAATATCCCACACGTAAAGCCGACGTGAGAGGCCCGCCTACGCCGAGGCTACGGCGGGCAGGCACCCGTCCACCCCCAGACCGAAGACAGAAACTCGAAGACCCCACCCTTCACAGAACGAGGGGTGGGCCACCCCACGAAGATCGAAAATCGGAAGACGAGAAGCGTTATTCCGAGTGGAGAGCAATCACGGGATCAACTCGAGTGGCGCGCCGCGCGGGGATATAGCAGGCGACCAGCGCCACGCTGCCTAAAACGACTGGCACGCCAATGAACGTGAGCGGATCGCGGGGGCTCACACCCATCAGGAAGTGGGATACCGCGTGCGCCATCGCAAGGGCCAGGGCGATTCCAACGGCGGAGCCAATGGCTACGAGCGTCAAGCCCTGACGGAGAATCAGGGACAGAATATCGCTGCGCTGCGCGCCGATGGCCATACGCACGCCGAATTCGTGCCTGCGGCGGTTGACCGCGTACGAGACCACGCCATAGATGCCGACCACGGCCAGGAGCAGTGCGAGCACGCCAAGTGCTCCGGCAGTGCGCGCGCCCAGCTTGAAAAGGAAGAATCCGTTGGCGCCCTGGAGCTGGCGGTCCATGGTCATCACGTCGGAAACGGCCAAAGCGGGGTCAATCGCATGCACCACTTCTTGGACCTGGACTGCCAGGGTTTCCGGCGGCAGAGAAGCGCGGATTTGCAACGCGAGATGCGAACTATAGTGCTGCACCAAGGGGAGATAAAAATAGGGGATGTCCCACGGAACGGGATTCACGACCTTGGTATCGCGCGCCACGCCGACGACTTCGAACCAAGTATTGGCTGTTTTCGACATGCGAAAGCGTTTCCCGATGGGATCCTGGCCCGGCCAGAATTGCTCGGCCATCTTCTGGCTGACAATGGCGACCGGTGGCGCGTTGGGATTGTCGGCATCGGCAAACGCGCGGCCGCGCAGGAGCAAGGTCCGCAGGGTGCTGAAGTAGCTGGGGCTCACAATGTTGTAGTACACCGCGGGCGGTGACTGCCCCGGCTGCAGGATTGTGTTTTCGACGAGAATGGAGGCACTGCGGGTGCCGCTGGTCGAGAAGGGCACGGAATACGCGTACGTGGCGGATTCGACGCCGGGAAGCGGGGCCACACGCGAGAAGATCTGTTCGTAGACTTTTTTTCCGGTGGCTTCATCGTAGCCGAGCTGCTGAACGTCCAGAGACAGGTTCAAAAGGTGATGCGGATCGAAGCCCAGGTCCATGTGCTGGGCATTATCGGCCATGCGCACGAAAAGTCCGGCAACGATCAAAAGCATCATGGAGCCGGCCACCTGAACGACGACCAGCGCGCTCCTCGCACGGTTCTGTCGCTGGCCGCCGGAAAGCGTTCTGCCACCTTCGTGCAGCATGGAATTCAAATCGACGCGCCACAACTTGCGCGCCGGAATGAGCCCGACCACGGTTCCGGCGAGGACGGAAATCGCGAAGGAATACGCGAAGACTCGCCAGTCAAATACGAAGTTCATGTGGAACATGGGCAGATCCACGGGCGTGGCGATGACCCGCAGGGCATTCGCCAGCCACATTCCCAGAAACATGCCCAGGCCGCCTCCGAGCACGGCAAGGAGCAAATTCTCCGTGAGCAATTGCCGCAACAACCGGACGCGGCCGGCTCCCAGCGCGGCGCGGACAGCCAACTCTCCGGCACGGTCGTTGGTGCGCACCAAGGCCAGGTTGGCGACGTTGATGCAGGCCACCAGAAGAACTACGAGGGCAAGCACGAGAAACAACGGCACCAATACAGGCAATTGATCGGCCGCTCCCGCTTGCGGGCGAGCCAGTCGCTCCGGATAGGCTTCGACGGACATCCCTTTTTCCATCTCGGAATACTGCTGAGCCAGACGCGCGAAAACCACATTGAGTGAAGCGCGTGCCTGACTCAGGCTCACGTCCGGCTTGAGCCGCGCAAGCACGAACAGGCCGGCCGTCCCGCGGTGGTCCCGCACGGTCCAAAAGCTATCGGACGCGGAGGGATGCTGGCTGATGGGCGCGTAGGCATCCATTTCCAAGAAGTAATACACGCCGGGGAAGTCTTTCTGCGCCACACCGATGATGGTGACCGGCTTACCGTCGAGCAGCGCCTTCTTGCCGACCACTCCGGGGTCGCCGCCGAATCGCCGCTGCCAATAGGCATAGCCAAGGACCACGACCGGATCCGCGCCGGGTGTGCGTCCCTCACCCGGCTCAATCAGACGGCCGATGGCAGGCTGGATGCCCAGCATGGAAAAATAATTTCCGGTGACGTAGCTGGAAATAATGTGGTCGGCCCGGTTATCCGCGGCGAACGCGTCAAAGCCCAGGCTGTAAGCCAGGACGTCGGAGAACGCGCTGGTTTCCCTGCGGTAGTCGAGGAAGTCCGCATATGACACGTCGCAGATTTCGGAGGAAGCCTTCTCGCGCATGGCCAGGACGACAAGCCGGCCGGAATCTTTGACGGGCAGCGGCCGAAGGACCACAAAATTTGCGACGCTGAATAAGGCGGTATTGACGCCGACCCCGAGCGCCAGCGTAAGGATCACGACCATGGCGAACCCAGGGCTCCGGGTAAGCATCCGGAGGGCGTAGCGCAGGTCCTGCACCAGAGTGTCCATAATGAAGAAGGTACGCCGCTCGGATGCCGATAGTTCCGTGACTCGCCTCACAGGCTGGGATGATAGCCCCTCATGCTCAAGAGGCGAAAATCGAAAATCGGAAGACCCCACCCTTCACACGGCGAAGGGTGGGCCACCCGACCGCCGGCGCGGGTAGTGGGTCAGTTTGCCCTGATCGACTCTAAGAAGGGCTCTCGGTTACAGTTGCTGGCATGATTTGAGGCTGATGAGCGTTTGCACAGACAGGAGTGTCTGTGCCACTGGGCAAACTGACCCACCACCCACTCGGCTTTCAACTTTCAACCGCTCTCGATAAACTAGCGGTTCCCCGAAAGGAGCCTCATGTCCGACCTCAGCTATCCCATCGGCAAGTTCGAATGGTCCGGCGGCGTCAGTCCTGCGGAGCGCGAACGGCTGATCGCGCAGCTCGCGGCCATGCCCGGAAAATTTCGAGCGGCTGTGGCCGGCCTGACTCCGAAGCAACTGGACACGCCCTACCGGCCGGGCGGCTGGACCGTCCGTCAACTGATCCATCACGTTCCGGACAGCCACATGAACGCCTACATCCGATGCAAGCTCGCGCTGACCGAAAATCAGCCGACGATCAAGCCCTACGAGCAGCAACTGTGGGCCGAGCTCGGTGATGCTGCGGACACGCCGGTCGAAACCTCGCTGGCGCTGCTGGATGCGCTGCAGGAGCGCTGGGTGGTTCTGCTCCGTTCGCTCGAGCCCCGGGATTTTGCACGCCTGGTGGTCCACCCCGAGCACCCCGCACCGCTTTCGATCGACTGGATCCTGGCGCAGTACGCCTGGCACGGGGCGCATCACATGGCGCACGTGACGGCGCTGCGCGAGCGCATGGGCTGGAAGGCGAGGACGAGAGGTCCAAAGTCGAAAGTCAAAAGTCGAAAAAAGAAGACGAAACCACGGAAGTCCCGAAGGAAGTAGGCGGTGCCAGCCGACGCCTTCGACTCCGCCGGCCCTGCAAGCGCGCCGACAATCGTATTCCTCCACGGCTCCTCGGAAACGCGGCTGCAATGGCAGCCGCAAGCGCAGGCACTTTCCGATACGTTTCATGTGATCGCAGCCGACCTGCCGGCACATGGCGCTCTTGCGGACACGCCCTTCCGCATGGATGAGGTCGTTGACTGGCTCTCGAATCTAGTGGATAGGCACGCCGGCGGCCGAGCGATCGTTGCCGGAATTTCGCTGGGCGGCTACGTGACCATGGAATTCGCTGCGCGACACCCGGAACAGCTTGCAGGCGCAGTTCTAGTGAGCTGCACTGCGGAGCCGACGGGCCCCGGCGCGGCGCTTTTTCTGGTCGCGACCTGGTTCATGTCGCTCGCTCCGCTCCCACTGCTCAGAGGAATGAAACACTTCATCGGCCGCTTCCTTTATTCCCCTGAGATGGCGCATTTGCTGACCGGATATTGCTTCCGCGGCGGGGCGCAGGGGATTCGCGCCGTGCTGTGGCGCAGCTACATCAAGAAAATTCGCGGCTATCCCGGTCCCGTGCTGTTTATCAATGGGCAGCGCGACTATCCCTTCCGTTCGAGCGAACGGCAATTCCTGGCAGCGGCGCGGCAGGGCCGGCTCGAGGTGATCCCGCGGGCATATCACGTGTGCAATCTGGACGACCCAGCGCGCGTCACCGAGCTGATGCGGGAGTTCGCGCAGGAGGTGGCGGCTGCGGCACGGTGATGTCGGAGACAGAAGGGAGTGACTCATTTTGCCCCGAGCGATTTGGGGCGACAGCTCGTATTGCTCGATTGGAAAGTATTGAGGCAGCTGAACGTGCGCACAGGCAAGAGTGCCTGTGCTACTGGGCAAAATGAGTTACGACCGGTCAGCGGTATCTTTTCTCTTTCTCCCCTGAGTTTTGTAAACTGCTGGCATGGCGCAACACTCCAAGCCCCTTGTGGGCATCCTGATGGGCTCGAAATCCGATTGGGAAGTGATGGAACACACGTCGAGAACGCTCGATGAACTGGGCATCGCCCACGACGTGCGCATCCTTTCCGCCCATCGCACGCCGGACCAGACGCTTGAATATGCCGCCTCGGCCGCCCAGCGCGGGCTGGAAGTGATCATCGCGGCGGCGGGAGGCGCGGCACATCTGGCCGGCGTGATCGCGGCTAAAACCGCGCTGCCCGTTCTGGGCGTGCCCATGGAATCGAAATCGCTGAAAGGTCTCGACTCGCTGCTCGCCATGGTCCAGATGCCCGCCGGCATCCCGGTGGCCACGCTGGCCATTGGCAAACCCGGTGCGATCAATGCTGCGCTGTTTGCCGCCGCTATCCTGGCAATCAAACATCCCGAGGTTCACGCCGCTCTAGCCAAATACCGTGAAACGCAGAGCAAGGCTGTGCTCGAGCAGGGGGATCCACGGGAATCGGCGAAAAAGAATTAGCGGGCCGAATCCCACGAAGTAGGTCAGTTTGCCTTGAGCGATTCGTGGCGACGGCTCGGATTCCTCGAGTGGAAAGTTTCCAGCCAGTTGAGCGTGTGCACAGGCAGGATTGCCTGTGCTACTGGGCAAACTGACTCACTGCCGTCTCCCGCGCCACGTTGCTCAGGGAATTTCGCGAGTGTTACGATGGATTCTCCTATGGCAAGCGCAAATCAGCAGAGCGTGCGCATCGGCGTTCCCTTCCGCACGCTCGAAGAAGAGCGAGCCGGCGCTGCCAAGAGCAAGAAGATCGATTTTTACTACCGCGCGCTGCGCGAGGCCGGCGCCGAGCCGGTTCCCGTTTCTCTGGCGATTCCGGGCGGGAAACTGCTGGAGCTGTGTTCCTCCCTCGACGGTTTTGTGCTGACCGGCAGCCCTTCGGACGTCGATCCTGCGCGTTACGGCGCGGGGCGCGACCCGGAAACGCATGACCCGGACCCTGCGCGCGAATCCGCCGACCGCACGCTGCTGGATCACGCGATCGGGGGAGGCAAACCGGTGCTGGCCATTTGCTATGGCACCCAGCACCTGAACGTGCACCTCGGGGGCACGCTGGTGCAGAACATCTCGACCGAGCCCGGCACACATCTCCAGCACGAAGATAAGGACGGAGTGCATCCGGAACACCTGGTGCGCATTGAGCCCGGCTCCCGCCTGGCGGGGCTGGCTCCTGTGGCCGAGCCGCGCGTGAATAGTTCGCATCATCAATCCGTCCGAGAGGCCGGCCGCAATCTTCGCGTGACCGCGCACGCGCCCGACGGAGTGATCGAAGCGGTTGAGTGGACCGGCGACTCCAACTGGATCGTTGGCGTGCAATGGCACCCGGAGCGGATGGAAGGCGATTCGTTCGCGGCGACGCTGTTCCGCGAGCTGGTCGCGGCGGCTCGCAGAAAGACCGTCCGCACTGCGATGGGCGCTCCGGCCCGGCCCTGAACCCCTCTCTAGCCCTGCCTGACGGAGGTATCGGAGCGCTACAAGACCGAGATCAGTTGCTCGACGGTGACGTTGGAGTCTCGAAGGATTCTGCGAAGCGTTCCGAACGCCACTTCATCGTGGAGAGGGACTGTAACTGGAGGGCGCCGGGGATCGGTGGCGTGGCGGAGACGAACGTGGCTGCCTTTCTGACGAACAGGTTGGTACCCGAACTTCGCGAGGGCACGGACCAGCGTTTCGCCCGAGACAACGGGCAGGTGCGGACTCATCGCGTGACGATCACGCTGCCGACCAGCACTTCATTCGGATCGGGAATCGCTTCGCCCCGGCTTTCCATGTCTTCCAGGCAGAGCTCAATTGCTTCCCGGATGTTGGCCAGAGCTTCCGAGACTGTCTTCCCCTGCGAATAGCAACCGGGCAACGAGGGGCACACCACTACGTAGCCTCCGTAGTCTGCATCCGGCTCCAGGAAGACTTTGAAGTCACGCGTGGTCATCGGCCCATCTTAGGCGACGGTTGCCCCCAATTGCAATTGGCGTGGCCAGAGTGTTCCCCAGCGGCTGCCGTCCCCTCTTGTCATTCAGTTTGCGAGTTTTGGACTTCCCCCTTAGACTTTCTGCTTCAACATCCAGGGGGCTTCCATGATTTCTCTCGCCGGCAAGGCCGCGCTGATCACCGGCGGTTCGCGCGGAATCGGCGCCGCGTGTGTGCGGCTGTTCGCGCACGCGGGCGCGGACATCGTGTTCAGCTACAACCGCGACGCCGAATCCGCCGATCGCGTGGCCCAGGAATCGCGCCGCCATGGCACCCGCGTGGAATTTTTCAAAGCCGATCTGGCGAAGATGCCGCCTGCCGAGAAGCTCGTAAAATTCACTCACGAGCGGCTGGGCCGTCTGGACATCCTGGTCGCCAACGCGGGCATCTGGAACGTAGAGGACCTTCCGGTCGAAAAGATGTCGGAACGTGATTGGGATCAGATGATGGACGTGAACCTGAAGAGCGTTTACAGCGTGATTCACTTCAGCGTTCCGCACATGATTCGGCAGCATTCCGGTCGAATCGTGGCCATCAGCTCGACGGCCGGGCAGCGCGGCGAGGCGTTCCATACGCACTACGGCGCGACGAAGGGGGCAATCATCAGCCTGGTGAAGGGCCTCTCCACCGAACTCGCACCGCACAACATCCTGATCAATTCCGTGGCCCCCGGCTGGGTGGATACGGACATGTCCAAGCCCGTGTTCAAGGACAAGAAAGCGTTCAAGCAGATCTGCGAGAAGCAGCCGCTCGGCCGCGTGGCGACTGCCGAAGAGTGCGCCGGGCCGGTCCTGTTTCTCGCCTCCGACCTGGCGAATTTCATCACCGGCGAAATCCTGAACGTGAATGGAGGCTCAGTTCTGTGCGGTTAGGCGTTTGTACGGCGGTATTCGCCGGATTGGCATTTTGCATCGCGGCTACGCCCGGCCCGGGGCGCGCGCAGGACACCGCGGTCCTCGCCCCCGACGCCAGCACCGCCAAGGCGCGCGAAATCATCCAGCGCGCGATCCAGGCAATGGGTGGCGCGGCCTATCTCGGCGTGAAAGATATCACCCGGAGCGGCCGGTACACGGCGTTTGAGCACAGCGGCGAGGCTCGTGGGACGTTAAAAATCACCGATCTGGTGAAGCTGCCGGACAAGGAACGGATCGAGTACAACTACAAGATGTATTACGGCGTCGATGCTCCCATCCCGATTATCGTGGGTGACATCCCCTACCCCCTGAGCAAGACCAGATCGAGCTTCGAGGTTCGCAATGGCGATGAAGGATGGGTGCTCGGTGCAGGAGGGGTCATCCCCATGGAGCGGGACGCGCTCACCAGGATGCGGCAGGCGCGGAAGAAAGACATTCACCTACTGTTCCGCACTCGTCTCAATGACCCGAGCCTGGTTTTTCGCTACACCGGGCAGGAGGTTGTGGACCTGAAGTGGGTGGATGGAGTCGAGATCACAGACGCCGACCGGTTCACCACGCGCATTGCCTTCGATCACTCCACGCATCTGCCGCTTCGCTCCATCTTTCTGTACCGCGATCCGGACTACGAAAACCAGCCCACGGAAGACCGCGACTCCTACTCCCTGTATCATCTGATCCAGGGAGTGGTGACCGCGTTCCAGATATCGCATGAGCACAACGGATACCGGACGTCGCAGATGTTCTATGAAGAGGTGAAATACAATACCGGCCTGACGGATTCCATGTTCACTCGCGAGTCCCTCGAACACCTCCCGCACGGAAAAAACAAATAGCAGAATTGACGCGGCGCGAGCAATGCGAGCAAGCTAACCCGAACAGCAGGCAGCCTGGGCGCACGTCTCCACGCGATGGGGGCTGCATTGGGAGCTCGGCATGAAAATCGTACCGGCATTCTTCATTTCTCTCGCGCTTTTCGTTTCCGCAAGCAGTCTCCCCGCTCAGGAAGCATCCGGTGTTCTGCGTATCTCGTTTCCCGGGCAGCAGGACTTCTTTGAGCTTCGCGCTCCGGGATTCAAGGTCGAAATCAACGGGCCCTATGCCGGCGGCAGGCAGTATCTCCTGGCCACGAACAAGGCTACCGGTGTAACTCTCTCCGTCTTCCTCGAACGCTCTTCCGGGCCGGCCACGATGGCGGAGTGCCAGCGCTCGGTCCAGCGCCGCGGGCAGATGTATCTCGCCCAGAAGAAGGACGTCCACTTCTCCGAAGTACACGGCATGCCCGCGATGGAATACTTGGAGGAAGAGGTCGCGGGGGTGCGGCTGGATCAGCTCCATCTGTTCGCCTGTACAGCGCAGGGCCACCTCTACGCCGACATCCATATCTCCAAGGTGGAGTTCAAAACCGCGGACCGCGAGGCGATGCTTGCGATCCTGAACTCCGCGCATTTCTCCAGCGCAGCGGTGGCGGCCGATGGCGCCCCCTGCGCCGCCAAACCATCACCCCTGGGTCCGGTGATGGACAACTGGTGCGAAGGAGGCAGGCTCTATGAAGCAAGACGCTACCAGGAAGCCATTGCCCCCTATCAGAAGGCGCTCGACCTTGAAAAGCAGAAGCCTGCGCTCAGTCCGACATTTTTTCGGGTTCTGGGCGACAACCTCGGAATGGCCTACGGGATGACCGGGGACCTGAAACATGCGAAGGAAGTTTTCGAATATGGCATATCGCGGGACCCCAGCTACCCGCTGTTTCATTACAACCTGGCCTGCACCTACGCGGAGATGGACGACCTGGACCGCACTCTCCCCGAACTCGGCCTGGCCTACAAATACAAGCAGAACATGATTCCCGGCGAAGAATTTCCGAACCCGCGAACGGACGACTCGTTCCAACGCTACATGAAGAACCCGCGCTTTCTCGATTTCCTGAAGTCGGTGGAACCGCAACCGGCGGGAAAGACCGGTCCTCCTCAGGCCGGTCTGGACTCCTCGAGTCCGCCCGCCATCCGCGGCACGCTGCTTCGCCCTGGAAGCGCCGCGATTGCAGGCGCGCAAGTGACTCTTCAGGCGTTCAGCGACGAAGCCTGCGCAAAACTATTCGACCTGAGGAGTGATTCCGCCGAGGACGCAGCAAAACTTTCGAGGTGCTCCCGGGATTTATTCACGGTGCAGACAAACGAGAAGGGGGAATTCGTTTTTGCGGGAATTCAGCCCGGCTGGTACGCCGTGCGGTTCCTCTGGAACATCGAGCCCAAACCCTCGAGTGGTCCCTCCGCGGATCACATCAGCGGCTTCCTCGTCGTTTACGCCGCCCAAAGAGACGTCTCCGGCCGCTACGATACTCTCTCCCAGGGTCCCACCTTCCATTTTGACGCCGGTCAGGACTACTCCATCTCCTTCAAGTACTGATTCGTGTTATTGGTTCCGTCCAGTCTCGTGCCTTCAGTCCTTCGGCGGCTTCTCCGCCGGCACTCCAATCACCGCGATGTTGTCTCCCGCCTTCATCGACGGCACCGCGCAGATATGCATCACGATCCCGGCGACCGGCGCGCGGGCCGTGTAGATCGTGTTGCCGAAATAATCGGTGACGTAGCCCAGCTTTTCTCCCTGCGCAACGTAGCCGCTGCGCAGCACGAGGGGATAGAAAATCCCGGTCTTTTCGCTGGTGACGTCTACCGTCTTTTCCAGCCACACCGGGTTTTCGATGGGCAGTGGCGGCCCCTCCAGCATTTTCAACGTCCGCATCACGCTGATTGTGCCCGTCACCAGCAGGTTCACGTCGTCGCTTTCGACCGTGCCCGCGTGTCCCGCCTCAACCACGATGGAAGCTTTCCCCCGCGCCGAGGCGGTGTTGTCCAGGTACTTCGTCGCCGCGGGATCCACCGGGCGGTCACGCCAGATGATGATGTGATTCAGCCCGAATGCCAGCGCCATCTGCTTCGAGATCCGGTCCTGCTCCTCGCGTCCGGTCGGAGCCCAATAGGTGTACGGCCGCAGGCTCTCGTCCAAATCGCCCCCGTGGTAGTCGATCAAAAAGGCGCAACGGTCCACGATTTCCTTGGTGACGACAAACGCCGCGCGCTCCGTCTGGGTTCCGGCCGCATTTCCCGGATAGAACCGGTTCATGTTCTTCCCGTCGGCCGGATTCAGATGCGGCACTTTTTGCTCGAACGACGACGTGTTGAGGAGCGGCACGATCACCACTGTGCCGGCCAGTTGCGAAGGCTCCAGAATGGTCGCCACCCGTTCCAGCGCGATGATCGAGGCGTACTCCGTTCCGTGCGCTCCCGCGACGAGCGCGAGCACCGGGCCAGGGCGCGCGCCATTCACCACGATTACCGGAATCGCGGCGGGGGCATCTACGCCCTTCGGGACCTCGATGAAGCCGTTGGCCTTCTGCGCTTGGCGCGCGTCTGCGGTCCCCACGCGATAGTTCATTTGCGCCCAGGACGGGGGAGAGATCGTCGCCATCGCCAGCCCGAGCCAAATTCCCACAGTTCGCAGATTCATGGTCCGCCTCCCATCGCCGTGAGCGTAGCACAGCGGACACGCCAGCTCCGCGTTTGCCGGGCCGTGGCGTCTCAAGGCAATTTTCGAGACGCGACCGTTGCGTCGTATATTCTTCACAGGGATCGCTGATGAAGAAATGCCTACTTCCGGCCTTCTGCCTGGCAGCAGCGCTGTTCGCTGCCGCGTGCAGGATGCCTCTCGATCCGCCGCCGTCCGCGCCGCCTACCACGGCTCCTGCCACGGAATCTTTAGTTGCGCAGGGTCAGGCGCGCTTTCTTGCTTATAAATGCCACGAGTGCCACGGCGCGCACGGCGAAGGAACCGACGACGCGCCCGACCTGACGGGCACGCGACTCGATGCGGAAGCGATTGCGCTTTTTCTCCAAAGGCCCAGCGCTCACGCCCGCTCGATCGGCATGCCCAGCATTCCCGCCGGCAGCGCCGATCTGCAGCCGCTGGTCGCCTTCGTTCTGAGCCTGAAGCGCCCTTTTCCTCCCCCGCAGCGGTAGGGGTTCTTCAATGTCGCCGAAATCCTGACCGGTCCGCCGCGTCCAGCGCATACAGCCCTGCGCGATGAGGATGTCCCTCCCTTTTGTCCGTTCCTGCACTCGCGATATACTTTCCGGATGCCGATAAGCCGGAAAACCGACAAGATGCACGGCACCACGATTCTATGCGTGCGCCGGGACGGCAAAGTGGTGATGGCGGGGGACGGCCAGGTGACGTTGGGCGACAGTGTAATCAAGCATAGCGCTAAGAAAGTCCGCCGCCTGTTTGAAGACAAAGTTCTCGCCGGTTTCGCCGGTCACACGGCCGACGCGCTTTCGCTCTTCTCCCGCTTTGAAGGGAAGCTGCAGGAATATCACGGCAATCTCGCGCGCGCCGCTGTGGAGCTGGCCAAGGACTGGCGGACGGACCGCATGCTCCGCCACTTGGATGCCCTGCTCGTGGTCGCCGACACCAAGAGCACCTTCGTCCTCTCCGGCAACGGCGACATCATCGAGCCCGACGACGGCATCTGCGCCATCGGGTCTGGCGGTTCCTTCGCTCTCGCCGCGGCCCGCGCCCTGGCGGGCCACACCAAGCTCTCCGCCCGCGAGATCGCGCAAGAGGCCATGCGCATTTCCAGCGAGATCTGCATCTTCACGAACAACATTTTTTCCATCGAGGAACTGTGACCGACAAGAACGACAAGCAACGCGTCCTCTATCTGCCCGGCGAGATGCCTCCCCAGGAGCCCGAACAGCTCCCCGCGCTTGATGATATGACGCCGCGCGAGATCGTTGTCGAGCTGGACAAATACATCATCGGGCAGATGCCCGCCAAGCGCGCCGTGGCCGTGGCGCTGCGCAACCGCGTCCGCCGCCAGAAGCTCGCTCCCGAGCTTGCCGAAGACATCTTGCCGAAAAACATCCTGATGATCGGGCCCACCGGAGTGGGCAAGACGGAAATCGCGCGCCGTCTCGCGCGGCTGGCGGGTTGCCCCTTCGTAAAGGTTGAAGCCTCCAAGTACACCGAAGTCGGCTACGTGGGCCGCGACGTCGAGTCCATGGTCCGCGACCTGGTCGAGAACGCCATCGACATGATCCGAGAGGAGAAGCTTGACGAGGTGGCCGAACGCGCCGAGCAGACCGCCGAGGAGCGCCTGCTCGATTTGCTGCTGCCTCCGCCGTCCTATTCATCGCCCAGCCCGCAGGCAGGAGCGGGGGGGAGCAGCACTTCGACCGGCCCCACGCCGATTTTTTCCGGCCGGGATTCCGGCGGCGGTTCCGGGGCGTCCGACGAAGCGCACCGCGTAGAGCAGTACGCGCGCACCCGCGAAAAACTGCGCGCGCAGTTCCGCGACGCGAAACTCGATTCGCGCATGGTCGAGGTGGAAGTCCGCGAGCGCTCCATGCCCGCGTTTGAAATCGTCTCCAGCCAGGGCGTGGAGGAAATGGACATCAACGTCCGCGACATGCTCTCCAACTTCTTCGGGCAGTCCAAGAAGAAGCGGAAGATGAGCGTGGCCGACGCGTACGAGTACCTGATCCAGGAAGAAGAAAACAAGCTCATCGACATGGACCAGGTCACACGCATGGCCGTGGACCGCGCCGAGCAAATGGGCATCATCTTCATCGACGAAATCGATAAAATCGCGGGCCGCGAGTCCGGCCACGGCCCGGACGTCTCCCGCGAAGGAGTGCAGCGCGACATCCTGCCCATCGTCGAAGGCACCACTGTGAATTCCCGTTACGGATTGATCCGAACGGAGCACATCCTGTTCGTTGCCGCGGGCGCGTTCCACGTGAGCAAGCCATCCGACCTGATCCCCGAGCTCCAGGGCCGTTTCCCGATCCGCGTGGAGCTCACGCCGCTCACGGAAATGGATTTCGTGCGCATTCTGACGGAGCCGAAAAACGCGCTGATCAAGCAATATGCGGCGCTGCTAGAGACCGAAGGCGTCAAACTCTCCTTCGGAGACGACGCCATCGCCGCACTCGCGAAGTTCGCGGCCCACGTCAACTCCCAGACCGAAAACATCGGCGCGCGCCGGCTGCACACGATCCTGGAGAAAGTGCTTGATGAACTTTCCTTCGAAGCCCCCGAGCTGAAAAAGAAGACCGTCAAGATCGACGCGGAATACGTGGAGAAGCAACTCGCCGACATCGTCAAAAACCAGGACCTGAGCCGTTACATTCTGTGAAGAACGAAAATCGAAAATCGAAAATCGAAAACCGAAATTTACGGACGCCCGGCGCGCGGCGCGCGGGCTTCGGCTTTCCCCGTCTTCCCTTTTTCGATTTTCGGTTTTCGATTTTCGTCGTTCTAACGGTCTTGTGCGAGATTTCCTGCGGGGTGCCCGCGGAGCCTCAGCCCCCGCACCCCGTAATTCCCGAAGCCGTCACCGATCTCTCCGCCCGCCAGCGCGGTGATGGCGGCCAGTTAACCTTCACTCCTCCGGCAAAAAATATGGAGGGAGAGAAGCTCACCGCCGCTCCAAGCATCGAAATCCTCCGCGGGTTCGCGCCGGCTGGAGCGCAGTCGCCCGCGTCCGGCTCGCTCCACGTGGTCTACACGCTCACTGGGCCGGTGGTGGAAAGCTACCGCAACGCGGACCGCATCGAGTTTCAGGACGCCATCGAGCCGGCGGAAATCGCGCGTCATTCCGGCGAGCGCGTTTTTTACATCGTTCGGAGCCGTTCGTCCAAGCGAGGTGCTTCCGAGGATTCGAACGCCGCCTCCTTTATCGTGCGACCCGTCCCCTATCCCATCGAAGACGTTCGCGCGTCCGTCGTCGAAGCGGGAGTGCAACTCAACTGGGGGCCGCCCGCGACCGTGAGCGGCGGTGCGCCCCTCGCCGCGCTCGGCGGCTACCGAATCTACCGCGCGGAAACGCCGAGCTCCGGCGCGCAGAATGCCGGGCGCCCTGCGCCCGTTCTCGCCGGCGCCTCGCCCACGCCCAGCTATCTCGACGCTCAGATTGAATGGGGAAAGACCTACCAGTACACGGTGCGGAGCGTGGCGCAATACGGCAGCGAGTCCGTCGAGTCGGGCGAATCGCGGGCCATTGAGGTCACGCCTAAAGATATCTTCCCGCCCGCTGCTCCGCTCGATCTCGTGGGGGTCTTCGTGCCCGCTGCCGGAGCCACGCCCGCCGCCGTCGAGCTTTCCTGGGGCATCAGTCCCGAGCCGGACACTGAGGGTTACTACGTCTATCGTGCGGGCGAAGGACAGGAGAATCCTCAACGAGTCACCCCCTCGCTGTTGCTCACGCCCGCGTTTCGTGATATCTCCCTAACTCCTGGGGCGACTTATCGGTACACGGTCACCGCTGTAGATCGTTCCGGAAACGAAAGCCAGCCAAGCAAGCCAGTTTCTATGAAGATTCCCGAGGCTGGAGAATGAGAGCCTGAGGTGGTAGCGTCCACCCATCTCCCTGGCGCAGCGTGGTTGCGGTGGCTGAGGCATCGGCCGCTGCGCATCGGTGTGCTCACAGGCATTTACCTGAGCGCGGTGATGGCCGTGGCACTGTTCTGCGCGAATCGCATCCCTTCGCTGGAGCCCTACGCGGACCTGCGCAACTGGACTTGCAACAGCCTGTTTGTGCTGGTCGCGCTGATCCCGATTGCCAGCTTCTGGCAGGCGCCCTGGGCGCTGTTCACCTCCGCCACGTCGGGATGGCTTGTTTTCAGCATGAGCTATGGAGTAGCCGGGTTGTTCTTTGAGAATTTGCAGACGCGTTTGAACAAGACCACTTTCCATATGTTCCTGCTCGGCGCCGGGAGTTATGCCGTGGTAGCCGTGGCCCTCTGGGTATGGGAAATGGCCAGGGTCGCGATAGCGCACGGCTTTACGCATCCGCACCACCGCAGTCCTTCTTCCGCGCGTCCCAACGAATGAAGCTCGCTCGCGTTCAGCCCATCCTCCTCGCCTCACCCGCTCCGCACCAAGAAAGCCGCGCTGCTGCCGCGCCGTGCTTCGCTATTCTCGAGGGCGCGACTGCATGGGAGATCGACGGCCCGTTTGAAGGACAACGGAAGCGCACCGGGCGCTCCTGGCCGCTCGCCGAGGTCCGACTCCTCGCCCCCGTAGTCCCGACCAAAGTCGTATGCCAGGGGCGCAATTACGTGGAGCACGCGGCGGAGCTGAACAATCCCGTCCCCAAGGAGCCGCTCATTTTCCTTAAGCCACCCTCCTCCGTCATCGGCCCGGACGAGCCCATCCTTTTGCCTCAGGCTTCCAAGCGCGTGGACTTCGAAGGAGAAATCGCGGCGGTCATGGGACGCACCTGCAGCCGCCTGGCGGATGATGATTCGGTCGCTCCCTATCTCCTGGGCTACACGTGTCTAAACGACGTAACTGCGCGCGACCTCCAGAAAGCCGACGGCCGCTTCACGCGCGCGAAAGGGTTCGACACATTCTGCCCGCTCGGCCCCGTCATCGAAACCGATCTAGACCTCGCCCGCGCCACCGTCGAGACGACGATTAACGGTGAACGCCGCCAGTTCGGCCGTACCTCCGAGATGATATTTTCCGTTGATGCTATAATCCGCTGGGTTTCGCGCATTATGACGCTCGAGCCCGGCGACGTTGTGGCCACCGGAACTCCGGCGGGCGTAGGGCCGCTCCAGCCCGGCGACGTTGTCGAAGTTGCCGTCAGCGGCGTCGGCATCCTGCGGAATCCGGTGGCCGCGCGCGAGGATTGATGCGGCATACGCAGCGGGCGCGCGGATACCCAGCGCGCCGCGGGACGCAATCGAAGCGGCTGCCCGCAGCGGCTGAAGGCGGACGTTGAGAACACTGCTCGCTCATCCATTCTTTCCTATCCTAGGCGCCGCTGCCGTGCTGCTGGTTGCCGCCGCCGCGCTCTGGTGGTGGCGCCGCCGTCCCCGCGACCCTGAAGAAATGGAACGCCGCCGCCGGGAATATCTGAGCCGAGTCGGGCGCATCGTGGAAGGCGAAATCCTGGAGATTCGCGAAACGTCCGGCGCCGCGGCCGCTCGCACGGGACGCGCCGCCGGCGCGCACGACGCGCTGGCTTCCAACGGCAACAGCAAGCGCTCGCTGGTCTGTTACACCTACGCCATCTCCGGCGTCACCTATGAGACCGCGCAGGACGTGACCGGCTTCGAGGAGCGCGCCTGCCTCGACCGCCTGATCACCGGCCAGCCGGCCAGCGTAAAATACGATCCCCAGTCTCCCGGCAACTCCATGCTGATCGCCGAAGACTGGAGCGGCCTGCACTGAACACTGCGGCGGCAGGATTATTCAGGGCGCGTCCCAAAGCCCCGGGATTCATCGTGCCGCAAGCGTCGTGAATGCGGAGCGGCATGAGCCGCAAAGGTCCGGTTCTCGTGTACGCGTAGAGCGTCCAGGGAGCACAGGAGAATGATTCGGAAATTCCTCGCCGTGATCGCCCCTCTGCTCGGCGTCGCTCTAACGCTAGCCTCCGTCTTTTTGCTCCTGTACATGACCGTGCAGTCCGAGCTGATGGAAGATCCACTCGCGCGCAACTTCGCCATGCTCGGAACGTTGATCGCCGGGGTGGTACTTCTGGTCGGCAGCGTGTATATCAGCACCCGCATCACGGTCCTGCTGTTATCCGGAAAAGATGTGCCGGAAAAGCCGGGAAACGCGAGCGAACGTCAATGAAGGCCGCCGGTCGAACTCTCGTCTTCCTTCCGCCGCGTTGCCTGCCGCGGCGCGGTGGGTTGAGAATGAATCCGTCCCGGCTCCTGGACCGGGGAAAATCCTGATGGGCAGCCCGCCCGTAGAATCCGCGCGCAACCTAGACGGCGTGGTCGCCGCCTCAACCCGCCTGAGCCACGTGGACGGCCAGGCCGGGCAGCTCACCATCGCAGGCTACGCGCTCGAAGAGCTCGCCGGCCGCGTCAGTTTCGAAGAACTGGCGCATCTGCTCTGGACCGGCAGTCTTCCCGCTCCCGATGAGGTCGCGGAAATCTCTCGCGAAATGGCCCGGCTGCGGCCACTGCCCACAAAAACGCTCGAAGTTGTGCGCACCGCCGCGGCCGTCCCGCCCATCGATGCGCTGCGCATGGCCTGCTCGACTCTTTCGCTCGATCTGAAAAATCCCGACGACATCTCACCAGCCGCCGATCTCGCCGCCGCCCGGCTGCTCACTGCCCGAATGCCCACCGCGCTGGCCGCGCACATCCGCGCCGCGCAGGGCCTCGAAACCATCGCGCCGCGCGCCGACCTTTCGCACGCGGCCAATTTTCTCTACATGGTGCACGGCCGCGAGCCGGACCCTGTGGCCGCACGCGCCCTCGACACCTACTGGGTCACCGTGATGGACCACGGGCTCAACGCTTCCACGTTCACCGCCCGAGTCATCGCCAGCACGCGCTCCGACATGGTCAGCGCCGTGACCGGCGCCATCGGCGCGCTCAAAGGCCCGCTCCACGGCGGGGCTCCCGGCCCCGTCCTCGATATGCTGCTCGAAATCCGCAGCGCCGACCGGGCGGAAGCGTGGCTGCGTAACGAACTCGCTGCGGGCCGCCGCATCATGGGGTTCGGCCATCGCGTGTACAAAGTCCGCGACCCGCGCGCCGAGGTGCTCAGCCGCGCCGCCGAATCGATGGGAGCCGCGCGCCTGGAAAACCGGCAGCTCTACGAACTCGCCCGCGAAGTGGAGAAGATCGCGGACCGCCTGCTCGAGGAGCAAAAGCCCGGGCGCAACCTGCGCACCAACGTGGAATTTTTCACCGCGCTCGTGCTGCAGGCACTGGGACTGGAGCCGCGGACCTTTGTAGCCATGTTTGCCTGCGGGCGGACGGCCGGATGGTGCGCGCACGTGATCGAACAGCGCGCCGAGGACCACCTGATTCGCCCCCAATCGGAGTACATTGGGCCGAAGGGTTTGAAGCTTACCCGGCAGAGATAGGAACCCGCGATGGACAGCCAACAACGCCTGGAAGAATTAAAGAAGCGCGACGCCCTTGCCGAAGCAGGCGGCGGCACCGAACGGCGCGAGCGCCAGCATAAAGAAGGAAAACTCTCGGCCCGCGAGCGCATCGAGCTGCTCTGCGACGAAGGCACCTTCGAAGAGCTCGACAAATACGTCGCGCACCGCTGCGTTGATTTCGGGATGGCCGAGCAGCGCATCGTCGGCGACGGGTTTGTCACCGGCCACGGCCGCGTGGACGGGCGCCTCGTCTTCGTCTTCGCCCAGGATTTCACCGTGTTCGGCGGCTCGCTCTCCGAATCGAACGCCATGAAGATCTGCAAAATCATGGACCACGCCATGCGCGTGGGCGCCCCAGTCATCGGCCTGAACGATTCCGGCGGGGCGCGCATTCAGGAAGGGGTGATGTCGCTCGCGGGTTACGCGGAAATTTTTCTGCGCAACACGCTCTCGAGCGGGGTGGTGCCGCAAATCAGCGCCATCCTCGGCCCGTGCGCGGGCGGCGCCGTCTATTCCCCCGCGATCACGGATTTCGTGCTCATGACTCGCGACGCCTCGTGCATGTTCGTAACCGGCCCGGACGTCATCAAGACCGTGACCCACGAAGACGTGACCAAGGAAGAGCTCGGCGGCGCCATGACCCACAACTCGACCAGCGGCGTGGCCCATTTCATCTCCCGCGACGATGCCGATTGCATGGCCATGATCCGCGAGTTGCTGAGTTTTCTGCCTTCGAACAATCTGGAAGACCCGCCCCGCCGCTCCTCGAGCGACCCCGCAGGCCGCGCAGAACCTGGGCTCGATCGCATTATCCCGGCCGACCCCATGGTGCCCTACGACATCAAGGAAGTGATCCACGCCGTGGTGGACGACGGCTACTTCTTTGAAGTCCACGAGCACTACGCCAAAAACATCGTGGTCGGTTTTGCCCGTCTCGACGGCCGGCCGGTGGGCATCGTGGCGAACCAGCCCGCCTTTCTGGCCGGCTGCCTGGACATCAACGCCTCCGTCAAGGGCGCGCGCTTCGTCCGGTTCTGTGACGCCTTCAACATCCCGCTCGTGACTTTCGAGGATGTCCCCGGTTTTCTCCCCGGCACGCAGCAGGAATTCGGCGGCATCATTCGGCACGGGGCCAAGCTGCTGTTCGCCTTCGCCGAAGCCACGGTGCCCAAGCTCACCGTGATCACCCGCAAAGCATACGGCGGCGCCTATTGCGTCATGGCCTCCAAGCACATCCGAACCGACGTGAATTTCGCCTGGCCCACGGCCGAAATCGCTGTGATGGGCCCGGAAGGCGCCGTCAATATCGTTTACAAACGCGATCTCGACCGCACCGCCCCGGAAAGCCGCGAGGCCCTGCGCCGGGAAAAGATCGAGGAATTCCGCGAGCGTTTCGCCAACCCATTTGTGGCCGCCGAACGCGGGTATATCGACGCCGTCATCCAGCCCGCGCTAACCCGGCCCAGGTTGATCACCGCTCTTCGCGCCCTCGATACGAAACGCGACACGAATCCCAAGAAAAAGCACGGCAACATTCCGCTGTAGCACAATCGCCACCACCGCGAGGACTTGTGCAAGAGCACAGCATGCCGTGCCCCTACGGTCACTGCGTTTCCCCATGCCCAATCCCCGCATTCTGTGCCAGACTAACGCCCCACAAAGGAGCCGAGCATGGACGCCGCTGAAGCCGCCAAAATCGTCGCCGCTCAAAAGAGTCTGGAGTTCATCAAGGATGGCATGGTCGTGGGCCTCGGCTCCGGCTCCACGGCCACGCACTTCATCAAGCTGCTCGGCGAAAAGGTGAAGGCGGGGCTGAAAATCCGCAGCATATCGTCGTCCAAAGCCAGCGAAGATCTGGCCCGCACGCTTTCGATTCCGATCACGGATTTTCGACAAGCCTCGGAAATCGACGTGGCCATCGACGGCGCCGACGAGATCGGTCCGCATCTTGCGCTGTTGAAAGGCGGCGGCGGCGCGCTCCTGCGGGAAAAAATTGTCGCTAGCGCGGCCAAACGGTTCATCGTGGTCGCCGACTCGAGCAAGATCGTCCCCCGCCTCGGTAAGTTTCCTTTGCCGGTGGAAGTGATCCCCATGGCAGCGCCGCTGGTCCAAAAAAGGATTCTCGCGCTGGGGATCCCATCGAAGGTGAGACAGGCAAAAGCGGGCGGAGAGTACATCACCGACGAGGGCAATCTGATTCTGGATTGCGCCTGCGGCGAGATTGCGGATCCCGGCGCCCTCGCCGCCTCCATCCGCGCCATGGTCGGCGTCGTCGAGCACGGCCTATTTCTGAATATGGCGGAAATGGCGCTCGTGGCCGACGGCGCCGAGGTCAAAACGATTTACAAATGAGGTTCCGGACTGGCAGTGACTCATTTTGCCCTGAACGACCCAGTGCGACAGATCGGATTGCTCGATTGGAATGAATTCAGCCAACTGAACGTGTCCACAGCCAAGAGTGGCTGTGCCACTGGGCAAAGTGAGTTACTACCCCGGCCTACTGTTTGGCCGGCGGCTTCGAGGATGCCGCGGTCATATCCCGGTCGAATACATACCGCACCACGAGCGTCGGGTTCGATTTGCTGTCGAGTATGCGAAACGTCTCGATGAGCACGGATCCGCCTTCCGAATAGGCCAGGATGCGCTCGATTTTGTCCTTGCGCGGGCCCTCTTCCGTGGTCGACAGCCGGTCGCCGTCCCACTTCGCCGCGATTTCCTTGTACACATCGCTGCCGCCGGGTTGAAGCTTCCGTGCGTCGGTAAAGAGGGCACGCTGGCGCCCCTGCTCGTCGTCGAGCAGCACTTCATTTTCCTTCTGCGTCACCGTGAGCGTGAACGACGGGTTCATCAAGTCGCCGAGTTTGGCAAGGTCGGTGTCGCTGTAGGAATTGTAGCCGCCGCGCCTTCCGCCGCCGCCCGGATAGCCTCCGCCGCCTGGATACCCGCCGCCCGGATAGCCTCCGCCCGGATAGCCGCCACCCACCCGTCCGCCGCTGTTGCCGCGGTTCTGTGCCTGCTGGGCCTGTTGCACTTTCGCGCGCCCGTCGTCGCTCTCATCTCGATTCAGCTTCCAGGTGCCGATGATTGTTGGTTTCCCTTCGTACCGCGGTGCGGGAGCGGGTCCCGGAGAATCCGCGGTGGGCTGCGCCGAAGGCGGCAAGGCAATCGGCCCCGGGGGCGCCTGGGCCGACGCCAGGCCGGGACATACCATCGCCGCCCCGCCGAGAATCAGAGAGATCACAAACGATCGATTGCAGCTGAGTTTCATTCTCTCCCTCGATGCCGACCACTTCTCCCTCCGGTAGTCCTCCGGTCAGGAGCGCCCCTCCATAGGGATGCGCACGCACAGGATAAAGATGCCGATAGCAGCCGTGCAGCTAGATGCGTGCTCCACGCACAGCGCCTGCCCATCGACAGCATTTTGTGGAGTGCGGCGGCTTGAAGCCGATCTTCTTGGGGGGAGCTTGCTTCCCCGCGCGATCGCCCCATTCCACATTCCCGCCGTGAATCCCTCCCTACTCCAGCAAAAACTGCTTCAAGAACATCACCGTCGCATAAAACTGATAATCCTGGTTCGGCTTTTTCCGGAACCCGTGCCCCTCATCCTTCGCCATCAGATACCACACCGGAGTCCCTTGCTGTTTTAGCGCCCCAGCGATCTGTTCCGATTCGCTCACCGGCACGCGCGGGTCGTTTTTCCCCGCCACCACGAGCATCGGCTTGCGGATCATGTCCACATGGTTCATGGGCGCGATCTTCTCGAGGAATTCGCGCATCTGCGGGTCGCGTTCGTCGCCATACTCCACGCGCCGCAGATCCCGCCGGTACGATTCCGTATGCTCCAGGAACGTCACCAAGTTCGACATGCCCACCACGTCCACCGAGCACCGGATTCGCCCGCTGTAGAAGGTCGAGACCGCCAGAGTCATGTGCCCGCCGTAGCTCCCTCCAGTCACCGCCACGCGATCGGCGTCCAGATCCGCCCGCGTCCCGACCCAGTCGAACAGCGCGTTGATGTCCTTATATGTGTCCTCGCGGTGGAAGCCGTTGTCGAGCAGCGAAAACGTTTTTCCATAGCCCGTGGAGCCGCGCACGTTCGGATAAATCAGCGCGATCCCCAGTTCGTTCAGGAAATAGTTGTTGCGTCCCAGGAAGCTGGGATGCGATTGACCCTCCGGCCCTCCGTGAATCACCACGAGCAGCGGCCGCTTCCCCGTGAAGCGCGCCGGCGGGCGATAGAGGAACCCGGAAATCATCTTGCCGTCGAAACTCTTCCACCGCACCAGCTCCGGTGCCTGGAACGCGTCTGTCTTCACCGCGGTTTCGCTCGCTGTCCAGCGCGTGAGTTTTCCGGCGGCGACGTCCAGCGAGTAACAATCGCCCGGATCCCGCGCCGTGTTCACGTTGAACCCCAGCTCCAGCGCGTTTCTACGCCAGTGCAGGCCGCTGATTACTCCCAGCGGGAGCTTTGGCAGCGCCACCTCCTTCGCGTCGCGCACATCGAGCACGTGCAGTTTGTCCACTCCGTCCTCATCGGTCAGAAACGCGATGTGCGCCCCGTCGTGCGAGAGATCAAAACTCTCCAAGTCCCAGTGAATCGCGGTCGTGAAATATTTCGGCTTCTTCGCGGCCAGATCGATATAGGCCAGCCGGTGGAACTCCGAGTCCCGGTCCGTTAGCGTGTAGATGCCCTTTCCGTCTTTGCTGAATCGCGATTCCCCGTAGGAAATCTTTTCCGCTGTGTGCCGCGGAGTGAACTCCGTTCTTTCGCCGGTCGCCGTGTTCACCAGCCAGAGATAGGATTCGTTGATTGAGATTTCTTCCAACAGCAGAATCGTTTTGTCGTCCGGCGACCAATCCAGCGGGCGCCAACCGCCGCCCTCGAGCGGCACGAGCATCCGATCGGTCTTCGGGTCGGATGGGTCCGTCACCCACAGGTCCGTGTCTCTTCCCGTCCGACGCGTCGAGGTGTATGCAATGCGGTTCCCGCTCGAGGACCAGGCTCCAAACCCGTTACGCGATTTTCCATCCGTCAGCAGCGTCACCTTCCCGCTGGCCAGGTCGTAGCGATAGAGCTGGAACCATTCGCCTCCGCCCACGTCCTTCGAGAATACGATGTAGTCGCCCCCGTTGGGATGGAAGTGCCCGCCCGCGACCGCGTCGGTGAAAAATGTGATTTGCTGCCGCGCGCCGCCCGGCCGCTCCACCACGTGCAGTTGGTTTGTGTCACCGAACCGCGTGCGAATCAGCATCCCGCGCCGCACCGGGTGCCAATCGTCCAGCGAGGCAGTCCGGTACTCCAGATAACTCCCCGCCGTCGCCGCGAGTGAAGCCGGGATCTGCGGGATTCCTTCCACCACCAGATTCTCATTCGGCGCAACAACCGCGTTCTGCGCCCCAGCCGCAGCGGCCGCGAGCAGTGCGGCGATTAAAACGGCGCGAGATTTCATGATATTCCCCCGAATTGCCGCACGAGTCTATGAAGGGTGCCGCATCGTGTCAATCCAGTGCAGCGATCACGCTGTGCCCTGCGCGCCTTGTGCTAAGATTTTCCGCCACTCAGAGACGAATCCACCATGTTCCGCAAAGTTCTTATCGCCAATCGCGGCGAAATCGCCATCCGCGTCCTTCGTGCGTGCCGCGAGATGGGCATCGCTGCCGTCGCGGTGTACAGCGAGGCCGACCGGGCATCGCTCCACGTCCGCCTGGCGGAGGAGGCTTACCCCATCGGCCCTGCGCCCTCCCGCGAAAGCTACCTCCGCATTGACAAATTGATGGACGTCGCCCATCGCGCCGGCTGCGACGCGCTTCATCCGGGCTACGGCTTCCTGGCGGAAAACCCCGCGCTCGCCCGTGCCTGCGCGGAAAACAAAATCACGTTCATCGGCCCCTCGCCCGGGGCGATGGAAAAACTCGGGTCAAAGACCGCCGCGCGACACATAGCGCGTTCCGCCGGCGTGCCCATGGTTCCCGGAACGCTCGAGCCCCTTGCCGATACGGCGCAAGCCGCTGCCTTCGCGCGCGAAGCCGGCTATCCCATTCTCCTCAAAGCCGTGGCGGGCGGCGGAGGAAAGGGCATGCGCCGCGTGGAATCCGATGCCGAGCTTCCCTCCGCCTGGCGCGACGCCTCCTCCGAAGCGCTCAACGCCTTCGGCGACGGCCGCCTCTACATCGAAAAATATCTCGATCGCCCGCGCCACATAGAAATCCAGGTTCTCGGCGACCATCACGGCAGCATCCTCCATCTGGGCGAGCGCGAATGCTCGGTGCAGCGCCGCCACCAGAAGGTGATCGAAGAATCCCCTTCGCCGGTCGTGGATTCCGCTCTGCGCCAGGCCATGGGCGAAGCCGCCGTCCGCCTGGCCCGCGCCGGCGGCTACACGAACGCCGGCACGCTTGAATTTCTGGTGGACGCGCACCGCAATTTCTTTTTCCTGGAAGTGAACACGCGACTGCAAGTGGAGCACCCCGTCACCGAGATGGTCACGGGCCTCGATCTCGTCAAATTGCAGCTCCGTGTGGCTGCCGGCGAGCCATTACCACTCCAACAGCAGGACGTGGCCCTCCGCGGGCACGCCATCGAATGCCGTGTGTACGCTGAAGATCCGGACAATAATTTTTTCCCCTCGCCCGGCAAAATCCTCTCCCGCCGCGTCCCGGCCGGCCCCGGCATCCGCCTGGATGACGGCGTCTATCCCGGCTGGGTCGTGCCGAACGATTACGACCCGCTGCTCGGCAAACTCATCGCTTGGGGCGTTGACCGCGCCGAAGCCATCGCCCGTCTCCGTCGGGCGCTCGAGGAGTATTCCGTGGGCGGAATCAAGACCAACGTGAGCCTGTTTCGCCGGCTGCTGGTGGATCCGGAATACGTGCGCGGCGAAATCTACACGCGGTGGCTCGACGATTGGCTTGCCCGAGCCGCCGCGTCCTCCACGCCCGCCCAACTCCCCGAATCGCTCGAGACCGCGGCCGTGCTTGCCGCCGCGCTCTTTCATCTTTCCGCGAACGGCGCGAACTCCAGTGTCGCTGCTGGCTCCGCGCCCGCCGGAGCATCCGGATCGCCCTGGAAGCAAGAAGGCCGGCGCGCCTCCGTCTTGCGCGACCCGCGGGAGTGATGCCGCGGATGAAACTGAAGGTCGAACTCGCCGGCCGCACGCGCAGCCTGGAACTGGCGCGCGACGGCCAGCGCCTCACCGCAACGCTCGATGGACAGGCGGTCGAAGCCGATGCCGTCGAAGTCGGCCCGGGAATCTACTCCATCCTCATCGCCGGCAACTCGTTCGAAGCGCAGGTGGAAGCGGGCCCGAATAGCATGACCGTATCCGTCGGCGGCCGACGTATACCCGTCCGAGTCGTGGATCCCCGCCAGTGGCAGGGACGCCGCGGCGTCTCCGTCGAAGCCGAAGGACGCCAACAAATCGTCGCGCCCATGCCCGGCAAAGTCGTGCGCATTCTCGTCCAGCAGGGAGAAAAAGCGGACGCAGGACAGGGGATCCTGGTAGTCGAAGCCATGAAGATGCAGAACGAAATCCGCTCCCCGAAGACGGGAACGGTCGAACGCATGCTCGTCACCGAAGGTCAGGCCGTGAATGCCGGCGAAGTCGTCGCCGTAGTAGGATAGCGCCGGACTCTCGCCGGCGAGGATTCTTCCCTTCGGACGTCTCTCCCTGCCGCTACTTCTGCCCCGCGGGCTTCACCGGCTCCGATGGCACGCGCCCGGCCACTTCCAGCACCTGCCGCGCGTAATAATTCTCGACGCGCGCCTCTTCGCGCGCTGCAGCCAGAAAAGCCGCGCGCAACAGTTGCTCGCGCCGGTTGCGCAAGTTCCCCCGGATCGCCTCGCGCACCTGAGGGTCGGTCAGCGACCGCTGCCCCGCCCCCTCGCGAGCGATGAGCTTGAGGATGTGGTAGTTGCCGTCCCGCGTTCTTACCACCCGGCTTATCCCGCCGGGACGCAGGGCCAGCACCGCGCGGCTCAGCTCCGGCGTCTCCGTTTTCGGATCCCGCAGATTCGACTCCGGAATCCATCCCAGGTCACCGCCGGTCGGCGCGTTCGCCGGGTCTTCCGAATAATCCATGGCCACCTGCGCGAAGTCCGCTCCGCCGTCGAGCGCTTTGAGCAGGGCGTCGGCTTTCCTTTGCGCCTGCGCGTCGTTTGTCGCGTCGTCGTTCTTGCGGTTGCGGATTTGCCGGTCCTTTACCGGCGTGATCAGGATCTGCGACACGCGGTATTGCGGCTCGACCACGTTGAATTGTCCCAGGTTCGCGTTGTAAAAGTCGCTGATGTCCTGGTCCGTGATGGTGATTTTGCTCACCACCTCGCGGTTGATCAATTTCTGGATGGAAATCTGCTGCCGCAGCACCCGCCTCTGATCGTCCACGGTCAGCCCGCGGTCCTTCAATTGTTTCTGGAATTCCTCTTCCGTATACGGGCTCTTCAGCTCGGTGAATTTGTCCTCCACCTCGCCGTCGCTGGCCTCCAGGCCCAGCGTCCTCGCCCGCTCCAGCAGGATTTCGTTGTTCACCAGCTCGTCGATGATGTTCAGCTTGAGCAGCGCGGCTTCCTCCGCAGACGGTTCCTGGCCCTGCTGGGCCACCAGTCCGCGAAAATATTTTTCCACCTCTTCGCGTTTGATTTCGTGCCCGTTCACGCGCGCCCACACGTCCGCCGAGGGCGTCTCCTGCCGGTGACAGGAGGCCCCGGCTGCGACCAGCGCGGCCAGCGCGAGACTCGCAAACAGACGGCGGCTCACCAATTCTCCAGGCTATCGTTCAGGCGGCTTTGCGGATGCGGCCGGATCGCAGACAGGTGGTGCATACCTTCACGCGGCGGCGTACGCCGCCCACCAGCGCGCGCACGCTCCTCAAATTCACGTTCCAGCGCCGGCGGCGTGTGTTGTTCGCGTGGCTCACCACGTTGCCGTAACTGGGGCCCTTCCCACAGACTTCACACCGATGCGCCATCACACACTCCTAAATCCCTCGATGCATATGGGGATGAAGTATCGTAACAGAAAAACGCGGCCCGCGGAATCGGAGTACCCTCCAGCGTAGTTCCCATCGCGGCCATGGGCGAAAAATCCCAGCGCTTCCGGACAGTTGGCGTCCCTTCCGCCGTTAGAACCCCGGCTTTTCTCACTTGTCGCCCCGAGGCTTCTCCTTCTGTGCCCGCCGCAGCCCATTCATTGCGGCAGCATCATCCGGTAAAAAATACCCCACCGCGATCCCCATCGCCCCGTCCGACACCGGCTGCCCGGAAAAGTTCATGTATTCCGCCGCCACGCGTACTTTGTCGCCGGCGGCGAGGTGATAGCCTCCGCGCGACAAGAACGTCACTACCGGCACCGACTCCAGCAACCCCTTCGCGTCCACTTCCGCTACCAATTTCGCGATCTGCTCCTTCCGCGTCTCGTTCGTTACCGTGAGCGAGCGCCCGTAATCGTGCAGATGCCCCCCGATGCCCAGCAGCAAACCTGCCTGCGGCACCTGGAACGACCCCGTTTTCACCGACTCGCCCGTTTTCAGGTCGTAACCCGATTCCCCGCACTCCATCACGTCGAACCATGCCGGATACACGCTCCGTAGCTTCGGAATCCCCGAATCGACCGCTGTGTCCGTCACGTAGCTCACCTGCACGGCCAGATACGCCTTTGGATACGACGTCCCCGTCGGATTGTGGAACATCGTGCTGATCCGTATCCGATCACCGCGGTGCACCGCATACCCAAAGCCCGGCAGCGGCGGCCATCGCGTCATTTCGCCGCCGGCCCCGAAGATGTGTTCCTCTTTGTTCGGACACAGAAAGTCGGCCCGCCCCACGTTCCAGAAGGCCACGTGGTGCAGCAGTTTCGCCTCGATGTCGTTTCCCTCCCCGTCGAGCAGGCTCGGCGAGTAGGCCACCAGCCAGCCGTCAAACGGGATCACCCAGTAGAGGTCCGGCGCCTGGGGCATCGCGTCGTGCGGCGTATGCGCGGGCAGATCGTACGGGCCCAGCCGGATTTCGAGCGCATCGCTGGCCACCTGGTGAATGGTCATCGTCACGTCTTTTTGCGCCGCGCCCGAGCCGTGATGATGGTGACCGTGTTGCGCCGCCGCAGCCGTCGGAAGCGCAAGCGCCGCCGCAATTGCCCATGCCCGCATCGTGTGTTTCATCTGCGTTCCTGTCTCCCAGGACGCCCCGTGCGCCGTATTCTAGCGCATTTGGTTTTGCGAGGAGGCCCGCGCCAAATTCAGATGCGCCCCCGCGCTCCGCGGCATCACAGCCATGTTGATGCACAATGGAGGGCCCGTTGCAGGGAGGGAAGAAGGCAACATGTCAAAACAGATCCTCAGGATCCTCGCGGCAGTCACCCTCGTCCTGCTGTTCGTGTTCGCAGCGGGTTTTGCTGCTCCCCAGCAGCCGGCGCGAGCGCGCAAAACCCGCGCCGTCGTCCTCATCGTCTCCGACGGGCTTCGCTGGCAGGAAGTTTTCACCGGCGCCGACCCGCTGCTCCTCGACTCCAAGCACGGGGGCATCTGGGCCAAACCCGAAGACCTGAAGCGCAAGTACTGGCGTGACGACGTGGCCGAACGCCGCGCCGTACTCTTCCCGTTTCTGTGGGGTGTGATTGCGAAGCAGGGCCAGCTCTACGGCAATCGCACCAAGGGTAGCGACGCACACGTCACCAACGGCCTCGCCTTTTCCTATCCCGGCTACAACGAAATGCTCACCGGCTCAGCCGACCCTCGTATCAATTCCAACGAGTTCGGCGCCAATCCCAACGTCACCGTGTTCGAGTGGCTCAACACGCTTCCCGAATTCCACGGGCACGTCGCAGCTTTCGCCACCTGGAACAGTTTCAAGGACATTTTCAACCAGCCGCGCAGCCACCTCGACGTCCACGCCGGCTGGGACCCGCCCTACACGGGCGCCGCGCTCACCCCGCGCGAAGGGGCGTTGAACGATCTCTATCGCCACTCCACCCGCCTTGAGGATGACGACACCTCCAACGCACTTCTCCAGCCGCCGCTCCTCGATTACGTCAAATCGCAGAAGCCCCGCGTGCTGTTCGTCGGCTACGGAGAGACCGACAACTGGGCCCATTCCGGCCGCTACGACCTGGTTCTGGAGAGCGCGCACGAATTCGATCACTTTGTGTCCGAGCTATGGAACACCATGCAGCAAATGCCTGAGTACAAGGACCAGGTCACATTCCTCATTACCGCTGACCACGGCCGCGGCTCAGGCCTTTCCGAATGGAAAGAACATGGCAAGGATCAGAAGGGCTCGGAAAACATCTGGCTGGCGGTTGTCGGGCCGGATACTTCCGCGCTCGGCGAACGCGTCCACTCCACCGCGATCACCCAATCCCAAATCGCCGCGACGATCGCCGCCCTGCTCGGCCAGGACTTTCGCCGCGCGTACCCCCGCGCCGCGGCTCCCATCCGAGATATCTTCCCGGCGGAGTGACCGAAGCGTTCGGTGCCGCTGCCGGCCACAATGCCTCTGAGGTTCAGGAATCGAGACTGAGGTGTTGCGCAGGGCCTTCAGGCGCGCGCCATTTCTTCAGAGCTCTGCACCACCAGCCGGTCGGTTTACCGTTGAGCCACGCCCGGGCTAGCCTTGTCGTACAGCACAATTCTATTCAGGACGGTTTCGACAGCACCCTCGAGCCCGATGGTCGAATTGATCATCAGGTGGAACCGCTGCCGCTCCGGCCAATCCACGTGAAAGTATTGTTTGATGAAGGCCGCACGGTCGCTGTCCACCGACTCGACGAGCTGAGCCGCTTCTTTCTCGCTCTTTCCCTCAGCTTCCAGGCGCCGGACTTTTTCCCCGAACGGGGCATAGACGAACACATGGAAGGCGTCCGGGTCGTCACTCAGCTAGTAGGCGCTCCCGCGCCCCACAATCACGCACCGCCCGTCCTTGGCTGCGCTCTTTACCACGCTTTCCGCCACCTGGCGGATGCAATCCGTGTCGGCGATTTTTAGCCACGGTGCGTTCAGGCTCCCCTCATAGCTGCCCCGCATGAAGGCCCGCAGGAGCCGGTAGTACAACGGCAAGAGCACCTGCAAAGACCCCACGCCAAGAACCAGCAAGGACACTCCTACGTAATCGAAGTTGGCCACCGCTCCCTTCAGCCGTTTGGCCCAGGGCGGATCCTCGATCAAGCGCATCACCAGGAACGGTGCCAGCACTCCCACCGGCACATTGATAAAGAAAATCCACCGCTAGCTATAGTTGTCCGTGATCCATCCGCCCAGCATCGGCGCCACAGTCGGCGCCACAATCACCGTCACGCCGAAGAGCGCAAACGCCAGCCCGCGTTTCTCGGGCGGAAATCTGTCCGCGAGGATGGCCTGCGCGATCGGTTGCAGCCCGCCTCCACCCGCGCCCTGAAGGATCCGGAAAATGATGATTGCCGCCAGGCTGGGCGCTGCGCCGCACAGCAGCGAGCTGACAGTGAAAATCGTGAGGCAGATCATGAAGTAGCGCTTGCGCCCCAGCACGCCCACAAACCACCCGCTCAGCGGCAGCACAATCGCGTTCGAGACCAGGTACGACGTGAGGATCCAAGTGCTCTGGTCGTTGCTGGCCCCCAGATTTCCCGCCATGTACGGCAGGGCTACGTTCGCGATGCTGGTGTCCAGCACCTCCATGAACGCAGCGACTGCGACCACAACCGCAATCAAGCAGGGATTGAACGAAGGACGCCAGGGTTCCCGCACGGGCGCCGCAGGCACACTCACATGCTGAGTGGCAGGTGCGCTCCCGCGGGTTTCCGTCTGATCTGGCAGGGCTCGAGGCAAAAATTAGATGCAGCTTTCCAGAAAAGATTGCAAGCCGTGGGCCGCCCTCGCAGTCTCTGCGGAATACCACATGCATCCGCACTCAGCATGGAAGCTTCGGCCCTCAAATCCTTTCAGGGTCAAATTCCGGCAGGGAGGATGGGAAAACCTTCAGAGGTGGCAGGGGCGGTGGTGTTCTTCGCGTCCGACGAATCCGCATGCACTGCCGGCAGCGAACTCGTCATCGACGGCGGAATGAGCAATCTTTAACCGGAAAGGTCTGCTGGTCACGCAACGGCACGCGCCTACTCGCCCGAATCAAGCTTGATGTTCCGGGCCGGAGGCCGCGGCTGCATCTGTACTTACCAGATCGCTGCCAGCGGGGTTGACGTCTTCAGCGGATCCGTCGCGTTCCGCACGGCTCGCAAGCTTCTTCTGTGCCCGCCGCTCGGCCTTTTCGCGTTGCTTCTCGAGCCGCTTCATTTCCTTCTGGCGCTTCAAGAATGTAGTGGCCATTGGCTCTCCTTGGCATTCAACCCGCAGCCGGCAACGGCTCAACCATCGTGCGGACTACCAGCGTGGCTCCCGCGGTTGCCGGGGGGCTTCGCGATAGTCTTCACTTGAGAATCCTTCCCGGCCTCGGCCCTTGCCACCGCCCCGGCCGCCGCCACCCCCCGGTCCGCCTCGCGATGGCCCGCCCCGCTCCGTCTTGGGCCGTGCTTCGTTCACCTTCAGATTTCGCCCGGCCACTTCCTTCCCATCGAGGCCGGCGATGGCCTTCGCTGCCTCATCGTCATTCGGCATTTCCACGAAGGCGAAACCGCGAGCTCGGCCCGTTTCGCGATCCATAGCCACGTGAACGCGGCCGACCTGCCCAAACGCTTTGAACAGCTCGGTCAATTCGCTTTCCGTGGTCTTGAAGCTGATGTTGCCGACGAAGAGGTTCTTCATATTTTCCCCTGGCTACCCTGTACTTGCCGGTTCGCGCATCCTTGGCGCCGGATCCGAGTTTGATCTCCCCGAGCCCGCGAGTAGACCCCTCAATTCATATCATCATTGGAGGGTGTTTCGCGCCCATATTCGCATGGGGGCTATGGATTCATCTGCGCCTGGAAGTATTCTCCCGGCAGGGGTACCAGCCGGCCCTTGACCGCCGGCCGCGATTGCTGTTCACGCCCGGGAACACCCTCCTTCTTCCGTTCGAGGGAATTCATCTCCACCGTCGTTTTCTCCACCTGGATTCCAAGCGTCCGCTCCAATTGAAACAGCTCGGTCCGCTGCTCCCTGGAAAAGAGCGTGGAGGCCAGGCCGCGTTCCCCCGCCCTTCCGGTGCGTCCGACGCGGTGGATGAAGCTCTCCGCCAGGTCCGGCAGGTCGTAATTGATCACATGGGTGATGTTCTGAACGTGGATTCCGCGCGAGGCCAGGTCTGTGGCCACGAGCACCCGACACCTCCCCTGCTGAAATCCCTCGAGTGCCGCCGTCCGCTGCGATTGCGTCCGGTCGCCATGGATCATCGCCGCCTGGATACCCTGCCTCGTCAGTCCCCAGGTAATTCGCTCGGCCCCGCGCTTAGTGCGTGCGAAGATCAGGCACCGCCCGCTTTCCTGTTGGAGCAGGTGGCGGAGCATTTCCGGCTTTTTGTCCGCCGGCACTTCGAAGGCCTGCAGGCGCACATTCTCCGAAGGCTTGAGCACGGACCCGAACGCGAGCCGTACTTCGTCCTTCAGATAGTCCTTTACCAGGTGCGCCACCGATCCTTCGAGCGTTGCCGAGAAACACATTGTCTGCCGCTTCTTCGGAAGAACCGACACAATCCGCCGGATGGCGGGATGAAATCCCATGTCCAGCATGCGGTCCGCCTCGTCGAGCACGAGCGTTTCGAGCGCCTGGAAGCGCACCAGCCCCCGGTCCAGAAAATCTTCCAGCCGTCCCGGAGTTGCCACCACGATTCGCGCGCCCCTGCGGATCGCATCCAGTTGCCGGCCTTCCGGAAGGCCGCCTACAACGAGCGCCGCCGGCGCGAGCCGGTGTCCCCGCAGTGCGTCGTATTGCTCCGCCACTTGCATGGCCAGCTCGCGCGTCGGTACCAGAACCAGCGCCGCGATGCCCGCTGCCTCTTTCCGCGTCAGTTGTTCCATGATGGGGATCAGAAACGCGAGGGTCTTGCCCGTTCCCGTCTGCGCGGTCGCCAGCACATCTTTGCCCGCGAGTGCTTGAGGAATCGTGGCGGCCTGCACCGGCGTCGGAATCGAAAAATCTGCTGCTGCCAGTCTCTCCTTCAGCGAAGGGGAGATGGGTAAGTCTGAAAAGTTCTGCATTTTGCTTTCTTGCTGGCGGAGCAGCCCGGCCGGCCTGCGCGGCATTCCGCGCTGCCAAAACCGGCCCTCGGCCAGTCTTTTTTGGATTACGCTGAAAACGTCCGGAGAAGACTGAAGGCGGGTATTCTCAGATCAGGTCTTGCACCAGAGGGACCGCACAACACAACCGAGCTTTTAAGCGCAGAAAAACTCTAACACAGTCTCGCCCGGAGCGCCAGCCACAAATCTTGCCTTGGTTTCCTCCACTTCAGCACACAGTCCGAGTTCCCTGCCTTCGACAACGCTGCCGGGAAGCGATAGAATAGAGCATGAGCCAAGCATACCGAGTCGTCTTCGAATGTCCCAAGGGCGGCCACCCCATCAAACTTCAGATGAAATGTGCGAAATCGGCTCTTTCGGAGCTCGAGGCCAGCAAGCTTTTCGGGAACGAACAACTCTCCTGCACCCATCCCAATTGCGGATGGCGGGGGAAAGCATCCAAGACAAGACTCCTTCAACTCCTCCCATTTGATTGGGTTTTTTCTCCCACGACTTGATTGAGGGCCGGCCGGGACCGTCCGCCGCCCATTACCATCTCCCCCCTTCGCACAATCCCAACGGGCGGTTGAGCGCCGTCATCGCCCTGCCAATGTGCGGAGCTTCGTGGTTTGCACTCAGACGCTGCCCGTGCGCGCCGCTTCTTGACCCCTCGAGGTCGTTGCCCCAAACTGTGAGTTAGTGTGGGCGTGTAGCTCAGCTGGGAGAGCATCTGCTTTGCAAGCAGGGGGTCGCCGGTTCGATCCCGGCCACGTCCACCAACTTCTTAGCTAGTTGCAAAACACTTAGGAACTTCACATCCGCCCCGGTTCCCCGTTTTTCGTGCGCCGGACTGAATCCCTGGGGTGAGACAGTCTGATCGTGCACACTTTCCGATCTGACGATTACTTCCGGGTTTCCGATGATCGGGCAGCTATCTCCTCGAATCGGGTGGCCAACTGGATCACTCCGACGGAAACCGCGTTAGTCAGGATCTATTGCTAAGTGAACAAAGCGCCGGGCCACCTTATGCACATGCGTTCTCCGGAGGCCGAACGTTCAGCCCTATCTGAATCATGCGGTTTCGGAAGGCTCGACCAATAAGGAAACCTCACTGCCTGGCGTCAATGGTCGGCTATCCGCCAAGCAAATTTCCTCATCTTCAGTGCGGCGTCACGCGATCTGCTGAACCCATTGCCTCCGCCAGGCTGGCGGCTCGAAGGGATCCCCGAAATACTGTGTTTCGTGGACGACCTTGCCGTTCCGGAACTCCATAATACTCACTGTGTGTGCTGGTCGCCCCTGGTAGGTAATTGTGTATTCCGTGACCCAGAGATCTCCGTTTCCGAGAATCCGCTTGACCTTGAAGCCGGACGGCTTGCCGGGATGATGACTCCGCAAGGCCTGCAGATTGCTCCGCCCGAGGATTCGCTCGCCCGACTGGGGATAATCACAAATGGCATCGTCATCGTAAATATCGTGTTCCGTGTTTACATCGCCGGCTGCCGACACGTGCCAATGCGTATTCAGGGCCCTACGGATTTGTTCCTCTTGCATGGACCGCTTTAGCTGCGGTTTAGCTTTCATGATCGTCTACCTTGTGGGAATGAAACCCGGAACTCCGGTTGTCACCACTGGATTCAGCCTCTGTCTGGTCTGAATGCGATTGATTTTGTCAAGCGCGTCTTGCGGAAGGCTGGAGATATCGAAATTCTCCCTCGCGCGGGCCGCACTCCTGGGCGTGGTAAGCAAAGCCGTGCCGCGCTGCACCGCCCAAGCCAGCAGTACCTGCGCCGGCGTCTTTCCAACTCGCGCGGCGATAGCCGAAATGACTGGATCTTCGAGCAGCCCCGGCTTCATCCCGTGACCTAATGGCGCAAAAGCCAAAAACACAACACCCTTCTCCTTGCAGAATTCCAGTAGCTCGGTTTCCGGCAGATACGGATGTGATTCTACCTGGACCACGGCCGGTTTGATTCTCGCTGACTCATAGATGGGCTTCAGTCCGTCTAAAGTGATGTCCGAAAGTCCGATGGCCCGGCACTTGCCATGATCCACGAGACTTTCCATAGCTTTCCAGGTGTCGAGCAAAGTCACGTCGTGGTCGTAAAGGACATTGCCGTTTTGATCCCGCGGATCCTGCTCGTCCCCGGGTTGAAATGCAAATGGAGTGTGAATGAGATAGAGATCCAGATACTTGAGCCCGAGCCTGTCCAG